>Ga0172371_10000936_pt1 | contig 46027 bp, 40 predicted proteins | sample Lak12m_FD_114543 | JGI IMG/M metagenome (GOLD analysis project Ga0172371, IMG submission 114543) | Freshwater microbial communities from Kabuno Bay, South-Kivu, Congo - kab_022012_12m | ecosystem: Environmental > Aquatic > Freshwater > Lake | place: Democratic Republic of the Congo: South-Kivu... | reverse complement strand
GTTCTTTCTTTTTCCATTTAATATACCAATCTCTCTAAAAATTTGATTAACTTAATAATAATTAATATATTAATAATATTAATATATTAATGTTGTTTTTGTCAAGCAAACTTTTTTATGTCTATTGAATTATTATTGATTTATAGAAGCTAACTTTAAATTTGCAATATAACATACAATATAGTATTGACAATACTATTTTGTATGATATTATCACATTATGTATTTAACTCGTCAATCAGAAAGAATACTCGATAGATATCTAACATTATTTCCGGCTATTACTATTACTGGTCCCCGTCAGTCCGGGAAATCAACCATGCTGAAGGAATATCTCAAAAATAAATTTCGTTATATTACTTTTGACAGGCTCCAAAATGTAGAAGATTTTTTAAGTGATCCCAATGGCTTTTTGGAGAAATATAATGATAAAGTCATTTTTGATGAGGTACAACGTGTTCCACAGTTATTTAACTATATAAAAATATTGATTGATAAAGATCGTCAAAATTATGGAAAATTCATCTTAACCAGTTCAAGTCAGTTTCATATGATTAGAGAAATTACAGAAACTCTGGCAGGACGCACGGGGAACATGGATCTTCTTCCTTTTCAGTATTTAGAAATTCCAATAGAACAGAGGTCCAAACAAATACTCTATGGCAGCTATCCTGAATTGGTTACCAGGGGATATGATGGTGCTTATGAATGGTTTGAAAGCTATATCCAGAACTATGTTGAGCGTGACGTAAGAGCTCTCAGCAATATTGAAAATCTGAAAGATTTCCAAAAATTTATCAATTTACTGGCAGCAAAAACTGGCCAGGAGTTTAATGCAACCAGCTTTGCTAATGACCTGGGCGTAAATTATAAAACTATTCAGTCCTGGCTTTCTATTTTAGAAGCAAGTTACATTGTATTTTCTATTGAACCGTATTTCCATAACCTGGGTAAAAGAATCGTAAAACGCCCAAAAGTTTATTTTTGGGATACAGGACTTGTGTGTTATTTAACAGGGATAAGAACACTGGAAATGCTGGAAAAAGGACCTCTCTGCGGACCAATATTTGAAAATTATCTGATTGCAGAGGTATATAAAGCTATGCAGCATCAAAAAAAGGACCATAAATTATTTTATTTCAGAAGTAATTTAGGACATGAAGCAGATATAATTTTAGAAGATCGTAAAAATCAGCAAGTCCTTTTTATAGAAATTAAATATAACCAAACAGCTCGCCCTATCATGGTTGAAAAAATAAAGAATCTTATCGAAAAAGAAAAAGACTACCAGGTACATATAGGATATAAGACGAGTGGGCTTTTATTATATTCAGGTAATGAGACCGGGAAATATTTTGGCTCTGTTAATTATATGCCCTGGTATTCTTTTTTAGAGCAATATCAAAATTGGTAGGATGTTTTAGTCATATATCTTGATAATATAATAAAAACATATAAAATAATCTAATAATATTTTTGCTCAATAATAAAAAATTATTTGAAAATGGTTAAAGAAAAAATTTCAATTTTAATACCCGCTTTTAATGAAGAGGATAAAATAATATTAACAATCAAAGAAACATTAAGGGTTTTTGAAAAAATTGGTTATGATTATGAGATTGTAATTATTGATGATGGCAGTATTGATGATACTTATAGCAAAGTACAGGAAAATCTTAATGTTTTTAATGGAAAAGTAAAGATTGAAAGATATAAATCCAATGCAGGTAAAGGTTTTGCAATAAAATATGGTTTTAACTTTATATCCGGGGATTATGTCCTATTTTTAGATGCAGACCTTGACCTGCATCCCTCCCAGATAACAAATTTCTTGAAGTTAATGGAAGAACATAAGGCAGATTTAGTAATGGGTTCTAAAAGACATAAAGATTCAGTTGTAAATTACCCAAATAGCAGAAAATTTATAAGCAATGGATACTATTTTCTGATAAAAATTTTATTTGGATTACCTGTTAAGGATACGCAAACAGGATTTAAGCTCTTTAGATATGAAGCTTTGAAAAATAGCATATCCAGGATAATAGTTAAGAGGTATGCTTTCGATTTGGAGCTGCTAGTTGTTTTACGCAACTTGGATTATAAGATAATTGAAGGCCCAATTTATTTAAAACCAAGCAGAACATACTATAATAGGATTGGTTTAAAAGATATTTTTTATACACTAATTGACACGGTAGCAATTTTTTACCGTCTAAAAGTAAAAAGGTTTTATGATTAGGTTACTTTTATAAAAGTCAAACGAATGGCAAACCTTTTATGTATTTTAAAAAATATTTTTCAAGATATTTTAATCTGACTGCTAAAAATATAGGTATTATATTTATTGCTTCCAGTATCGCAAATCTAATTAATTTTTTTTATCAGGTAATCATGGGCAGGCTTTTAGGCCCGTCAGAATATGGAGTTTTAACTACTTTAATTTCACTTCTATATGTTGCAGGTGCTATTACGGGAACATTTCAAACTTCTGTAACAAGAAATATTTCTACTTATAATGCACAAAATAATGAATACAAAATAAAGAGTTTTTTTAATAAAATAACAATAAGATTTTTTATATTGTCATGTTTTATTTTTATTTTACTGGCATTACTTCTAAAACCAATTAAATCCTTCCTTAATATGAAATCATCATTGCCATTCGTTATTCTTGGGATAGTTATAATATTAGGTTCATTAACTTCAATAGTAACCGGAATCATTCAGGGCATGGGGAGATTTAAAATCCTGGGGCTTAATTCGATTTTGGGGACCAGTTTAAAGCTTCTTCTAGGTATACTATTTATTTATTTAGGCTTTAAATCTTTTGGTGCTGTTATGGGTATAATGCTTTCAATGGTGGTTGCATATTTGTTCATTATTTTTTCAATAAGGGATATTCTGAGATTAAAAATTTCCGGCAATATCGACACCAGTATTGATATAAAAGCTTTTTATAAAAGCACAGCAATGATTTTAATATCAACTATATTACTAACTCTAATTTCTTATATTGACATAGTATTGGTAAAACATTTTTTTTCTTCAGAGAACACTGGTTATTTTTCAGCAGCTTCACAGATAGGCAAGATAATTTTATTTTTCCCAGGTGCTATAGGAATTGTAATATTTTCAAGGTTTTCAGAGAAATTTGAGAAAAAAGAAAACCTCAGAGGTACACTTATAAAAAGCTTTTTAATATTGGCAGTTACCTCTATTTTTTTTCTTTTACTTTATTTTTTCTTCCCTGAATTAATAACCTTAATAATATATGGAGGTAGTTTTATAAATTCTACTTCAAAATTGATTTTACTATATGGTTTCTTTATGACTATTGTGGGTTTTATAAATTTACAAGTTCTATATTTTATTTCAGTTAAAAATTTTTGGTATTTGATTTACTTATTTGTATTTATTGCAGCTGAAATAGTATTAATATTTAATTACCATAATACTCTGAAAATGGTTTTATGGATTGAAATAATTACATCAATTGTTGTTTTTTTAATAAACACGATTAATATGTTAGTATTATCGAAAACACTAAAAGCTTCAAAAACACAAATGAGCAATTAAAATGAAAAATAATAAAAAAAATTTATTATTTTCTATAATAATTCCAGTTAAAAATAAAAATGATTACTTGGTCGAGAGTATAGAAGGCTGTCTGAATTTATCATATCCAAACTATGAAATTTTGGTTTTTCCAGATAATCATTTTGATTTTCGTAATCCCAAGGTCAGGATTATGCCCACAGGGCAGATTGGACCTGCAGAAAAAAGAGATCTGGCTATAAAATATGCAAAAGGTGAGATTTTGGCATTTTTGGACGATGATGCATACCCTGATAAATATTGGCTGGATAATGCGGTAAATTATTTTAATAATGATGACAGTGGTATTGCAGCAGTATGTGGACCGGCAGTTACTCCTAAAAGTGATGGACTTATGCAACAACTTTCAGGTGAAATCTATTCTTCACCCATAGCATGCGGTAATGTGGTATTCAGGTATAAACCTCTAGACAGGATATTTGAGGTTGATGATTTTCCTTCAGTGAATTTTATTATAAGAAAAGATAGCTTTAAAGCTGTGGGAGGGTTTGGTTCAAAATTTTGGCCAGGTGAAGACACAAAGCTATGTTTAGAGATTAATGTTTTGGGGAAAAAAATAATTTACGACCCTAAAATCTTGGTCTATCATCACAGGAGAGGAAAATTTAAAAAGCATTTAACCCAGATTTTTAGCTACTCTATACATAGGGGTTACTTTGTAAAAAAATTTCAAAAGAATTCAGCAAAAATTTTATATTTTGTACCTTCTATTTTTATATTCTTTCTAATAGTAGGTGCTGTTTTCAGTTTTTTTTATTTATATTTTTTATTTTTTTATATTTTTATTATTTTTATATATATAATTTTGTTATTTATAAATTCAATATCGCGATTTCGTGAAAATAAGAACGTAAGAGTGTCATTATTATTAATACCAAGTATTTTTTTAACACACATATTCTATGGCGCAGGATTTTTCAAAGGACTATTTATCAAAGAACTTAAAAGATGAAAATATCTTTATCTTATCCACCCTTAAAATCAGGAAAAGGCATACCATTGCTTAGCCAAAACAGACAGTTTCAATGGTTCTCGAATCCTACATATATTTATCCTGTTGTACCGGCTCAAGCTGCAACGATGCTTAAAGCTAATAGATTTGATGTTGTATGGGATGACGGTATCGCAGAAGAATTAAATTATAACGAGTGGGAGGAAAGGTTATTAAAAAACAAACCGGATGTTATTGTATTTGAAACAAAAACACCTGTTATAAAAATGCACTGGAAAATTATAAATAGTTTAAAATATAAAACTTCAAATAGTGGTTATAATCCTTTTTTTATACTTGTTGGTGATCATGTTACTGCGCTACCAGAAGAAAGTTTTGAAAATAGTGCGGTGGATTTTATCTTAACAGGTGGTGACTATGATTTTTTACTATTAAATCTTTGCAAAAATTTGGAATATTTCAAAAATAATAAAATTGATAACTTTACAAGTAATTTAGAATCCGGTATCTATTTTAGAAAAGATAATGAAATTATAAATACTGGAAAATTTGTATTGAACCATGATCTAAATTCAATTCCATTTATTGATAGAGAACTTACAAAGTGGAAACTTTATTGTACGAAAAATGGAAACTTTCTAAAAACTCCCGGAACTTACATTATGTCAGGAAGAGATTGCTGGCATGGAAAATGCACATTTTGTTCCTGGACCACACTATATCCCGAATACCGAGTAAGAGGTTATGAAAATGTATTGGAAGAGATAGATTTACTAATAGATAAATATAAAGTTAAAGAAATAATGGATGATACTGGTACATTTCCTATCGGAGGCTGGCTTAGGAATTTCTGTGCTGGCATGATTGAAAGAGGCTATAACAAAAAAGTAATTCTTGATTGTAATATGCGTTTTGATGGTTGCAGTTTTGATGACTATAAATTGATGAAAGCCGCTGGTTTTAGATTTATATTGTTTGGTCTTGAATCGGCAAATGATGATACATTAAAAAAAATAAATAAGGGAATTACTACTGAACAAATAATGGAATCGTGCAAAAATGCCAGAAAAGCAGGATTATCGCCACATATAACTATAATGTTTGGGTATCCATGGGAAGGGAAAAAGGATATTGAAAATACGCTAAAACTAGGTTCCTATTTACTAAGGAAGAATTATGCTAAAACAATGCAAGCAACTATAATAATTCCGTATCCTGGTACACCATTATTTGATGAATGTTTGAAAAATGATTTTTTAAAAACTCAGGATTGTGAAAGATTTGACATGAAGGAATCTGTAATAAAAACAGAAACTGACGAAGATTTTATTAAGAGTGCAGTCCAAAATATGTATAGAAATGCTTTTAATTTAGAGTTTATTTTTAGAAGAATACTTAGTATCAGAAATATTAAGGATATTATATTTTTTTTTAAAGCTATAAAATTTATTTTTGGACATATTATAGATTTTGGCAGAAAATCACAAGCTTAGGATAATTAGATAAATTAATATTTAAAAGAGATGCTGGATATTTAATGTTAACCACAAATAGACCATATTCAATTTCAATAATAATCCCTACTTTTAATAGTGGAAAATTTTTAGAAAAATGTTTATATTCAATTTTTCAACAAAATTATCCAAAAAAATTGATAGAGACTTTGATAATAGATGGTGGATCAGAAGATGATACTATTAGAGTTGCTAAAAAATATGATGTTAAAATATTTTCAAATCCATTGAAAACCGGAGAAGCTGGAAAAGCTGTTGGTCTTAAGAATGCTAAAAACGAATTAATCGCTTTAATCGATTCTGATAATGTATTGCCGGAAGAAAATTGGTTAAAAAACATGGTTATTCCTTTTAGGGATGAAAAAATAGTTGGTTCAGAACCTTGGAGTTTTAGTTATAGAAAAGAAGACGGTTTTATAGATAGATATTGTGCCCTTTTAGGAATGAATGATCCTCTTTGTTTTTTTTTAGGAAATTATGATCGTTTGTGTGCCATAACTGGCAGGTGGACTAATTTAAAATTAGAACAAAAAGATCATGGGGCATGGATCAGTATTAATATTAAACCTCCAAATATTCCAACAATAGGTGCTAACGGGACAATAATACGTAAAAAGATACTATTAGAAAGTAACTTAATAGGAGAATACCTTTTTGATATTGATATAATATCATGTTTAGCTCAGGAAGAACCGGTTTTTTTTGCTAAAGTAAAAAATAGCATCGCTCATCTTTATTGTGGAAGTAGCATACTAAAATTTATTCGTAAGCAAAAACGAAGGATTAAAGATTACTTATATTATAACAAATTAGGTTTAAGAAATTATCCTTGGCCATCTCAAAATAAATTAGGACTTTTAAAGTTTATAATTTGGAACATATTATTAATACCTCTTATCGTTCAATCCCTAAGAGGTTATTGTATTAAAAAAGATTTCGCATGGTTTTTCCATCCATTAGCATGTTTTTTAACATTTATTATTTACAGTTTTATAAAAATTATGAGTTTTTTTAAAACTAATAAACAAAATCGAGATAAATGGAAGCAATGGTAAATTAATTTAATATAATTCCTATAATATATTATTAACTGCTTCTTCCAGTGAACCAAACTTCATATCGGCACAAGTATCTTGATTTTCCCAGCATTCTCCATTTATTTTAACAAGTATCGTCTTTATTCTCGCATTTTTACCTGCTAAGATATCTGATTCTCTGTCCCCGATAATGAAAGACTTTTCTAAATCTATGTTTAGCTCTTCTGCTGCACGAAGAATCATTCCCGGCTTTGGTTTTCGGCAGTCACAGTCTACTTTAAATTCTTTTCTTTCCCCTGGATAACCGCTGTCTGGGTGGTGAGGGCAGAAATAAATAGCATCCAGATAACACCCTTGCTTGCCTAATAACCATTCCATTTTATTATGAATCTGCATCAAACCATTAAAATCAGTGATATTGCGTGCAATTACTGGCTGGTTTGTAACAACAACTGCAAGGAAGCCAGAATCATTTATCTTTCTTATAGCATCTGCTACACCCGGAAGCAATTCTAAATCATTAGCATTGCACAAAAAAGCTATGTCTCTGTTTAAAACGCCATCGCGATCGATAAATATTGTAGGTCGCTTATATTTTAAATTAGATTTTTTGATTTTATCACTTAAGAAATCCTTTTTTATTTTTTTATATCTATCAATAGTTCCCATATCTTTAACATATTCAGTAGAAATATAACCCGAAATCATTTCTCCTGATTGTAAAAGTTTGGGAAGCAAATATTTACTTAAATTAGCTTTTTCGCCCTTCTTTAAATGCTGCAATACACTCTTTTTAAAAATATAAACGCCTGCAATAGTAAGGTTTTTGTACCATCTATCATTGGAATGAGGCTTAGGGTAAATTGATAAAACATTTCCATTGTCATCTATTTCTATCAAATCACTATCGTAAGGATGGTCGTTAGGATGCAGAAAAAGAGTAGCGGCTGAATTTTTTTTATAGTGAAAATCGATCATTTTTAAAATATCAAAATCCATAATAATATCGGCATTAAAAATAATAAAATCATCTGAAACAAAGTCTTCAATTTGCTTCAAACATCCTGCTGTGCCTAAAGGAAACTGCTCCTTAATATGCTTAATACTTACACCCAACCATTTCCCATCAGAGAAGTATTCTTCTATTTTATCTGACATATGTCCCGATAATATTATTATTTTTTTTAGATTATATCGTTTTGCTAGTTCGATTTGATGTTCTAAAACAGGCTTTCCTTCTATTAGAACCATCGGTTTGGGAACATCGAGCGTCAGAGATCCTAACCTTGTCCCCTTACCACCAGCAATAATTACAATATCCATATTTTACTATTATATATTATTCTTTGATTAAAACTAAGAATTAATATTATACAAAAAGGGTTTACGTATCTTTTTGTATTTTTAAAGAGCTAACTGTTAACCTAACTTGTTAATAGAACAAATAAAAAAATAAAAATATATTTATTCTTAAAATACAAAAAAGTAAATTATTTATCAGAAATTAAATATACATACTATTCAAAAACTGTGAGTTTTAAAGCCTCAAAGCATGCTCTGTTTGAACCATTTATAATCTAAGCAGAGAATAACATCCTTTATAAGAGGACCTTAAAAATAACATATATATCATTTCTTCGACAACTATTTTCTTGTTTATTGTAATATGATAACATGTAAATAAATATGACTTTTTAGTATGTAAGATAAAAAAATAAAAAGTTTTATTCCTCACCAGAGTTAAACTATCATTCCAGTAAGGTTAATGTATTTTATGCTAAGGGAACAGTTGCTTTGTAGAAAAGGTGTGTCATTATGAAAAGTATAATTCACTTCATTCAAAAGGGATATAATAAAATAATTTTTTTTATTGCTTTCTTAAGGGCTGGATTTTGGAGAATGTTTATAAAGAAAATGGGTAAAAAAGTTTATATTATGCATTCATGCATGATTACCTCTCCCTTAGATATAGAAATTGGGGATCATGTTTGCATAAATCATCATACAAGTATTTCAGGAAGGGGATTCTTAAAGATTGGTAACTTCGTTATGATTGGTCAAAACTGCAGTATCCAAGCTGGGGGGCATGTTTTTAATGACTCTACTAGGCCCATGATGTTTCAGGGGCAGAGGTCTGGCCCTATAGAGATAGGGGATGATGTTTGGTTAGGTGCAAATGTTGTTGTGTTGCCAAATGTTAAAATAGGCCGTGGGTCTATTATTGGAGCCAATGCTGTTGTTACAAAGGATGTTCCTGAGTTTGCAATAATGGGAGGAGTACCAGCAAAGCTTATTAGATATAGATTTTCCCAAGAAGAAAAAGAAAAAGCTAAAAATACAATTTTTCAAAGCTCTGATTACATGAAACAATGAAAATTTTACTTATTCAACCTGAATATAAAGATACTTGGGCAGCTCCGCCAATTGGGTTAGGATATATTGCTTCAGTTTTGGAGCAGGCAGATCACAAAGTGGTATTATCTGATTACACCTTACAACCGATTTCAATGGTTGCTTTTAAGGTGCAGCTAGCTGTTTGTAAGCCTGATTTAATTGGGGTATCTTTAATGGTTAGGGCTTTGCCTTATGTTAAGAAGCTTATTCAAAATATAAAAGAAGTAGGGGACTATCCGATTGTAATAGGAGGACCACAGCCAACAATTGCTCCTGAATTTACTTTTAACTATACTGGTGCTGATTTTGCAGTGTTTGGCGAGGGAGAATTAACGATAGTAGAATTGGCGGATTTTTTATCAGCCGGTAGAAAGGATTATGGTTCTATTCAAGGGCTTATATATAAGCAAGATAATAAAACTGTTATTAATAATCCAAGGGATTTCATAAAAGATCTAAATGTTTTGTCTTTTCCAGCTTGGGATTATATTGCTCCGTTAAAATATAATCTGCAGCCTGTTTTGACACCTATAAAAGAAAAACCCATCTCACCCATTATTACAACAAGAGGATGTCCTTATAAGTGCAACTACTGCGGAGGGTCTATTATGTGGAAAAGGTCTTTTCGTATGCGTAGTGCAGCTAATATTGTAGACGAGATTGAGCTACTAAGGGATAAATTCGGTGTTAAACAGATTTTTCTTTCAGATGATAATTTTACACTACAGAAAAATCATGCTGTAGCTATGTGTAGAGAAATATTATCCAGGAAGATTAAAATACCGTGGGCATGCCCTAATGGCATCCGTGTTGATAAGGTTGATGATGAGCTGTTTGGGCTTATGCGTGAGGCAGGATGTTATCTTGTAAGTCTCGGAATAGAGTCAGGGAGTCAGGAGATTCTTGATCGTGCCAAAAAGCAACTGGATTTATCTCAAGTTGAAGAGACAGTAAAATTAGCAAAGAAACACAAAATTCTTACTTACGGGTTTTTTATTGTAGGCCTTTTAGGTGAAACAAAGAAGACTATACGCCAGACTATTGAGTTTGCAAAGAAACTTCCTTTAGACAGGGCATGGTTCAATGTGCTTGTACCATATCCCGGAACAGAAGTTTTTGATTTATACGCTCAAGGCAAGTCTTATGATGAAATTGACTGGGCGGGAGTTGATACAACTACAGGTATGATTACAAAGGGGATAAAGTATGAAGATTTAAATGCAGAAGATATGGTTTATTGGCAGCGTAGAGCTCTAAAAGAGTTTTACCTGGCACGTCCCAGCCGCATATTTAGCGTTTTACGCAGTATGTCCACCGGCAGTATAAAAACTCTTACTAAAACGAGCTTTTTTAAACACTGGGTAAAGCATAAAAATGAATGATTTTGAATCTAATCTAAAGAATATAAGAGTAGCAATAGTAACACATGTTTATGCAACTGGACCTGCTCAAGAGCTTGAGGATTATCTCAAAGTAAGGGTAAAAGAGTTAATATTTATCGGACATCCTTTTAGATATTCCCACGATACCAGGTCTTTTTATAAGATATATAAGAACGGTGTTTTAATTAAGACTCATTACTCATTTAATTATAAGGCTCCTGAAATAATTCTATATTGTAAAGATGTCTTTTATTCATTATTATGGCTGTTTTTCAGGAAAGGTAATCTTGATTTATATGTAGGTGCAGACCCTCTTAATGGATTTGCAGGATTTATTTTAAAGGGAATAGGTAGGGTTAAAAAAACTGTATTGTATACAATTGATTATGTACCAAGGAGATTTAACAATAAAGTTTTAAATTGGGTTTATCATAGATTGGATTCTTGTTGTGTGAGGAATTCTGATTTTGTGTGGAACCTCTCAGCCAGGATGACTGAAGAGCGCAAAAAGAAGGGTATATTAAAAACTAGTAATCAAATTGTTGTTCCTATTGGAGTAAATTTCGACAGGATACAAAGAAGGGATAATGATAAAATAAATCGTTATTACCTTGTATATATGGGGCATATTAAAAAACATCAAGGACTAGAGCTGATTATTAACAGTCTTAAAGATATAATTAACAAAGTTCCAAAAGCTAAGCTTTTAATTGTCGGAGGAGGTGATTTAAAGGAACACCTTAAAGATTTAGTAGCTAAGAACTATCTTGGTAAATATGTTGAGTTTAAGGATTATATTCCGGACCATAGGGATGTAGAGAGTATTTTAAGCGGGTGTGCAATAGGGCTTGCATTGTATGAGCCGGATCCATATAGTATTACCTGGTATGCAGATCCAAGCAAGCCAAAGCAGTATATGGCAAGCGGTTTGCCAGTAATAATTACTTCGGTTCCGGCAATATCTGATGAGATAAAATCAAAAAGGCTAGGATTGGTAGTAAATTATAATAAAGAAAGTTTCGTAAATGGAGTGTTTAAACTCTTGTTGGATAATAAGTTTTATTTTGAATGCAGGAAAAATGTAATCGAATTTTCTTCGACAATACGCTGGGAGACTATTTTTAGCAATGCATTGTTAAGATGCTTATAATACCAGTGGTGAGAAATATTAAAATAAGAAACTATAATATTAAATAAAAAGCTATGACAAAGAAACTAAATTAAATTTATAAGAATATTTAGGTATATTATGTTCAATTTATAGAAAGTATTTATAAATAATAAAAAAGCAGTCTTATGGTTAACCCAGTAGATGAGTACAGAAAAAAGATATTTAGAAAGATTAGTTTAGAGGTTTTTAATAATCAAACCGTTTTAGAGGTGGATTGTGGTGATGGTGGAGATTTGTTATATTTAGCTGGTAAAGTTAAAACGGCTGTTGGTATAGATATCCTGCCTAATTCCCATTGGCTTAAACACTGTTCAGACTGCTTGCAATTTCGTGTTGCGGATTATGAAAACCTGCCGTTTGCAAAAGAATCTTTTGATGCTGTTTTTGAGAAAGATATGCTTCACCATACTACTGGCCCGGAAGGAGCTCTGGAAGAGATTAAAAGAGTTGCAAAAGATGGTGGGCACATTGTTATCTTAGAAGCGAATAGATATAATCCTATTTTTTATTTTCGTATGACTTTGTTGTATAAGCACGAGCATTTCACTCAAAAATTTTTTAGACAGATAATAAATAAAGTTTTCGGTAAAACAGCTGTATTTTCCAGCTTTGAATCGCATGTTTATCCAGTAAATAGCTATGGCTTAACAAAGGCTTTTCATTATTTTGAAAACATAATTGAAAGTGCCCCGGTTTTTGGGAAATTTCTCTCATATAATATGGCAATTATTAAATTGGTTGATTAAATTATATCAGTTGCATGTATTTGAGGTGAAAAAATGGAAGAGATAGTATTTAGAAATGGTATTCCTAAAAAAAATAAGCTTATATTGTTTATTTTATACTCAAAGTTTTTGTTGGTCCTTCCTTTTATAAAAATCATGATTAAAAAATATCTTAAGCATTGTAAAAATATATACTTTATACCTGGTTTTAGGTTTTTATATGGCAACATTTACGGAGAGAATATAGGTGTAGGTGATACTTTTTTTGTCGATTATGCACCTATTTATATTGGAGAAGGGACAATGTTTTCTTTTGAAAACATTGTTATAACATCTAGGCATGACTATAAGGATTGTAATATAGTTAAAGCTAAGCCAGTTTATATAGGGAAAAATGTATGGATTACAACAAGATGCATAATACTTGGCGGAGTAAGAATTGGAGATAATTCTATAATAGGAGCCGGAAGCGTTGTTTCTACCGATATCCCCCCCAACTGCTTTGCTGCAGGCAACCCCTGTAAAGTAATAAAACAACTTGAATAATACCAATCAATGAATAAAAAGTCTTTTATTGCACAAATTATATTTTTTACCAATAAGTTTGGGTTACCTTTATGTTTAATTCTGATTTTTGTGATATCACTGTTAAATAAATTTCCGAAAGATTATATTTACTCTTACAGTGATTTCTTTCAGTTTGTAAATTTTAAAGATACTTTGAAATGGTATAATAATGCTTTTATAGATACTGGGGTAGGAAGTATAAATTTTTTATATGTCCCTTTTTACTATTCTGTATTAGGGCTTATTCAGAATTTTGTGGGGGTTCAATATATATCTATAGCTTATTGTTTTATTTTCCTTGTTGGCAGTTTTTGTTCTTTTTATATAGCTACCTTATTTTATGACCTTGATAGGAAAAAAGACAGGAATTTAATACTCTGTTTTTCTTTACTATACGCGGTAAATTCATATACGGCTATAAGGTTTGAGTTACCACATATTTATTTTGTCCCATACATCTTTATACCGGTTTTATTTGCTACTGCTCATGCTTATTTTATGGAACCCAAGGTGCTTAACAGGAATTTGCTTTGGAGCACAATATTTATGCTTACAAGTACTGTTTGCTGGGTAAATCCGCCCTATTTTTTAGCATTCGCTATATTGATTTCTGTTTATATTATATTGCTTTTCATTTTTTACAGAAAATATAGTTTTTTAGTTATGATTAAGAAGTGTGCTCTCTATTGTTTTATGTTTATAAGTAGCTTTGCAATGTATTTATTTACATGGCCGACAATATTACTTTCAGTTATTCCCGGGATCGAGCAGGGCAAATATCAGGTGAATATGCATGATTGGATTTATTCACAATCATTAACAATATTGGATGTTTTTTCATTCCGCAATAGACTTTTTGGTCTAACTAATATTAACCGGACCAATCTTCTTTTTTTCTTTGCATTAACCTTTTCTTTATTTGCATTGTTGCTTGGAAGCTTCTTGTTTTTTAAGAATAATAGATATAAAAAGACAATCATTATATTTGGCTTCATGGTATTAGTTATGATTTTTCTTTTAAATAAAGGACGAGGGTTCCCCTGGGAAGCATCAGTGCATTCTATATTTATAAATAATGTTATTTTATCTTCTTTACGCAGTTTTGATAAAATACTTATTTTTCTGCCATTTATGCTGCTAATGCCATATTATTTGTATAGGTCAGGCATAAAGAGTAAATTTGCCCCGTTGATTTTATTGGTTTTTACTTTAATCTTTAGTTATCCATTTATTCAAGGTGATCTGTATAAAAAACATTATGCTGTGGAGAATGGCAAAAATTATCTTACAAGCAATTATGCTTCTTTAGTTAAGATCCCGCAGGAATATTTTGATATAACTAGCAAAACAAATCAGATAAAGAATGATTTCAGGGTGTTTAGCGTTCCGTGGTCACTGGAAAATCCAGATCTTAGGGGTTGGATTATATCACCAAAATGGAAGAATCAGGGGACTAACCCAATTACACAATATTTCAATCGTCCTTTTGTTCAGATAAACGAACCATCTTCATTTAGAGGGTGGAATTATGGGAAAGAATGGAATGAGCAGGAGGATAGTGAGTCTCTTTGGTTGATGTCTCTATCTGGTATGCTTAATGCAAAATATCTGATTTTTCAAAAAGATGTTTTAGAAATATTTGTAGATAAAACGGCTTCAAAAATAAATTTCTATAAGGAAAAAGGGTTTATTAAGCCTTTAGCTTCAAATCAATATTTTGACTTTTTTGAGATATCAAATAAGTTTTACCTCCCGCATTTTTATGTCCCTGACGGAGTGTATATTCTTAAAAAACTCAGTAGTATCCCTTTAGTTCTTGGAAACGAGCTTAATTATGAAAAACCTGTTATTTTAGAATCTGACAATGAAAATTTAGATGGCCTGACGTTAGATGACAGTGGAGCTATTATCGAATATAAGAAAATTAATCCTGCAAAATATAAGATAAAATTTCATGGCATAAGTAAATCTTTCCCCTTTGTTTTCTCTGAATCTTTTGATTCTTCTTGGAAAGTTTATCCCACGCACTACACTGAAACTGATAGTTACAATATTGAAGGATATAGGATTTTTGATCAAAACGATATTTACCAAGCCACAAAAGAGGAACTAAGGTTTTATCTTAAAAAAGGTTGGGTTTCAGAGTTAGGTGATGGGGCAGAAAAGGAAAGAGAGATAGCTTTATGGACATCTTTTAACTCGGAACAAAGCTATAAGGAAAAGTATTATATTGATTTTTTATCGGAAGAAATCAAAGGGGTTATCCAAAATGATAATATATCCGGTGGACATTTTTACGATACATGGTTTCATAAAACTATTAGTGAAGAATTCCATCAGATTGCAAATGGTTACGCTAACTACTGGCAGATTGATATAGAATATTTAAATAAAAATTTTCCAGGCATTCTTAAGGAAAATGCTGATGGGACATATGATTTAGAAATAATCGTGGAATTCTGGCCTCAAAAAATATTAGGCATTACTAAAATTTATGTTATCTTTTTTGCTGTGTTTATTTGTTTTCTTCTAATTGGAACGTATGTTTTTAGGAAAAAGCATGACACCGACATTTTATAATGTCCGTAGTAACAGGCTATGTGTTTTATTTAGCTATTTGATTTAATTAGCAGATCTATTTTCATGTTTATATAGAATGGAGTGTTTAAGTTTATGCATAAAGCAAATACCAAGTCCGCATTGCTCAGCACCTATATAAATACGGTTAATAACGAAACATATGCACTTTTTGGCCCTGCAGAGAACTTTATCCGGTATCTATGCAAGAAATTTTCCAATGTTTATTTTATAAGCCAGCCCATGCCTGGGGAAGATGATCTTGTTGTGACTTTAAGCATTTATAGAGAGGGAAAGCTTTTAGAGATAAAGAAAATGCCTAAGTTTCTACAATTATTATGCTGGGTTAACACTAAAAAAGTTACTTCAAATCAAACGGTAATTAGGCTTAAGATACGCGATTTCATATCTAATTTTTATTTCATTACTTTTCATATTTCTAATAAACTGGATTTATTTATAGGTGTTGAAAGCATTAATTCTTTAGCTGCAGTGATATTAAAGAAGTTTGGTTATATCCGCACGGTTTTGTATTTTTCTAATGATTACCATACAAAGAGATATACTAGGTTAAAAAACTGGCTATTTCTTAAACTGGATGAAATTGCTGCATATAGCAGTGATTATATATGGATGATGAATCCAAAGATACATGAATCAAGGATAGAAAGAGGTCTTAAGACTTCTAAGCTTGCACCTCATTTTATTATTCATGGTGGGCTTCCTTTTTTCCCTGGTGAGCCTCTACCTATAGTTGAAAGGGAGAAAAACAGGATTGTTTATGCAACCAGAGCCGGTCATTATGGATTAGAGATAATACTCCAGGCTTTTTCAATAGTTTTTAAAAAATATCCTGATTCAAGCATATATATAACAGGGCATGCCGATAAAGAAAAAACAAGAATCTCCGGACTTATAGAAAAACTTAAGATATCACAGCATATTGTGTTTACCGGTTTTATAAAAGAAGAAGAATTGAACCATCTTGTCAGACATTCGTATATAGGTCTTGCAATATGGTCTCACGGGACCTCTTCGTCGGCAACTTATGGAGATCCGGAGAAGATTAGGCGTTATTTTCATTTTGGTTTACCTGTTGTGTCTACGGGGAATGCTTTTACAGCAGAAGCTATTATTAAACACAGTGCAGGCATAGTTGTTAGTGATAAGCCTGAGTCCGTAGCAGAGGCAATTATAAAACTATTTGGTGATAAAGAATTATATTCAAAATGCGCATATGCATCCCAAGAGCTCGGCAGGTTCTATAAAGAAAATAATATGCTGGATAATTCTTTAGAAGACCTGCAGAAAAAAAGTTTACTTTAGTTACCGGTTTTCAAGTTTAAGAAATACAAAAATAGAGTCATAACTAAATAACTGATAAGCATTTAAATCACTTGAAATACTTTTCTGTTATGATAAAGTAATAATGATAAAAAGCATGCAATTTAGACCTATCCTTTAAAGCTAAGCTAAAAATGCAAAAGAAATGTAGTTTTACAAGAACAAAAACTTATGACTTCATAACCAGTCTGCCTTACAAGATACATCCAAGCTTGCATTTCCAGATATACAAATTTCTTGTTGATGCAAGGCTAAAAGGGATGTACCAGGACCCGGTTGTAAGATTTATGGTAAAATATATAGAAAAAGGTGATTGTGTTATTGATATCGGAGCGAATAAGGGCACTTATGCTTATTCTATGTCAAAGGCTGTTGGCAAAGAAGGAATTGTGTATTCCTTTGAGCCTAATCCTGTAATGGTTATGCAGTTAAAGAAAAATCTAAAACAGCTAAATGTGGTAATAGAAGATTTTGCTGTTTCAAATACCGCTGAAGATAAAACATTTTATAGGCACACTAAAAATTGTGGCCCGACAAGCTCTTTGGAATTTTTTGATGTATTGGATAAGGCTGGTGAATTGGAAAAGACAACTGTCAAGTGCGTTACTCTAGATTCATTTTGTAAAATGCATAATTTATCCCCTAGCTTAATTAAAATTGACGTGGAAGGGCACGAATTTAATGTTATTAAGGGAGCTAAATCAGTTATTAAAAGCCGCCGTCCTTATATTATATTTGAATTAATAGAACAGTTCTGGGGGGAAAAACGGATAAAGGATATATTTGAGTTTCTTAAGCCTGCCTATTATATGATATGTATTGAGGACGAAGTTGATGCAATACAAGCTTATGCGGATTATAAACCCCACCGCTATTCAGATTTTAGAAAATCCAGAGTTGTAAATATAGGATGCATTCCACGAAATGAGGCTGACATTGTTTTTGGGAAGATTTAATTAAAGATAAGGATATATGGCTATGAAAAAGAGAGTTCTTATTACAGGTATAACAGGCATGGTTGGTTCACATCTGGCAAACTTTTTATTAGAGAATACTGATTGGGATATATATGGTATGTGCCGTTGGCGCAGTCCATTAGACAATGTAGAACATCTTTTGCCTAGAGTCAATAAAAAGGACCGTATATATTTTGTTTACGGAGACCTCTGTGATTATATTTCGTTAGAAAATATTATCGAAGAAAGCAAACCTGATTACGTGTTTCATCTGGCTGCACAAAGTTATCCTATGGCAAGCTTTACCTCTCCAATCCAGACTTTTGATACGAACATTTTAGGAACAGAGCGGTTGCTTGAAGCTCTGCGAAAGTGTAAAGGAATTGATCCTGTGATACATGTATGTTCTTCTTCAGAGGTATTCGGCAGGGTATCTAAGGAAAAGCTCCCCATAAATGAGACATGCTCTTTCCATCCTGCTTCGCCATATGCTATTTCGAAAGTAGGTACTGACCTTATTGGTAAGTTTCATGCTGAAGCTTATGGGCAAAAGATAGTTATAACGCGAATGTTTACTCATACAGGTCCAGGGAGAGGTGATGTATTCGCTGAATCGACTTTTGCTAAGCAGATAGCTATGATTGAGCAGGGGATGGCCCTGCCAGTTGTAAAAACAGGCAATCTTAATTCTTTACGTACCTGGTCTGATGTTCGAGATGCAGTTCGAGCCTATTATATGTTGGTGACAATTAATCCCATTCCCGGAGAGTGTTATAATATTGGCGGTTCGTTTTCCTGTACTATTGGCGAGATGCTTCAGCATCTTATTTCTATTTCTACCAAAAAAGGTATTGCTATTGAAACAGAACAAGAAAGGCTCCGTCCTGTTGACGCAGATTTGCAGGTTCCTGATACGACAAAGTTTAAGAAACATACTGGATGGGAGCCAATAATACCATTCGAGAAAACTATGCAGGATTTATTGGATTATTGGAGGAGAAGAGTTGCAGATGGAAAGAAATTCCTTACAAGGTAATATGCTGGTTAAAACTGATGACCCAAGATTATATGCACCCCAATGTCTTTCGCTCACACCAGTTAAAGACCTTCACGTAAATAAATGGTTTATAGTCCGGGATAGGGGCGGATATTTTACTGTAGAATATAAGCATCCTCATGTGATTATACTGCCTATAGTTGATAACAGTTCTATACTTATGGTCTGCGTAAAAAGGCCGGTTATTGCGGATATTACCCGAGAATTGCCCGCAGGTAGTGTAAAAGAAAATGAAAAACCTATAGCTGGAGCTGCTAGGGAGTTTGCAGAAGAAACCGGTATTAAGATTCCGGATGAAGAGAGATTTTTAGCTTTGCCTCCAATTTCTAATTCTCCTAATAGAAATCCGAATCTAGTTAATATTTATGAAGTATCTATTTCACAAGCAGAATATGATAATAGAGGTAAGCATGATGATGAAGTCGAGAGTGTAGAATGTTATAGGTTTAATGAAATCAAAGGAATGTTGATTTCGGGACAGATATATGTAGGCGTACCTGTGGCAATTATCGGCAGATATCTTTTACAGAAAGGCATTGATTAATCGAGGTTATTTTATGAAACAGCCAAATATAAATATTGCTCTTTATAAAACTATGTATATGATCCGAAGGACGGAGGAAGTAATTCAATCTCACTATCTTGAAGATGAAATGAAAACCCCCATGCATATGTCAATGGGAGAGGAGGCTATTGCTTCAGGCGTTTGCCATGCTCTTAAAGCTGAGGACCAGATCTTAGGCAGTTATAGAAGCCATGGTATTTATATTGCCAAGACACAGGAAACTGACAAATTTTTTGCAGAAATGTACGGGAAGGTGACTGGTACATCAAAGGGGAAGGCCGGCTCTATGCACCTATTGGCTCCAGGGTCAGGACTTGTTTGCACTTCTGCCATAGTTGGCAGCAGTATACCTGTTGCACTTGGATTTGCATTTGCTAATAAATATTCCAACAATAATAAAATAGCAGCTGTATTCTTCGGAGACGGGGCAATAGATGAAGGTGTCTTTTGGGAGAGCCTGAATTTTGCGTGTTTAAAAAAGCTGCAGGTTTTATTTGTTTGTGAAGATAACGGCTTTGCGGTACACAGCCATACTTCTGACAGGCATGGATATGATTCTATAGCAGATATCGTTAGTAAATTTGACTGTAATGTTTTTAAAAGCAATTCCTCAGATGCTGAGGTAATTTATAATATTACTAAAGATGCCATAAAGGCAATTCAGGATAACGAGCGTCCAGCTTTTCTTTATTTAAGATATTACAGATATCTTGAGCATGTAGGAGTTTTTGAAGATTTTAAAGCAGGATACAGGCTTAGGGATGAATTTGAAAAATGGCTAAAGGTTGATCCTGTCCGTATCCAGCGCGAAAAGCTTCTAAAATTGATAAAAGAGGGCGACCTTGTTTCTTTGGAAAGAGAGGTTGATCAGAAGGTTGAATCAAGTAGGCTCAAGGCTAAACAGGCAGATTTCCCTTGTGTAGATATTGCATTTGAGGATACTTATATATGAAAAGAATGATTACATATAGGCAGGCGCTTAATGAAGCCATAATAACCGAAATGAGTCGAGACTCCAGTGTTTTTATTTATGGCATAGATGTCGCTGACCATAAGCGGATCTTTGGAAGCGGTAATGGCATACTTGAAGAATTCGGCAAAGATCGATGTTTTAGTACTCCTTTATCTGAATGTGCTATGACCAGCTTTGGACTCGGTGCAGCTTTAAGTGGATTGCGCCCTATTCATGTTCACATGAGGGTAGATTTTATGATTCTGGCAATGAATGAGCTCACTAATATGATAGCAAGTTTTTCTTATGGCTCATGTGGGCAACTAAAGGTCCCTATGGTTATACGGGCCGTAATAGGACGTGGCTGGGGTCAATCTTGGCAGCACAGCAAGACTCTTCATTCTTGGTTTGCTCATATCCCTGGTTTAAAAGTGGTTATGCCTTCCAGACCTTCTGATGCTAAGGGTATGCTTATTTCTGCAATCAGAAATAATAACCCTGTTGTTTTTATTGAACATAGATGGCTGTATGATGTTATTGGAGAAGTCCCTGAAGAAAATAACCCGGAAGCTCTTACAGGGTGCAGGGTGTTGCGCCAGGGATCTGATATTTCTGTTCTAGCTGTCTCATGGATGAATGTTGAAGCACTGCAGGCTGCCGAGGTTCTAGAAAAACACGGCATAAAACTTGAAATAATTGATGCGCGCTCTATTTCACCGTTTGATGACGTAACTGTTCTGGAATCTGTCAAAAAAACCGGCCACCTGATTATAGCTGATTATGACTGGATTCATTGCGGATTTGGTGCTGAGGTAGCTACAAGGATATATGAAAAAAGTATGAACAGCTTAAAATCGCCAATAACTCGTATTGGATTTGCTGAAGCCCATTGTCCTTGCTCCAGGCCTTTAGAGAATGCATTTTATCCTTCGGCAGTAGATATTATTCGCTCTGTTGAAAAGAAACTCAAGCTTTCTAGGATAGATCTGTCAGGGGAAGATTTTTATTCATATGAGAAAAAGTTTAAAGGGCCATTCTAACAAGGCATATGCATAAAATTGAAAAAGTTAAAGTTGGATTAGTGCAGATAGGCGAAAATTTCAATGGTCAGTATTACCTGCCATATTCAATAGGACTGTTACATGCCTATGCGAGAAAGTATCTTAAAAAATACGTGGATTTTACTTTCCTCCAACCGCTTTATAAGAGGCTGTCATTTGATAAGATTATTTCACATTTTAAAGAAGCTGACATAGTTTTTTTTAGCGTCTATATGTGGAATTTTAATTTTAGTCTTGAAATTGCAAAGAAACTAAAACTAAAGAATCCTGGTTGCTTTATTGTTTTTGGAGGCCCACAGATACCAGAGGATTCTAAAGTAATGGAGTTTATGCTTCGCAAGTTTCCTTTTATTAATATTGCTTGTTATGGAGAAGGTGAGAATCCGTTTGTAGAAATACTCGAAAACTTTCAAGAAAAAACATGGCATAAAGTAACTTCGATAGGGTATATCAAACCCGATAATTCATTTGTAATAAATAAAAGAGCTGAGAGGATTTCTGATTTAAATCAGATTCCTTCGCCATACTTAGGTAGTATTTTTGAACCTCTGATGAACGCTAACCCCGGAGATTCATGGTCTGCTATGTGGGAGAGTAATAGAGGATGTCCTTTTTCCTGTTCTTATTGTTTCTGGGGTAACGATCCTAGAAAAAGCGTTTATAAGTATGATATGAATAGGATTTTAAGTGAGATAGATTGGTTTAGCAAAAATAGAATTGAGTTTATTTTCTGCTGTGACGCCAATTTCGGTTTATTTAAAGACAGGGATATGCAGATTGTTGATAAGGTAGTAGATAACAAAAAAAGATTCGGTTATCCCCAAGCTTTTTCTGTCCAAAGTACGAAAAATGCCACTAAAACAATCTTTGAAATTCAGAGAAAATTAAATTCTGCCGGCCTGCAAAAAGGAGTTAACCTTGCTCTGCAGTCCGTTAATAAACAAACGCTAAAGAGTGTTAAGCGTAGCAATATTTCTGCTAGACAATTCCAGGAACTTCAAAGGATGTTTACTGATGCCGGAATAGCAACATTTTCTGATATGATATTAGGATTACCTGATGAAACATACGATACTTTTATTAATGGAATCTCCAGTATTATTGAAGACGGACAACATAATAGGATACAGTTTATAAATCTGGCTTTACTTGAAAATACTGAAATGGCGTCCAGGGAGTACATAGAAAAATTCGGCCTTATTTTACAAGAAGTGAAAATGGTTTCGCATCATACCAGCATAAATCAGGATAATGAAATACCTGAAACGCAAACACTTGTTGTTGGCACAAACTCTATGCCAAAGCAGGATTGGGCTAGAACACGTTCTTTCTGCTGGATGATATCATTACTACATTTTGATAAACTTCTTCAGATTCCTTTTATTGTTCTAAATAAGTCTTATGCGTTAAGCTACGGGCAGTTAACAGAGTGGTTTTTAATCAAAGGTAAAGAATATCCCATAATTTCAGAAATATTATCCCTTTTTAATAAAAAATCTTTATCAATTCAATCCGGGGATACTGAATGTATACCATCAGTAAAGTGGCTCAATATATATTGGCCTGCGGATGAATTTGTTTTTATAAAATTATGCGCAGAAAATAATTTACTAAAGTTTTACGAAGAAGCCAAAAGGATTGTTTATAGTAATTTGAAAAAATTAGGTATTGTAATATCTGAAAATCTGATTGAGGATGCCTTTAGCTCAAATTTTGAATTAATAAGACAGCCTTTCATAAAAGAAAATAAAGAAATAGAATTAAATTATAATATACTTGAATTCTACAGGGCGGTCCTGGCGGCAGAAGATGTTCCTTTAAAAAGAGGCACTTTTTATTATGAAATTATACGTAGTCAAACCGGATGGAATTCGTGGCCTGACTGGTGCAAGCAAGTGGTTTGGTTTGGCACAAAAAAGGGTGACTATCTGTATTCTTTCAAAAAAAAGAATTAGCTTATTTATACAAATAACAAGGAAACAAAAATGCAGAGTTCTTTTTTTGGTAAAAAAGTATTAATTGCCGGAGGAACAGGCATGATAGGTATTCAACTTGTTAAAATGCTTGTTGATTCTGGAGCAAAAGTAAGGATTGTTTCTCTGGATGATCCTTCAAGGGCACATCCGGAAGCTGAATTCATAAGCAAGGATCTTACTTGTCTTGATAATTGTTTACAAGCTTGCAAAGGCATGGATTTTGTATTTAATCTCTTAGGAGTTAAGGCTTCGCCAGATGTAGCTTCTAATAAACCCGGGCGTTTTATGTATGCAACGGTGTCTATGGAGATGAACATGCTTGAGGCAGCACGCCGCGAAGACATATCAGGGTATCTTCTTACAAGTTCAGTTGGTGTTTATGCGCCAGCTAAAATATTTAATGAAGATGATGTTTGGAAGACGTTTCCGTCTCATAATGACTGGTTTACAGGATGGTCCAAACGCATTGGTGAGCTTCAAGTAGAGGCTTATAGAAAAGAATACGGTTGGAACAAGCTGGCTATAGTTCGTCCTGCGAATGTGTATGGTCCTTATGATAATTTTGATAGAGAGAATGCGATGGTTGTTCCTTCTCTTATTAAACGTGCTATATCCGGAGAAAATCCGCTAAAAGTTTGGGGCAATGGTACCGCAGTGAGAGATTTTATTCATGCTAAAGATGTTGCATCCGGAATGCTGTTAGTTGCTGAAAAACTGCCTGATAAACCGGTTAATCTTGGCAGCGGAGTCGGAGTTTCAATAAGAGAGCTTGTAGAAATTATTGTTTCAAACTTAGAAGAGAAGTTAAAAGTTCTATGGGACGAGTTAAAACCAAAGGGAGATGACCAGCGTATATTAAACATGACAAGGGCTAAAGAACTTGGGTTTGAACCTAAAATATCGCTTAGCGAAGGTATTAGAGAAACTATAGAATGGTATAGAAAATATAAAGATATTGCATGTCTTCGATACGATGTCTATGAGTAATTTGGTCAACAAATACATTTAGGGTAAGTAAAGATAATGGAAAAAGGAATATTGGTTGCAGGAGGGACAGGGTTAGTTGGCCGTAATCTGACAATCAAATTGTCAGAATCCGGTTTACCTTTTGTATCCACAAGACATAAAGGTACAGCTTCGGCAGATAATATTAATTTTGTGCCTTTTAATTTCTGTGAATTCCAGGATTGCCTAGCGGCTACCACGAATATAAATACAATAGTTTTGTGTGCCGCTTTTTCATATGGTGCAAAAAAAAATATGGAATGCCCGACTGCCACAATTTTACCTAACCTAAAAATATTTGCAGGTTTGTTTGAGGCCTGCGCCCACAATAATGTTAAGACCGTGATTATGTTAAGCAGTTCTACGATATATCAACCATGCAATTACCCGATTAAAGAAGATGATTTAGATTTAAACCAGGCTCCGTATTCAGGATATTTTGGTGTAGGCTGGACATATCGTTACTTAGAACAGCTGGCTTCGTTATATTCAAAGACATATAATATGAGAATAATAGTTCTAAGACCCACAAATATCTACGGGCCCTTTGATAAGTTTGATAAAGAAAATGCGCATGTCATACCATCTCTTATACACAGAGTTTTAAACAGGGAGGATCCTTTTGAAGTATGGGGTTCTCCTGATGTAGTGCGGGATTTTATTTTTGTTGATGATCTGGTTGACGATATATTGGTTATACTTAAGGAAGAAGTAAATGTTAATAATCTGCCTGTAAATATCTGCAATGGTAAACCTATGACAATAAAAGATGCAGTTGAGACTATATTGCAGGTCTGTAAATATGAAACGAAAATATGTTTTAACCCAGATAAACCTTCGGCGATAACTTATAGAGCTATAGATAATTCACGGTATGTGCAGATTTTTGGAGCTGGAAAAAGGACGGCTTTTAAAGACGGAATTAAGAAAACTGTTGAATGGTATAAGAAATATAAATAGCAGTTTACAAAACTATAAACTAAAGGAGGATTATAGAGACATGATTAATGTTGAGTATACAAAATTAGATAGGGTACTGTTAATAAAGCCCACTGTTTTTGAAGATCATCGCGGCCAGTATATTGAAATATATAACGAAGCTCTCTATAGAGACCATGACATTGATGTTAAATTTATGCAGGACGATATTTCAGTTTCGTTTAAAAATGTTTTAAGAGGTATACACGGTGATTCGGAGACTTGGAAATTAATTTCTTGCCTTTATGGTGAATTTTATTTAGCAGTTGTGAACTGGGATAGTTCATCTTCGCAATACGGGCAATGGGAGTCGTTTATTTTATCTGAAAAAAATAGGATGCAAGTTCTTGTTCCTCCAAAATTCGGTAACGGGCACTTAGTCCTTTCTGATAGTGCCATTTTTCATTATAAGCAATCTACGTATTATAATAGGGCAGGCCAGTTTACTATTATGTGGAATGATCCTAAGCTAAAGATTAATTGGCCGACAAACAATCCTATTTTGTCAAAAAGGGATGGAGCAAAATAGATGTTTCGCGGAAAGAATGTATTAATTACTGGTGGTAGCGGATTTATAGGTGTTAATTTAATTAAAAAACTCTTATCATTAGGGGCAAATCTACGTTCGACTGTCCATAGAAAACCCCCGGTTTTAGATGATAAAAAAATAGAATACATTAAATGTGATTTAATGTTGATGGATGATTGTAAAAAGATAGTTAAGGATATGGATTATGTCTTTATGTGTGCGGCAAATACATCTGGGGCAGCAGTTATAGCTTCCACACCTTTGGTACATGTAACCCCTAATATTATAATGAATTCACAGATGTTAGAAGCAGCCCACAATGCCAAGATTAAGAAGTTTGTATGGTTAAGCAGTAATGCAGCATATCCGCCTACAGGTGATAGACCGGTCAAAGAAGAAGAAATGTTTAATGGCAATCCTTATGATGTATATTTTGGAGTTGGCTGGATGAAACGTTATACTGAAATCTTATGCAGACTGTATTCTGAAAAACTTAAGGACAAGATGGTTACTGTTGTCCTTAGGCCCTCAAATATCTATGGTCCGTATGATGATTTTAATTTTGCCACGTCTCATATGATGGCAGCTACAATCCGGAAGGTAGTGGAGAGGCATTATCCGATAGAGGTCTGGGGCACGGGAGACGACATAAGAGATTTAATTTATGTTGACGATTTTATAGAGGCCATTACTTTAGCTGCAGAAAAGATTGATACATATGACCCTATTAACATAGGATTTGGTAGAGGGTATAGCGTAAAAGAGATTTTGAAAATCCTTTTTGAACTTGAGAATTATAAAAATCCTATGGTAAAATTTAACACAACAAAGCCTTCAATGATACCTGTGAGGCTTATTGATACGACAAAGGCCGAGAGAATGCTAGGATTTAAAGCTCAGACAGATATTCGTGGAGGTATAAGAAGAACAATCGAGTGGTATAAATCTAATAGCAGTAATTCATAATAATTGTAGAATGTAGGTAAGATATGATAATTACTAGAACTCCTTTTAGAATTTCTTTTTTTGGTGGCGGTACGGATTACCCTGGGTATTATAAAGAATATGGAGGAGCCTGCTTGAGCACTACAATAAACAAGTACTGTTATATTACCTGCCGGTATCTCCCACCATTTTTTGACCATAAATTTGTTATCCGGTATTCAAAAAAAGAACTTACAAAAACCATAGATGAAATTGAACATCCCTCAGCACGAGAATGCCTGAAGTTTATGGGAATAGACAGGGGAACAGAGATTATACATACTAGTGATCTGCCAGCTATGTCTGGTATAGGTTCAAGCTCTGCATTTACAGTAGGTCTGCTTAATGCACTTTATTCTCTTAAAGGGCAGATGCAGACAAAACGTAAACTAGCTTTTGATGCTATTCATGTTGAGCAGAATCTGATACGTGAGAATGTGGGGTCGCAGGACCAGGTCGCTGCTGCTTTCGGCGGGTTTAACAAGATAGATTTTAACAGTCAAAATGAAATTTTTGTCCAGCCTGTTACTATAGGAAAAGAAAAATTGGAGTATTTCCAAAGCCACTTTCTTCTTTATTTTACCGGGTTTTCAAGGTTTGCTTCTGAAATTGCAGAGGAGCAAATTAAAAGTATACCGGAAAACATAAAAGAACTTACAGATATAAAACAGATGGTAGGGGCCGCCACTGATATACTTAATGGTCCAATTGATTCACTAAATGATTTTGGCAAGCTGTTGGATGAAGGTTGGTCACTAAAAAAGCGCCTTGGAAAGCTTGTTTCCAACAATAATATTGATCAGATATATGAAGCTGCTAAAAACGCTGGCGCCCTTGGTGGTAAGATTTGTGGGGCAGGTGCGGGAGGATTTATGGTTTTATTTATTGTACCGAGTAAACAGTTTAAGGTTAAGGAAGCGTTAAAGAAGCTAATACTAGTTCCATTTCAGTTTGAAAATATAGGGTCTCATGTAATTCTCTACACAACCTATTAAAAGCTAGTTTTTTAATAAGTTTATACCAGCTTTGTTGCTATAATTATCTTAAGAGTTATAGATAAATTGTTGGTTTCTCTAATTTTTTAACATAATTTTAAAAAATAAAAAAATATTATTTAATTTTAGAGATGAAAGTATTAAAGATTTTTAAGGAAAAAAAAATAGGCCTATCTTTTTTACTATTATTTTTTATATTATTAGCTGCATCTTTGGTGTTGCAAAGTAATTTCCTTATAATATATCCAATGTCAATTTTCTTTTTTATTTTAATTTTTATCTTTTCACAATATTTTGATTTTAGTTATAAGTATTTTATTGGATTTGCTTTGAATTTATTAATTATTTGTTTATTATTATTGATTTTTAAATTCGATATTTTGGCCGAATATTTTGCAAATTATGTTTATGGATTTTTATTGTTATGTATTATCGGATATTTCTTTGATAATCTGAGAGAAAAGTTAAAATCAAAAGGTACTTTTAAAATCTATAAAAAAGTATTTTTATCAATTTTGGTAATTTTTATATTGTCAACTGCATTTATTTTTTTAAAAGACTATTGGCAAAAGTTCAATTATACTGTTTTAATAAAAGAAAATTTGGTTAAGTTTGCAGATAGTATAAAGGGTCAATATACTAAAACATTTAAAAAAGATATCTATTATAGCGGGCTCGATATGGTTAAAGTCAACGGCAAAGAAATATCTCAGGATATTATTATTAATATGGACAATCCGGGAGCTGGCAGCAGTATTTCTGAAGTAGTTGATTTATCTGGCTGGGCAATTGAGACAAACTCAATTATTAATACAGGTATTGATAGAATTGAATTTTTCTTTGATGGGAAACCTGGTAAGGGAAAATTTTTAGGTAGTTTTTCTGTCCCCTATTATAAAAGTAATATCGAAACTGTTAAGCTTTTAGAGAATTTATATTTGCAGTTTTATAATAAGAGACCATCTAAAGTAGAATTAAATTATTGGACCATCAATTTGGAATGGAGGATATTACCATTTTCGGAGGTGGTCTTAAATATCGTAAATAGCAGTGGAATTATAAATAAAAATTTAAGTAATGAAGAATTTGTAAAAGTTTTATATCGGGGATTATTGAACAGGGAAGTAGACGAAGAGGGATTGGAGCACTGGACTGATTTATTAAACGCGGGTGGAGCCGATCGTGATGGTGTTCTAAGGCAATTTATAGATTCGGAGGAATTCAAGACAGCATCTGATTATTACCTTAAAGCGGTTCCACTAAGAAAAGAGACTTTAAATATAATTAGAAAAGATGTGGGTGCGAAATATGGAAAACAATTTTATTTAAGTGGATTTAATTTCAAGTTCGACAGTACCAAGCTTATAAATGGCAAACATTCTATTTATATTTATTCCCATAGTCCAATTTTTGGTTGGGATTATAAAACTTTAGAGATTGATATAAAAAACTAGTTTTACTTGTTTTGTTTATATAGATATTGAAAATATAATTTATATAATGGTTCTTTCGGAAGGATTTTATAAATAATATTAAAAACCGGATAAAAATATTTTATCGCCTTTCTTAGAATTCTTTTACTTAATCTATCTTTATCATTTTTTTTATTGCCACGATCTTCTAGAGGGGTGTTTTCCAACCATTTAAAAAATTCTGTCGACCCTTCTATATTGTAAATGTTTTCCATATTTATTTTTCTTTTAATGTCGTTCCAGTAAAAATGCAGCCCCAGATTGGTCAATATGCTGCCATTTATTAATTTATCCTTTGTACGAAAAAAAATATCCTTAGAAATTTCAAAACCATAATCATTAGGGTTTAATCCTGCGGCCATTAAACCTATTATTGTTCTTGAACATTTCTCGCACTTGCTGCAATTAAGTTCTTTCAGATATGAATAACATACATGAATTTTTATTTTGTAATTTTCTGTTTTTAAGTAATCTGCAATGGCATTAATTTTATCCTGTCTTGAAAATTCATATCCATCATGAATAATATTTACATTTGACCACTTCAATGAATTATCAAGTTCCGGGTCAGAACCATAAGGTAATTTAAGACCATTTGAATATGTTGAAGCGATATACAGACTTTTAAAATTCTCAGTTTTAGTCAAGGGTGCACATAACCCCAGTAATCCAATACCATGTTGTATACTGTTATACCAGCTGGAGGGACGGGAAGGCAGTTCTTCATAATAGTATGAGTAGAGTAAGTGCTGATTAATAAATTCTACAAAATTAGTTTTTATAACCAGTGATTCTACTTTATTAAATTCTGCGAAATTTTTTATTTCATATATCAATTTTTTAAAAAGTTCCTTATTGAATAAATGAATATCTGCCCCCCACACAGATATTAAATTAAGATTTTCATTTCTATGATTTATGAAAGAAAATAGTGAATCAATTCCGCCGCTAAACAAGACCGCACTTTTATTATTATTACTACTACTATTATTATTTTGTATTTCGTTATTAACTGAATAGTTGGCAGATATGGAGCCTCTCCATTTTAAATAAGGATACATTCTTGCAAAGACCTGTTTGATATTTTTAAGACAGTTACAAAAATTTTCATCTAAACTATCCACTATTATATCTGAATCATATAACCACGAAATCGGAAGGATATTGGCAAGTATTGGGATCGTAAGAATACTCTCAGGCACTTCACTGATATCTCTGTCATATTCTGCAAAAAAGTAATTGGTGCAGAAAAATTTCCTGACCCTGGCGGTAGTGGTGAATTTACAGACTAATTTATTTTTATTCTTTACTTCAGGACTATGAACAATTATTTTGTTTCTCATTTTTATAAAAAGCCTAAAACTTGAATAATACAGAACAATTAAAGTTATAGAGCAGTAAAAGCTTTATATTCTTTAATGCCTAAAATTATCCTTTTATTATAATTCGATAGTACAAATAGTTCTATTGATTCTTTTTATAAATTATTTTATAGTTTTATAGCTTGCCAATAAATCCAAGAAAGGTTACTTAAATTGTGGAAAATGAATCCTTGGTCTCAGTAATTATATATTGCAGAAATTCTGAAAAATTTATCAAATCTTGTTTAGAATCACTAAAGAACCAGAGCTATAAAAACATTGAAATTATTGTTGTCGATAATAACAGCATCGATGATACTAAGACAATATCTGCAAACTATACTGATAAAGTTTATAACTATGGTCCCGAAAGAGTAAATCAGGTTAATTTTGGGGTAGCTAAATCGGGAGGGTCCTATGTTATGTGGAAAGGCCCGGGTACCGTTGTTGAAGAAACTTTCATTGAACAAGCAGTAAAAAAATGTGAGGAAGAATCATATGATGCAATTTATTTTAATGTTTTAACTATAGTTGATAATCCTAATATATGGCAGAAAGTTAGGGCTATTGAAAGAATGTGCTATTATAAAGAACCAGGAATGTCCTCAGCTAAATTTTGCCGGAAGAGTGTTTTTTTAAAATTAGGCGGATTGGATTGTGAGATAGGTGCCATTGCTGATGATCTTGTATTTCAGCATAGATTGAATCTAGGAGAATATAAAACAGGATTTGTTGATGCAAATATTTATTATCTGGGTGAACATAATAGCATGAAAATAATTATAAGAAGAAGTTTATATTACGGGTGGCTGATGCAGAGATATTATAAAAAGTATCCTGAAAAATTTAAAAGTCAATATAAGTTCATAAGGAAAGAACTTAAAAAAAATATATTAATGCATAGTAAAACTATTTTTATCTTCTTTATTTTTTATAAATTAGTACAATATTTCTTTGGAGGACTTGGATTGCTGTTGGCAAAGATTGCCAATGATAATCAAAAAATAGAAAGAATATTATATAGAATGAATTTTGGTATATTATGAAAAGTATTACAGATCATAATAAAGATATAATAAGAAAGGTTTTTATTAATTTATTTATAATAGTATTTTTTTATGTTTTAACCTTCATTGTTAATAAGGTGCCAGATGGTGTTTTTGTTGGAAGTGGAGATTTCTTTAGATTTATTCCTGATATAAACAATATCAAAAGCAGTTTTTTTTGTTGGTCTAACGAGTTTTTGGGTCAAGGATCATATAGCTCAGAGTATCTAATTATACCTTTTTCATATTTATTATTTTTTTTATATAAAGCAGGATTTAGCTATTCTGCTATTTGTAATTTTTTAACTTTTTTATTTTTAACAGGTTCTTTTTATAGCTTTTTTTTAGCAATAAAAATTATAGAAAAAGAAATTAGTTTTAATATAAGATTATTGACTTCTTTTATCTATTCTATAAATATTCTTACCTTTTCAATTTTTGCCGGCATATATACAGGTCCGAAAGGATTTACGCCTTTTTATTATATATACGTATTTATGCCTTTAATTTTTGCACTATTTTTTAAGATAATAAAAGAATTTTCTTTGATAAAATTATTGGTTTTTTCAGGTTTATTTTTGATTTCTTCTATTAGCTTTGTAAATTTTGCTTTTTTTGCTGGGTTAATATTAATTGAATTTCTTTTTTTTCTGATATTATTATTTACATCTGAAAAAAAATATAAATTAAGAATCTTAAGAAATTTTATTATAATTTTTCTTGCTCAAGTTTTTTTATTATCATACCATCTTGTTCCTTATTTAAGATCGATGTTTGCTTATGTATCCAATCTATTAGGTTCTAATATATATTATGATAACCCAGGTAACTATTTAAACCTGATTAGTAGTAATTCACCAAGCATAATCTATCCTTTTACATTTACAACCAGCTATTTCTTTTATCCTTACTACAATTTATACTCCGGTTTAAAAAATACAAATTTATTTATTGCATTCACTTCTTTATATATTTTTATATTATTAATAACGCTTTTTTTAAGAAAAAGAGGCAACGAAAATAAATGGATCAATTTTTTATTTTTTTATATTTTTTTCTTTATTCTAATAATGCGTTTAAGGGAGCCTTTTGAGAGAATAAATTATTTTATATATAGTATTCCTGTTTTTGCGGTTTTTAGGGGACCTGATAAATTATTTATCTTTTATCCATTTATTTTCTTGATTTTGCTGGTGTTAGTATTGAATCATAGCCAAATCAATAAAAAATTAGTAAATTTTTTATTGATTTTTTTACTGCTTATACCATTTCCTTTTTACATTGGAGGAATACCCAAATATCTGGGTAGTGAAACCAATGCATTACTTGGAACAGGTAGCAATGATGGTTATAAGTATTTAATTAAATTACCAGACAATTATTTAAAAATAAAAAATACTTTAAATAATGAGAAGTTAGATCTTTCTGTTGTGGATTTGCCACCCAGTTTCCACTGGCAATTCTATCCCGAATTGGATTATTATGGAATTAATTTTTTCAGTTATTTTTATGATATACGGTATGTTGAATCCTGCGTTTTTGATAACGCTGTATTAGCAAATATAAAATCTTTCGATAAGTATAATAATCAAGGTGTTGTCGATACTCAAAAATTTTTAAGCATAATCCAAAAATTTAATGGTAAGTATATTTTAGTACATAAAGATCTTGATAAATATATAACTCCAGGTTCCAAAACTATAAATAAAACAATTGACGGTCTTGAAAAAGATAAAATTCTTAAGAGAGTAGAAGATAATAAAAATTTTACATTATTTGAATTGGACCAAAAGTATTTATCGCCCTTAATATCATCTGACAACGAAACAAAAATTTATTTCAAGAAAATCAGCCCGGTTAAATATAAGATTCTTATTTCAAATTTAAGCCAGAGGACAAATATTGAATTTTATCAAACCTTTAATTCCTCATGGAAAATATATATAAATGCCAAACCTGATTATAATTTGTATAGCAAGAACTGGTTTTATGAAATAGCTAATGTTGTTGAGTGTAAACCAGGCTCTAAAATGATTGAATTTGAAGATTTTACTTACTTGTTTAAAAAACCTCTTTTTAATGAAAGTCATTCAATGATAAAGGAATATGCAAATAACTGGACCATTGACCCTGGTTATATAAAGGAAAATTTACCATCAAAATATTATAATTTGAACGAAGATGGTAGTATTGATATTGAACTGACACTTTATTATAAGAATCAAATTATTCTTTGTGTGGGGGTTATTTGCATTGGGTTATATTTTACTGTTTTAATTTTTTATATAGTTTTTAAAAAAATAAAAAGACATAGAAAAAGTAATGGAATTGTTAAAGCTGTTTAAGGCTAAAAGAATTAGGACAATTGTTCTGATATTGATATTATTTATAATATTTATCGCTTCTTTATTTATCAGGAATATTGTCCCAAGCTTTTATGTTTTCTCAATATTTTTTATAATCCTGGTTTTTATTTTTTCCCAGTATCTTAATTTCGAGTATAAATTATATATCTTATTTGCGCTTATCCTTTTTATTTTTTTATTTTTTATAATTGTTTTAAAAGGCAGGTCAGGTTTAGCAGAATCTTTCGGAAATTATATAATTTTATTGCTGGCATTCAGCGCAGTAGGTTATTATCTGGATAGGCTTAGACAAAAATTAGAGGAAAAAGGCAAGAATAAAATATACAAAACTGCTTTTTTATATATTCTATTTGCATTTTTGATTTTATCGGTGGTTATTTTCATAAAAGATTTCTATAACGATGCAGAATATGCAGCTCTTATAAAGAAAGGTATTTTAAATTCTGCGGAAGTGGTTAAAAGCAATTACCTGAGAGTTTTTGATAAAGACAGATATTATAGTAAAGTTAATAATGCAACAATCAATTCTCAAACATATGAGCCTCATTTTGTCATTGGGATTGATTCTCCAGAACAAGGCAGTAACCTTTCGGGCAGCGCAACTATTAAGGGTTTTGCCATAGAAGCCGGTTCAACAAATAATACAGGCATAGATAGGCTGGAATTTTTTCTGGATGGAAAACCTGGGGATGGAAAATATTTGGGCCGATATAAAGCTGCCTTTGAAGGGCAGGAACCTACAATAGAATTGATCAATAATCTGTATTCAAACTTCTATGACAGACTGCCTACAAAAGATGAGTTAAGCTTCTGGTCTATGAATTTAGAATGGCACGTCATCTCATATTATGACGTGATAAACATTTTTAAAGATAACTCAAAAATTTTAGATGTCAGCCCAAATAAAGAAATGTATGTGACCATACTATACAAGGTGGTCTTAAACAGGGAAGTTGATGGTGAAGGGCTGAAGTTTTGGATTGATAAATTGAGTAGCGGTACAAGCTATCAAGATGTTTTAAACAGTATTTTGGGCAGTGGTGAATTTAGCACACTATCAGATAATTATTATAATAAAATAAAAACCATAAAACCCGATCCGTGCTTGGTAAGAAAAGAAATAGGGGATAAGTACGGCAAACAATTTTACTTAAGCGGATTTAGTTTTATCTTTGACAGCACAAAATTTAAAAACGGAGAACACAGCTTATACGCATACGCACGCTCTCCGGTTTTTGGATGGGACTATGCAAAAATAAACCTGACAATTGATAATGATATCAATTAAAACATAGTATTAATTAAAAACCACCATGTTCTAAAACATGATGTTGAATTGATGATTTTGTTGTAGAAATGTTTAGAAGATTATTGTCTGTTATATAATTGTACGTTCAAATAATAATACAGGGAGGCATTTATGAAGAAGGTAAATATTATAGAAATCGGTCCACGTGATGGCTTTCAAAATATAAAAGAATTTATACCCACAGAAATTAAAATATCAGTAATTGATAAACTGGTGCAATCAGGAATAAAAAAAATTCAAGCTTGCTCTTTTATAAGTCCGAAAGCTATTCCTCAAATGCGGGATGCCAAAGAAGTTGCGGAGGCTGTTATATCAAAGTATCCCCAAACAGACTTTTTCGCTTTGGTTCCCAATTTATTTGGTGCAAAAGCAGCTGCAGCTGCAGGTCTTAAAGAAATTGCGCCAGTGATTTCATTGAGTGAAACCCATAATAAAGCAAATGTGAACCGCACCGTGGAACAATCACTGGAAGAGATCGGCACAATCAGGCAGGAGTTGCCCGATATAAAAATTACCCAGGATGTTGCTACTGCCTTTGTGTGCCCTTATGAAGGAAGAATGGAAGTTCAACCCCTTATTGATTTGATAGGTAAAATCCAGAGCCTGGGGGTCCATTCATTTACACTTTGTGATACAACTGGTGACGCATATCCTCAACAAATCAAAGACGTCCTTGAAAGCGTAAAAAAAGCTTTTCCATCTGAGGAGTTTAATCTTCATACCCATGATACAAGAAATATGGGGATAGTGAACACATATACAGGTATCTTAAATGGTGTCAGTAATGTAGAAACAACTTTAGGCGGTCTCGGAGGTTGCCCTTTTGCACCAGGCGCCAGCGGAAATACTGCAACCGAGGATTTGGTTTACATGCTGCACCTTGAAGGATATGATACGGGAATCGATTTTGATCTTCTTCTGGAAGCTGCAAAATTTTTAAGGTCCAATGTTTCCGGAAATTACAGCGGACATCATATTAATATTACAGCGTGTGAGTAAGAATAATTTGCAGATCCGGCCCCATTGATAGTTCTTCTGGTTAAGCAGGTGGTTTCTTTATTCTGAATTCTTTAAAAAAATAAGTTGTAACAAATATTAAGACTTCTCCCACAATAGTTATCAGGCGGAAAACTAATGAAATAGACAGAGCTTTGGCCTCAAGCATATAGGGTGACAGTATAGATATCAGAATAGCTTCTCTTATACCCAGGCCTCCAGGAGCCCCTGGAGTGATAAATCCAATGGTCCAGGAAATTATATAGGCACCGATAAATACAGGGATTGAGTTACTGATATTTATTTCAAAAATAGTGACTGATAAAAACCAGAATAACAAGCCGCTGACCAGCAGAAAGGCAAAGTATATAAATAATATAGGGATTGAGCCAATTAACAATGATTTTATGTTAATGCTCCTGATTTGGATAAACCAGGGTTTTTTAAGGAGCCATTGCTTTGCTTTGGATGAATATTTAAGAACAAGAATAGCAATAATAGAAAAAACAACAAAAACAGCAGATAAAATTAAAGTAAGATTATTAAATTTATATACCCATCCTAAGATTATGTTAAAGGATAATACCAGTATTGCACTGGCAGTTACCTGTATTAAAGTCTCGAGGATAATGCTTGAAACAAGCGTGGCATCTGATATGCCGATATTTCTTCCCAGTAAAAATCTTCCGACATATTGAAATACATTTCCCGGCAGATATTTGGAAATCAGCGATCTGTTAAATACAACATAGCTGTCTTTGTATGTTATATCTTTGCCTAGTAAATGCAGAGACTTTTTCCAGGCGAATGCCAGTAAGGTCAACGTAAGCATGTATCCCAATGTGCCGATTATCAGCCATACAAATTTATCCTTAATTGAGATGGTTTGTTTTATGTCCTGCCAGTTTGAAAATCCGATCCAGATAATATATATAAAAGACAGTACAACAATGCAAATTCCAATTATCCTGATGATTTTATTAAAAACCGGCTTTTTATTTTTTAGATTTTGTATTGTGGTCATTTAGAAAGATCATTTTGTGGATTTTTTGATTTTAAACTGTATATCTTCGATTAGTGTCCTGTTTATTGCAATAAGATCTGCGATAAGACCCATTATGAAAAGGAGGAACCCAAGTATTACCAGGATCAGCATCAATATTAACGACTGGACATGTCCCTGGCCAAATCCCTGCACCATGAAATAAATGTATCTGATTCCCAGCGCTAATCCTGATATAAAAAATACTGAACTCAGAATGGCAAAGAACCGGAATGGTTTATAAATCATGAATATGCGAAAAATAGTGATGATAGAAGAGCATATATATCGAAAGGTGCTTTTAATAAGTTTTGATGGTCTTGTTACGGGATTGACCCTGACAGGTAATGAAGTTATCGCCAACCCTTTTCTGCCTGCTTGAATTATTGTTTCCAGAGTATAGGTATAATTTGAAAATATACTGATGTGATAGGCAGCTTTTCTGGAAATTGCCCTGAAACCACTTGTAGCATCCAGAACATCTGTATTTGAAAAAAATCTTACTACTGAACTTCCAATTCTTTGCAATATTTTTTTTGTGGTTGAGAAGTGCTTTATTTTATTTATTGGTCTGGCGCCAATAACAATATCAGCGCTGCCATCAAGGATGGGTTTTACCAGTTTTTCAATATCTTCACCACAGTATTGATTGTCTGCATCTGTATTGACAATTATATCTGCCCCTAACTGGAGGCAGTTTTCAATACCTGTTGCAAAGGCTCTTGCTAAACCTAGGTTAATATTGTGTCTTACTATATGACTAACTCCCATTTTTTTTGCAACTTCAACAGTTTTATCGGTACTACCATCATCTATGACAAGGTATTCGATTATATCTATACCTTCAAGTTTTTTAGGCAGGTCATTTATTGTAACACCCAAATATTCTTCTTCATTGTAACAGGGGATCTGAATAATAAGTTTCAAATTATGTAATTCTCCTTATATTAATATTGTATGTTGTTAATTCTTTAAATAACCATCACTATTATATAGCTGGTCATCATTTTGGTCACTATTTTGCAAGGGATCGTAAGAAATTCTTTTTACTACAACCTTTTTTGTAAAAAAATACATCAAAAAGGGAAGAATATAGATAATCAGCGTCTTAATCAGGACATCAATTTTAAATTCAGAATATTTATTAATTAGTATCTCCGGAAGAAGATTTTCAAAATTAAATAAATGGGCCGTCAAATAAACAAAATATAACGGACCCCCCTTAAAAACAGATGTCAGAAAATCAATCGGATGAGAAAATAAAGTTTTCCAGATCTCCAGCTGGTATGTGTTGTTGCCCCATCCGCTGATACCAAAATACTGTTTTACATAATCCAGGGTTAAGTTTGTACTGTTGCCCTCAAAAGCCAGCATGGACAATACCGGGAATACGGCCACCATAAACAGAATTATTAAAATTTTCCGGTAGTAAGGTTTTTTGCTGATATTATTGAAAAAAAGTGCAAATGGCAGGATCAATATAGGAATGAGAGAAAATACAATATACCTGTATCCATACCATCCTCCCTGGGTGCCCCATCTGATGGCAATGTATATATTTAGAAGTACGGGTAAAAACAATAAAATTAAAGAAATATTGACTTTAAACCTTGCCTTGAATAAATAGACCAAACCAATAAATATAAAGGGTGCGGTAAAAATTAATCCCCAGTCATACCAGAAAAAAATATGAAACAATCTTTTTAAATAAAACATGAAATTATTTACTTCAGTTAAACGGCTGTTAAAAATACTTACATAATCCGACTGTCCGAAAAGATTTCCATAATATATCGAAGGGATGAACTTAAAGATAAAAATCAGTACAGCAGACGTTGAATAACCGATTAAAAGCTTTTGCCAGCTTTTTTTAAAATTGAATTTCCCTTCCCCGAAGCAAAACAGGATGATCGGCCAGATTATTGTAAATATAATATTGTTGTATCTTACAAGGAATATCATACCGGCTACAAGGCCTATCACTACAGCTATTCTCTTACCTGCTTTTCCCAGAAAATTTGTCTGATGATTCCTGAGCAATAAATAAATAAGGATGCTTTGCAGGACAAATTCATATATATGGGAAAACACGGGCCTCCTGAACAGATATAAGGGGAAATACTGGAACAGCACCATAAATAATATGGAAAAAAATGAAGTTCTTTCATTAAAATAATACCGCAAACCAGAGTATAAAAAGATGATCCCGATGTAAAAGTAAAATAATGTAGATAAAACAAATCCAAAAAGTGCCCAGCTGTCCTTTATATTACCCTCACTTCTTTCCTGGACCATGGGAGACTTTTCCAGTCTGTCTATAAGGGAGCCGGCAAATACAAAGGGCGAAGCCATAACACCCGGGCCAATGCTGAGAGGAGGATAACTTCCTCCATCCGGCCAGTATTCTTTTTCATATGAAGGGAATTTAAAAAATGCAATAGAGCTTGAATGGGCAAAATAACTTTGATCGTCGCCTGAATATGCTAGTCCTGACTCCTGCATCTGATAAGGCCTGAGCAGCAGAAAACCAAAAATAAATATTATAATACTGAGTATGAGAAGATACCTATGATTATTCTTTAGTGTTTTTGTGCTTTCCAATTTTTAAAATAAAAAATTGTAACAATTTATGAAAATTCATTCTCAACGAGCCCGCATATAATATGGTATGCCATCTGGTGTATTTCCTGTATGGTGCTGGTAGTATCAGAATTTACAGACAAGCATAAATCTGAAATTTTCTCAATCTCACTGTCAGGCTTACCGGTAAATGCGATAACTTTTACACCCCTTACTCTGGCCACTTTAACGGCTGATACTATATTTGAAGATTTTCCGCTTGTGGATAATACCCACAACACATCAGAAGGTTTTAATAATGCTTCCAGCTGTCTTGAAAAAACATCTTCAAATTTAAAATCATTGCTTATACATGTCAGTATGGAGGTATCTGTGGATAAAGCTACTGCTGCCAGGGCCCTGCGGTCCTTTCTGAATCTTCCTATAAGTTCACCAGCTATATGCTGTGAATCAGCAGCTGATCCGCCATTTCCACATAGGTATACACAGCCATCTTTCTTCAACGCATCTGTTATGGTTTTTGAAATATCAATGATCGTATCAACTCCGGTTTTCTCAAATTTTTCAACAAGCTCCTTATGTAATTTGATTGCTTCAAAAATTTTTTCTTTCATACTTTGAAATCTGTTATTTTTATATTGAGTTTTATTATAACAACATTTGTACCAATTATAATAGCGTAATTGTTATTTTATTGTGTTTTCTATTTTAACTTAAAAAATTTTAGTATAGAATAAATTATTAATACCCATAGTATTTGAAATTAAATTTATAAACTGATTTCAAAAGGATTAAACTGCATGGAAAGTAAAAATAATGAATTAAAAAAAACTGATATAGATCTGAAAGAAGCTTACAGGATCTTTACCAGGAGAAAATGGTGGTTTGCAGTAACCGCAATAATTGTTTTTGCCCTGGGGATCATTTATACTTTCATTAAACCTATAAATAATATTGCCATATATCAGATAAATATAGAAAAAGATTATTCAAACAGCAATTTATCGGAACTTTATCCTGAGGATATGGAAAGCTTGAATTACTTCACAGCAGATAATGTATCTCCTATTTTTAAATCCGCACAGGTGTTTGAATCATTAAAAAACCTTCCCGAGAAAGTTGACTATAATGATCTATTAAATTCGGATTATATATCTATAAACCGTGATGATGCAAAAGCAAGCATATTTACCATAAAGGTTTACAATCCCGATCGTGACCTGGCCAGCAAGATAGCGTTGACCTTAATAAATGCTTTTGATGATTATATCAAAAGCAAAAACAAGGAAGCTTTCGATAAAACAGTGGCCACAATTGGTTCAGATATCGGAGTTCTTGAAAGTAAAAATCAAAGCCTGGAGGAAGAGATTTCTAAACTTAAGAATGATATTGATTCCTTATATATCCAGTTATATGATTATATTGTAGACTATAATTTGGATCTGGCTTCCAGACTTAGGACCGAGAGCCAGGGGATCTATTCTGCCAGTAATGTAGTCATACCTCCCAATAAAATTGAAGATGAAATATCCTTTACCAAAGATGACATCAACAGATATAAGGAAGTAATTACTGCCAATAAGAGTGAAATCATAGAGCTGGCTGCATTAAAAGACAATCTTGTAAAAGATGAGGCAGCCATAACTGACAAAGTAAGCCTGGTGTCAGAAGATCCTGTTTACGAAGATGATGATAAAAGAATAAGGAACATAGTAGTTTCAATAATTTTAGGTATCATAGTTGGGATAATAGTTGTATTTACAGCTAATTTCTTTTTAGGCTTCAGGAAAAAGAATTAGCCAATAAAGAAAATTAAAAAATTCAAGAGGGATAAAAATGGAAAATGTATTTGTCATTGCAGAGGTTGGAATCAACCATAATGGTGATATGAAGATTGCCAGGGAGCTGATTGACGGAGCAGTTTACGCAGGGTGTAATGCTGTTAAGTTCCAGAAAAGAACCATAAATCTGGTATATAGTAAGGAGTACCTGGATAGTTTGAGAGAGAGCCCCTGGGGTACAACTCAAAGAGAGCAGAAAGAGGGCCTTGAATTCGGAAAGAAAGAATATGACGAAATAGACAGATACTGCAGGGATAAAGGGATCGAGTGGTTTGCTTCAAGCTGGGACATCGAGGCACAAAAATTTTTAAAGCCATACAATTTAAAATACAATAAAATTGCCTCGGCTATGCTGACTAATATGGAATTGCTTAAAGAGGTTGCCAGCGAAAAGAAATACACATTTATTTCTACAGGCATGAGCACCCTGGAAGAGATTGACGCTGCTGCTGAATTATTTAAAAAGTATAATTGTCCTTTTGAGATTATGCATTGCAATAGTACGTATCCTATGAAAAATGAAGATGCTAATTTAAAAATGATTAATACGTTAAGAGAAAGATATAAATGTAAGGTTGGATACAGCGGTCACGAAGTTGGCAGAATTGTCTCGACATCCGCAGTTGCCTTAGGTGCCACTTCAATTGAAAGACACATCACATTGGACAGGGCAATGTACGGTTCCGATCAGGCAGCATCCATTGAGATTGCCGAACTTCAAAGACTGGTGACAGACATAAGAACAATTGAAAATGCTCTGGGTACCGGAGAGAAAATTTTTTCGGAGGCAGAAAAAGCAATCAGAGACAAATTAAGAGGAAACAAGAAATAATAAAACTGCAATTCTGGAGATTGGCAGTGTAATTATAGATTAAAAAGTGCGGGTTGATAGATTTAACTTTTTTATATCAAACAGAACCGTTTATAAATAAGATTGGCTAAAATTATACAAAATAATACTGCAGGGCTAACTAACGTAAATGTTGAGCTGACAAACAGATGCAATAAAAACTGCTGGATGTGCGGCAGAAGAAAAATCGATAAAGAATATCCTGAAATTGCATTAAAATACGGCGATATGGACCTGGAGCTAGTTGAAAGGATCGCAGGGCAGGTTCCTGCCGGTATTATGATACAGCTTCATAACAATGGTGAACCTTTGCTCTATCCTTATTTTGGCAAAGCCCTGAGTTTATTTAAAAACAACATAACCAATATAGTCACTAACGGGAAGCTGCTGCTGCAAAAAGCTGATGAGATAATTGACAAATTAGATACTTTATCAATTTCAGTATTTGAAGGCGATGAGGAAGCTGAAGAACAATATGGGATCATCGAAAAATTCCTTAAAATAAAGGGAAGTAAAAAACCTTTTACATCTCTGAGGCTCATTGGTGAGGTTGACGGTGAAAAATATAAAAAGTTTAATACTTTAATCATCAGAAGAGTATTGCATTCACCTCTGGGTAGTTTTAATTATGAGAAATTAAATCCTACGATACCGGAAATAGGTATTTGTCTTGATTTTCTGAACCATCTTGCAATAGACAGAACCGGAGATGTTTCAATATGTGTCAGGCTTGATCCTAAAAAATTAGGAGTAATCGGGAATATTTATAATAATACGCTTTCGGAAATCTGGAACAGTGAAAAAAGGCTTGAATGGAAAAAATATCATATTTCAGGTCAAAGAAGCAAAGTTCCCCTTTGTTCTTTTTGCCATTTCTGGGGTGTACCGACGGGCCTTGACTTTGCAAATAAAAAAAATAAATAACTTTAAAAAAATATGAAAAATATTTGTGCAATTATTCCTGCCAGGGGAGGATCGAAAGGAATCCCAAAAAAAAATATTATCGATTTTTGCGGCAAACCCTTAGTTGCATGGAGTATCCTGCAATGCAAGGACTGCGATCTTATTAAAGAAGTATACGTAAGCTCGGATGATGAAGAAATAATAGATATCTCCTGCAAATATGGCGCTAAAGCAATCCGCAGACCTGAAAGGCTTGCAACAGATTTTTCCACTTCAGAAGATGCTTTACTGCATGCTGTTTCAGTTATTGAGAGGGAAACGGATATAGATATGGTTGTCTTTCTTCAGGCAACTTCTCCTCTTCGTGAAAAAAAAGATATAGAAGGAGCAATTACAGAATTTCAGGATCAGAAAGCTGACTCTCTTTTTTCAGCGGCAGGATTGGAAGATTTCTTTATCTGGACCAGGACACCAGAAGGTTTTAGCAGTATGAATTATGATTATAAGAACCGAATCCGAAGGCAGGATGTGGAAAAGCAGTTCGTAGAGAATGGCTCCATTTATATTTTTAAACCATCAATATTAAAAAAATATAATAACCGTCTGGGTGGCAGCATTGGTATATATGAAATGGATTTCTGGAAAACCTGGGAAATAGATTCTATAGAAGATAAAGAATTGTGTGAATGGTATTTTAATAAAAAAATACTAAAATCTATTAATAACTTATAATATTCCTTAGAAAGGAACCAGTATGGGTAAGGAGAGAGTAGTATTTTTTAATGGAGAATTTGTTCCGGAATCTGAGGCAAGATTAAGCATCTATGATTCTGCATTGATGTTTGGCGATATGATTTTTGAAATGACCCGTTCTTTTAATAAAAAACAGTTTAAACTAAAAGAACATCTGGAAAGGCTTTTTGCTTCCATTAAATATGTAAGAATACCCCTGGAAATGACCATGCAGGAAATGGAAAAGAAAGTTTATGAGACAATAGAGATGAACGAGCCTGCCTTCAGACCTGATGACGAACATAGGATCATGATTGACATCACAAGAGGATTGCTTTCCATATATCAGGGAAATGTAGGAATTCCAAAAGGCTCTAATGTAATTATTGCTGATTTTCCATTAAGATGGACGGTTTCGTCAATGGGATATCTTTTTGATAAGGGAATAAATGCGGTAATACCATCTCAAAGAGCAATTCCAGCTTATCTTTTAGATCCTAAAGTTAAAAACAGAAGCAGGCTGCATTATTTGATGGCAAATATTGAGGTATCGGGGTATGAGGGTGATAATAATTGGGCCCTGTTGCTCGATCCCGATGGATTTGTTACTGAAGGAACAGGAGATAATTTCTTTATTGTAAAAGACAATATAATCATTACTCCGGAACCAAGGAATATATTAAGAGGTATAAGCAGAGCGTATATTTTTGAACTTGCTCAACAATTGGGTCTTAAATGCATTGAAAAAAATATCGAAACTTATGATGTTTATACAGCTGATGAAGCTTTTATGACCGGAACACCTTTTTGCATACTGCCGGTGACATCTTTAAATAGTGAAAGGATTAATGGCGGAAAGATGGGCAGGGTAACTGATAAATTGCTTGGAACATGGAGCAGTAATGTAGGCGTGGATATAGTTAAACAGATTAAAGGTTGGAGCAGTGAGAAAAAAGCAGAAGATGCCGGAAGTGCCCCATCTCCTTATTCTTTTAAAAAGAAGTAAAACTTTTAATTTTGTTACAAGGAATTTTTCACTTTTAATTCAGCTAAAATCTTATCTAAAATAAACAGAGGATAATTGTGGTTTTTAAGAAGATAATTTATTTTATAATATCTCCATTTTGCAGGAGGGATTACCAAAGGTTTGGAATTGATATTTTTTTAAAAAATGGATTTGAAGTAGAGGTGTG
>Ga0172371_10000935_pt1 | contig 46079 bp, 45 predicted proteins | sample Lak12m_FD_114543 | JGI IMG/M metagenome (GOLD analysis project Ga0172371, IMG submission 114543) | Freshwater microbial communities from Kabuno Bay, South-Kivu, Congo - kab_022012_12m | ecosystem: Environmental > Aquatic > Freshwater > Lake | place: Democratic Republic of the Congo: South-Kivu... | reverse complement strand
ACCGCTCCTGGAATGTCATCATCATCGGCTCGGGCAAGCTGGGCACGGCGCTGGCGCTCTACCGCGGCTTTAAGAAGTATGGCTTCAACCTGGTGGGCATGTTTGACTCAGACCCGGCTGTCATCGGTCACGACCGCGGGGCAGGCCCGGTGATGTCCATCGAAAATCTGGAGAATTTTCTGGAGCATCACGAAGTGCATATCGCCATGGTGACCACGCCCTCGGCGGCAGCCCAGGCTCTCATCGACCGGGTGGTGAAGGCCGGGGTGCCTTCCGTGCTTAATTTTGCGCCGATCAAAGTGCACACCGAGGAGCCGGCCATCCTGCGGCAGGTGGATCTGTCTACCGAGCTGATGATCCTTTCCTTCCACCTGGTGCAGTGACCCAAGAGTTCAGTTAATGGAGCCGGCCGATCCTTGACAGCCATCCACCCGCAGACCACTGACGAGACCCTGAGCGCCATGCGCGCGCTGATAGTAGCGGACGACCCGCTGCTGGCTGCCAGGTTGAGGGCGGAGCCGCTGTCCACCGCGGGTCCGGGTTTTGCGGAGCTCTTCAGCGCCGCTTGTGCAAGCCAGGTCGTCACGGGCGCGGCACATTACCACCTGGCGATCGAATTCATCTACGAGGGATACCTGCTGCACTATGGCGCCAGCCGGATACTGGAGCCCGGCACCGCCGAACTTGATCTGCTGGCGGGAGACTATATGTATGCCCGCGGCTTGGGCAGCATCGCGCACCTGGGAGACCTGGACTGCATCCGGATGCTGGCGGACCTGGTCAGCATCTGTTCATTCACGCACTGCGAGAAACTGGACCCCGGGGCAGCGCTGGCGGCATGGTCGGCTACGGTGCTGGCCCTGGCAGCGCACGCGATCGGCAAGCAGTCGGCATCCGGCCTGGAGGGCGAAACCTCATCCGTGATCGCGGTGACTCAGATGAAAGATTCATTCTGGAATAAAAACCCCATGGCGCCGGATGTGTGTGAAAAGTTGCTCGGCGGCTGGACGTCCGATGACGCCATGACGCTGCGCGGACTCATCAGTGATATATACTCCAGCCTGGAGGGCTTTACCGGCGGCCCGGCAGCCTGATCCCGCGCCTCCCACCGGAAAATATATATGGCTATCGATGACTTAAGACAATTTATTCAGCTACTGCAGCGCGAGGGCGAGCTCGCGGAGGTCGGCGTGGAAGTCGACCCGGATCTGGAGATCTCCGAGATCACCGACCGGGTGAGCAAAGCCAACGGCCCGGCGCTGCTATTCCGCAACGCCAAGGGGTCCCAAATGCCGGTGCTGATCAATCAGTTCGGCAGCGAACGCCGCATGCAGCTGGCCCTGGGCGGCCGTCACCTCGATGAGATCGCAGAAGACCTGGGGCAGGTGCTGGAGATGCAGGTGCCGCAGGGTATCGTTGCCAAGGTGAAAGCCCTCGGCAAGCTCAAGAATCTGGCTGACTCGGCCCCGAAGCTGGTAAAGACTGCCCCCTGCCAGGAAGTCGTCATGGCGGAACCCGACCTGGATGCGCTGCCGATCCTCAAGACCTGGCCGGATGATGGCGGCCCCTTTATCACCCTGCCAGTCGTGTTCACCAAAGATCCCATGACCGGCAAGCGTAATGCCGGCATGTACCGTCTGCAGAAATTCGACGCCCGGACCACGGGCATGCACTGGCATGTGCATAAAGACGGCGCCGAGAATTACCGGTCGGCAGCCGGCGAGCGCGTCGAAGTCGCGGTCGCGGTCGGCACCGACCCCGCCACCACTTATGCGGCAACAGCGCCGCTGCCGCGCGGCATCGACGAGATGATGCTGGCCGGATTCCTCAAAGGTAGCCCGGTCGAGATGGTGAAATGCCGGACCATCGACATGGAAGTGCCGGCCACCGCCGAGATCATCCTCGAGGGCTTCGTGGAAAAAGGGGAGCGGCGGCGCGAGGGGCCGTTCGGCGACCATACAGGTTATTACTCAGTGGCGGGCGACTATCCGGTCTTCCATCTGACCGCCATCACCCATCGCCGCGATCCGATCTACGCGACTACCATAGTGGGCCGTCCACCCATGGAAGACTGCTTTCTGGGGAAGGCCACCGAGCGCCTCTTTCTGCCGCTGCTGAAGCTGACCCTGCCGGAACTGGTAGACATGAACCTGCCGCTGGAGGGTGTTTTCCACAACTGTGCGATTTTATCAATCAAGAAGAGCTACCCGATGCACGCCAAAAAAGTGATGAGTGCCGTCTGGGGCCTGGGGATGCTGTCGCTGACCAAGTTCGTGGTGATCGTCGACGAGCAGGTGGACGTGCATGATGAGAGCGAAGTGGCCTGGCGGGTATTCAATAATGTCGATCCCCGCCGTGACACGGTGATCACCGAAGGGCCGCTGGACGTGCTCGACCATGCCAGCCCCACGGCCGACTACGGCGCCAAGATGGGCATCGACGCCACCAAGACCTGGCCCAGTGAGGGATACCAGCGCGAATGGCCGGATGACATCGCCATGAGCGACGAGATCAAACGCCTTGTGGATGGTAAATGGCAGAGCTACGGCATAGATCTGAGCTGAAGCTCCCGGTCCTCTTCGCCAGGTTCGTCAAGCTCGAGCACAGCATCTTCGCTTTGCCGTTCGCTTATGCCGGCGCTTTCCTGGCGCTGGGGCGTTTTCCCATATGGCAGAAGATGTTGTGGATCACAGTGGCGATGGTAGCCGCCCGCAGCCTCGCCATGGGCCTGAACCGCATCATCGACGCCGAGATCGACGCTCGTAATCCCCGCACGGCATCACGAGAACTGCCCGCCGGCGCACTCCGGATGGACCAGGCGATCGCCTTTTGCACTTTCTCCCTGGCGGCGCTCGCTGTGGCGCTCTCGCGGTTACCGGAGCTCACCTGGTTTCTTTCCCCGGTCGTCGTGGCCGCCTTCGCGATCTATCCCTATACCAAAAGGTTTACGCCGCTTTGCCATCTGTTCCTGGGAGCCACCATCGGGCTGGCGCCGGTAGGCGCCTGGATCGCAGTGCGCTATCACATGGCGTGGCAGCCCTGGCTGCTCTGGGGTGCGGTGATGTTCTGGATCGCCGGCTTCGACATCATCTACGCCTGCCACGACGTCGAATTCGACCGGCGGGAAGGCCTCCGCTCGCTGCCGGCGGCAATCGGTATCGGGAAAGCGCTGTGGCTGACGCGGATATTTCATTTGCTTTCGGTAGGCCTGCTGGCCGCAGAGGGCCTGGTACTGAGCCGTGGCGCTTTTTATTTCATCGGCGTGGGAATAGTGGCGGCGTTGCTGGCATGGGAGAACAGCATCGTTTCCGCCAAAGACCTGTCAAGGGTGAATACCGCTTTCATGACCATGAACGGAGTCATCAGCATTATCTATATAGTATTCGTCACCCTGGACATCTCGCTTTGAAACTCAGCGGGACGTTCCTTCGCTGAAACTTATTCGAGGATGTTCTTCAGCAGCGACTTGTTCTCGATGCAGGCGACCGCGACCATGAACCACGCCGTGATCGCCGGCAGGTACCATTCCCAATCGAACATGTTGTAGAAGATGAACACGGTGGCGGCGATCGCCAGCGCCCGCGTCATCAGATTCGTGCGGGTCACCAGGCGCAGCAGCGTCAGGGCGGCGACATAGATCAGTAACCCGATAATCAGGACACCACCGATGATGCCCGTGTCAACTGCCATCTGCAGCGCCAGGTTATGGGCGAATCGCGTGGGCTGCGCCGTCTCATATTTGGCAAAGATCTCATAGAACTCACCCAGCCCCCAGCCCTTCACCGGCTTGTCCTTAAAAGCATTCCAGGCGGCCTCCCAGGTCGCGGAGCGATGGGGGATCAGCTTGCTCCAGGCGAAACCTTCGATAAATCTTGTCCTCAGGATCGTCTGAGACCTTTCGCTGATCGCGATCAGGACAACCGCGCCGATTCCCGCAACTGCCATGGCCGCCAGCACCGCTTTTTTAAACAGCCGCCCGCCACGTCCGGTACCGGCCGCCCGCAGTATGAACCAGCAGACACCGCCAAGCAGCGTCACAGCGGCGATTCCGATCTTGGCGTACTCGGCTTCTCCCAGCACCAGCGCCGTCGCGGCCATCAACAGGCCGGCGCCGGTGATGAATGCCATCTGGGAAAGCAGCTGCCGCTTGCCGGCTGTCACCATGAAGTAAACGATCACTGCCGCCAGCGCCACCAGGCCCATTCGGGAAAAAGCCAGGAATATCGCCGCCATCTCCAGCGAGACAGCGACGCCGTAGAGGGCTCGGTCCTTCTGACGGCCGGTCTGGTGCATCGCCAGCGTAACGGGCAGAGCCATCAGCAAGAAACAGCTAACAGCATTTGAGTACTGGAAGGTGGAGCCGACCCGCAGGAAACCGTCCACCATTTCCATGTATGGTGGAGTCCTGGTCAGATATGTGGCGATTCCCCAGGCAGCGACAAAACCCGCCGAATAGATCAGCCAGTTGAGCAGGCTCTCCATGGTCTTTACTCCCAGACGCAACACCTGGGCGCGGGGTACGAGTATCGCACCCAGCAAGCCGAAGATGATCGCCACCTCGCGGTCGGTGACGTCGGTGTTGAGCGTCCAGGCATGGCTGGCGGCGGTCCACAGAGCAAACGCTGCCAGGATCCATAGAGCATAAGAGCGGAGCGCCTGCCATTCCCCCAGCGCCACGACGACCATGAACTCCCAACCGCCGGCAATCAGGAGACCGCAGGCGAGCACCAGCTTCGACTCAGGGAAGTAACCGCCGTTCCAGATGACACCGATCAGCAGCGTGCCCATGAGGAGATAGAGCCCGGCTTGCTGGATGAAAGGGGGGACGCCCTCTTTCAGGCCGGGTTCGGAAACAGCCCGGACTTCCTTTTTCAAGCTTTGGCCTCGGAATTGACCAGTTTGGCGCTGACGATGATGCGCGTAGAGATCTGCCACAGCGGATCGCAGGTGCTGAACATGACTGTGTCATAGCCCTTGGGCTTGAGGATGTCGGTGTCTTCCGGGTCGATCGTGGTGAGGTTCTCGACGCGGTAGGTGAAAGTCCCGTACGGCATCTCGATCTTGATCTCGTCACCCGGCTCCAGCTGTTCGGCTCTGAGCAGCGGCGCCGAATAAAGCACCCGGTCACCGGCGACAACGAAGTTGCCACCCATTCCCGGCAGCGCGGAGTTCTCCACGTGAGCGCCACCGGCAGCGATATCCGCATCAGTAGTGCCTTCGATCAGGCGGTCCTTGACGCCGATCTGCGGAATGGCAAATGTCCCCAGTTTCTGCCCATCCGTGGCATCGGTAAACAGCGTGGCCGCAGGCTTGTAGATCGTGTTGCGCCTCATTGTGGCCTTAATGACCTCTGAGTGCTTGGCGAGCGTATCATTGACGTTCTTCAACGGCAGCGCTTTGCCGGCCGTGCTGCTGTCGCCGCCTCCGCAACCCGCCGGAAGGGCGATCGCTGCAATTGCGAGCACGATCAGGACCGGCATGAACGCCAGGCTCCGGACATGATATTTCAGGTTTGGTGCGCGAAACTTTTTCATCAAGATATTCTCCTGCCGAGTTCTTAAGAGCTGATAAAACCATCTAGATTCTGTTCTATCTTCGCTCATCTTTCAACCGCCTTTCAAGTTCCCTAGGAAGGATTATAGACTTTATGGCATGAAAGCTGTGGTGCAAAGGGTGACAAGGGCGCAGGTGGCGGTTTCCGGTGAGGTGACCGCCGCTATCGGACCGGGCATGCTGGTGCTTCTCGGCATCGCTGTGACTGACACGCCGGCGGCCGCTGCCTGGATGGCGGTGAAACTCGCCCGCCTGCGGATTTTTGCCGATGATGAGGGGCGCCTGAACCGGTCGGTGCTCGATATCGGTGCCGCGGCCCTGGTGGTCAGCCAGTTCACGCTGCTGGGAGATGCCCGCCGCGGGAACCGGCCCAGCTTCACCGCCGCCGCCAGCGGCGAGCCCGCCGAGCAGCTTTACCTGGAGGTGGTCAGGCTGCTGGGGGAAGAGGGCGTTAAGACCGCTACCGGTGTCTTCGGCGCCGGCATGAAGATCGAACTGGTCAATGACGGCCCGGTCACCTTGATCGTGGAAAGTCCAGAGTAGAAGCAGGGATCAGGATATGTCCAAGGATGAGAAAAAACCGAGAAAGAAACGTCCCAGCCCGGGGAGGCCGGGAAATCTAAAGCCGCGCAATCCGTTTGCCGGACGGCCTCAGAGCGGCGCGGGTTTTCATTCCGACGCCAAATACGGCAAGCAGGACCGCCGGCGGGAAAAAAACCAGATCGACGAGGAAAGCGGCGAGGATGCTGATGAGGAAGGTGAAGGCGCGCCGCGCTAAAGCCTAGCGGGTGACCAGCACGCCGTCGGCGGTTTCGAGATCCTTGAGGTACTGATGCGCTGTAGGGGTGCGGCTCCACTGGACCATGCCGTGCGCGAGCACCGCGGCATCGTAACCGAGCATTCTCAGCATCGTCGTCAGCTGTGCTGCCAGGTTGCCTGTGTAGCAGATCGTGACGATCTTCGCTGAATCCGGCAGGAGCGCCAAGGCTTCGTCGGAAAGTGCATGCTCAAAATCCACCTGTACAGCGCCGGGGATATGGCCGACCCCCTCGAAGTCCTCTTCGCGCCTGAGATCCAAAAGAAAAACGTTTCCTGATGCTTGCGGATCGCCGAGCAAAGCCGCCAGCTCCGCCGGATTGATGATGTGCGCGGCAAACTCGCCGGATGCCGGCGCTGCGGCGGCAACCTCAGCGGCCCGGGAAACCAGCAACTCGATTTCTGACTCGACGGGCTTTTCAAAGCGGGCCGGGCCATTGGTTTCCGGCCAACTTCTTGAAGGCGGTTTCCGCTGCACCGGCATACAGGCCGACCTGATGGCCTCCACCAACTCATCCGTGGATTCAGTCCGGGCATAACCCGGCATGCCCGTCTTGACAGCGAGGGCGTCATACCCCAGCAGGCGCAGGCCGCCGGTCACCTGTGACGCCTTGTCGCCTGTTTCGCAGATAACCGCGATCCGCCGGTCAGCCGGCAGGCGCTTGAGATTCTCGGGAGCCGCCCACTGGCTGAACTCCATATGCAGCGAACCCTTGATATGGCCGGACTCGAAGCTGCTCTTCTCCCGAAGATCGAGGATGAACAGGTCCTCTCCCTGAGCTAAAAGCTCTCTGAGTTCTCTGCCCCACAGCGAGTTGGCCGTGTGCCTGCCGCTCATCGGAGTGGCGTCGATCACCTGGCGGGCCCGCGTAACGATCAATTCGTAGAAACCTGATTCCATACAAATATTAAAGCACGGGTGCGCGCCCTGTGCGAAATATTTGTCAAAGATTTAGCCAAGAAAAAGGGGCGGGACGCCTGCGGCGCCCCGCCCCGAACTGTCTATATTCAGGTTCCCCTAAGGAACCAGCCCTGCGGTGACAACCAGACTACTAGGTAGGCACCACCGGGTTGTTTGCGGCGGCGATCTCAGCCAGGTAGGCATCCTTGCCGGTGCCGTCCCAACCCATCATGCCGTATTTGAGCACGTTGGCGTTGTAGCCGAGCATCCGCAGGACGGTAGTAGCCTGGGCCGCGGTGTTGCCGGTGTAGCAGATAACGATGACCGTCTTGTCTTTCGGCACCATCTTCAGGTTGTCAGGCACCGCGACAGCCAGGAACGGGACATTGGTGGCGCCATCGATGTGGCCCTTGTCGTAATCAGCCTTCTGGCGGATATCCAGGAGGAAGATCGCGGACTTCTGCGCCGGGTCGGCCAGTTTGGTGGTCAACTGGGCAGCGGAGATGGTGTTGTTGGAGTAATCGACCTGGCCGGTGGGCATCTTCGCCATGATGGCCACAGCCTGATCGCCGAGGATCTTGGCGTCAGCGTCAGACGGCTTGTCGAATGTACCGGCCGCCGGCGCCGCGACAGCCGTGCCGCCGGTCGGGGTTGTCACCACGGGGTTGGCTGTGGTGGCCAGATCGTTGGTCACAGTCGCCGTCATACCGGTCTGGGTCCAGCCGTTCATGCCTGCCTTGAGAGTGGCCGCGTCATACCCGAGCATCCTCAGGCCCATCATGGTCTGGGAAGCAGTGTTGCCGGTGTAGCACACGACGATGATCTTCTTGTCTTTGGGCAGCTTGCTCAGATTGGTAGGATCTGCCCACTTGGCGAAGTCGACCTGGGTCGCGCCTTCGATATGACCCTTGTCAAAATCGGCCTTGGTGCGGATATCAAGCACGAACAGCTTCGCTTTCTCAGCGGGATCAGCCAGTTTTGCGGCCAGCTGGGTCCCAGAGATCGTGTTATTGGAGTAATCTGCCGTACCGGTCGGCGTCGCCGCCAGCGTCTTGAGCGCCCGGTCGCCAATGACTGTCGCGCTGTCCTTGGTGGCGGTAGTGGTTGCCGCAGTAGTGGCGCCGGTGGTAGTCGTATCCCCGCCGCAGCCGACGAGCGCCGCGGTCGTCGACAGCAGCAATCCCATCAACACCAGGGTTATCAGGAACAACCTGCTGAATCTTGCCATGGTCATCACTCTCCTGTTCTTCGGTTACAGTGAAATAACCAGCCCGGGCGAGCGCCCGTTCATTACTTACTTCCCCCTTTGGAGCAAGTGGCGCAAATCCTATCCCCGGGAAAGTGCAGTGTCAAGACTGACCGGCCTCCGGACACCCGCGGTCATCATGAAGGTGTCTGACAGGGGCCGGCGCCGCTTACGACTCCATCAGCACCGGACGATTGCGATGGAACCGCTCCTGGCGGACGATCGTGCCGCCGGGCACCTTCGTGGTCACCTGGATGGAATCGGACTCGACGCGGATGATGTTATAAGAGGGCTGTGTATAACCACGGGTGCGCCAGGTGCTGGCCGTGCCGCTGCTGACGATCAGCAGGTTAGCCAGCGGCCAGTTATAGGGGACATGGCGATGGCCGCAGAGCACCAGATCGACATCCACTACCTTAAGCCGCTCCAGGACGTCACCGGCATCCCAGACAACATTGCGCTCGCGTCCGGTGCCTGGTATTCCCACCAGATGGTGATGCAATAAAAAGATCTTGAAGTCTTGCGGCGCCGGAAACTCCGAGTCGATCCAGCCGTAGTGGTCGCGGCCGATCTCGCCGTCGTTGAGGTCAGGCTTGTTGGAATCCAGCGCCAGGATCTTTACGCGCTCCTGGACGTGCTCGTTGCCCAGCGGATGTCTGAGGCCGAAATCGAATTCAAAGGTGCGGTAGTGGCGGGGGCCGAACAGCTCCTCGAAATGCAGGTATCCCACATTGCGGCAATCATGGTTGCCGGCGATGACGATCAGAGACTGGCACTGCACCTGATCGATGTAACGCTTGGCTTCATCGAACTGCTCGCGGTAGCCGTCCGCGGTCAGGTCCCCGGCGACGATCACCAGGTCCGGCTCAAGGTGGTTGACCTCATCCAGCATCGCTTCCATCAAAGCCGCGTCGAAACGGGCATCACCGCAATGGATGTCAGAGAACTGGGCGATGGTATAGGAATCTCTGTCTGCCATCATGCACTCCTCCTAGCCAGAAACAACCGAAAACCGCACAGGCGAAGCCTGCCGGTGCGCTGCTGGGATTCCTTATACCCGCGGTGGGCGAAAACGCCTCAACCTGAGTGAGTTGCTGACTACGGAAACTGAGGACATCCCCATGGCTCCCGCGGCGAAGATAGGGTTCAAAAGCACGCCGACGAAAGGATATAACACTCCGGCCGCGACCGGGATCAGCAATGTGTTGTAAATGAACGACCAGAAGAGATTCTGCTTGATGATCTGGATCGTCCGGCGGCTGAGCGCGATCGAGGTCACGACCCCCTGCAAATCGCCGGACATCAGGGTGATGTCAGCGGCTTCCATGGCCACGTCCGTACCGGTGCCAATGGCGATGCCTACATCCGCCTGCGCCAGAGCCGGCGCATCGTTGATGCCATCACCGACCATGGCCACTTTTTTCCCTTCCTCCTGCAGCCGTTTTACTTCGTCAGCTTTTTCCTGCGGCAATACCTCGGCGAGCACCCGGTCGACTCCTGCCTCCCGGCCGATCGCTTCCGCGGTGCGCCAGTTATCCCCAGTGAGCATGACCACTTCGATGCCCATCTTTTGCAGTTGCTTCACCGTGCCGCGAGAATTTTCCTTGAGCGTGTCGGCCACCCCGATCACCGCCACGGGCTGGCCGTCGATCGCCACGTACATCGGTGTCTTCCCCTGCCCGGAAAGCAGATCCGCCCGTTCCTGAAAACCATCCAGGGACAGCCCGCGCTCCGTCAGCAATCCAGGATTGCCTGCCAGCACCTGATGGCCCTCCACCCGCGCCTCGATGCCTTGACCGGTCAGAGCGCGAAACTCCTCAGCGACCACCAACTCGACGCCGCGCGCCTGAGCCCCGGTGACGATCGCCTCGCCCAGCGGATGCTCCGAACCGCGTTCGGCCGAACCCACCAGGCGCAGCAAGCTGTTCTCATCACCGCCATCAGTGATGATATCCGTCACGGTCGGCTCCCCCTGGGTGAGCGTCCCCGTCTTGTCCAGGATGATCGTCTGGATCTTATGCGCCGTCTCCAGCGAGTCGCCGCCGCGGATCAATACGCCGGCCTCCGCGCCCTTGCCCGTGCCCACCATGACCGCCGTCGGCGTGGCCAGACCGAGAGCGCAAGGACAGGCGATGATCAGCACCGCCACAAAATTGAGCAAAGCGTAGGTGAATGCCGGTTCCGGGCCGACGAGCACCCACACGATAAAAGTTATTGTGGCCACAATAAATACTCCTGGTACAAAGTACCCCGAGATGACATCGGCCAGCCGCGCGATGGGCGGCTTGGACCCTTGCGCGTCCTGCACCAGCCGGATGATCTGAGCCAGCGCCGTGTCCTTGCCCACCCGCGTGGCCTCAAACCGGAAACTGCCCAGTTTGTTGATGGTCGCGCCGATGACTTCCGCATCCGGGGCTTTTTCCACCGGAAAGCTCTCACCCGTGATCATCGACTCATCCACGCTGGAGCTGCCGTCACGAACGACGCCATCAACGGGAATGCGCTCGCCTGGCCGCACCACGACCAGATCGCCGGCAACGACATCATCGATCGGGATGTCAACTTCCGCATCCCCACGGACAACCCGGGCTGTCTTGGGCCTCAGCCCCATCAGTTTCTTGATGGCGGATGAGGTCTGCCCCTTGGCCCGCGCCTCGAGCGTACGGCCCAGCAGGATCAGGGTGATGATGAGCGCCGCGGTGTCGAAATACATGGGCTCGTCCAGTCCCTGCCCCTCAAAGAAGGAAGGGAAGAGGATGCCGGCTATGGTGTAGAAATATGCTGACGAAGTCCCGACAGCTACCAGGGTGTTCATATTGGTGGGACCGTGGCGGGCCGCCGCGAAGGCGCCCCGGTAGAATTGCCAGCCGACCCAGAACTGCACGGGTGTCGTCAGCGCCCACAAAACATAATGGTTGTTCAGCGGCCCCGTGTCTCCGAACCACTCGGGAAAACTCCCGATGAAGATGGGGATGGAAAAGACTGCCCCGATCAGCACCTTGGTCTGCAGCCGCCGGTACTCCCGCCGTCTCAGCCTTTCTTCCGTATCTTCCGGCGCCTCTGATTCCTCCGCCTCCAGCACTTGATAACCGGCATGCTCGATTGACCGCACCAGGTCAACCTGCGACACGGCTCCGGGAATGAACACTACCGTGGCCTTCTCCGTAGCGAAATTAACCGAGGCGCTGATGACGCCGTCCGTGCCGGCCAGCGCTTTTTCTACGCGCTCGACACAGGTGGCGCAGGTCATCCCCTGTACGGCCAGCGTCACTTTTTCTGTGATCACCTGGTAACCGGTCTGCTCTACCGCTGCCACCAGGCCGCCGAGGCTGGCGACCGCGGGATCGTAACTGACCGTGGCCTTTTCCGTGGCGAAATTGACATCGGCGCTGATGACGCCAGGCACCAGGCGCAACACCTTCTCATTGCGCTCCACGCAGGAAGCGCAAGTCATGCCGCCGATGGGGAATGTTATCTTTTTGGCCGAGGTCTCCATTGCTCAACAGGTTTTCTGATAATAGTGACCGATTCCTTTAGATGAAGGACTTGTGCCGCGGATTCATACCACTGCTATTCTTCCCGCCCTGCCTGTATTGAACCATGTCCATCCCTGCCGCGCCGGTGCTGTCCGATACGACATCGCCGTTGCCATGCCGGTGCTTCCTTTTCCTGCAAAGAACGGCATCGGAACAAATGGCATGTGGTAACGTAGGGTCGTGATCATCGAAGCCAGATCGCTGCATAAGCGGTTCCACGACGTCGTCGCAGTCGAGTCCATCGACTTCGATGTCGTGCCCGGCCGCTGTTACGGCCTTGTCGGGCCCAACGGCGCCGGCAAGACCACAACCATGAAAATGGTCTACTGCATCGTCACGCCCACCTCCGGCGAGCTTACAGTCTTCGGCATGGATGTGCGCCAGAGTCCGCGTGAGATCAAGGCGCGCCTGGGCGTCGTCCCCCAGGACAACAACCTCGACCCGGATCTGACCGTCTGTCAGAACCTGCTCACCCATGCCAGCTACTTCGGCCTGCCGCGCGAGGTCGCTAACCGGCGCAGCGACGAGCTGCTCGCCTTCATGCATCTGAGCGACCGGGCCCGGGCGCGCGTGCCCGATATCTCCGGCGGCATGAGACGCCGCCTGGTGCTGGCCCGCTCCTTGATGAACGACCCGGAGCTGCTGATCCTGGATGAGCCCACGACAGGCCTCGATCCCCAGGTCCGGCATCTGATCTGGGACCGGTTGCTGGAACTCAAGGAACGCGGCATCACGCTGCTCATAACCACCCATTACATGGATGAGGCCCAGAAGCTGTGCGACGAGGTGCTGATCATGGACGAGGCGCGGGCCGTCGATGTCGGCAGCCCCGCCCAGCTCATCCGCAAGCACGTGCCGCCCTATGTGATGGAACTGCGCACCGACCGCAAGTCGGCGTCTGACATCCGGCAGCGCTTCGGCCAACTGGAACACCAGGTAAGCGGGCAGAACCTGTATTTCTACGGCGATACGCCGGGGCTTTTTGATGAGGTCATCGCCGCCCTGCCGGAGGCCCAGCGCATCCTGAGGCCGGCGTCGCTGGAAGATGTCTTTCTGAAGCTGACCGGCCGGGAGATCAAACATTGAAAGACGGCCTCTTCAGCGTGACGCCGGCCTTCCTCACCGTATGGCGCCGCAACGCCCAGGTCTTCATGGCGCTGCTCAAGTTCAACATCCTGCCGGCCCTGGCTGAGCCGCTGCTCTACATCTTCGTGTTCGGCCTCGGCATCGGCTCTTACATCAATGACATCGAGGGCGTTCCCTACATCGAGTTCGTGGCCGCCGGCATCCTGGGGAGCGCCGCCATCATGCAGGCCACTTTCGAATGCACCTACGGCTCCTTTTTCCGCATGTCGATCCAGGGAACGTTCGAGGGCATCATCTCCACCCCGGTCAGCGCCACCGAGGTGGGCCTGGGTGAGATCGCCTGGGGCGCCACGCGAGGCTTCGTTAACGCTTCGCTGGTGCTGCTGGTGTTGCTGTTCATCGGCGTGCTGCACCACTGGCAGGTGCTGTTCATCCCGTTCCTGATGTTTGTCGCCGCTTTCAATTTCGCCGCCGTGGCCGTGCTGGTGACCAGCCGCATCGCCCAGATGGAATACTTCCGCTTCTACTTCGCGGGATTCATCCTGCCGGCCCAGTTCATGTGCGGCACCTTCTTCCCCATCAGCCGTTTCCCGGAAGCGGTGCAGCTGCTGGCCTGGGCCATCCCCTTCACCAGCTTCATCGATATCGCCCGCTCCATGATGCTTGACCGGCCCGCGGCGGCGCTGCTGCCGGAGGCCGTCTGGGTCCTGGCTTCCACCCTGATCTTTACCGAACTGGCGGTCCGGAGTATGTACAGGCGCCTGGTAAGGTAAAATGTTTTTCTGGTGGAAACTCCCGAACTAAAAAAATACCCGCAACTGGAAGAGGTCGTCGCCTTTCACGGGCACATGTGCCCGGGGCTGGCGATCGGCTACCGGGCGGCCCTGGCCGGGCTCGACCGGCTCGCCGTCACGCGGGCCAGCGATGAAGAACTGGTTGCCATTGTGGAAAACGACAGCTGCAGCGTTGATGCCGTGCAGGTGCTGACCGGCGCCACGTTCGGCAAGGGCAATCTCTTTTTCCGTGACTGGGGCAAGCAGGTGTTCACCTTCGGCCGCCGCGATGAATCCAGGGCGGTGCGGGTGGCGCTAAAATCTCCCGGCAGGGAGATGAGCCGGGAAGAGAGGACAGCCTTCATCCTCGATGCCCCCGTAGAGGAAGTCCTCGATATCCGGGAAGTCGATCTGGAGCTGCCGCCGCCCGCGGTGATCCACAAGTCGGTGCGGTGCGACGCTTGCGGCGAGCAGGTCATGGAAACCAGGACCATCAAGCAGGATAGGAAGACCCTGTGCGCGGAGTGTGCCTCCCATGGATAGTCGAGTCCCCATCTTCACTGTCATCCTGCCTACCTATAACGAGCGGGAAAACCTGGAGCCATTCGTCCGCGCTCTCATGGATGTGTTTGAGCGCCGCGTCCTGAACGGTGATGTCATCATCGTCGATGACAACTCCCCTGATGGCACCGGCGACATCGCGGACCGGCTGGCGGCCGAACTCGAGAGTGTCTCGGTAATTCATAGACTCCATAAGGAAGGGATCGGCCCCGCATATGTAGCCGGCTTCAAGCAGGCGCTTACTACCGGCACCAGTTACATCTTTGAAATCGACTGTGATTTCTCGCACGATCCCGAGAACATCCCGCGGATGCTGGAAGCCGCCCGGGAGGCCGACCTGGTTTTAGGCTCGCGGTACGTGCCGGGCGGCAGAGTAGAGAACTGGGGCACATTACGGCGGTTCATCAGCCGCGGCGGCGGCCTGTACGCCAAATGGGTCCTGGGCGTGCCGGTCAATGATCTCACCGGCGGGAATAAATGTTTCCGTCGCGAGGTGCTCGAAGCGTTGGATCTGGACGCCGTGGCGTCTAGTGGCTACGGATTTCAGATCGAACTGACATACAAGGCTTTCAGGCGCGGCTTTCGCGTCAAGGAAATACCGATTGTTTTTCGCGACCGGAAACTGGGAGAGTCAAAGATGTCGCGCCGCATAGTGCTGGAGGCAGCCGTGATGGTGTGGCGGTTAAAATGGGGACAGTTGAAGGAAAGGCGGCGCGAACAGCCGGCAGATTAAACCGGCGGCTGCTGGAGTCAGCTTTTCCCGAGGGCCTTGCGGACAGCTTCGCTGAGTTCGTCTGGGGTAAAGGGCTTTACTACGAATTCACGGGCGCCCAGCCGGTCAGACTGCGTTGCCATATCGAAGGTGCCCAAACCGGTAATCACTATGGTGCTGACGCTCAGGTTAGTGCTCTTGATGACTTCGAGCAGCTCCAGTCCCGACATGTCCGGCATCATGATATCGGTAACGACCGCGTCGAATTCATTCTCGGAAACCAGATGGAGCGCCTCCTTGCCGCTCGCCGCAGTCGTCACCAGGTAGCCATCGGCGGAAAGAATCTGCGAACACACATCGCGAATGACTTCTTCGTCATCCACTACCAAAACGTTCTTCTCTGACATGCGAAACCCCCTAATACCCTTGGACCCTGGTTACCCCGTTGATCAAGCTACCCGCCGGATGCTGGCAGGTACAGTGGCTGTCGGCAATTTCACAGTGAATATTGAGCCGTGGCCGGACTGACTCTCCAGTTCGATGGCCCCCCCATGCTCCTCGACGATCCTCTGGGAAACCGACAGACCCAACCCGGTACCCTCGCCGATTTCCTTGCTGGTGAAGAAAGGATCGAACACACGGCCGAGCTGATCCGGCGCGATCCCCACGCCAGTATCGCGAAAAGCGATCTCAACCCAGGGCTTCTGCCCATCCGGCTTGGCGGCGCGCACTTCAATGCTGAGGTGGCCGCCATCCGGCATGGCGTGGATGGCATTGTTGAGAATATTGATAAATACCTGTTTGATCTGATTGATGTCTACGTATACCTGCGGAACGTTGTCCGCGTAGGTCTGCGAAACATCGACGCCGGCCAGCTCTGCCTGCTTGCGCAGCAGTAACAGCGTGTCTTCCACAACGTCTCTGATATCAGCCTTGCGCTGCTTCAGACCGTCCTGGCGGGCAAAATCGAGCAGGTTGCGGACGATGTCGCGGGCACGCATCGTCTCGCGCTCGATCGTCTGCAGCCCACGTCTGCGGGGGTCCCCTTCCGGGCAATCGCGCAACATCAGGGCGGCGAATCCCAGCACCCCGGTTAAGGGGTTATTGATCTCGTGCGCGATATTGGCAGCCAACTCGCCGATCGCAGCCAGCTTGGTTGACTGGATCAATTGTTCCTGGAGTTGCTCCCGTTCCTCCGCTTTTTCTTCCAGCATCGCCATCATGTTATTAAACGTCTCACCGAGGGCCGCGATACGATCGGCCCGGGCCATCTGGTATACCTCGCACTTCTCACACTTCCCGAGCTTCTGGGCAAACACTCCCTGGACCTCGCCGCCGCAATGAGTGCCCGCCACCTGCCAGCAGCGCAGATTCTCAGATTCATAAGAAGGGCATTCGATGAAGGTGCAGTTTTTGGCTTCCCAGCACTTGGCGAGCAGATGGTTGTCGTAGCGGACGCCAAAACTGCGCTGCCGCTCCGCGGTTGAAATCAGGTTGCCGATCTTGCCCGTGGCCTCGGCCAGTTCCTGATTCTGTGCTTCCAGTTCGCTGGTCTTGCACTTGATATCTTCGTAAAGTTTGGCATTCTCAATCGCCATCGCTACCTGGCTGGAAGCTACTCGCAGCAGGTCGAGGTCGGCCTGCTGAAAATGGTCGCTCTCGGCGCTCGCTACGCCAAGGATTCCGACCAGCCTGCCGCCCACGGTCATCGGCACCGCGGCTATCGACTCGTTGCCGTCCCTCCTGAGCGCCTGAGCGGTTTCTCCCATTAGCTCGTCGACGCTGGCTGATAGAGGGAAGCTGTTGCCGGTGGCCATCTTCTGGAGGTACTCGCCCAACTTGAGCCGTTTTGCTGTCTTGACGATTTCGGAATCCTGACTGGCGCCTTTCCAGACCTGCAACGACATCTCACCGGTCTCATTCTCATAGAGATGGACCCACGCCTTGTCGGCTCCCAACAAGGTGGTGATTCGCGCCAAAGCACTATCCAGCACCTGATCGAGGTCAAGAGATTGGGCTACGGAATGGGCGACTGCGTGCAGTGCCGCCAGCTCCCGGTTACGCTCCTGGATGTGCTGCTCGAGCAATTTGCGCTCGGTGACCTCGCGGGCCACACCCACCTGGGCGACGACACTTTCTCCATCACGGTATGGCGTGCTGGAAATCTCGATGTATCGTGTGCCGCCGTTGCCGTCGGTTGTCTCCAGCTCATATGCGGGCACATCCTGACCCCACATGATCTTTTCGAAGTTGCTCACAGCTCTGGCAACGGAACCGGTGGCAACCAGATCACTAAACTGCCTTCCCATCAATTCCTCAGGATCCTTCCCCAGGACCATCTGACTGTTGCCACTCACAAACTGAAACCGGCCATCAGAGCCGATCACGAAGATCATGTCGTTGACGCTGGCCATGATGTTCTCGCTGAACGTCTTGAGGTCTTCCAGCTCCCTGGTGCGGGCGGCCACCTCCAGCTCCAGAAGCCGGGATCGCTCACCCAGGCGGTATCCGGCCAGAACGCGGTCGATGAAGAAGGCCAAAACCGGGAAGAGGAAAATCAGAGAGAGCACCAATATATGCTCGGGAAGGTTGCCGCGAAAATGCTCGGACGAATCATCAAAGCCGATGAATTCGCTGGAGAAATAGATGAGATTGATCAGCAGCCCCATGCCGCCCACGGCATAGACGATCCACAAAGGCTTGCGCAGCCGGTAAGAACCGTCTTGGGAAAAATCTTCAGTTGAAGCGGTGGTAGGCAATTACCTCCCCCAGTTTGATGCCCGCGCTGCCGGCGATTCCGGAGCGAGAGGGATATCGGCCCTGGTGTTTTTTTCCTTTAGCGAGCTTCCAGCGGCTCAGGTAAAGGGCTTATACACTGCATCGGGCCAAATCCTGCGTTCTAAACTTATCGAGATGATTCGGGGGAGTAACCGGGACGATCCATTGACTCGCAGCGAATGATGGGCTATTTTTTTAACAGGAGGCCGAAGCCTCCTTGTCAGAGCCGAAGCTCTTGAACCCAAAAGATCGATCGCACTACCCGACCTCGCAGGTCCGGGAGAGCCACTGGGCTCCGGACTTCGGGGTTTTTTGCATTCTAAAGTGAGGTTTTCATGGAAAGTAAACCGGTGATCGCAGTGATTGACGGCATGGGCGGCAATATCGGGCATCAGATCGTAGCTCAGCTGCGGCGCGAGCTGCCCGGCGATCTGGAGATACTGGTGTTCGGTACGAACTCCGCTGCCACCGCTAACATGATGCGGGCGCGGGCCAGCCGGGGCGCAACTGGGGAGAACGCCATCCGGGTGTCGATCTCGTGGGCCGATGTGATTCTGGCCCCGACAGCGGTGATGATGCCAAATTCCTACATGGGAGAGCTGACGCCAGCCATGGCAGACGCCATCGCTTCAGCGAGCGCGGAAAAGATCTTGTTGCCACTGGGCCAGCCCCACGTTCATATGGTGGGTGCGACCGGCCAGCCGCTGCCGCACCTGATGGAAGAAGCGCTGGTCAAGCTCAGGGAGATGTTCGATCTGGATGAGGAGGTGAATGCCTGATGTGTGAGCTGACTGTTTACTTGCTGGAAAACGGCAAGGAGGAAAAGGTGATGGAGGACGTGGCCACTATCACTCCCGATGGCGAAAAGCTGGTGCTGACGGATTTGTTGGGCCAGCAAAAGATCGTGGAAGCAAAACTCAAGGAGCTAAAACTCCTGGAACACAAGGTCTATTTAACGAAGTGACATGCATATTCCTGACGGATATCTCAGCCCGCAGACCGCGGGAGGGCTCTGGGCTTTCATGGTGCCGGCGTGGTACTGGGCTGGGCATAAGGTTAAAAGCGCCCTGAGCGCCCGGCAAGCGCCGCTGGTGGCGATCGGGGCTGCCTTCACGTTTGTGATCATGATGTTCAATGTGCCGCTTCCCGGAGGCACGAGCGGGCATGCAGTGGGTGGCACGTTGGTCGCCATCGTCATCGGCCCATGGGCGGCGGTTATCGCTATTTCCGTGGCCCTGGTCATCCAGGCGCTGTTTTTTGGGGATGGCGGCATCCTGGCCCTGGGCGCCAACTGTTTCAACATGGCCTTCGCGCTGCCGGTGGCTGGTTATTTCACATACCGTCTGCTTTCGGGTGGCGCCGGCGCGGCCTCTGCGCGCCGTCTGATCGCCGCCGGCATCGGGGCTTATGTCGGCCTGAATGTGGCGGCCTTGCTCGCAGCGGTGGAGTTCGGACTTCAAGGGGAGTTGTTCGTGGCTGCTGACGGTTCGGCACTGTATTCGCCCTATGGCCTGTCGGCCGCGATTCCCGCCATGATGGGCCCGCACCTGCTCGTGGTCGGGCTGATCGAGGGTGTCATGACCTCACTCGTGTATGCCTTCCTGAGAAAGACAGATCCGTCGTTGCTCGTGAACTATTCCGCGGTCAAGGTGGCTGCTGCTGGAAGTTTCCGGCTGAAACCCCTGATTATCGGCCTGGTGCTGCTGCTCGTCTGTGTCCCCCTGGGGTTGCTGGCGACGGGACCAGCCTGGGGGGAATGGGGCACCCAAGACATCCGCGGGGAAATCGGCTATGTCCCGCCAGGAATGGAACGGTTCTCCGGAATCTGGAGCGGCCTGTTGCCAGATTATTCATTACCGGAAAGCAATGATGCCGCGGTTCCGGATACGGCGACTGATGACTACGGGGTAGTGCCGGCTGCTGGACCCGATGAACCCGTTTCCCTTGACGGCGTTCGGGATGCCACTCCCGCATATCTGGTCTCTGGCGTTATTGGCCTGCTGGTCGCGAGCGGGCTGGCGCTGATGGCTGTGCGGCTGATCACGCGCTCACGCAAAAGGGAAACCGTTGGCTGACGGCTTCACCTCACCTGAATGGATGAGCGAGCCAGCTCGTGGCTGCCAATGCCTTACCATGGGCAGATCGCGGCGAGAAAGCACTATCCAGCGAACTCTGGCGGGCATCTCGCACGCGGTGCGGGAAACTGTATTCACCGAACAGATCGCCGGGCGCCCAGGTCTTCTGCAGGAAACCGACGCCCGGATCAAGACAGTTGGCCTGCTGGAGCTGCTGTTACTGGCCGCGCTGCTCAGGCATTGGTATGTCCTGGTGGCGCTTTATGCGGTAGCTCTCGGGCTGGCGGTTGTTTCAAATATCACAGTAAAGTTTTTTATCAAAAGAGTGTGGCTGTTCATCCCCTTGTTCGCAGGAATCATCGCGCTGCCCAGCATCTTCAACATCTTCCGGGCGGGAGATCCGTTCTGGACGATCTGGGATTTTGGGCAAGAGGTCACGATCGGGTCCTGGTCGTTAGGAACCTCCCTGGCGATCACCTATCAGGGAGTCAAAGGAGCCGCGGTGCTAGTGCTGAGGGTGGCGGCGTCCGTTTCACTTGCGGTGCTGCTGGCGCTCACGACAAAGTGGTCGGATCTACTCAAGGCGCTGCGGGTTTTTTTTGTCCCCCGCACGTTCGTGCTCATCCTTTCCATGACATATAGATATGTTTTTTTACTCCTCAGTATGGCTGGCGACATGTTCACGGCCCGCACCAGCCGCATGGTGGGTCCGGCCAGCCCCCGCGAAGACAGACGCTTTGTCGCGTCCAGCATGGGCACCTTGTTGGGCAAATCACACACGTTGAGCAACGAGGTTTACACCGCAATGGTAAGCCGCGGCTATAACGGCGAGCCGATGACACTGCACCGGTTCAGGACGGCCTGGCCGGACTGGGCTTGGCTGGCTGGGGTCACGCTGTTGAGCGCGGCGCTGCTCGGAGGTGACCGGCTGCTTGGCTGAGTCAGGTAAGAGCACTTCCGCGATTTTTGAGGTGGCAGCCGTGCATTACCATTATGAGGAGACCGCCGCTCTTATAGATGTGAGCCTGACCGTGGCTCCCGGAGAGAGTGTGGCGCTGCTCGGCGCCAACGGCTCCGGCAAATCCACTCTGCTGAAGATGCTGGATGGGCTGGTCTTTCCGACCGCGGGGAACATCAGGGCCTTCGGTGAGGAGCTTTCGGAGCAGTCACTCAGGGATGAAAGCTTCTCCATCGATTTCCGGCGCCGCGTGGGTTTTGTGTTCCAGAACTCCGATGCGCAGCTGTTTTCTCCCAGCGTGTGGGAGGAGATTGCTTTCGGCCCGCTGCATCTGGGGCTCCCGGAGGAGGAGATTGAAAAAAGGGTTCAGGACACGCTGCATATCCTCGGGCTCGAACACCTGCGCGACCGGCCGCCATATCATTTGAGCGGCGGTGAGAAAAAGAAGGTGGCGCTGGCATCGGTGCTGGCCATCAACCCGGATGTGCTGCTGTTCGACGAGCCCACTGCCGGGCTCGATCCCAAGACGGAAAGCTTCCTGGCGCGGCTGATCGTTCAGCTGTCTGCCGCCGGCAAGACCGTCATCACCGCCACGCAGGATCTGAGGCTGGTAGATGCAGTGGCGACCAGGGCATTAATACTGGGAGAAGACCACCGGCTAGCGGGAGATGGCCCCGCGGCGGCGATTCTCAAGGATCGGGAACTGCTGCTCACGGCCAATCTGATCCACGACCATCCACACCGGCATGACGGTGTCGAGCATTTTCATCCCCATAGCCATGCAGAACAGCACGAGCATCATCACAACGGAAACTGAGATGGGTGGCTGACAGCCCGGCAACGGACGGAAAGCGTCAGGCGGTAGATCTTACCTGGAAGTCCGCCAACCCCTCGGGCGGCTCACTGTAATCGTCGAGCAGGCTGTCCACTCGGGCGTGAACCGGGCCGTCATAGCACCAATCCACCATTTGATCAACCAGATCGGCCGGGCCCTCAAAGACCGCTTCAACGCGGCCGTCGAACCGGTTGCGCACCCAACCGCCCAGCCCCAGCTTATGGGCATGATCGGTAACCCAGGCCCGGTAAAAAACACCCTGGACGCGGCCGGAGACATAGATGTGGGCTCGTTTCATGGGTGGCCGGACTCCGTACCTTTCCAGGCTGACTTCAACTTCAGGCCAGGACGCGCAGGCCCTTGTATTTCATCTTTCTGAGCCGGCGCACGCGGATGGCCATCCATAAGGTGGCCGCGCCCAACAGATAGCCTGCCGGTGGCAGCAGCATGGTTATCACGGAAAGGACCAGGACGGAGACATCCAGGGCGGGACCCGGGTCGCGCCCCTCACCGACCTGCGTCAGTCCCCGGTAAGCATAATAGCCCAACGCCGCGAGCAAGATGCCCGCGGGAACGCCCAGGAAGTTTGCCGCGCCGGTAAGCTCGCCCGATATGGCCGCCGGGAACAGCAAGGCTCCAGAGAGCACTGCAAACGGCAGGCGCAGCGTCCTTTCCAGCGCCACCAGACCGCCAACGCGTGTAAACAGTACTTCCAGCACCACCAGCGCTAGCAAGATACCGATGGCGGCGTTCGATCGCAGAAAATCGAAGGGAGTGTCCTGCACTGTAAATCCCCATGCCCACCCCACCCGTGACATGAAGATGAAAACCGTTATCGGTACGAACGCCCTGAACCCCGCCAGGGCCGAAAGTCCCGTTGCTGCTCCTAATGCCCATGCTATTGCCATCTGTCCTCCTGGTTTCGAATTGCCCGCAGATTCTACCATTCTCCGTTTGTTGCTTAAAGAATGCGCACTTACTAGTATAAGAAGTCATGACCAGGATCGGCCTTGACAAATATGAAGACTTCTATGCGAAGCGCACCGGCGGCATGCGTTCATCGGTCATGCGCGACCTGATGGCGGTGATCGCCATGCCGGATGTGATCTCGCTGGCCGGCGGCCTGCCCAGCACCGAAAGCTTCTCCGCCAAGACCCTGGCCCGCGTCACCAATGAGATCTCCATGAACGAGAGCGCCGCTGCTCTGCAATACGGCCCTACGGAAGGCCTCGAAGAGACGAGGGCCAATATCGTCAAGGTCATGGAGGCGGAGAACACGCTGGCCGACCCGGAACGCATCATGGTCACCACCGGCGGCCAGCAGGCCATCGATCTGGCCTGCCGCATCCTGGTCGATCCCGGCGACGCCGTGATCTGTGAGGCCCCGACCTATCCGGGCGCCATCCCGTCACTGTGCAGCTTCGAAGCGGATGTGCGCCAGGTGCCGATGGACGACGACGGGCTGCGCATCGACCTGCTCGAAGAGGTCCTGGCGAAGCTGGACCAGGAAAAGCGCAAGCCCAAGTTCATCTATACGATCCCGAATTTCCATAATCCGGCGGGCGTCTCCATGAGCCGGGAACGGCGGGTGCAGCTGGTGCAGATCGCCCGCGACCGGGGCCTGATCATTCTGGAAGACAACCCTTACGGACAGCTGCGCTTCGAAGGCGAGCAGCTGCCGACGCTTTATTCCCTGGATGAGGATGAGAACGTCATTTATATCAGCACCTTCTCGAAGATCATCTCACCGGGCATCCGTCTGGGATGGATGGTGGCTCCGACGCCGCTGTTGCAGAAGTTCAACCTGGGGAAGCAGGCGGCCGACCTCTGCCCTTCCACTTTCGCCCAGAAGGTCGTCAACGAATACTTCAAGGAGGCCCGCTGGCAGGATTACGTCGAGCGCACCACCGAGATCTACCGGGTGCGCCGCGATGCCATGCTGGCGGCGCTCGAGGAATATTTTCCGGAAGAAGCCACCTGGACGCATCCTCACGGCGGTTTCTTCATCTGGGCGACCCTCCCGGAATACCTGGACACAGCGGATCTACTGGCGCTGGCGATTGAGCAGCAGAAGGTCGCTTTCGTACCGGGCGCCGGTGGCTGGGTGGATGGCAGTGGCAAACATCACATGCGGCTGGCATACAGCCTGGTGCCCGAGGACAAGATCGATGAAGGCATCAAGCGGCTCGCCAAGGTGATCAAGGAGCAGATGGAGCTGTACAAGGCACTGAAAGGTTAGTCACATGACGGCAGTTTTTCCCAGACCAGGGAGGATGACATGAGCAAGAAGATAGCGGTCTTGAAGGGCGGGCGCTCCCTGGAGCGCGATATCTCGCTCAAATCCGGTCACCGCGTGGAGAAGGCGCTGACGGAGCTGGGCTACACGGTCGAGGGCATCGATGTCGACGGGCAAACAGTCAAACGGCTGAAGGAGCTTAAGCCTGACGCGGCTTTCATCGCCATGCACGGCAAGAGCGGCGAGGATGGTACCGTGCAGGAACTGCTCGACATCCTGGGCATCCCGTACACGGGTTCGGATGTGCTGCCGTCCATCTGCTGCATGGACAAGGTCCTTTCCAAGCATATTTTTAAGGCGAGCGGCGTGCCGACGCCGCCGTTCTATGCCTTCAACCGCGATGCGTTCCAGGAACTGGGCGCGGTCGACGCGATGCCGATCATCGGCGACGAGCTGGGCTTTCCGATCGTGGTCAAACCGGCGGCGCAGGGCTCGGCGCTGGGCATCCGGTTCGCCCATAGCATCGATGAGATCCCGGCGGCGCTGATCTCAGCCTTCAGCTTCAGCGACAAGGTGCTCCTGGAAAAATACATGAAAGGCCGCGAGTTGGCGGTGAGCATATTAGGTCGCGACCCGCGGGCGCTGCCGATCGTCGAGGCCATCACCAAGACCGAGTTCTTCGATTTTGAGGCCCGCTACACAATGGGGAAGGCCGACTACGTGGTGCCGGCGGAGATCCCGGAGGAAGTTGCCGCGCGCGCCGTTGACATCTCACTCGACGCTTTCAAGGCCCTGGGCTGCTCAGGCTTCGGCCGGGTTGACCTGATCCTCAGCGAGGACGGCGCGCTGAGCGTGCTGGAGATCAACACCATCCCCGGTTTCACCGAGACCAGCCTGCTACCCATGGCGGCCCAGGCAGCCAGCATCGGCTTCAAGGAGCTGGTCGAGGAGATACTGCTGGCGGCGCTCGAAGCGTAAGTCGTGCAGGCGAAATTCGGGGACACCCACCTGATTTAATGGCGGAATTTGGTTCCTCTGTTGGTCCTGCCGCGGCGTGCCATCTGCTAAACTCATGGCTCACCACGCGCCCCGATAGCTCAGGGGATAGAGCGACCGCCTCCTAAGCGGTAGGTCGTAGGTTCGAATCCTACTCGGGGCGCCAATCTTAGATCATCCTCTCCTTTTCCCCTGAACGATTTTCAGCGCCTCGAACCAGGCGATGCTGATGAAGCCAGCCAGGAAACAGACGAGCAGCTGGCTGGGCCGCAGCCTTTCAAACAGGAACAGATTCTTCAGAAGCGGCACATATAACACCAGCGCCAGGAAAGCGGCGACGCTCGCCAGCAGAACCCAAAGAGCGCGGTTGGGCGTGCGTAGGGTGCTCCACAGAGTGCGCGTCCAGGAACGGTTGGTCATGATCAGGCCCAGGTTGGCGAAGATCAAGGTCACATAGCTCATGGCGCGCACCGTGCCCTCGCCGTAGCCCCGGTAATTCGAGAAGGCCAGGAGGGCCAGGACGATCGCCAGCACGCTGACGCCCTGCAGGATGCTCAGCGACAGCGTCCGCTTGTTGAACAGGCGCTGGGCGGCGTTGCGGGGCGGGCGGTTCATGACGTCGGCCTCTTCCGGCTCCGCCTCGAAGACCACCGAGCAGGCCGGATCGATGATCAGCTCCAGGAAGACGATATGCACAGGAAATAGCACAAGTGTCCAATTCATCAACACCGGTATCAGCGACAGTCCGACGATGGGCACGTGGATCGCCAGGATGTACGCCATCGCCTTGCGGATGTTGTCGTAGATGCGCCGCCCGAGCCTGACGGCGCTGACGATGGAAGAAAAATCATCGTCCAGCAGCACCAGCGCCGAGGCCTCGCGGGCAACGTCCGTGCCCCGGCCGCCCATGGCGATGCCGATATTGGCCGCTTTGAGAGCCGGCGAATCGTTGACGCCGTCGCCGGTCATCGCCACGATCTCGCCGTTGGCCTTGAGCGCCTGGACCAGGCGCAGCTTCTGCTCCGGCACCACGCGGGCGAAAATATGCGTCTCGCGCACACGCTCCGCCAGCTCTCTGTCGCTCATGGCGTCCAGCTCCGGGCCGGTGATCGCCAGCTCGTCATTCTGAAGGCCGATCTGCCGGGCGATGTTCCGGGCGGTCCCCGGGTAGTCGCCGGTGATCATGATGACGCGGATGCCGGCGCTGTAGCATTCCTTGATGGCGGCAGGCACCATCGGCCGCAGCGGGTCCGACATGCCCAGCAGCCCCATGAATTCGAATTCAAAATCATGCTGCTCGTCCGGTAGCTCCGTGGCGCTGAAAGTCGACCGGGCCACGCCGAGGACCCGCAGGCCCTCTTCCGCCATCTGGCCGATCTGCTGGTCGAGTTCCCGCAGCTGCGCCTGGTCGAAGTGGCAAAGGTCGGCGATCGCCTCCGGAGCGCCCTTGGCCGCGATCTTGTACTCATCCCCCGCCCGCGATTGCCAGACATGTGAAAGGGCCAGCAGCCTCTCAGAAAGCGGATATGCGTGCACCAGGCTCCAGTTGTCGTGCAGGTGCTCGGTGCGGGCGAGTTCGTGTTCCCCGAGCAGGCGGATCGCTTTTTCCATGGGGTCGAACGGGTCGCGCTGGCTGGCGAGGATGCCGTATTCGACCAGTTCGTGGAATTCCTCGGGGAACTTTCCCTGCGCCCCCGGCGCATCGCGCAGGTCCAGGAACCGGCCTCTGGCAAAAAGTTTGCTGACGGTCATCTGGTTGAGAGTCAATGTTCCGGTCTTGTCAACGCACAGGGTCGTGGCCGCTCCCAGGGTCTCGATCGCCGGCGTGCGGCGGGTGAGGACGTTGCTGCGCGAGATTCGCCAGGCGCCCAGCGCCAGAAACACCGTCAGGACCACCGGGAACTCTTCCGGCAGAGTGGCCATGGCCAGGGTGATGCCGGCCAGGAATCCCGCCAACCAGTCCCCACGGGTGATCCCGAAGAGCACCGCCACGAGCACGCAGAGCGACAAGCCGAGGATCGCCAGATCGCGGACCACGCGGCGCGTCTCCTTCTGCAGCAGGGTGACTTCGGTCTCGACCTGCTCCAGGGCTTTGCCGATCCGGCCCATTTCCGTGGCGGCGCCGGTGGATATCACTCTGGCGAATCCCCGCCCCTGAACGACCAGCGTGCCGGAGAAGATAAACGGCAGATCGTCGCCGCCCGGTCTCCCCATGATAGTCTCCGGGCCTTCGGCGGCACATTTGTTCACCGGGATCGACTCACCCGTGAGCAACGATTCATCGAGGGAAAGATTGATGCAGGAAAAGAGCACGGCGTCCGCGGGGACGCGGTCACCTTCAGAGACGACCAGCACGTCGCCGCGCGCCACTTCGCGCCCGGCGATGCGCCTTTCCTTGCCGTCGCGGATGACCAGGGCCCGCGGACTCGAAAGATCCCTGAGGGCGTCCAGCGCGTGCTCGGTCTTGCGTTCCTGATAAAAGGTGATGCCCATGATCACGAACACAAAGAGCAGCAGCAGCAGCGCTTCTTCAAGATCGCCGAGCAGCAGATAGAGGCCACCCGCGGCGATGAGCAGCAGGAACATGGGCTCCCGCACGACATCGAGAGCGATGGCCAGAAAACCGCGGTTGCCGCTGGAGGGAAGCTCGTTATAACCTTCAGCCGCGAGCCGGGTGGCAGCTTCCTGCTCTGACAGACCGCTGACTGCGGAGATGTCGATATCCTGCTTCATCGCCTCCCCTGTTTTCGGGTATCATCTGAATTCAAGCAACTCTATCGCATGATATGAGAAATCTCAGACTCCGAAGTCACTTTATCAGGAACCTGCGCGGCCTGGCCCAGTTCGAGACTTTTCTGGTCACGGCAGTCGCAACCATCCTGGGATACCGGCTGTTCCTGGACCTGACCGGCTATCCCCAGGTGGGCACCAGCACGCTGCATATCGCCCACGCGGAACTGGGTGGGCTGCTGATGGCTTCGTCCATCGTCATCCGCATGATCTTCCTCAGCAAGCGCACGGAGACCTTTGCCTCGATCATCGGCGGCGCCGGCTTCGGCCTCTTCATCGATGAGGTGGGCAAATTCATCACGCAGGACAACAACTATTTCTACCAGCCCGCCGTCGCGCTGATCTATGTGACCATCGTGGCCTTTTACCTCGGGGTGCGGTACATCTTCAACTCCGCCGGCATCTCGGAGATGGAATACATGGTCAACGCCATCCGGGAGATGCGCAACATCCCCGGCGGCCAGCTCCAGGAGAACGAGCAGCAGGAGATCCTTTATTACCTGGGCCGCTGCGACCAGAACAGCCGCACCGTCAAACGGCTGGAGGAGCTGGTCACTTCCCTGTCCGCGGAACCGACAGAGGCACCGGGCTTCTATGTCCGCTGGAAGAAGCGGCTGTTCCGCTGGTACCGGCACGTAGCCCATTCCCGCTACTTCACACCCGTGATCACGGCATTCTTCATCCTGCAGTTCATCGGGGCGGTATCGGTGATGCTGACGCTGATGTTCGACCCCGGCCAGATCAGCGAGCAGCTTCAGTTGTTCACTACGGCGGACTGGGCGATCCTGGCGTCCAATGTCGTCTCGGCGATCTTCATCGCCCTGGGGGTGTTCATGCTCAGACGCGATCACCTGGGCGCCCTGCAGATGTTTGAGCGCTCGGTGCTGGTTTCGATCTTCGTGGGCCAGCTGTTCCTTTTTTATAAGGATGAATTCGGCGGACTTTACGGGCTGGTGGTCGACCTGCTGCTCTACATGGGGCTGCACTTCCTGATCGAACGCGAGCGCGATGAGGTGTTTGAGCGCACCTTGATGGACATGGCGCCCGCGGCCCAGGCGCAGAGTTAGCCCGAGCCCCTCCCGGCGGGTATTCCTTTGCATGTCCACGGCTGATTACGTAGACTTCAATGGAATCAAATGGGGGTAAATGGCCATTTTGACAGGGGTATACAGGATCAATACCGCAATAACATCCGGCAAGGTGAGCTAAGACGGACATGGAACATGGCGACGTCGGGATCGAGGCCATTGCCGACGCTTTCAGCCACGAACAGAAAGTCCTCGTAACCGCCCATGTAAAGCCGGATGGCGATGCTCTGGGCAGTGTGATCGCCGTGCATCTGGCGCTCGAGCAGCTGGGAACCGACAGCGTCATGTATTTTGCCGGCCACGATCCGATCGCCCCGGAGTACCTGTTCCTTTCAGCGCTTGATCAGGCTTTACGCGGCGATCCACCATCTGACCTCAACGAACGCACCGTGATCGCTCTGGACGCCGGCAACGCCGACCGCATCGGCATCGACGATGTGGCCGAAAAGGCGGGGCGCATCATAAACATCGACCATCACGTCGACAACTCACGTTTCGGGCAGCTCAATCTGGTGATGCCTGACGCCAGCTCGACGGCGGAGATCGTCTATCAGATTCTGAAAAAAACGAGCGCCAGTATCACGGGGGCCATCGGTGAAGCGCTCTACACCGGCATCCTGGTCGACAGCGGCCGCTTCCAGTACTCATCGACAACTCCCATGACGCTCCGGGTGGCAGCAGACCTGATCGACATAGGTGTAGACCACACGCGCATCTTCCACAATGTTTACGAGAACATGCCCCTGGGAAAAGCTAAACTGCTCTGCCGCATGCTTTCTGCCCTGGTGATCAGATGTGATGGGAAGATGGCGGCGGCGGTGCTGGATGAGGCGGCGTTTAAAGCAGCGGGGGCGACCACGAGCCTCACGGATGGCCTGGTCGACAATCTGCGGGCGATTGAGGGCGTCGTGGTCGGCGCTCTGATTTACGCGCGCACCGGTGAAACGGACGATCCGGATCAGCCGCACTTCCGCGTTAGCCTGCGTTCCTCTGACGAAAAGGTGAACGTGCAGAGAATAGCGAAGTTGAAAGGGGGCGGCGGTCACGTACAGGCGGCTGGTTTTTCCGCTAACGAGGCTCCCGCGGATCTGATCGAGTTTGTGGCCCAAGAGGTCGGCAAGGCCCTGGACTGAAGAACTGACCGAAAGGATGGAGAAATTGAAGATCGCGATGCTGGCGCCGCCCTGGATCAAAATCCCGCCTGCGGGATATGGCGGCATCGAGTGGGTAGTCCATTACCTGACTGAGGAACTGGTAGCCCGGGGCCATGACGTGACTCTGTTCGCCAGCGGCGACTCCATCACCAATGCGAAACTGGTCTCCACTTTCCATAAGCAGATGCCCGACGTCATCGGCAACAGCATGCTGGAGTCGCAACAGGCGGCTAGCGCCTTGAGGCACGCCGGTGAATTCGATATCGTCCACGACCACAGCGGTTACACCGCCGTGGCATACTCATCGTTGGCGGATGCGCCGGTCGTACATACGCTGCACGGGCCGTTCAACACTGAGATCTGCCGCTTTTACAAGGATTTTCACGATTCTGCCTGGTATGTGGCGATCAGCGACTACCAGCGCAGCTGTTGCCCCGACCTGCAGTACGCGGGCACCGTCTATAACCCGATCGATATCGAGAGCTGGCCGTTCGTGCCCACGGCGGAAAAGGAAGACTATCTGCTGGCTTTCGGCCGCCTCTGCGCGGACAAGGGATTCCATACCGCCATCGAAGTAGCCAAGCGCACCGGCAGCAGGCTGATCGTCGCCGGCGCGGTGCAGCCCTATTACCGTGACTATTATGAGACCGTGATCAAGCCGCAGATCGACGGCGAGCAGATCCAGTTCGTTGGCGAGGTGAGCCTCACGGAGAAATGGAGGCTGTTCTCCAAGGCCCGCGCCTTCCTCTTCCCCATCCAGTGGCCGGAGCCGTTCGGTTTGGTGATGATCGAGGCCATGGCTACCGGCACGCCGGTGATCGCCTTCCCGGAAGGCTCAGTGCCGGAAGTGGTCGAGGACGGAGTCACGGGCTTTACGGTCAGGACCGTCGATGAAATGGTGGAAGCGCTGGGCCGGATCGACCAGCTCGACGCAGCAAGTTGCCGTGAATACGTGCAGAACAAGTTCAGCGTCGCCAAATGTGTCGACGGTTATGAAAAAGTCTATGAAAACGTGCTGGCAAAGGCGCGCGCCTGAGGGCGAGCAGGCCGCTGTAGCAGAGTCATCCCCGGCCGTCTTGCCGTGGGAAAAGCCCGTGCGGTATAATCGTAAACGGTTTTTGCCTCCTTCGGAGGCAATTTTTATGGAAAGTTGACTGGATCTAGGATTGATGCAAATTCTCACCAAACGAGGGCGCCATTCAAAGAAACCAGCCCTCTGGAAACGAATCCTGCTCTGGTCGGTAGTCTCCCTGCTCGTAATCGCTCTCGCGATCGGTCTGGCCGGTTTTTTCTTTGTCTATCACACTCTGGGCAAGATCGGCGAGGACACCCAGGTTATCTATGAAGCCAAGCAGCAGCTGGATGTCCCGCTGCCTGACGAATCCGAGAATATCCTCGTGCTGGGCGCTGATGCCGACCCCGACGGCACATCCAAACGCTCGGACACGATCATGCTAGTGCGGGTGAATCCCCAGGGGGAATGCCTGTCGATTCTGTCCATGCCCCGCGACCTCATCGTCGACATCCCCGGCTATGGTAAGGACAAGATCAACACCGCTTACGCCGTCGGCGGCATGCCGCTGGCGATCGACACCGTCAAGAAGCTGACCGGCGAGCCCGTTCACCACTTTGTGCTCGTGGACTATTCCGGCTTCGAGCAGGCTGTGGATGCCCTGGGCGGAGTCTATGTCGACATCGATCAGCGTTATTTCAACGACAACAGCGACGCATACTGGGGACAGGCTTACGAGCCCATCGACATCCAGCCGGGTTACCAGCGTCTGAACGGCAAGGATGCTCTGGCCTATGTCCGCTACCGGCACACCGACAGCGACTTCATGCGCATCGCCCGGCAGCAACATTTCATCTCTGATGTCAAGTCGCAGTCGGTCAACTGGGGCAATCTGACGCGGATCCCGGAACTGGCCGATACCTTCGCCAGCAACACGACTTCGGACATCGGTCGCAACGACATCCTGTCGCTCACCAAGTTTATGCTCGAGGTCAACCGCGACCGCATCTATCAAGCGCAGATACCGGTACAGGAACTGGCGGGCGGGCCCGCCGGCTCGTATGTGGCGCTGAACAAGGCGGACCTCCCCCAGGCCATGGCAGATTTCATCGATCCGCCGCTGCAGCAGGAAGAAGCGGCTGCTGAAGCCGCCCCGGAAGGGCTCAGCGAATCCACCCGGATGGTCAGCGTCGAGATCCTGAACGGCAACGGCATCGACGGTGACGCCCAAAGAGCCTCGGAACTGCTGAAGCAAAAGGGCATCGCCAAGGTCGGGATCAGCGGCAACGCCAACAACAGCTACAACGAGAACCAGATTTATTACCGCGACGGATACCAGGCAGCCGCCGACGAGATCTGCTCGCTGCTGAAACCCTGCCAGGTCTCGCCCATGCCTCCGGAGCTGGCCAAGAACGCCCAGGTCCTGGTGGTGGTCGGCAGCAGCTTTGCGGAACCGGCGGCCACCTCCACGCAGCCGGAAGCCAAGCCGATCCTGCATTTTGACGACGATTCCACGGATAGCTGGGATGATTGGAAGGAAGCCTCCCTGGAGGTCTCCTTCCCGGTGAAGAAGCCCACCAGTTTCCCGAAGGAATTTTCCTATAAGGATTTCCATACTTATGACATCCAGACCGATGATGGCGCAAAACCAGCGCTGAAAGTGGTTTGCGAAACCGAGAGCGGCGCCATCTGGGGCATCATGGAGACGACTTTCACGGATGCGCCGCTGCTGGAGAAGCCCACCCAGGAAAAGGATGTCGGCGGCAAGAAGCTGCGCTATTACTACTCCGCCGACCAGCTGCGCTACCTTGCCTGGCAGGAAGGCGATGTGGTCTACTGGATCACCAACTCACTGCAGAACGGGCTCAGTGAGGATACGATGGTCAAGATAGCCACTTCATTCACCGACGAATAACAGACACTTTTCAAGCGGGAGAGGGAGAACAACGAAATGGCAGCTAAAGATTCGATCGGCGTCATCGGCATCGGCTATGTAGGACTGGTAACGAGCACCTGTTTTGCGGATCTGGGCCATAACGTCGTCTGCATGGACATCGACGCTGAGAAGATCGCCAACCTCAAGAGCGGTGAAGTCCCCATTTATGAACCCGGTTTATCGGAGCTGGTGGTCAAAAACCAGGAGAGGATGCACTTCACCACCTCTCTGGAAGACGTGTTCGCCCGTGCCGAGATCGTGTTCATCGCCGTCGACACCCCCCCAACCTTCACCGGGGATGCTGATCTCAGCCGCGTCTTCGCCGTGATGTCTTCGCTACCCGGACTCGTCGGAGAGCGCAATATATTAGTAATGAAGAGCACCGTGCCTGTGGGAACCGGCAACAAGATCAGCGCCGAACTGGCGCGGCAGGACATGGGCGAGGTCGATTACGTCTCCAACCCGGAGTTTCTGCGGGAAGGCAGCGCCATTCATGATTTCATGCACCCGGACCGCGTCGTCATCGGCTCGCGCAATCCCGATGCCGGCGCCAGGGTCGCGGCGCTTTACGAAAAACTCGATGCTCCTATCCTGCGCACCAACACCCCCACGGCGGAGATGATCAAATACGCTTCCAATGCTTTCCTGGCGACCAAGATCTCATTCATCAACGAGATCGCCAACGTCTGCGAAGAGATGGGAGCGGACGTCACCGTGGTAGCTGAAGGCATGGGCTACGACAAACGGATCGGCCCGCATTTTCTGCAGGCGGGCATCGGCTACGGCGGCTCCTGCTTCCCCAAGGACGTCGCCGCGCTCAAGCAGCTGGCTGGCAACAGCGGTTATCACTTCCAGCTGCTCAATGCGGTCATCGAGGTCAATGAGCTGCAGAAGCGGCGCGTCGTTAACAAGCTAAAGAAGCATCTGGGAACGCTCACAGACAAGACCATCGCCCTACTGGGGCTGGCGTTCAAACCGAACACCAGCGACCTCCGGGAAGCGTCATCGCTGGTGCTCTCCTCGCGGCTCCTGGGCGAGGGCGCCTATGTGAAGGCTTACGACCCTGTGGCGATTCCTTATGCGGCCCGGGCGGTTCGCGGCGTGCTGCTTTCGGATGACATCATCTCCTGCGTTACCGACTGTGACGCCGCCGTGCTGGTGACCGAATGGGAAGAATTCGCCCACCTGCCGCTGGAAGAGATGAAACCCAAGATGCGCAACCTTCTGATCATCGACGGGCGGAACTTCCTCGACCCGGATGAGGTGCGGGCGGCGGGGTTCACTTATGAGGGGATCGGGATCCCGTAAAGCTTGTCTTGCGTTAACGGCGCCGTATCGGCGTCTCTCCGGTGCCGCTATTGCGCGGCCGCTTTTTCTTTCGTTCGTTTGTCTCGCCCGTTCGCGGGTATATAAACCTAAGCCCATTCTGCGAATCTTCCTTCTGAAAAGGAGCTTTCTATCTCTGGCATGAAGCAAAAGCTGATCTCGGCACTGGACGCCCAGGATTACGATGAGGTTGCGCGTCTGGCCCTGGCTGACCGCCGGGCGCTCACCAAGCTGATCGGCCTCGCCACGGACAAGAACGACGTCCGTTGCTGGCGCTCCATCGAAGCGATGGGCATAGCCTCAGCGGCGGTCGTTTCGCACGGGGATGTGCAGCGGGTCCGCAACCTTGTGCAAAGAATTCTCTGGTCTGCCCGGGAAGAATCCGGCGGCATGGGCTGGAGCGCCCCGGAGCTGCTTGCCGAGATCGCCAGCGCCAGCCCCCGGCAGTTCCCTGATATCCCCCCAATCATCGTCTCGCTCTTCTGCGAGGACGAGGAGAACGTTTTCCGGAAGGGCGTGCTATGGGCGATCGCTCATATGGCCGAAGCCGGCATCACCGATGTGCCGGGTGCCGTGGAAGTGGTTCTGGATTCATTGGAAAATGCGGATGCCCAGGTGCGGGGGCTAGCAGTACGGGCAGCGGCGCTGGCAGGGATCGATGTCGCCAGTGACAAGCTGCAGGGAATCGGAAGAGATGAAAGTTTGTATGTTATTTACCGCAACGGCGAGCTGCAGCAGGAACCTGTAGCGGATGCGGCAAAAACAGCTCTGAGCGGTTAGTAATCTGAACTGATCTCAGTTACAGCTTTTTTAAAACCGGATAGACCCATCCTTAACCTCAGCGTTCGGATAAACACGTATGTGGTTGGCCAGGATGTTGTCGCCGCCGATCCGGGAGTCCTCACCGACGATGGCGCCGCCGGTGACTACCGTGCCGCGGCCGATCCGGGCGCCCCTCGCGACGATACTGCGCTTGACGATGACGTCCTCCTCCAGATGACAGCCTTCCTGGATGATCGATTCCTCGATGACGCTGCCGGCGCTGATCGTGCAGTTGGGGCCGATGATCGCCATGCGGCCGACGCGGGCGCCGTCCTCGATCTTGCAGCCGGCGCCGATGATCACTGGCGGCACCAGCCGGGCGCCCACTTCCAGCTCGACTTTGCCTTCCATGCAGACAAAGTCCTGGTCGAGGCACTCGGAGATGCTGGTCTCCACATTCTTTTCCAGGATGTCATAGTGGGCCTGCATGTACTTTTCCGGGGTGCCGATGTCCATCCAGTACGCGGCGCTGCGAAAGCCGTATAGGCCCTTACCTACCAATTTCGGGAAGACGCCCCGCTCGAACGAATATTCCACTCCTGGCGGTATCAGATCCAGCACTTCCTTCTTCATCACATAGGTGCCGGCGTTCACCAGGTTGGTGTCGATCTGGTCCCAGCTCGGTTTTTCCAGGAAGGCGGCGACCTCGCCGGATTTACCGAGGCGCACGAGACCGTAAGCGGTCGGATCCTCGACCGGAGTCAGCGTGATCGTACCCACTGCTTCCTTCTTGTGGTGATAATCGATCAGCGCCCGCAGGTCGAGGTCGGTGAGGATGTCGCCGTTCAGCACCAGGAAATCGCCGTCTTCAATATGCTCAGCCACATTCTTGACGGCGCCGGCGGTGCCCAGGGGTTGATCCTCCACCACATATGTGAGGTTAACACCCATGGCGCTGCCATCGCCGAAATAGGCTTTGATGCCTTCGGGGAGGTATCCCATGGAAAAGACGATGTCGGTGATGCCGTTGCTCTTCAGGTGCTCCAGGATGTAGGAGACGAAGGGCTTATTGGCCAGCGGCACCATCGGTTTGGGTGTACCCAGCGTCAGCGGCCTGAGGCGCGTGCCTTGGCCACCGACGAGCACAACTGCTTTCAAAGGATTCCTCCCGAGGTTTTGATTTTTCGCGGGTGCGGGGATGAGACGGCGCACCCGCTGGAAATGGCTGAAGAAAAGACTAGTCTTGAGCACCGGGGGTGTCAAACCAGTGGCATAAGGCGCAACCGCGCGGGATGGGTCATTTCGTACCGTTTATGCTGGAAACCGCGTGTTTAAGCCGGATGCGGGCAGGCTGCGTTACGCGAAGGCGAAATCGAGATATTGCCGCCAGGTGCCGTGGACCTCGCCCACGGCCATGCGGATGAAATCCAGGGGATCGGGCGGGCGGGGGTTGCGGCTCAGCCGCATGCCGACTTCGAGCGGCAGCCGGTCGCCTTTGCGGGAATTACAGGGGGCGCAGGAGGTCACGATGTTCTCCCAGGTGTCCTGGCCGCCGCGGCTCTTGGGGACGACGTGGTCGATGGTGAGGTGGGAACCAGAGCCGCAGTACTGGCAGCGGTGGTCGTCCCGGGCAAGCACCGCCCGGCGGGAGACCCGGCGCGCGTTGCTCCTGGGCGCACGCACGAAATAGCTCAGCCGGATGACGCTCGGCAGGGGGAAGGCGCTCTCGGCAGAGTGATACGACCGTCCCGACACCTCCAGCGCCTCGGCCTTGTTCTTAAGCAATAGAACCAGGGCCCTCCTGGCAGTGCAGATATTGAGCGGTTCGTAGGTGGCATTGAGCACCAGCACCTTGTCGCTCATAGGGTGAGTCTTTCCTTCCCTAAAAAGATAACGCTGGAAAAATTTTAGCTTGTGGCGGCCTTGCGTGGCAAGGGCCAATGTACTCGGCTACGCTACCGGCAAAAAGAGCGGCGAGGCACCAGCGTGCTAGAATCGCTGGGAAACGGGTACACGCACAGATACACGCCCACTACAGTTAGCAGATCTGCAACCAACCGGACATCCCAAATGAGCGACGACAACCTTTTCAAGCAAGAGAGCGGGGACGACCGCCCGGACGCCCCTTTGGCCCACCGTATGCGGCCCCGAAACCTCGACGAGTTCGTGGGGCAGGAGGGGATCCTGGCTGCTGACGGGGCGCTGCGCCGCTCCATCGAAGCTGACCGCTTGGCCTCGATGATCTTCTTCGGCCCTCCGGGCACCGGCAAGACGACGCTGGCGCGGGTGATCGCCAAAAGTTCCCAGGCCAACTTCCGCCAGGTGAGCGCCGTCAGCTCCGGTGTCGCCGACCTGCGCAAGGTCTTTTCTGAAGCCGAAGACGAGCTGAACTTCTATGGCCGTCATACGATCCTGTTCGTGGATGAGATCCACCGGTTCAGTAAATCGCAGCAGGATGCGCTGCTGCCGGTAGTGGAGAGCGGGGTGGTCACGCTGATCGGCGCCACGACCGAGAACCCGTATTTCGAGGTCATCGGGCCGCTGATGTCACGCTGCGAGCTGTATGAATTCCAGCCGCTGTCCCCTGCCGACATCGAGACGGTGCTCAGGCGGGCTCTCGCCGACAAGGAGCGCGGCCTCGGCAACTCCGGCCTCGATCTCGACGACGCCGGCTTTGGCGCCATCGCCCAGGCTGCCGCTGGCGACGGGCGCGCTGCGCTCATCATCATGGAAACCGCTGCGCAGTTGATGCCCGAAGGCCAGCAGGGAATCATCCCCTTGATGGTCGTCGAGGAGGCCATCCACCGCAAGCCGGTCTTTTATCAGAAGGGCGGCGACCTGCACTACGACGCCATCTCCGCTTTCATCAAGAGCATGCGGGGCAGCGACCCCGACGCCGCCGTCTACTGGCTGGCGGTGATGCTGGCCGGCGGCGAAGACCCGAAGTTCATCGCCCGGCGTATGGTCATCTTCGCCTCAGAGGACATCGGAAACGCCGACCCGCAGGCGCTCGTGGTCGCCGTCGCCGTCGCCCAGGCGGTCGACTTCGTCGGCCTGCCCGAAGGCCGCATCAACCTTTCCCACGGGGTCACTTATCTTTCCCTGGCGCCAAAGAGCAACGCTTCGTACACAGCGATCGGCGAGGCCATGAAGGATGTCGAACAGGAGGGCACCCGGCGCCCGCCCCTGCACCTGCGCGACTCCAGTTACCGCGGGGCCCGAGAGCTGGGACATGGCGAGGGATATAAATATCCCCACAGCTTCCCGGGAGCCCAGGTCGAGCAGGAACACCTGCCTCCGGGCATGGAGAAGAAGCAGTATTACCGGCCCTCGGACCGCGGGTTTGAGAAAGAGCTGTCACGGAGATTTGAAAGCTGGAGGAAGAACGGCGGTTCCGGAGGCCGTTATGGGCCACCGCCAGGCAAAAAAGGGAAGGATTGACGTCCTTCTTCTTTTTTTCCGAAACAGACTATAGAATGTTGTCCCTTGTCACTTTGGAGGATTGATATCAATGGCCAAGTTCAGGAAGTTACTTATCGGGGGAGTCGTAGGCGCCGGCCTGGCGTTCGCTTTGTCACGCCGTGAAGTGAGGAAGATGCTGATGGGCGCCGGTCGCAAGGCCCTGCCGGCAGCGCCGGAAACCTCAGGACCATCCGGTTACGCTCCCTACAAGCCCGCCACCGCACCGCCTCCGTCCGCAACCCCAGAGGCCCCGGCCGCCGCTCCGGTCGATCTCGACACGATGATCGCCCAGACTCAAGCGAAGGTGGAGGAGCATGTCGAATCTTTTGGAGCGCCAGCTGCCGCCGATGAAGCTCTGGCACAGGAAGCAGCCTGGCTGGAGGCTCCACCCGCAGCTGAGCCGGTGGTCGAAGAACCGGCCGCGCCGGTTGTGCCACCACAACTGCTCCAGGAATCTCCATTTTTAGAAGAACCGATGGTTGCGCCGATTGCCGAACCCGAAGCAGAGGCGCCGGTTGCCGAACCCGCAGCGGAGATTTCCCCGGTGGAAGCTCCTCCGGCGGAAGCTCCCGTCGACCTTCTGGGCCCTGCCCCGGCCCGGGGCGCCGGCCTGAGCGATTGGGAATCGCTACAGTTCCCCGCTGCCGGTGAGCCGACCATCGAAAGCCACAGCTCGATCGCTGAGCCGCCGGTCGCAGCACCCGAGCCTCCGGCCGCAACTCCTGAGCCTCCGGCCGCCGAAGCTGAGACGCCCGGCCCCGCGGGCATCGACCGCGAAGAGATGCGCCGCCGCATCGACGAGACTCGGTCCCGGCTCAAGGCCAAGGCGTTCGACGCCATGGTGAGCGGCGAGACATTCATCGATGAGACCGAGGCTGAAAAAGCGGAGTCCCATACTGAAGCCAGCTCGGGCCTTGATGCTGACGTGGAAAAAAGCATCGACGATTCGTTGCGCGAGGCAGACTGAAAGATAATCGTCAGGTCCGGCGGCGCAGCATGCCGCACCGAAATCTAGCGTTCTTTATCCGCCGCCCGCGGGTCATCCAACGGGCGGCGGAAATAGTTGGTCAGCTCGGGCCAGGAAACATTCCCCTTCCCGTGCACCACTTCCAGAAATCCCTTGACCCGCGCATCCAGATTATCGATGTGATGCAGCACCAGGGCCTCGGCACTCTGCGGGCGCTTCGGCGCACCCCATTCCAGCTCACCATGATGGCTGATAACGGCGTGCAATAGCCGGCTCTCTTTTTCCGCGGAAATGCCTCCCAGACTGCGGATCCGTTCGCGGATCATCTCTTCCCCGATGATCACATGTCCGAGCAGGATCCCCTCGTTACTGCACGCGATCTCACCGGTTACGTTGAACTGCTCCACCTTGCCGATGTCGTGCAGCAGCGCCGCGCTCACCAGCAGGTCGGCGTCGAGACGCGGATGCTGCACGCAAACATGCTGGCAAAGGGTAACCACGGAAACCGTGTGCTCAATCAGGCCGCCCAGATAAGCATGATGCGTCCGTAGATCTCCGGGCGCGAGACAGAACCTGCCGCGGAATTCCCGGTCATTAAAAAATGCCTCCAGCAGGCGGCCATAATCCCGGTCGCGGACCTCGGCGATGAAATATTCCACATATCCCAGCAGCTCATCAGTATCCCGGTAGGTCACCGGCAAAGCGCCATGCGGCGCCTTAATTGAGCGCTTGGCGGAGTCTGCGGGCGGTTTTGGCGTCAGATGGGGGTCCTGAGACATGGGAAAAAGTCCGGTATTAGCGGGAATCACGATTCTATCACAGCAAAAAAAGGCCTATAGGAACCGGGGAAGCTGCCGATAGAGGGGTTTGCAATCCGGCCATACCTGGGTAAACAGGTCGGGCACCCAAAACGATACACCTTTTAGGGCGGTGTTCATGTACTCACCTCACGACAAATCCAAGGTTGCCAGTAATCCTGCTGAATCCCTGCGCCGCCGGGTCCTGACCCGGTTGCTGGCGTTCTCCGCGGTACTGCTGGTGCTGGCGTTTCACGTCGCTACCGGCAACGGCGCGCAGCTGCCTTCTCTGTGGCTGGATGGGTCCAAGCCCGTAGCCTCGGTGCTCTTCACTCAGGAAGACCTGCTGAGCCGGATGTCACAGGATCTGGGCATGTCGTCCAGCCAGGTGGATGCGGTCCGCAACATCGGGCGCACGGAAGCCCAGACTCTTTCTATCTTAAAGCAGCAGTCGGACACCCTGGTGCGGCGTAGCGACCTGGACCTGCCGGAGAAGCAGGCGGGCATCTCCAGCATGGGCTACAACGACCGGGTGAGCGCGGCGGTACAGACTTCGCGCGCGGCGGTTGAATCCACCCTCACCAGTGAACAAATGTCAAAGCTGCCCGCCTGGGTAGACGCCCAGATGCAGGAACAGCGCAGCATGGCAGTGCAGGCGGCACTGATGGCAACCGCGGCTTCACCGGTTGAGGCCTCGGCCGGACCGTACCGGGTTTACGCCACTCAGTATTTTTCCAACTTCGGCGCTGACAGCGTTGATGTGGCAGTGCCGGACAAGTATGCGAAATTCGCTGCCCTCGGGTGGGAGAATCATTCCGGTTATCCCGGAAACAACTACTCGGTCACTCTGGGGTTGAACGGCCGGGCGATGGCCGTGCCGGTCAAGGACTGTGGTCCCTGGAACATCGACGACAATTATTGGAACCTCACCAGCGGCCCCCGCCCCCGGCGGCTGTTCGGCGACCTTCCCACGGGTATGCCGGAATCTCAAGCAGCCTATTACAACAATTACAACGGCGGCGTCGACCAGTTCGGCCGCACCGTCAGCAATCCGGCCGGCGTGGACCTTTCCCCGAAGGCGGGTGTCCAGTTGGGCCTGGGTTATCTGGTCAGCGGCTGGGTAACGATCTCGTTCAACTGGGAAGGGCCCGTGGCGCCGCCGCCGCCGGCATTCCCCATCATCGGAGCCATCAAAGCCAAGTACGACGCCCTCGGCGGAGCCCCGGGCGGTCCGCACAATGCTGAATATGATGTCCCCGGCGGTCGCGCTCAGGATTTCGATACCGGCCGGATCATCTGGAGCCGCACGACCGGGCTGACATCCTGGATCTATGGCAGCATCATGGTGAAATTCGACAGCCTCGGCGGCATCGGCGGATCCCTGGGCATGCCCTCCGGTGATGAGTATGCGGTCACCGGCGGCCGCGCCTTCAATTTCGCTGGAGGACAGATCTACTGGTCAGCCGGCAGCGGCGCCCATGTCGTGATCGGTGGCATCCTGAGCAAATATATCGATCTGGGCGGGCCGGCGCGCATGGGATTGCCCACCACGGATGAGCAAGCAGCGGGTGCGGGACGCGTTTCGCACTTTACCCAAGGCGATATCTACTGGTCTCCGGCAACGGGCATGCGGATGATCTGCGGCGCCATCAAGATCAGGTACGATTCCCTCGGTGGAGCCGGAACGCTGGGACTGCCGACTTCCGATGAGATGGATGCGCCAGGTGGCCGTGTCTCCAATTTGCAGATCGGACGCATCTATTGGTCCCCGGCTGGCGGCGCTCATCACGTGATGGGAGCCATCATGAGCAAGTATGACTCGCTGGGCGGACCCGCCGGGCTCGGCCTGCCAGTCACGGATGAACAGAGTGTCGGCGACTCACGGATGAGCGAGTTCACGCTCGGGCGCATTTACTGGAATGCCAGTAGCGGCGCCGTTACCGTGGTCGGCGGCATCTTCTATAAATACCGCGAAATCGGCGGACAGGATGTCCTCGGGTTTCCCACGGCGGATGAGTTTGATGTCAGCCGCAAGCCAGGCGCCCGGGTCAGCCCCTTTGAGCGGGGACAGATCTATTGGTCCCAGCCCACGGGCGCGCATCCCGTCTACGGTGGGATAATGCAGAAATATATGACTCTCGGTGGGCCGGGGATTATCGGACTGCCGACTTCTGACGAGGTCGGCATCGCCGGCGGGCGGGCGCACGCTTTTGAAATCGGCCGCATCTACTGGTCTCAGAGTACCGGCGCACATCACGTAGTGGGTGCGATCATGGGCAAGTACGACCAGATGGGCGGACCGGTGGTCATGGGCATGCCGGTCACGGATGAGTCTGATGTCGCCGGGCATACAGGCGCCCGGAGCAGCGAATTCGCGCACGGCGCCATCTACTGGAGTCCGGCGGGTGGGAGCTTCGGGGTCTTTGGTGGCATCGCTGATAAATACAAGGCGGCCGGCGGCGCAGCGACGCTGGGATTGCCGCGATCTGATGAGATGGACGTCACCGGTGTCTCCGGCGCCCGTATGAACATGTTCGAATTCGGCAGAGTCTACTGGTCGGCCGGAACCGGAGCGAATGTGGTATGCGGGGGGATTCTGGGGACTTACCTGCTGGCAGGAGGCCCCGGCAGCGCCTTGGGGCTGCCGGTATCCGATGAGTTCTCCGTGCCAGGCGGACGCCGCTCCAATTTCCAGCACGGTTATATCTTCTGGGACTACTCCACGGGAACGACGCAGATCACTACCGGGTGACCTGCGCCGAGGGTTTTAGACGGCCGGGGCCGGAATCCAGACTCCGCCGCGCACGTCCGAGCGCTGAGCTGGCGCGAAGCGCCGGGCAACCTTCGCCGCCGGACGGAACATCACGGTACCGCAACTGATGCACACGCCGCTGAATTCCCCCGGAGGCAGCGGCACTTCCGAGCCACACCAGGTGCACGGAAGTTCGATGGCATCAAAAATCAGCCGGCTGACATTACTCGTGTCTGTTTCTGCTTGCATGGCGCTCCTTTCCCTTTCCTGAATTTATTATCAGACCTTCCCGAGAGGATCCGGAGATACTGAAGGGCTTCCTTATTTTCTCCAGGCGCGTTTGATATCCTGCAAGGGAAGGAACTTGAGGACGGATCTGAAACCACACGCTTTCAGGTACGTCAAAGAAGAGGGAAAATAAACCTAAGCAAAGTGAGGCAGAAGATGCAGCAGATCACGCTATCAGCACCCAAGATTTCCTGTGGCCACTGCAAGATGGCGGTGGAGTCAGCGGCAGGCGCCCTGGCGGGCGTGTCCTCGGTAACCGCAGACCCCGAGACAAAAATGATCGAGGTGGCCTGGGATGAGAGCGTCGTCACCCTGGACGAGATCCGGAAAGCTATCGCCGATGCCGGCTATCCGACTGACTAGGAACGGACGATGACCACGCGGCGGTAAGGCTCGTCGCCCTCGCTGGTTGTTTCCACGCCGTCGCGGTCCTGCAAGTGGACGTGAACGATGCGCCGTTCTGAGGCGCTCATGGGTTTTAGTTCGTAACGCCGCTTGCCCCGGTTGATGATCTCGCTGGCGCCCCGGTCGGCAATCGCCTGCAGCGTCTCAGCCCGGCGGTCACGGTAATCTTCGGCATCGATGATGATGCGCCGGCGCTCCGGCATCTTGCGGTTGACGATGATGTTCGCGAGGTACTGGCAGGCATCCAGCGTCTGGCCGTGCCGGCCGATGATCAGCCCCATGTCCTCGCCGTCGATCTTGCCGACCAGCTCGTCGCCCTTGAGGGTGATGGAGATCTCGCCTTCCAGACCCAGCGCGTCGAGTACGGTCTCAAGATATTCCTGCAGCCGCGCGCGGGCTTCGCCAGTCGCGGCTTCGAGAGCTTCGGCTTCCTCAGGTGAGAGTTCCGCGGTGGCAGGCGCAGCCTCCTCGGCCTCAGCGATTTCTGTGACATCCCGCTCGACCGTCATCTTGACTTCGACCTTGGCTACCTTGGCTCCCATTCCCATGAAACCCTTGGCGCCCTCGTCGATGATGATGACTTCTGCTTCTTCCCGGTCGAACGGCTCCCCGACCTGCTCTTCCAGCTTCTTCAGCGCCTGGGCATAAGCTTCGGAAACGTTCTTGCCCTCAGCGGTAGCTTTCAGCTCAACGCTTTTTCTTTTTGGATTTTGGCTTTCCTCCACTCTTGCCTCCGGTCTTCTCGGCTGCCGGGGCGGGAACCACGGTCGCGACTGCAGCGCCGTTTTTTCCCTCCCTGACATTTATGATTTCCCGGACTACCAGCTGCTGGCCGATGGTCCAGATGTTGGTCGTCACCCAGTAGATCAGCGCTCCCGCCGGGAACTTGATGAAGAGGAACATGGTGCCGAACACGAGCGGCATCATGTACATCATCATCTGCTGTGACTTGTCGGTGGCGGCGGTCAGCAGCTTGCTGGAAAGCAGCTGCGATGCCATATACAGGAGCACCAGGATCGTATCCGGATCCTTGATATTGCTGATCCAGAGAAAGGCGTTATCTGACTCGAATGGCTGCCGGATGATCATGAAATAGAGCGCCATCAGGATCGGCATCTGCAACAGGAGCGGCAGGCAGGACCCGAACGGGTTCACCTTGTTCTCCTTGTAGAACTTCATCATCTCTTCGTTGAGCTTGGCTTTGTCGTCCTTGTGCTTCTCCTGCAGCGCCTTCATCTGCGGCTGTAGCTTCTGCATCGCCCGCATCGAGGTGTACTGTTTCACCGTGAGCGGGATGAGGATGACCCGGATGATGATCGTCAGGAAGATGATCGCGATGGCCCAGGAGACGCCCAGCGAATCGTGGAACCAGGTCAGCAGCGACTGCAGCGGATCGATCAGGAAGGAAAGATAATCGCTCACCGCGCCGCCTTCTTGCGGACCGGATCGAAGCCGCCATCGGAGAGCGGGTTACACCTGAGCAGCCGCCAGGCCGACATCGCTGACCCGCGCAGAAGTCCCCATTCCTTGAGGGCTTCGATGGAATACTGGGAACAGGTGGGATGATACTTGCACCGCTGGGGAAACAGCGGCGAGATCAGCCTGCGGTAAAGGCCGATGATAAAGATCGGGATATTTCTCAATGTTCTATTCCTGAACCAGGTTAGCCCGCTGGAAGAGGTCGGAAATGTTGCCGACGACTTCCTCGAACTGGCTCTTCTCGATAAAATCCGCCAGCCCGGGACGAGCGATGATCACATAATCATAATTGGGAGGAATGCCTTCACCAAGCGTCCGGAAGATCTCTTTGAGAACCCGTTTCACATGGTTGCGTACGACAGCCCCGCCCACTTTCTTGGAGACCGACACACCTAACCGGGAACCGCTGCCTTCAGAGAGACGCTCGAAATAGTAAAGAACCGCGTAACGCCCGGCTACTGATTTGCCCTGGCGGTACACCCTCTGAAAATCGGCCGACCGGGTGAGGCGATGTTTTTTCTCCACGGTAGCCGCGCCGGTTCCTAGGCCGATAGTCGTTTCCTGCCCTTGGCCCGGCGACGCTTAATTACACGGCGTCCGGCCTTGGTAGCCATTCTGACCCGGAATCCGTGGGTTTTCTTTCTTTTTCTGGTGTTAGGCTGAAAAGTGCGCTTCAACGTATAGATCCTTTATTTGTGAGGACCGGAGGTTCCTGGGAACCGACGAGATAGTATAGAACCCGGCATCGAATAAAGCAATCTGGCAGTTATGCATAAATGTGGAAAGTGTGGATAACTTT
>Ga0172371_10000934_pt1 | contig 46079 bp, 37 predicted proteins | sample Lak12m_FD_114543 | JGI IMG/M metagenome (GOLD analysis project Ga0172371, IMG submission 114543) | Freshwater microbial communities from Kabuno Bay, South-Kivu, Congo - kab_022012_12m | ecosystem: Environmental > Aquatic > Freshwater > Lake | place: Democratic Republic of the Congo: South-Kivu... | reverse complement strand
GCTAATTGACAGGCTGACTACAGCTCTCAGATGGCTTATCGACAGGAAAAATGATAACTCAAAAACTTGCGCCATTCCGACAGAACTTTAGAGAACGAGTATAATTGTTCACAGGCAATTGCTGAAAGTGCGGACGCGACATCGTTGTTGCGCTGTGTAAAGTGTGGAGCAGGCATTCCAAAGCTGTCTCAAAATTCTTTGTGAACCCAAAATCGTGCCACGATGTTCCCTCATCCTTTCCCTCTCCCAAAGGGAGAGGGAACTCGTACAGCGGCTCCCCATACCGCCTTCTCCCTCTGGGAGAGGGTCGGGGTGAGGGCGAGGAATAATTCGTCAGGCCCAAATTGTGCTACGATCTCGGACCAATCTCGACTTTTGAGACAGCCTTTTCCAGGCTGCCAGTCCTGAGATGTCTGTCATGGCAGGCTGGAAAGCCTGTCCCACAAAGACAGCTCGGGCGCCAATGACCTGGTTGCCGGTCCACTCCACAGAGGATCCGGGTGAGTTCACTTTTATGAGGAGCAAATCAGTATTGCCCCGGTTTCCGAGGCGCCCCATTGGCGCGGCGACCGTGAATGATTAAATAGGAAGGAGCGACGCCGAAGACTCAAGCGGACCAAGTGGGCGTTCAGCGGAATTGATACTGCGGCTCAGTCGGAATGTCGCGAGGGGGACCAAGATGAATAAGGGAACGGTGGCGCCTAAGTCGTTGGACATACTTTTGGTGGAAGACAATCCATTAGACATTCTCATGACAAGGAAAGCATTGGAGGAGGGCGGCTTCGGATTCATGTTACATGTGACTGAAGATGGGGAAGAAGCTATGGATTTTCTTCATCATAACTGCAATTCCACCGATACAAATAAACCCTGTCCGGATCTCATTCTTCTGGACCTAAACTTGCCCAAGAAGAACGGCAAGGAAGTGTTAACCCAGATCAGACAGCACCCGGACATGTTACATATTCCTGTAATTATTTTAACAACCTCGGATGCCGAGAAAGATGTGCTGGAATGCTACTCGCTCAACGCCAATTGTTTCATCACAAAGCCCGTGGGTGTTGAGAATTTCAAGAAGGCCATACAGTGCATCGGGGGATTCTGGACAGAAGTTGCGAAGCTACCTCCAAGGAACTGATCAGCCGCGGGAATTGAATCGGAATTCTTGTACAGCGTTTAATTGACGGACATATTCATCAAATTCCAGTGGCTTGATGATATAATGCTTGGCCCCCAGGGCAACGCACTTTTTGAGGTCAGTCTCCGCAGCGGAAGTGGTAACCACGACCACCGTAATTGTTGAAAGATCGGCATGTTGTGAGATTTCGGAGAGCACCTCTATGCCGTTTATCTTCGGTAGATTGAGATCCAAGAATATCAAATCAGGTCGTTCAGCCTCCGCATAAGCGCCTCTCCTGTGCAAAAAGTCCAGGGCTTCTTGGCCGTCTTCCAGCACCTGCAAACTGTTCCGGATCTTCCAGGTCTTTAAAGCTTCCCTGGTCATAAAAACATCAACAGGGTTGTCTTCCACCAAGAGTATTTGGAGAGGCGCCGCGGGCTGATTCATGATTCTCATGCTTCCGGTATCGTGAAATAAAATGTGGAGCCTGCTCCGACTTTGGATTCCACCCAGACTCTACCCCGATGCCGCTCGACGATTTTCTTAACTATCGCCAGACCCATCCCGGTTCCGTGAAAGGGGCCTTTCTTGCTCAATTGCTGGAATATAACGAAAATGCGATCAAAATAGGCTCGGTCAATTCCTATTCCGTTATCCTCCACGGAGAAAATCCATTCGTTCGAGTCTCTCTTTGCCGACACACTAACCTTCGGCGCTTTCTCGGGTCCGAACTTGACCGCATTGCTTATCAAATTTTGAAAGACTTGCGCTAACTGCTCTGCGTCGGCCCTTAGTGTCGGCATTGGATCGCAGGTAATTTCGGCGCCTTTTTCGGCCAGGAGTCTATCCAACCTGCTAATGGATTGGTCTAAGACCTCTTGAACGTTAACCGTTTCAAACGGGCGCCCTCGGGTGCTGAGACGCGAATAGGTCAGCAGGTCCGTTATCAGCGCCTTCATCCTGTGAACGTAATCCACGGCATAGTGGATCAATTGTTGAGAATGGGCGTCGAGTTTGTCCTTATTTTTGTTCTCCAGCATTTGCACAGCGCCCGCCACCGTGCGTAACGGCTCTTGCAGGTCATGTGACGCCACGTAGGCGAACTGCTCAAGGTCGGCATTCGACTTAATCAGATCGTTGAGAGTCTGTTTCAAGTCATGTTCGGCCCGCTTGCGCTTGGTGATGTCAATCCCCATCTCAAGGACCAGGACAGAGCCGTCCGTGTCGATGAAAGGGAAGTTGTGCATATCTATGATAGACCCATCGGGACCCGTGAATTCCCACTGATGCGGTTCGCCGGTCTCCAGCGCCCTGTATGTCTGGCAAAACTCGCAAGGCTCATTCCTTCCAAAACAGTATTCAAAGCAGCGCCTGTCATTGTCCTCGCCGAATTTCTCTCGGAAACTGCGGTTGGCGAAAACAACATGATGGTCGGGTGTCAAAAGGCAAACCAGCACCGGCATTGTTTCCAGGATGCCATATAGCTTCTGTCGCTCGGCTGCCATAGCCTTCTTGGCGGTCTCCAGCTCCGCAGTGCGCTCCTGAACTCGGAACTCCAACTCGTCATGAGCTTTTCGCAGCGCCTCCTCCGACTCCCGGAGCGCCGCTTTCTCACCCTGCAACTCCCTGAATAAAAGCCCGTAAGGCTCTCTCAGGCCCGTCTCGATGATAGCCCTGTACATAAGATAGAAGGAAATGACCTTGAAGTAATGCCCAATAAGATTGGCGAACCCAAAAACACTTATGTAAAGTGTGAAGGCTAGTTCAGAGCCGATAGAGAAAACGATTGACGCCAGCACTAACCGGAGGACCCGGGATTCGAACTCTGTCCGATGAACAATCAGTAAGGCCAATGCGCCCAAGAGAATCAGGCAGATCACATACTCGCTGACTATCTTGAATTTCGTCAGCCCGACTCCTTCCACAAAGCATGCCGGAAAGATTCCCCAATAGAAAATGGATACGAGCAGAAGTGTGAATGCCGCCGAGAAAACCGCAAAGAGAACATTAACTCTTGGCTTTCGTTCGATGAATAGGGGGGCGACGAGCAGCGAAACGCTCTCCATGTAGCGGGCCGCGATCCAGAGCTGGGTCGCCAAGTTGGCGTCGGAGCCGGGAAAGACCCCCATGCCCTTGTAAGAGAGCATGTGCATCAGATCGATCCCGGCCACGAAGAGATAGGCCACTCCGATGAAAAGGAGATAGTTGTTTCTGATAAATTCGCGAACATTCCAGGCGACGAGAAAAAGCCCGCAGCCGACCACAATGCTGAAGATCTCAGCCAGACTGTGGAACAGCAGGTAGCTGTACAGGCTAAGGAGGTACAGACCCAGAAATACGGCGGCCATTATCGGGAGATCCCAGTGCGCTCCGCGATTGGCGATCCGCAACTGCATGGGCTAATCTACCTTTCTTAAGATCATGGGAAATTCTTGCCGTCTTGAAGGGCTTGAGAACCGTAGCAAGGCGCCGAATCGTTCCGCTCTCTCTCCAGCAAGGCCCGATGTCGTTCCCCCGAGGCGCCGATGGAAACAGAACCGGCGCCTATTTAAGACAGCTTGTATCTTTAATTTTGTCAGGCTACTTCATCCAACCAACCCGGTCAAGCTCTACTCCCGCACGGTCATCGGCACACGATTCAAATTTCAGGTATTGATAGTCGTCGGCAGGTTTTCTTGGCTAGTTTATTCGATATCTCCGCGTGACGAGGTATCGCTTCGATTTCTCCCGTCATCGGATTACACCATAAGGAATGCTCACCGCCTTCTCGCTTCAGGTAACAACCGTGCTTTCGCAGATGTCTTAGCAACGAGTTGCGTTTCACCGGACTAAGACCGTTTCTCGAATAGCGTCTTGTGGCACGCCCCTCAGAGCATCCTCACGCCGATCCTCAAGAATGAGCGCAATTGCCTCAGCAAGATTCCTTCGGCATTCTTCGATCGTGCGGCCTTGGCCGTTGGCCCCAGGGATCTCCGGGCAGTAAGCGATGTACCAATCGTCGTCTCGCTCTATGATTGCAGTGAATTCATTGTGCATATTCTCCTCCGTTTGAACTCGTCATTTTACATCAAATTTGTCGTCAGTGAGCCCCCTTTTTTCAATTCACCGGCCTGACATATATTTGTGAATGACGCCGGAGATAAGGAATTCCCGCGTCAACGGCGGTCGCTCACTCAATTTCTGCTGGAATCCCAGGTAGAATTCCTTTTGAGACGTAGATCGGACGGGCCTTCTCTCTCAACTGTGGGAGCTTCCGAGCAAAGACTCCGGCGCCGACCAGGCAAGCGACCCCACCTATGAATAGGGTCCACGGAGCGCCGATAACGCTGGCCAATGCGCCGGCCAGCAAACTGCCGACAGGGGCCATCCCCACAAATGCTAAGGTATAAAAGCCCATAACCCTGCCACGCTGGCGGTCATCGACCATAGTTTGCAACAGCGTGTTGCTCGTGGCCAACTGAACCATCTGGCCGAAACCGACCGCTGTCACCATCGTTAACGACAAAAAGAAGCTGCGTGAAAAAGCGAATGCGAGAAGCCCGATGGCGAAAATTCCGGCGGCTATGGGGATCATCTTGCCCAGCCCCAGAACGCCCCTCCTGGACGCAAGGTACAATGCTCCTGCCAATGCCCCTCCTCCGGAGCCCGCCATCAAGAATCCTAACGCGCCCGGTCCGCCGTGCAAGACATCTTTAGCGAAAACCGGCATGAGCACGATGTAAGGCATACCGAACAGGCTCACCAGCGCAAGCAGCAAAATAATGGCTCGGATAGGCTCGAAACCGTACACGTACCTTAAGCCTTCTATCAGGTCGTGCCATGCTCGGGAGCTTTGCGCCCCTACATTCTTGCTGACTAGTCGCATCAGAATCAAAGAGGCTATGACAGCCAAATAGCTGAAGCCATTAATGAGAAAGCACACCCCTTCTCCTACGGTTGCAATAAGCAACCCGGCCGCAGATGGCCCCAACAGTCGGGCGGCATTCACCATAGAAGAATTCAAAGCAATGGCATTCCCCAAGTCGGCCTTTTCTTCAATCATCTCAATGACGAATGATTGACGCACAGGGATATCAAAAGCGCTGACAACTCCTAAAACGAGGCTTAGCACGATTATGTGCCAAATCATCACAGTCCCGGTGAGCACGAGATAGGACAAGACGAAAGCCTGAATCATTGCGAGGGCCTGCGTTAAAATCAACAAACGATGACGGTTCCAGCGGTCAGCCAGCACGCCCGCAAGTGGCGCCAGGACGAAAATAGGAATCTGTCCTGCAAATCCCACAACACCTAACAGAAAAGCGGAATCCGTAAGGCGATAAACCAGCCATCCCACTGCGATGCGTTGCATAAAGGTCCCGACAAGAGAAACGGTTTGTCCCATAAAGTACAACCTGAAATTCCGATGACGCAGCGCTCGAGCGGTTGCCCTTAGTTGTGGTTTCAGCTTCATTGTTCCCACTCCCATACCGTTAGTATATGACAAATCCTGAAGGAGCACGTTTCGCGTAAACGATTCTGACGGATTAGGATGCTATATCCAAGGAAGCGGCGCCAGGCCATTAGGCGGCGTGCGACGGCTGAAGCGCAGATTACCAACCTGATCTGGTCTTCAGAGAATCGTAGCACGATGCGATGTAGAGGTAGTCCTCGGCGCCTGCCCGGTTTTTCGGGCGCCCAGGAGGGCCGCTCCTATAGCGGCTGTATGCTTTCATCCCGAATAGAGTCCGCTGCGCTTTCTATCCCCGCAATGGTGTTCGTGGCACGAATGCCACCGTGAATGGGTCTGAGACAGTTTCTGAATCGCCGGGTTACTATCATCTCGTCCCACCGGGACCAGCGGACCAGAACGTTAAGTTAACGCTTAGGCCCTGGATGGTCCGCATCCTCTCGCCTGGACCCGTTGTATGTTTGGTCGACCTCCTCCGGGGTCGGGGATTGAGGGTTTTGGGAGCATTTCGGTTCCACGGGTTTGCATCCCGCGTCACCGCGGGACTATTATTGGTACGCCCTCTCGGGGCTCAGATCCCTTCTTACCACGCGTAAGCGAATGGTAACCTCCGGGAGTGGATAAACATTTGCTTTTTCCGAATTTCCGATCTAGACTGCAACGTGGGGGAGTTTACGCTGCCGCTGAGACAACTTCTCTCTCTCCTGCCCATGCTGGGCGACAAGGACTCTGAGATGCGCCGGGAAGATCTGCTGAAAGAGATCAAGAACCTGCGCCGCAGGGTTGCAGAGTTCGAGCACGTTCAGGCACGTCTTACAAGTATGGAGCAATCCCTGCGCGAAAGCGAGGAACGATTCCGTATACTCTATGAGAATGCGCCATTTGGTTGCCAGTCGCTGGACGAAGAAGGGCGCATCGCGGGGGTGAACCCGGCCTGGCTTGAGACCCTCGGTTACTCTCGCGAGGAAGTTCCGGGCCGGTGGTTCGGGGATTTTCTCACCCCTGCAAGCGTTGAGAAATTCGAGGACATCTTTCCGAAATTCATGGCCGGGGCAGAGTTCCAGCGGATCGAACTTGACATGGTCAGGAATGACGGTTCTGTCATCTCCGTGGCCTTGGATGGGCAGGTCTGTCGAGACCAATGGGGCCAATTCAAGCAGGCCCTCTGCATGATGGCCGATCTCTCGGAGCTAAGACGGTCTCGGCGGGAATTGGAGGAAAGCGAAGAGAGACTGTTGCTCGCACTCGAAGGAGCGAACCTCGGGGTATGGGATTGGAATCTGACCATAGGCAAGGCTCTCCGGGCGGAAAGAGCCCACGGGATGTTGGGGTACGAGGCCGACGAATTCGAAGCCAACATCAAGAATTGGAAACGACTTGTTCATCCGGATGATTGGCCGAGAGTGTCGGAGAATCTCAACCTTCATATCGAAGGTAAAGCGCCTATATTCGAGGCTGAATATCGAATCCGGGACAAATCCGGCGCCTGGCGTTGGACACAGGCAAAGGGCAGCGTGGTCGAATATGACGAATCGCGGAAGCCCATCAGAATGACCGGAATCGTTGTAGACATCACCGACCGCAAGAAAGCCGAGGAGGCAGTCAGGGAGAGGGAGCAGAGGTATAGGACCCTCGTGGAGGACAGCTTTGACGGGATCTTCTTGCAAAAAGGAACCAAGATAGTCTTCGCAAACAAACCTCTACACGAGATGTTGGGCTACGAAACAGGGGAACTCATTGGCAAGGACCATTGGATCATCTATCACCCTGAAGACCAGCCGATGACTCGTGCCAGAGCGCAGGCTCGGTTGCGCGGGGAAAGCGTGATCGACCACTATGAAGTGAGACTCCAATCAAAAGAAGGAACAGCGCTGGATGGAGAGATCGGAGCTAAGGCCTTCTCTTTTGAGGAAGAACCACTCATTCAGGTATGGGTGCGAGACATAAGTGAACTGAAACGCTCGAAGGAGAAATTCCGGACGCTTATCGAAAATGTTCCATTCGGCACCATGATCATCGAGGAGGATGGAAGGTTAACCTATTTTAGCCCCCAGGTGGTCCATATGTTCGGGTACGCTCCGGAAGATGTTCCTGATGCGTCTGCATGGATGAGAAAGGTCTACCCTGACCCGGACTACCGTAGAGAGGTGATCGCCGCATGGTTCGGAGATATCCGTGACGCAAAACCTGGCGAAAAAAGGCCACGAGTCTTCACAGTCACCTGCAAAGACGGAACCAGGAAAGATGTCCACTTCAGGACTGTCCAGCTTCGTACAGGCGAACACCTCATGACGCTGGAGGATATTACTGACCGCAAGAGGGCGGAGGAGGAATTGCAGCGGTTGAACCGGACCCTGCGGACGTTGAGCAAATGCAATCAGGCCCTGGTTCACGCACCGGATGAAGCGACCCTCATTTCCGATTTTTGCCGTATTGTCGTCGAGCAAGGCGACTACCGCATGGCTTGGATCGGCTTCGCGGAGCAGAATGAAGCCAAGACGGTGCGCCCTGTTGCTCAGGCCGGCTTCGAGGAGGGATACCTAGGCGCCATCAATATCACTTGGGCCGACACCGAGCGAGGGCGCGGCCCCACAGGCGCCGCCATCCGCACAAGCCAACCCGTAATCGCCAGAAACATTTCCGCCGATCCCTCATTTGATCCTTGGCGTGAAGCCGCCGTGCAGCCAGGTTACGCCTCATGCGCGGCCCTGCCGCTGAAGTGCGACAACCTTGTCTTAGGAGCCCTGAATGTTTATGCGGCGGAGCATGACGCCTTCACTGCTGAGGAAGTAGAATTGTTGAGCGAATTGGCCGATGACCTGGCCTACGGCATAACCGCCCTTCGCATGCGCGTCGAGCGCGATCTGGCCGAGTCGAACAGACGAGAGGCTCATCAACGGCTCTTGGACATCATTGAGTTTCTGCCGGACGCCACGTTTGTCATTGATCAAGACAAGCGACTTATCGCGTGGAACCGGGCCTGCGAGACCCTGACCGGTGTGAAGAAGCAGGCGCTGCTGGGCCGCGGAGATTATGCCTACGCCGAGCCGTTCTTCGGCGAGCGTCGTCCCATGCTGATTGATTTGCTTGATCTTCCCTCTGCGGAGACGGAAGCGACCTATAAGTACATCAGCCGAAAGGACCATCTGATTTTCGGCGAATCCTTCATCCCGCGCCTTCGAGACGGTCAGGGGGCGCACCTTTGGGCAGTCGCCGCCCCTCTGTTCGGCCAAGACGGCCGGCGTTCCGGGGCCGTTGAGGTCATGCGTGACGTGACCGAGCAAAGGCGTGTCGAGCAGGCGCTACGCGAAAGCGAACTGAAGCACCGCACATTGTTCGAGACGGCCGGCGACGCAATCTTGCTCATGCGCCATGACCGGTTCATTGACTGTAACTCACGGACGCTGACCATCTTTGGTCGTAGCCGCGAGGAAATCGTCGGCGCTCCCCCATATGAATTCTCACCGCCAACGCAGCCGGACGGACGGTGTTCCCAAGACAAAGCCTTGGAGAAGATCGACCTGGCGCTGACCGAGGGGCCGCAGTTCTTTGAATGGGAACACTTGCGGAGAGATGGAACGCCGTTCATGGCGGAGGTGAGTTTGAACCGCGTCGATCTGGATGGCGAGACACTGGTTCAGGCCATTGTGCGTGACATCACCGACCGCAAGAAGGCCGAAGCGCTGCTAGCGGAGAGCGAACGGAAGTACCGCGAGCTTGTGGAACACGCCAACAGCATCATTCTGCGCTGGACACGCGACGGAAAGATTACCTTCCTGAACGAGTTCGGTCAGAAATTCTTTGGTTACTCTTCCGAGGAGATTCTCGGACGCCATGCGGTGGGCACAATCGTCCCCGGAACGGACAGTAGCGGTCGTGACTTGGGTCTGCTGATGGATCAGATTCTAGAGGACCCAAAGGCGTTCGAACAAAACGTCAACGAGAACATGCGACGCAACGGAGACCGCGTCTTGATAGCTTGGACCAACAAAGTCGTGCCGGATGAGCAGGGATACATGGCTGAGGTCCTCAGCATTGGCACAGACATAACTGAGCTCAAACGCGCGCAGGAAGAAATTAATGAGAGGAACGAGGAACTGCGCTCGATCAACCGGATTGTCTCGGCCGTCACCGGCGTTCTCGATCTTAAGGCGCTGCTGGAACAGGTGTTGGACGAGGCGTTAGAGTTAGTCGGGGTAGAGGGTGGCACGGTCTGTCTAGTGGCGCCCGATGAAACGCTGGAATTGACCGCGGGCCGAGGCGCCTTCGGGGCCACGGACCCGACCACAAACAGAGTCAGAGTGGGCGACTGTCTGTGCGGCGAGTGCGCTCGCGCCTTCCAGCCGTTGATCCTTCGCAACCGCGAGGAAGTCCTTGCGCACGCCACTCCGGAATCCATACACGGAGACCTGATTCGTTTCCACGCCGCGTTCCCGCTGATGACGGCTAGTAGTTGCGTCGGCGTGTTGTGTGTGTTCACACGCACCGAAAGGAAGCCGTCGGAGCGGCGGCTGAAGCTCTTGGAAACCGTCACAGGACAGGTCGCTCTGGCCATTGAAAATGCGCAACTGTACGAGGCGGCCCAGCGCCACGCTGTGGAGTTGGAGCGAATCGTCGCCGAGCGCACCGGCGAATTGGCACGCGCCAAGGAGCGGGCCGAAGCGGCAGATCGTCTGAAATCAGCCTTTCTGGCCAGCATGTCGCATGAACTGCGCACTCCGCTCAATTCAATCATCGGCTTCACCGGCATCGTCCTACAAGAGATGGCCGGGCCGTTGAACCCGGAGCAGGGCAAGCAGCTCGAAATGGTCCGCTCCAGTTCTCGCCACTTGCTGGCGCTCATCAACGACGTGCTCGACATCTCCAAGATCGAGGCGGGGCAATTCGAAGTCGCGAGTGAGCGGTTCGACTTGCGCGATTCCATCAACAAGGTCTTGGGCATTGTAAAGCCGCTTGCTGAAAAGAAAAGTCTTGAACTAAGCGCAGACATATCTCCCGTGGTGGATGAGGCGGTCGGAGACTCGCGCCGAGTTGAACAGATTCTACTGAACCTTCTTAATAATGCCATCAAGTTTACCGATAGCGGTAAGGTCTCTCTGAAGACCGAACTGGTTCCGGATTTCATGTCTCTCCATGGGACTCCCGGCCGGACTGCCGTCCGGCTCTCCGTTTCCGACACCGGGATAGGGATAAAGTCCGATGATCTCAAGACCTTGTTTCAACCTTTCCGACAGATTGAATCCGGTTTGTCGCGAAATTACGAAGGAACGGGCTTGGGTCTGGCAATTTGTCGACGCCTGGCGGATTTGATGGGCGGGGATATTACCGTTGAAAGCACGTGGACGAAAGGCAGCGTGTTTACCTTTACCTTTCCGCTAGAAAGATTGAGCGCATCATGAAAGCGAGAATCCTCCTTATCGAAGACAATGAGCAAAATCGATACCTGCTAACCTTCCTCCTGGAGCAGAGCGGCTATGAGGTCGTTCCCGCAATGACCGGTCCGCTCGGCCTGGAATTGGCCGCGAAAGTCAGCCCCGACTTGATACTGCTGGACATCCAGTTGCCGGGAATGGACGGCTATGCTGTGGCTCGCGCTTTGAAAAGCGATTCCCGGCTTAAGTCAATTCCCATAGTCGCGGTCACCTCCTACGCCATGGTGGGTGACCGGGAGAAAGCCTTGGCCGCCGGAGCGGAAGGGTACATCGAGAAACCCATCAATCCGGAAACGTTCGTGGCAGAGGTCGAACGCTTTATTTCTTCGCCGGTTGAGGAGGAGACGCCATGATCCGCGTGCTCATTGTGGACGACAAGCCAGAGAACCTCTACCTGCTGCGCGCTCTTCTGCAAAGTCGGGGTTGTGTCGTGGACGAGGCCGGTCACGGCGCGGAGGCGATTGATAAAGCGCACCAGGCGCCTCCCGACCTGATCATCTCCGACCTGCTGATGCCGGTTATGGACGGTTACACACTCCTGCGTCGGTGGAAGGCCCACGAGCGGTTCCGGACAATTCCCTTCGTTGTCTATACCGCCACCTACACCGGGCCCAAGGACGAACGCTTAGCGCTGGATCTTGGGGCGGACGCCTTCATCATCAAACCCGTCGAGCCGGAATCGTTCATGGCCCGCATCGAGGAGGTCTTGGCAAGAAAAACTGGAGGCGCCCTGCTTCCCGCCAGAGCCCCGGAAGGCCACCAGATGGGCTTGCTCAAGGAATACAGTGAAGTTCTCGTTCATAAGCTGGAAAAAAAAGTTTTCCAGTTGGAGCAAGCCAATCGCGAGTTGCACGCGGAAATCGCCCGCCGTCAACAGGCAGAAACGGAACTCCTGCAGTCTCGACAGGATTGGGAGGACATCTTCCAGTCCATAGGCCACCCAACCATCATCATGGATTTGGAGCACGGGATTGTCGCAGCCAACAAGGCGGCCATCGAGGTCAGCGGTAAATCTCTCGACGAACTGCGCAATACCAAGTGCTACGATCTTTTTCACAGGAGCGCCGAGCCTTCTAAGCGCTGCCCCATGGAAGCTCTTCTTGAATCGGGATCGAGGGAGAGGGTGGAGATTGAGATGGAGGCTTTAGGGGCCTACTACCTTGTCTCCTGCACGCCGGTCTTCGACAAACAGGGCGCCATCCGGAAAGTCATCCACATTGCAACAGACATTACCGAGCGCAAGAAGTCGGAGGAGGCGCTGCGTGAAAGCGAGACTCGTTACCGAGCGCTGTTCAGCCAGTCCATGGACGGTATATATGTGACGAGCCGCGAGGGGGTCTTGCTCGACGCCAATCAAGCCTTTTTGGACATTTTGGGGTACAAAAGGGACAACGTAGTGCGAGGAGACATCAGAATCGTCTACGCCAACCCTTCCGATCGGGATCGATTTGTCCAAACAATCGAGGCGAGCGGATCCGTAAAAGATTATCCTCTGTCATTCAAGAGAAAAGATGGCAAGGAAGTGGAATGCCTTGTCACATCAAACGTCCGTCGGGCAGGAGATGGCGCTATTGTTGGTTACCAAGGTATCCTCCGGGACATCACCGAGCAAGCAACTCTTCAGAAGCAGCTTTTACAAGCCCAAAAAATGGAGGCGATCGGCACCCTCGCCGGTGGAGTCGCTCATGATTTTAACAACGTCCTGCAAGTGGCGCTCGGTTACACCGAGCTGATTCTACGTCATGAGGGGCTGCCTCAGCGGGTCCGAGCAGACTTGAGGAAGATAAATAATGCTTCAAGGCAGGGAGCCGAATTGATCCAGAGGCTGCTCACGTTCAGCAGAAAGGCTGAATTCAAGCCTCAGCCCCTGGACCTAAATCGTCGTATCACCGATCTTACCGAAATATTGGAACGAACTATACCTAAGATGATTGAAATACAGCTACTTCTCAGTGAGGATCTTGCTACCATCAATGCTGATAAGACTCAGATAGACCAAGTTCTCATGAACCTTGCGGTGAATGCGCGTGACGCCATGCCGGACGGAGGAAAGCTGATATTCGAAACAACCACTGTATTGCTCGACGAGGAATACGCCGGCACGCATCTTGACGCCAAACCCGGCTACCACATCCTCTTGATGGTCACAGACACCGGATCGGGGATAGGCAAAGAAACTTTAGAGCACATCTTCGAGCCCTTTTACACAACCAAAAGTGTGGGAGAAGGAACGGGGCTGGGACTGGCGATGGTCCACGGCATCGTGAAACAGCACGGGGGACATATCAGGTGTTACAGCGAACCGGGCCATGGAACTACTTTCAAGATCTATATTCCTGGCCTGATCTCAGGCGAGCAACAAGAGGAAGCAACCTTCAAGGAAACGACTCGAGGTGGATCTGAAACCATTCTACTTGTGGATGACGAAGAACTAATTCGGGACCTCGGGTCCAGGACTCTCGCAAAGGCCGGGTACAAGGTGTTCGTGGCATCGAACGGCAAAGAAGCTCTAGAGTTGTACCAGGCTCACAGCGATGAGATAGCGCTAGTTCTGCTGGATCTCATAATGCCCGAAATGGGCGGAGAGCAGTGCCTCAAAGGCCTCTTGAGCCTCAATCCTTCCGTGAAGGTGATCATTGCCAGCGGCTACTCGGCCAGCGGTCCAACCAAGGATGCGTTGGCGGATGGAGCAAAGGGGTTCGTCAACAAACCCTATGACGTTCGGCAGGCGCTGGAGGTCATCAGAGAGGTTTTGGACTCCGGATGACCTTTTCGGATGGTCACAACTACATACACCGCAGAGGCCGCTGAGAGCGCGGAGAAAATCGAGGCCGATTGTAGGGTGGCCCGTGGCCGCCGAATCAAAGATGAGAATTTTTCATAGGCCCAAGAAGAACCGTCCGGATCTCTAGATGGGCAATCTAAGCCAGGAAAACATGCGCCCTCCGGATTCCCGTTCTTACGGGAATGACGGGAGATTACTTGGCTCCGCTCGCAATGACAATCTTTAGCCGCCCGTAACTGAAGAGTTGCGGCGCCAACCTTGAAAAACATTGACAAAATCAGGGCATAGGCATAGCGTGAGGTATATAAAAAGCCGGTATATTTAGGTTCATCTGAGCATTGGCCGCTGTGTTTGATTGATGGAGGTTGGGTATGCAGAGGGTTGTCTGCGGGTGCGCACTGCTGCTTTTGTTTTTCAGCGCACCTCCGGGCTCAGTTGCGCAAGAGTTCGGGGGAATCAGCGGATTTCCAGGCGCCTTTTTCCGCTCTGCGCGGGGATTGGGCTCATTCAATCTTGCGGCTGTGAAGCTACGGCCGAGTGTGCGAGTCGGTTATCAGTGGATCGGGCTTAACTTCAATCTACCCACCCCGGAAGCCCTCGGATTTGCGGACTCCGCTCCTATTGATATTCAGTTGAGGGACGCGAACGTCTGGGTCGGCTCCGTGGGTTTGGAGGCGCTACTTACTTCTCGGTTGTCACTTTTTGTGAATGGGGAGGCGAACGCAAAGAAAAATGCCGGAGCGGTGACGAGCGAAGATCCCCTTCGCGATCTTACAGGGCTGGCCCCCTATCGGTGGGACGCTTCCGGCCTGGAATGGTGGGCGCTTGAGGGCGGCGCGGCGTTCGAGATTTTTGACGGCACGACTCTTTTCGCAGGATTGAGGCGCGATCACCTATCCTTCCGAATGAACAACCCCCGTGACGCATTGGGGAACCCGATAAATTTCGTCTTAAGTGTGCCTAATATAGTACTGCTGACGGAAACCAACGCTGCGGATTTCCAGGCTAAACTTTGGATACCGTATCTCGGCCTTCGGATGACCGGCCCCAACTATCGCGGATCGCTAATTTGGAGCCCCTTTGTGAGCGCCGCAGTGAGAATCCCGGATGTTTCCGGCTCCCGCTGTAACCGTCCTGACTGATCTTGAATGGAAGTACTCCATGTTTCAAACCGGCAGTTTATTTGAAGGCCAGTTTGAGTACGACGTTCGCCTGGGCCCAAACCTGTTCATCAATTTTTGGGCCAAGGGGAGCTGGCTGAGGATCACAGGAAAGGGGAATTTGGATGAGATTCTCAGCCAATTCGTGGGAGTTGCGGTTTCACCTCCCATTCGGTTTTTTGACAGCATTCAGGGTGGCCAGAGCGCTAATGCCACATTCTGGAGAGGCCTGACCTCTCTCGGGCTCGCAGCGAGACTGGATTTCTGAATCCGGACACGGCGGCTACCACGGGCAGCAATTAATCACCGTGAATAGGCCGCAACCGCGGCAGTCATTAGTCGAGTTCGTAGGCCTGCCGTTCACTGGACGGTTCAGCAGGCCCGTTCCAATCTCTCCGCAATCCATTGATTTAGGCTCTTGCCCTCTCGCACAGCACTGACATACACCTTGCGATGCAAGTTTGGTGGCAGGCGCAGCATTAACCTTCCGGAAAAAGGTTTGTCCGGCTCTTCACCTCTTTGATCGCAAAACTCCAGGTAGTCGTCGATAGATTCTCGGAATGCCTTTTCCAGCTCTTCAACGTTCTTTCCCTGGAAAGTGATGACATCCCTCAGGTCAAGCACCTCCCCATGGAAGATTCGCGCTTCATCATCATATTCCACATGGCCCGTATATCCTTTATATTTCAACATGATTCTACTCCAGTAGCTCGATACTTGCTTCGGTCAGAAACCGCCTTACTGATGTGAGCGCTCCCTTGTCCGTCTCTTTTCGCGGATGAGGACGATGAAAGACAGCTCGGACTCCTCTCAGATAGACGCGCACCCTGGAACCCCTGCCCTCGCTCAATTCGGCCCCCAAAGCACGCAGTAGATTTTCTATATCCGTCCATTCAACGTCAGAACGGATCGGATCTTCAAATATGGCACGAACCGTTTTTCGTTGCTTGCTGCTCAATGTCATAGTGTCATTCAATGATATCACATGCGATGAAGGAAGTCCAAATCAAGGCTTACTCTCTTTTCAGCCAAACGGCCGGACACATATTTGTGAATGATGCTGGATATCAAGGTCTGATAGAAGATTCCCTCCTCAGCGGCAATCGTTTGACCAAAAATCTTCATAGAGAAAATTTGAGACTACAATACTTTTGTCAATACGGCTTTGCCGCTAGCCCCAATTCAACTTCTTTCCTTTTGCAATTCCCGCAGTCCTCGCGCTCCATGCAACCTACGTGTGATTGTTACGGTACCGTCCGATTCCAGCAGAACTTTTCTGAGAAAAGGAAGTTCTTCATCCAAGTCCACCTGGTTCTTCCGCAAAACGTGACGCAAGTCCTCGATAGTGAGAAGTTCTCGCTCCAGGTTTTGCGTGAGAATCTTTCCGTTTTCGACCAGGATTGTGGGCGCGGACTGTATCAGTCGCTCAAAACTAGGGAACCTATAGGCAAGCGATGCGAACGAGTAGTTGGCGGCAAACATAGTTGTTGCGCCGATGAGACCTCCCGTGAGCGAATTGTCCGGTCCTATCATGGCGTTTTGGAGAACATTCGATATCGTTAACCATATCACCAGATCGAACGGACCGATGGAGCCGAGTTCTCTTTTGCCGAAAATCCGAAATGCCACGAGCAGGAAAATAAACACCAAAAGGGGACGTATAATTTTCTCAAGGATGGAAATTTCCGGCGTAAAAAAGGTGGGATCCATTGTTCTGCCTCCTAGGATACTAATATTCACAGCTCACCAGAAAACCGAAAGATCCTCAACCGAAAAATCGAGCGCACCTTTTCTTGATGAGAAAACCCCGTCAAGAGCAATCTGTGTATGGGGTCAGGTCTTGAAAAACCAGTTCTCGCCCGCAATCATAATGCCTGGCCCCAAAATTTTCCGAAATCGATGAATTTCAGACCACAGGCGATAGAGAACGGAACCTCCACTGTTGCGGAATGTCAGAGGAATTAGTTCGCTTTCAATCGTGAAAACCAAAACTGCCACATCAGCCCGTTAGTAAATCAGGGTGGGGGGATTTGAAGACTGTTGCTGCGTTCTCGTTCGTCATAGCTGTCAACAGACAAGGGAAACGTCAGGAAATTGAGGGGGGATTATGATGGAGCAAAATGTAGAGAATTGTATACGCAGACTGTTTGAAGACGTGTGGAACCGCCGACAGACCGGCCTATTAAGCGAGATCTGTTCCGATGATTTTGTCGTCCACTATGGCATTGAAACTTCAGGCGACAAAGACCAATTGAGACAGGTAATCGACCAGTGGTTGGAAGCCTTTCCGGATATTCAGCACGAGATCTTGGACACCATCGTGCAAAACGACAAGACAACGGTTCGTTGGCGCGGTCATGGCTCCCATCGAACTTCGTTCATGGGTGTTCCAGCAACCGGCAATGTCTTCGAGTACTCCGGAATCACAATTTTCCGCGTGGCCGGAGGCCGGATCGCCGAGGTTTGGGTTTACGCTGACGTTCCCAGCCTGGTAAGCCGTCTAAGAGCGGCGCATGAAGCCCAACAGAAGGCGAAAGCGGCCGCTCCGCAATTCTCCGACGACCTTGCCGGACCGGCCGCGAAGATTTATGCGGAAATCCTTCGGGTTCGGCCGATTGCCCCTGCTAAACAGCTTATTGCGGAAGCCATAAGAAAGGATTTTGAGCCGGTTGACAAACCCCTAGAATTGATCGTTCCCCAGGAGATTATGGATAAGGTCCGTGTTTCTGAAATCCGGACGCCCGGTCCCTTGGGAAGCGTACGCAGCCTCGTGTACAGACCGCTCGGAAACGAACGCAACATGCCGGTACTGGTTTACGCTCATGGCGGCGGCTGGTGCATGGCCGATCCTGAAGGCAGCGATCTCGTGACCCGAAAGCTGAGCCTTTGTAGCGGAGTGGCCGTGGTGAGCGTCGATTATTCTCTTGCACCGGAATTTCCTTATCCCCATGGACTCGAGGATTTTGTCTCCGTCTACGAATGGGTGCGCGAAAACGCGGCCAACGAACTCGGCGCCGATCCGCGCCTCGTTGCAGTGGGGGGTGATTCTTCCGGTGGCAATCTGGCAGCCGCGCTTCCCCTATTGGTGCGTGATAAAGGCGGCACGGCGCCGAATGCAACGGTCCTCCTGTGTCCTCTGACGGATTTCGTTTTTGAGGCTTATGAATCCTTCAAAAAGGTAGGGCCCAACAGCCTCGTCTATGATGCCGCTTTCTGTGGGTACGTTCGCAGCAATTACGTGCCGTACGCCGAACAATGGACAGATCCTCACGTAAGCCCTATGTGCGGAGATCTGACTGATTTTCCACCAACCATGATAATCGCAGGCGGTTACGACATTCTTCTGGATGATAACCGAAGGTTTGCGGACAAGCTCCGTGCGGCCGGGAACCGCCGCGTGGATTTGCTAGTGCACGAGGCCATGCCCCATGCTTATTACTATTTTCTCGGGCTGTGCAGGGAAGAAGACGAAGCGTACAAGGCAATGGCCGCATTTCTTAAGGAAGCGCTGGTCTAGGAAGTCTGAACCTGACCGCGATCTTGGGTCTCCAGAGCACCCGATCCTGGTGCGATGAATGGTTCGAAGCCGACGGGCTCCGCTTCGTGCAGAAAGGCGCTCAGCGCACGACGCACAACGTGATGTCCGGAGTGGGAAGGGGCGCTGAGAAGGCCACCGGGAACCCGCTTTTTCTGCAAAAAGTCGGTTCCCGGCCCCTCCGGCAAAAACTCTAATTGGCTGGCGGTATATCGAGGGGCCGATGCAGAGATGTAACTGCTTGGTTTGGCCAGGCCCGCGTTCCGAGATGAATGTTGGACGCGGCCCAATGTGTCTCCAGGCGAGTCCCTTCCTGGCTTTGGTAGCGGCCGGCGTCCCTGCCGGTCGTTCCGGAACAAGGAAACCAGCTTTCTGGTATATCAAACGTGAATGCAAGTAATGGTAGGGCGGTCCGTGCAGATATGCTTCTAGGTAGGTCGGGCTGTGGCCGACATAGTTTTCATGAACCCAGACGAAAGACTACTGAAACATGAGTCAAGAGCAGACTGGAACCCACACACACAAAAAGAGAACCTCCCCTTTTTCTTTTCCCTACATCTCCAGCGATGTCAAACAGTATGAAGTGAATCCAAATTCATACGGGGTCAAATTCACAACACGGAATTGAGTAAGATGTGCCTGGATTCGATCTCATAAATTGAGTAAGGTGTCCGTGGATTCATGGCGCTATGCCTACACCGAGTCCGCGCGCGAAGGCTTTCTGTGGGGTTAATGATCCAAACTATTTCAAAACTGTTTCTAATAGCGGCATTCGTAAACGGATGAGATTCCTATGCTCAATTGTGGTCCCAGAAGACTAGATCATGACCGATGCTGAACTCCAAAAACTAATCGACGAAGCAAAAGAGTGCTACGAAAGCAAAAAATATGAGCAGGAGCTAGAACTCTGGGAATCCATTAGTGACATGGAACCTAACAATCCTTTATGGAAACATAATATAGCCTTCGCCTTGATGAATACAGGTAGACTTATCGAGGCACTCGAACTCTTCAACTTCTTAGCAGAAAGTCATCCGTATCTTTCTAGAGTTCACAACAATCGAGCGATCTTATTGATGCGATTAGGTATGGACCTCAAATACCTGATTCCAGTTTTTGGTCAGGCTTTGGCAGCTTCTCGGGATTTGGAAGATTTCATGCGATCTTTTATCAATCTCTGCGCAACGGCAGCTTTCGGGTTGGATGAGAGGGGTAATGAAGCTCTCGACCAAATCAAAAAAGTCTCTTTTGGCATTCTTAAGAAAGGATCTCCGCCAGAGCAATTTAAGAAGAATAAAGTCGTTCTGATGAAACTTTTGGTTGCGTACAAACACATAGGCGTGTTTCGTGAAGCGCTAACCGCCCGAAAATGGCGCGTTGCGGAAACGGAATTGAATGCGGCCGAAAGAAAATTCCGAGACCTGCAACTTGGAGCATTTGCGTCTTACGTGAAACACGTCCAACGCACCGCGAGATTATGCCGAAATGTCGTTGCCATCATTGAAGAATTTGGTACCGATCCATCTGTTTCTCCAGATTCAATCTTAAAGAAATTTGAGCGCTTGCTCCAGGCTGCCGATTCTTTGGCGGAAACGGAGAAAGAAGTAGATTCCACGTTTAGATTGTTGGACATTTTAGGGTTCTTCTTGTCAGGGATAGTGGTCCAGCTGCGCTTCTTAGCCAAACCGGTTGGCGAAGGGACTTTTAAGAATGCTTCGCACGCCGCCATTAACCGACTTGCCTCGGTCTCCTTTATTGATCTTGGGCGGATTTTGTCTTCATTGCTCCAATTTATTGACAGACAGTGCACCGGGCTTATGAGGCTCTCGACGGCCACGGCGAGCGGTCAGATCATATTGAAGCAACGGGATGACGCGTGGGCCAGGATTGCATTCTTCTGCAACGGCCTGGCATTTGATTTCAGCGCCATCAATGTAGCTGTAGCTAGAGAGGCTCTTGGATGGCCACACAGCCCTCTAGAGGACGCCAGACGTGAAATACAGCATTTTCGATCATTCGTTGAACGGCAGGCTTACAAAGATATCTTCGTTGCCGGGCACCCTCAGGAAAATATAGCCCGTTCCTTGCTTCAAGCATTCTTGACACCGAGAAGCTATCGAGAAGTGCCGGTTAGAGGAGGCCAGACAGATTTGCTCTTATTTACCAAGAACGGTCGTTTCTTATATGAGACCAAGATCTGGCGCGGGTCTGGATACTATCGTCAGGGTCTTAGGGCACTGGAGGAGTACATTATCGGCGAGAGTGATGATGAATCGCTGGCCGGAATTTTCTACTTGATCTTTGATCCTACTGCATCGCAACAAGCGCAGTCATATTTGCGCAGTACGCTTTCAACTTCAACAGTAGGGGGGCGAAGCGTGGATGTTATAATAATAAATCTTACTCCAGCTTCCCCCAGCAAGAAAAGGCGGTAGCTCAATTGTTGCCCTGCTATGGGATTCGTTAGAGATTCCGGGAATTCCGGGTACACCATACTTATTTCATGAGCGGACCTAGCGAGAGTGTTACTCTCTATTGATTGCTGGATTGGAGCGTATTGTGGCTCCTGATCGCTCTCATGGGATTAATGGTTGAAAAGCCGGTTCTCACAATTGGCTGTTCCAGAGATCAGTTTTCCGATAATACTGTAGTAATTTTCCGGTGCCTCCCGATTGCACTATTCCAGTAACCGAGGCCCTGTCACATCAAAACCGGACCGCCAAGATATTGGATATACTCTGCAGCGGACACCTCGGCGGAATTATGTATGGTGTCCCCGGAATTCGCCCTAGTAGATCACCTCAATGGTCCCAAGACCAATACAGCCGGCATAGCGAGTACAAACATCGATGCAATAAACCACCCTGATTCCGAATTGCCCTTCATCCTGGAGCGCAGACCTCGTATCCCGATCACGATCCCTGCAATGAGTGAGATGAACACGATCGCCAGAGCGAGAAGACCGCGGGGCGCGCAGCCAATTAGCGATACCGGCGTGAAGTACAAGCCGATAACGGCAAGAGGGGCGACAGAAGGAATGACGATATGCCTGGTGAATGCACTCATGCCTTTAATTCACAAGGATTAGATTCTCCACAATGAGGAGTTTTGTTTTTGTCGACTCGTAAGACGCCATTCTAGAAAACTCCCACACGAACAGTATATCCCATGAAGCGCTCATCTTAGAACTACTTCTGTGTGGCCACAACCCTGAAAATGAACTTGATCATGTAGTGGTCTGAGAGCTTTTGCCTGTGCGAGGGGATGCAAGGGGTCATCCATTAAGTGGTCTCTGTGAAGGGAAAGGGGGCGCTAAAATCGTGGCGAATGTATTCCGCTTAGATCGGAATCCTTTTGTCTATTTTCGTCGTCTAAAGGATAAAGTGAAACAGTGGAGGTGTAGGCATGGCCGAGATGACAGAAGAACTGGAAAAAAGATCTGAACCGGAAACTAGAAAAGCCGAAGAGATCTATGCGCAATGTAACAGAATTGACGATCCGGTCAGGAGGGGACTTTGCAAGGTCTGTGGAACGCCAGTGGCTGGGGCGCTGCCATTCTGCCGGCAGCACGAGCCACCTGTGCCATAGTCCCCCTGGGGCAGGCATTTTTCACATCCCGGAGGCGGTCGTTGTGGGCGGGGTTACCCATTAAGAGGCTCTCTGTCGAAGAAAACACTTCTCCTGGCGAGGAAACAATTATTAGCGCCCTGCTGAGGTACGGTCGTGTTGCGTACAACCTTTGTCAGAGCCTTTTCATCGCCTTTACCGGTATGTTTCTCATGGGATGTCGGTGGATCTAGCCTGCAGATCTTTACGGCGCCGGTCATTCGCCAGCGCCCGTGACAGCTATAAAGCCTCTTATGTCATTATCAGGTCTGGTCTTGGCTCTGAAACATGAGTCAAGAGCGGACTTGCTCCACAAACCCCACAAAATTTCGCTGCCTCAGGAAACTACTAGACCGGAAGGTGGCTTACCAAGGGCTTGGCGATCCGAAAATTTGCCTCGCAGGGCGGCACTTAGTCTGTTTGCGACCGTAGCCTACCCGTCTATTCGCAGTCAACGCATTTCCATGTGCTCCACGATTTGTCTGGCAAGTAAATCCTTGAGGGATTGACCTGATCCAGGAAGAATCAAGTAACATAATCAGTGACCTCCAAGGAATCCTTAGACAACGTGGGAACTTTCGTTCAAAGTGGATGTCATAATTACAGTGAAGGTTGAAATGATCTAACTAAATGATAAATTTAACTTCACTTATCAATGCAGCACAAGGCATTTTGAACAAGAGGTTCGACGCACAGGTCTTCCTGAGCTGGCAATCCTTGGCTTTTCTCACTCTTACGAAGTTGTTGGGTCCTCTTGACTACTATACCCGGAACTTCAAACTCTTCACCTCTGAGAGAAATGAACGTAGCGTACTGACCGGTGAAGGTATTCTCATCGCAGCTCGTGAAATGATGACGCCTCAAGTACAAGCGATATAGCACGGCTCAGATGGTCGCAAAGTATGCCTTATCGGTTAGCTTTGGAGACACGACGTGACGCTTGAAAAGGTCAAACGCTGTAAAGATATCTTGTAGACCCTCGACCGGGTATGATGTAAGCGGCAGGTTCCGGACGGGAACGCTCCCCGACCCGCGCTCATCCGGAGAACTAATTCACAATCGAGGCGCCACTTCAAATCAAGTGGCCCTTGTGTCGCATTCTACCTGCATAGACTCATCTGACCTCGCCCACGCAGTATTTAGGCTGATAGATGCGCCTGCGTCGCTTCCTTGTTCGCGGCCGGAATTGCTGCTCGCAGCGGATAGTCCCTGGCATGTATTCTCCCTTTTGGTCCTTGACTTCTATCCGGCATCCGAGATCGATGTGTGGGCCTCTGAGGAACATTCTCTCTTGGGCGGAGTCGGGCTAGAACAACTACCGGCTTTTCTTCCGTAATCCGTAACGTACCACCCGCTTCCCTTGAGCACGAACGTAGACTGCGAGATCAATCTCCGCGCTTTTCCTCCGCATGTCGAGCATTTGTCAACTACCGGGTCTGAGAATTTCTGGCATTTCTCAAATTCGTTACCGCAGATCTCGCACTGGTATTCATAAATCGGCATTTTTTACCTTTCGTTGAGACTGAGTTGTAAATGGAACCCTTCGGAATCAATCCGCAGAGCGTTTCGTAAAAATCGATGAGATGATGGGTTGCATTCCGGAAGTGACAAACACGCAAGATTCCCGGGGAATAAATCAATACACGAACACAATGATGAGCAGAGCCAAGATATGATGTGTCATGCGCCACTGATCACAGATTCGTCCGATCTAGCCTACGCAGTATTTAGGCTGACAGATGTATTTGCGCTTCCTGGTTCGCTGACAGATTTCCAGCCCGCAGCGGATAGTCTACCGGCATGTATTCTCCCTTTTCGTCCTTGACCTCTATCCGGCTTACCGTATCGACTTTAGGCGAAAGTCCTTGCCGCTTAATCTGATTGAAGGCCTCCATAGCCTCCTCAAGAGTTTCAGCAGAAACGTCATGATGCGCCGCAATGACAAATCGGTACGTTTTCATGGCTCCACCTCTCTGTTACCTTTTGACAACCGCGGCCGGCGGATGTTGCACGCGCTGCGACCAGCTTCATGGAATCCGAGCCACCAAACGCTCTTTCCAAGTGTTCTTTTTCACAAATACGGTGACGTAGACAATCTCGCGCCGAAAATGAGATTGCTTCGCTGCGCTTGCAATGATAGATCGCGGGAATGTCATTGCGAGGAAGTGAAACGACGAAGCACGCGACTCTCCTTTCTGCCTCGATAGCCCATAGTTCATCCATGTCTTTATGAGAAGGATTCAGGCTTTCGAGGAGCTTATCCACAAGCTCAAGTCGGATTTCGGTCGGGCATTGCCGCATAGCTGAGGCGCCATGCCAGAAACTTGTGATTGACCGGAGGAAACAGGGAGAGGTATGGTCAGAAAAGGACAACACAGGCTTTTTCATCAACGTTACGACGGTCTTGCGTCCGGCGTGTTTCGTGGGAAGAGGAGGAGGCCATCATGGGAGTAGTAAACGAGGACCATCTCGGCCAACAGCAATCTGCGGATTCGTCAGCGTTGGCCTTGGTGTCGAGAAACAAATATATGTTCGAAGAAGGAGAAACTGGGTGGGGCGGGAACGAACTCTATAAAGTCAAAGATGAGGAAGGAAATATTGTCTGTCGGGCAGAGCGAGAAGGGGTGGCGTACAAAGCATTCATGATTATCGCTTTAGTGATTCTCGTAGCCTTGTTATTCGCCGTTAGTGTCGCCGAGAATCCTGTGTTAGGGGTCATTATTGCTGTGATCGGATTCGGCGCGATTGTCGCGATCATTCTCAAGCCGAGAAACTTGCTCATATATCAGTCCGGCAGCGAGAATGAACCAATGCTTAGCATAATTAAATCCAAAGCTCACGACCACCTTCCGGGAACCTACGCGATTGAGAGCGCTGCCGGTGGGATGTTGGGCTATTTGCGTTACAATTGGGAACTGAGTTTCTTTCGCCCCAAAATGAAATGCTACGGAGCAGATAGTTCCCTTGTGTGTTCAATTGCTGAACCCCTCTCCGCAAAATTTGTTCGGCGGTGGATCCTTTTTTCATTAGGCCTGCTTGTGAGGTGGATCCTTGATATCAGGACGCCCGGATCTACATCCAGGTCTGTTGTTGACTTCAATGTCCTTGACCCCATGGATTCCCACATTATCGGCAAGTTCAGCCGCGATACAATAGAACTGGCTCCTGAAGCGCATATCGATGGAAGGATTTGCTTGGCCATAGGGCTGATGACATGTTCCGCTTTGAAGTGGCAATAGCACGACGCATAAGTAGGGGAGCATGGTCCTGCGTCTCGCTGGACGCCCTTGCAGAGGGCGCCGGAACCTATCACCCCGGACTGGATCCGGGTCCCGACCTGGTCGGACGGGCATCTTGCCCGTCAAATAGACAGGCTGGAAGCCTGTACCACCAATACAGACGGATTTCCGTCTTCGCAGGCCGTAAAAATCTCCCTGTATCCCCCTTTGGAAAAGGGGAAGGGAAGAGGGCGCACGACGTGCGCCCCTGCACAGGCCCGATCTGATCCCACCGGTCCTGACTCCATTCCGGGCCGGCACGCAAGTCTGCGTCCTTACCGATAGGCTATCCTTACCGCCAGCCAATTAGGAGTTTTTGGCGGAGGGCGCCGGAACCTGTCATCCCGGACCCCGGATCAGCGTCCGGGGCAGGCTTTGATCCAGGATCTAGTAGTCTCCCGCGTACGCGGGAGAAATCTGGATTCCTGCCGCCGTGGAACGACATTCAAAAAAGCAGTTCCCGCAATTCTTTGCTCTGCCCATGAAAACCGTAAGATCGTGACCGGCAAGATGCCGGTCCTGGTGTTCTTATTACACGTTGTACCGCTTGCGAGATTGCTGGGCTGGGCGCATCGTCAGTCGTCCCTACATCAGCGCTGGTGGTTCCGCCAGCCATATTAGAGTTTTTGGGGAGAGGTCGGGGGAGGGCGTTTTTGCAAAAACGTCCTCCCCAGAAACTTCTTGCCTCTACGCCCCGAAGGTATACTGCGTGCCGGCGGTATTGAGGACGAATTCCGCGGGCATCGCCTTACCGAACGCGGTGATTGCTTCGAATCCGGTGCAATGGGTCGGCACGATGTGATCCGGTTTCAGCGCCTTGATGCCCTCCACTGTCGCCTGAATGACCTCAGGCTTGGCGCCTATGAGGTGGAAACCGCCCATAACCACGATGAGCTTGTCCACGCCCGAGACCTTTTGGGCCTGCTTGACCGTGTTCACAATGCCGCGATGGGCGCAACCGGAAAGCACAACAAGGCCCTTGCCTTTCAACTTGAAGAAAAGCGCGTTCTCTCCCTGGAAATCATCGGGCTCGGGCTTTTCCCCGCGCTTGCACAGCAGATTCGGGTTAATCTTCTCGTATTCCGTCACCCGCGGAATGTTGCCGGTGAAGTAGGCGCCGGGAATAACCTGAACCGGACCCTTCACATCCACAACCTTCAGCCCAAGGGCTTCAATGTCCTCTTTCTTTAGCTGTCCGATATCCACGGGTTGAGTAGCGCCAGGATTAAGGACATATCTCCGGAGAAAAGCTTCCTCTCCTACGTAAAATGGCGTCCCTTTGCTAATCTTTGACTGATTCTTCTTCAGGATTTCGACCGCGGCCATCCAATGATCGAAGTGGCCGTGGCTCAGACTGAACGCGTTCGCTTTTCCGAGGTCAAGCCCCAGCATCGCTATATTATTCATCACACCGACCGGGTCGAGCCCGTAGTCGAGCATACATGTGCTTGTCTTCCCGTCCACGACCGTCTCCACATAATAAGAGAGACCGTGCTCGGCATGGATGGATTTCCCCGGCACGACTCGATACCGCTTCGTGAATTTGGCGTCCGGTCTCAGTGCGTCGTAATAATTGTCCGTGAGCACCCAGATGGTTACTTTATCCACTTCGGCAATGTTTGCCTTATCTTGCGCCATTACACCCTCCTTTGTTGCGCCTCCGGCCGCGAGGATTGCGCCCGTCGCCACGGAATACTTCAAGAATTCTCTTCGGCCCATTCCGTCACTCATAATACACCTCCTATTCTTGCTGCCCTGACATTCAAACAGTGAAGAACATACGGTGATTCAAAAGTACAGCGGTTCTCAAAAGTAATCGCGAAAAGAGGCAGGATTCGGTAGGACGGGCATCCTGCCCGTCATTCTTAATGGACAGGCTGGAAGCCTATCCTACCATTCTATATTACGCTCCGATCCCATTCGTTACGGGTACAAGACTCTTGAGAACTGCTATAATGATCGAAAAAGAAGATGATTTTGTGGGATAGGCATCTGAATCCGTCTTCAAATCATGGGCGCGGGATTCATCCGTGTTGGGGCGTGATTCATCACGCCCTTTTATGGGGCGCAATGAATTGCTCCCTTACCAGGGGCCTTTCCCACCAATCCACATCTGAGACCAGACCATTCCGAACAAGCTAAAATTTGTGAAAAACACTATAGACCGATTCCAGATATTTGACCACAGAAATTACGGTAAAGCGCCGAACAATTGAAGCTCTTTATTACGCGGCTATCTCTTGCTCACTTCCTTGTGGGGCAGCCTTTCCAGGCTGCCATTCTTCAGTGCGGCGCCATCAATAGCCATATTCAGCACTGATGAGGAATTAATCGTCCTATAAAGATGAAGGCTATGGCACAGCCGAAGATTATTAAATTCCAAGCCACGAACCAGGCCACAATGTTTGGATTATTTGGGTATTTTCTTCTTATGCCCAACAGGGCAGGAAGGAGAAGGAGAACAACGCCGATTATCGGGAGTGGGTCCATTTCATGCAGATTCATTTCCATCCACTTCCGACAGATGGGGTCTAGCCTGCCATACGATCTTTCGCCACGAACTCTTGAGGAATGGCAGGCTGGAAAGCCTGCCCCACACACGTAGAGGTTATTTGCCTTTGGCCGTCCTAAACACAAGAAGGTAAGGGACAGCGGGTCGCTTGCCTGAGTCCTTGAAATTCCGATGAGACTCCGAATTGAGCCACACAGCGTAAGTCTTGTCAGGTTCCAGAGCCACTTTCACAATACAAGTGCGTTTATCCTGCGCATAGTGAGGCTTTCCAACAAACTTAGGGGCTGATTCTTTTGACATGCCAACAAAAGACCAAGCCTTGTCCAACATGTCTTTACTGAAGACCACGGACATTTCGTTCAAATTCGGGTCCACATTTGTATCCCCGCATTGTGGGACTGTCTTGACCACTGATGGGGGTAACTTGTCAATGCTGACCTCAGCGGCCACCGCCGGAGCCACAATCGTAAGTATACCGATCAAAGAAATAATGACTGACCATGTTGTTCTGCGCATTGCTTCTCCTTATCGAGATCTGTTGTGGGACAGGCTCTCCAGCCTGCCGTTTAGTACGTTACGACAAGGCGCTAACGCATGGCAGGCTGGAAAGCCTGCCCCACAACAGGTGTTTGCGGAGCAGACGCGAGCGATGCGGTTCTCTCGCACCGGGTACGGGGTCACCGGATCCCACTCGCTATATAGCCATCCAAGGCTTCCTTATCCAAGGTTGATTTCTTAATAACCCCTTTACCCCATCTTAAACCGCCCGTCATATAATTGATAATTACGTTGAGTTCCTCTCGTACCTTGAAAGAAAACAGACTGTCCTGGATGAAAATGGGGATCTGCGGCCATGAACGTCTTCCATTTGCGTCGCTTTCTCTAATAGATACCATGCCGTGGTAGGTATCTCCCACTTCCGCATTCAAATAATAGATGGTCCTTGACCCAAAGCCCCGCCAAACCTTTGTGACTCTGTCAGAGTAGAAAATAAGTCTTTCGGAGAATAATGTGTCAAGAAAAAGTAAGATCATCACTAATCCCGCGAGTAGCAACGCGGACTCAAGTAAGTGGCCTTTCCAGCCTTCCCTAACCATGGACGCATAAGCAAGCCCGAGTGCGAAGCAAATCATAAACGTGTATGCGATCAGTGCCAAGCATACCCTCCAAGGTGTGTATGCGGCAGAATAAATGATCTTGTCTTCTCCTGAAATTTGCATGTAATTCCATCCCGACGAGGACCTGCCTGACAGGACGTGTATTCATGGTGGACGCGAGCGATGCGGTTCGTTTCTCTCACCGCATCCTACGGGATGCCGGTCGGTCTGAGTCGCACCGGCACGGAGGCCGGCGCCTACCGGAGCCAGGGGGGCGACCGCCGGTCGCCCCTACACCGCGCCCCTCGGGATTCCGCCAGCCATATGGGAATTTTTGGAAGGGGGCTTTCGGGGGAAACCTTTTTGCAAAAAGGTTCCCCCCGAAACTGTCTGTTTCCAGCCTTCCTTTTCCACGCTCCTTATCTTCCCATTTCTTCAACCAGCCTTCCGAATTTTTGCGACAAGCGCGCAGCCTCGGGATCTGATCGGAGTTCCTCTATTGTATAGCGCATTTTGGTCACCCAGTTGGGATTTTCCCACGTGGTCCCGGGTATGTTTTGCTGCCTCTCGTCCAAGAAAATATCCTCCTGATTGATCATGACCAGTAGCGAAGGCGCCCGCAACAAGAATTTCAAAACAGCCTCGTGCAGCTCTTCGGTGGGAAGTTCCGCTTTCAGGGCTTCAGCTCCGGTCTGCTCGGAAATAAAACCTTCCTGAACGAGTTTCTCGATCAACTTGGATTTGCTTTGTCGTCGATCTGCCCTGAAGGCTTCGGCCTGTTCGTCGTCGAGTTGCCCGATTTTGTGGCGCGTTTCGATATCGCGACCGGCCCAAAACCCAGCCAATGTAGGCAGATCGTGCGTACTGATGGAAACCAGCGCGGACGAAGGGTATTCCGCATGGCCACAATGATTACCTTGTGAATCTTTCTCGAAATAGAGCAGCCTGTACGAGAGAATACCCTTGGCCATAAGCCTTTCTCTTAAATTCATGGGCACCGTCCCCAGGTCTTCACCAACTATGAGAGCGCGGTTTTCCCGGCTGGCCAAGGCGAGCACATTCAGCAGGTCCGCTTCATAATCCTTTACGTAGACCCCATCCTTCGGTTTGCCCCAATCCGGTATCCAGAACAGATGATGCAGTTGTATCGCATGATCGATCCGAAGCGCCCCGGCGTTCTTACAATTTGCCTCCATCATCTTGTAGAACAACTCATAACCGGACTGTCGGCTCGCGTCGCGGTCGGGCGGCGGGAACCCCCAGTCCTGGCCGCTCGGGGCAAACGCGTCCGGCGGCGCTCCCACCCTAAATCCGTCGGCAAAAAAAGACTGCCATGCCCAAAAATCCGCGCCGTTTCGATCCACGGCCAGGGCTTGATCGTTGTAAAGCCCTATGATCATCCCTTTATCGATGGCGTATTGCTGGACCCGGCTCATCTGCTCCTGTAATTGCCACTGGATATACATCCAAAAAAGCGTCTGTTCTCTATTTTCAATCCGAAACCGATTTACCTGTTCAGATGAGGGATCATGGAACGCAGCGGGCCACTCGCGCCAGCTTTCGATTTTTCGAAAGATCTTGGACCGAAAATGCTCATCCAGCGCGCAAAAGATCGCAAAGCGCTCCAGGAAAACCCCTTCCGATTCTATATAGCGCTGAAAGGCTTCCCAACGCGAGGTTTCGGCGCTCTTTCTTCCGTGTTTTTTTATGAAAGAGCGGAACACCTCTCTAAGAACTTGCAGCTTTAGAGCTGAAATTTCCTCATAATTGACCTGTGGCTCATCTCGTAATTTTTGAAAATGACCGCGATTGTTGAGTATAGTGACCAGAGTTTGGGCTTTCTCCGATTCGTCAAAATCAGGAATTCCCGGAATATCGAGGTAGATGTGGTTACGATAGAGCCTGCTTGACGGAAGATATGGGCTGCTATTGAAAGGCCGTCGGTTGAAGAGGGCGTGGAGCGGATTCAAGCCCATAAAATCGATCTTCAGGTCGTCGCGAGCCCAGTCCACAATAGCCCTTAGATCCGAAAAGTCCCCCACTCCCCAATTTTCTTGGGAGCGAACGCCGTAAAGGGCTATGCCGACTCCGGCAATCCTGCCTCCTGCCTCCAACGGAGACGGGATATGAGCCCTGGCTGGACAGACGATCCAGAGACAGGTGGCCTGGCGACGCTCGTCCCCCATAGCCACATCCACTTTTAATTCGTGTTTGCCTATACCCAAGTCTTTCGGAAACGGGACTGACACAAATCTCAGATCGGACTTCTCATCACGATGAAGGCTCGCTTCCTCGGACGGAAGATGGTATTCACGGACAAATTTCCGCCCCTCCGCCTCGGAAATAGTGACGGTTCCTTCCTGCGAGCTGTGATCGGTTGTTCCTTCGATGAAAATCGAACATCTGTCCGGCAGGTTATCCGTTGAGACCACCATTACCTGGGGATTGAGATTCATGCGTTCGGGAGCAATTTTGACGCCTTTGATTTCCAATATTCGTCTGGCTGTCTCGAAATCGGTGCGGTGAGTCTTTCCCCAATTATCCATATATTCATGCTCAATACCGAAGGCGTCTCCAAGAATTTTCAATGCTTCGTAAATATTAGTCAATTAATCATCTCCCAACAGTTGCGCATTTTCGGGTTATCTGTTCTTCCCAAGTAAGTATCCATTTGCGGAAGGGAAGAAAGTCGTTGGCCCCGAAGGGGCCGACCAAAGGTAGCCACGGGTGAAACCCGTGGAAGAAGATGGTAAGCCCAGCACGACCGACCCCTGGTCGGGGTCCATTGCGAGCTGGTGATGTACCGTTTTCCGTGGGTTGCCATCCCGCGGTACGCGGGACTACTATTGGGTCGCTCCTTTGGGGCGCCGACCGCAAAGTCTCCGCGTAACTGAATCCGTACCTCCGCATTCGTTTTTCGTTGACTGCTCCGTCTGTTAGCAGTTAATTAAACAAAAAGAAATACCATCTGTTCACGCCGGTGTGGCGCCCTCGCAGACAGACTGAACGATCCGGATGCGCGACGGCTTTTCGGGTTGCTCGAATTTGCAGCTCTGAATATTGGAGATCACCTATGAATTTTAGGTTAACGGATGAACAGCGGCTGATAAGAAAGGCCGCACGAGATTTCGCTTCCAAAGAACTCGGGCCTAATGCCCGGCAATGGGAAGAAAATGGCACGTTTTCTAGAGAAGCCTTTGATAAAATGGGCGCCTTGGACTTCACCGGCCTGTATGTTCCGGAGGAGTACGGAGGCACCGCAGTAGGCAGGTTGACCGCTGCCGTTATTTTCGAGGAGCTGGCCAAGGGCTGTTTTGCGACGGCAGTCTATGTCAGCGTCCATAACATGGTGGTGAATCTTATTTATTCATACGGGAACGAGGAACAGCGCAGGCGCTGGGTAGAGCCATTGGCTCGAGGAGAATCTCTGGGGGCGTATTCTTTGACTGAGGCCGAGGCAGGATCGGACGCCGCGGCATTGACGACCAAAGCGGTCAAAAAGGATGGAGGCTATCTTCTGAATGGGACCAAGCTCTATGTCACCAGCGGCGGGGTCGCGGACATTTACGCTGTCATGGTTCGCACGGATGAAGGCCAGAAACAGAAGGGGATCACCGCCATGGTGGTTGAAAAAGGGACCCCCGGTTTTTCCTGCGGGCCTCACGAACCGAAAATGGGGTGCAACGCGTCTCCTACCACGGAATTATATTTCAACGACTGTTTTATTCCCGAGGGCAACCGGCTGGGCCAGGAGGGACAGGGATTCAACATGGCCTTGAGCGCGCTCAACGGCGGTCGCGTTGGGATAGGGGCCTGTTCGGTGGGATTGGCGCAGCAGGCGTTTGACTACGCGCTGTCCTATGGCCACAAGCGCCAGCAGTTCGGGCGCCCCATAGTTTCATTTCAGGGACTTCAGTTTCTTATCGCCGATCTTGCCACGGAAATTGAGGCCGCCAGATTGATGATATATAGGGCGGCCAGCCTCATGGACGAAGGCGCCTCAGGCGTGATTGAAGCGGCTATGGGCAAAAGGTTCGCTACGGATATGGCTATGCGCGTCACTACGGAAGCGGTTCAGATCCTCGGAGGATACGGTTATATGAGATCGTACCCCGTCGAGATGTACATGCGTATGGCGAAAGTGGCTCAGATCTTTGAAGGGACCAACCAAATTCAAAGAGTGGTCATCGCCAGGGAGCTGAATAAATACAAAGGCGGCAAAAGACCGGATTCTTATTGAAATTCAAATCAAGCAGGAGATCGATTATGCCGAAACGCCCTGAAAAAGCCCATAGTCTCGGAGATAGAGTCCGACTTATGAGAGAACAACAACACCTGGATATTAAACAACTTGCCGACAAGACAGGATATTCGCAGGAATACCTGATGAAAATCGAAGAAGGCAAATTATCCCCGCCGGTAGGGGCGCTGATCAACATATCAAGAGCCTTGGCCGTAGACTCGAAAACGCTTTTGTCCGAAGAAAAGAAAAAGCGCAGGCAAAGCTATATAAAGCGCACGAAGGCTTACGCATACAGATCGCTAACTCCGGGCGCGGAAGACAAACACCTGTGGGCCTATCTGGTGGCGCTGGAACCCAAAAAGCAGCACGAAATGGTCGCCTACAAGCACGAAGGCGAGGAGTTTATGTATGTGCTCGAAGGCAAGGTTCAAGTCACCATCGGCGAAGAAGCGCACGAACTCAAGAAAGGACAAACCATACACTTCAACTCAGGAGTCACGCACAATCTAAGAAATCTGAGCAGTAAAGACTCCAAGCTGATCGTGGTAGTCTACACCCCGTGAATTTCGCTTATTCGCATTCACCGCAGGATGAGACTTGCCGGCCATTTTTGTCGTAGAAGCTGAACCGGCGCCTTGGCATTTCATTAGACTGTTGTCCTGGCGCCTGCGAGACCGGCCAATTTCGTTATCACCAGCCGAATAGTCCCCATGATTTGCCGGATCGAAGTAATCCGATTTCGAGCATAACTTGCCATCTCCTTTCATTCGGCTGGAATTTTGAAACTTCTCCACGTGCAGGCGCGTATTTAGGATTTCCTGAAGCATAGGAGCAGGAACTCACTTCTTGATAAGAAACTTGAAATAAATCACCAATTAAATCGGCATATTTTGAAATAAGATGGTGTCAAAAGAAATTTAGGAACTTTTCTTGCATGGCTTTGTCCGAATCAGACAGGGGTTATGTGACGCGTGAAACCGCTAACTCTCAACAATCCCGCATAATGGCAGCCCGTGCGGTGAGATATGCGGTACGCAACAAGACACGATAACCCATATCCATACCTCCTTTCACGCCCCGAGAACCAAACTCGGGGCTTTTTTTTTTCATGGGCGCCATGCTAGACTGGCGCTATTTCGCGATCGACATTGAGGCAGTTGCGGCGACACAATTAAAGTTACCTTATCGGGGTAACCTTCAAGGTGAGGAGGTGTCATGAGACTAGCAGGTGAAGCTGCCGTAGTTACAGGCAGCAGCAGAGGTGTGGGACGAAACGTGGCCGCTGCGTTGGCCAGAGAAGGCGCTGACGTGCTGGTGAACTATTCCGCCAGTGAAGGCCCGGCTATGAAGTTAGTCGAAGAGATACGCGCCATGGGCCGCAAGTCCGTGGCCGTGCGCGCCGATGTGGCAAACAAGGCGGAAGTGGAGAACATGATAAAGACCGCCAAAGAGACTTTCGGCCGCCTGGACATCCTTGTCAACAACGCGGGTTTTACGCGTCCGGGTATGCTCCACAAACTGAGTGAAACAGATTGGGACGCGGTATTGGACGCGCATCTCAAAGGTCCTTTTCTTGCCATACAAGCCGCGTCCAAATATTTTATGGAGCAGAATTATGGAAAAATAATCAATGTCAGTTCGGTCGCAGGCCTGGTGGGCACGGTCGGTCAGGTAAACTATTCCGCGGCCAAAGGCGGCATACTGAGTTTTACCAAGAGCGTGGCGCGAGAACTCGCTCGATACAATGTCTGTGCGAACGTGATCTCTTTGGGTATTGTTGAAACGGATATGACCGAAAAAATTCGTTCCGATGAAAAACTCACGGAAATCTATATGAATCGGATTCTGCTGAAGAAATTCGCGTCCGCGGATGACATCACGCCGGCTTTTGTTTTTCTGGCCTCACACGAGTCGGACTACATTACGGGCCAAGTCATCCCCGTGGACGGCGGCTACGGCATGATTTAGGGCGAAGCGCCGGAGGTTTTGTACCGTCCGGTGTCAGCCCGGCCTGGGTAGCAGCGAATCATAAGCAGGGACCTGAAGCTCTATTAGCTGTGCTATATGTCTCAGCACGGAACTTCACCCGATTTCGTCAATGCGCCGCTTGCCGCGCAACTGAGGGATTTGCCTGAGAGACAAAAAAAACGTTGACTTGGTAGTGGGCTTCTGCTAGAGATCAGTAACGTCGTTGGTAACGTATTGAATGGACTTAAAGATCTGAAACGCCTTGATGCCCGTAGGGAAAGGGCTGATGGTGGAGCGATTGAAGGCAAGTTGGCCCGATACGTTTCCAAATGGGCGGAACAGAACCGGAGTCAGGCAAAAAAGAGCTTGACATAGGGTTGTTGATTTGATACGAAGGATACATTCCTGAAAATGTCGGATACTTATCCGGGAATGTTTATTTAGGGGTCTCCCGAAAAAGTCATCGGGAGGAACTGTTGAAAGGAGGATTTAGGGTATGGTTAAACGCTTGTTTCTGCTGAGCCTTATGGTTCTCGCATTGTGCGGCGCTAGCACGGTTGTAACCCTTGCTGGTGGCCCCCCGGGTGGCGCAGGTTATATGCCGCCACCGCCGTGTATTCCCCCCATTGGAGGGCCCGCCACCACCACTTACTCTCAGGTGAAGGAGCAGATCGTTCCGGTTCCCGCCCAGTTACGACGGGTGAGGGTTGTAGCTCCTTATCTGGCAGGTATGTCATGGCCGCGCAGACCGCTTCCCTTCTTTGGGAACCCGCAAACTTATCCTAACCCAATCGCTCTTGGTCGCTATGAGTGGTTGGTGCCTGTGACTGAAATTGCCAATGAGCAATTTGAAATGTTTGTTGATCCTTGCTGCAGGCCCATTAAGACTCCGCGCTGCGTATACGTAAAGGCCAACTATGTGAAGCCGAAGTGTGGGCCGGTTTGTGGGCCAGTCCCCATGGGACCGCCGCCCCCTATGCCGATGAAAGTGAAAAAGTAACTGCCGCAGAAAGGCAACAGTAAAGTAGAGCTTGTAAGATATAATGAGTTTGTCGAAAGGAGGATGAGGGTATGGTCAAAAAACTGGTAATTCTCGGATTCATCCTAACCGTCTTTGCTGCGGCGGGTCTGGTATGGGCCGAGACATATACGGGCGCTATTCCGGCTCCTCAGCCAATGGTAATGCCGGCCGCAGCTCCTGCATGTGTTGGTCCGGCGTGTCCGCCGCCGGTTATGCCCAAAGTGAAAGCAAAACCGCAGAAGCTGACGACTTCCATCGAAGTTAAGATGCAGTATCCCGCGCCGCCACCCATGCTGCCCTGTGGGCCCATGATGGCTGGCTGCGGAGCGCCGCCTCCCATTCCTGTGGCGGTTCCTATGTGGAAGTTCATCGTTCCTTGGCCCCCATTTGTTTATTATCTGCCTGTAGAGTAACGGGAAGCCGAAGAAAGAAAGAAAAAGCCCCCGAAAGGGGGCTTTTTTATTATTCGCGGGAGCGTCGCTGGGATACGCTGCTTTGGAGCCACCGCAAAACGCCGAGACACAGTAATTCTCAAAAGCTTTGCGCATTGGTAGGAGGGGCTTCCAGCCTGGCAGTAGGTGGCGCACGGCAGTGCGCCCGTTGCGGAGGCTCGGTAAGATACCGATCACCACTGCAAGGTCCACCATGTCGCCAAATCTGTGATGCGGAGCGGTGGGACAGCCTGTACGGCGCGACTGGCGAACCAGCCTTTGCCGGTTCCGGTAGGCGCCGGATGTGTGTGTCATTGCGACCCCCTTGGAAAACGGGGGAAGCAATCTCCTGCGCGGAGGGGATTGCTGGTGGGACCGGCATCTTGCCGGTCATACCAAATAGACAGGCTGGAAGCCTGTCCCACCGTTAGCTCCTGGCAATGACAATCGACTGGCATCCCGCGTTCCGCGCGGGACTACCGGAAATTGCGTCAATGTTGATGCTTACCCAAGATGCCCGGCGCCTACAAATCATCTTCTTTTTTCGCGATTATCTTTCAGAATCCGTATAAACTTATTTCGACCATAAAGGCGTTCGCCATGATCATTATCCCTGCCATAGATCTCAAAGACGGTAAATGCGTCCGCCTCAGAAAGGGGCAAATGGATTCATCCACTATTTTCAATGAGGATCCCGCAGCGCAGGCTCGGACCTGGGAAGATATGGGCGCGTTGAGAATTCATGTGGTTGACCTGGACGGCTCAGTCGGCGGTAGGCCCGTGAATCTCCCCACGGTCAAGGAAATAGCAAGCGCTGTTAAAATTCCGGTGCAACTGGGTGGCGGGATACGGGCTGCCGACACGATCCGCATGTATATCGACTTAGGTGTCAACACGGCTATTCTTGGCACCGTAGCCGCCAGGGACCCGGAAAAGGTAAAAGGTCTCATTTCCGAATTCCCGGCCAGAGTGGCTATTGGCATAGACGCCCGTTCGGGGATCGTCGCCGTGGAAGGGTGGACCGAGTCAGCAGGCCTAAGAGCGACCGATCTGGCGGCGCAATTTGCTGATTGTCCGCCGGTCGCGTTCATCTATACGGATATAGATCGAGATGGTATGATGCGGGGACCAAATATCAAGGCTACCGAAGACTTCGCGCGAAGCGCCCCTGCGCCGGTGATCCTGTCCGGAGGAGTTACCACACTTGCGGATGTTGAAAGGGCGCTCGCTCTTGAAAATTTGGGGGTGATGGGCATCATTATCGGAAGGGCCCTTTATGAGGGATCGATAGATCTTCGAGAGGCAATCACCCTGGCAGGAAGCGAAAATGCTCGCTAAGAGAATCATACCATGTTTGGATGTCATGGACGGCCGAGTCGTCAAAGGTGTAAATTTCGTCAATTTTCGCGACGCCGGCGATCCTGTCAAGAATGCGCGGTTCTATGATGACGAAGGCGCTGATGAACTGGTTTTCCTCGACATCACCGCGTCTCACGAGAAACGAGACATTATACTGGATGTTGTGGCCCATACAGCGGAAGAGGTGTTCATGCCTCTGACTGTCGGCGGAGGCGTCAGAACCACAATTGATATCAGAAATCTTCTGAACGCCGGAGCGGACAAGGTTTCGCTAAACACCGCCGCAGTGAAGAACCCGGAGATAGTCAGAGAAGCCTCTTACATGTTCGGCAGTCAGTGTATTGTGGTCGCCATCGATGCAAAGAAGACCGGCGCGACGCCGTCGGGATTTGAGCTCTCTATCCACGGCGGCCGAATTATGACCGGAATAGATCTGCTGGAGTGGGCGCGAAAGGTCGAAGACTTGGGCGCAGGCGAAATCCTCCTGACTAGTATGGACGCGGATGGAACCAAGGACGGGTACGATATTCCCATGACACGGGCGGTAACGGACATAGTGGGAATTCCTGTGATAGCGTCCGGAGGAGCGGGCACGGCGGAACACTTGAGGGACGCGGTGCTCCAAGCTAACGCTGACGCCGTGTTGGCGGCTTCAATATTCCACTACAGAGAAATCCCCATTCGTAAACTCAAGAAATATCTCCAGTCGGAAGGCATTCCTGTCCGCCTTTGATGATTCATAGCGCCATGCATACTGACGAACCTTTTTTGGATGTGATTGCCCAAAGTCCGGATGCCCTGGAATTAGCAGGAGTCCTGGAAGAGGTCGCTGCGCATGCCCTTTCCTTGCCGGGAAAAGAAGGAGTCCTAAGCTCTCTGCCTGAACAGGACATAGATCTTGTCCGCGAAAATCTGAAATTGGTTTCCGAATTGAAGGAAATGGTTGGGCTTCACGGGCCTTTGGGACTGGCGGGGCTTACGCCGATGGAAGGTGTCCGTGCCAGGTTGGAAAATCCCGGGGCCATTCTTGATTCAGAGGAGATTCTCGCAATTGCGGATCTTCTGGATCTGTCCGGCGCCGTTCGAGATCATCTCGAAAATCTGGAAGATTTTTTTGAACTTCTCCCCAGCCAAGCGGAGCAAATCGACAGTCTCGATTCTCTCAAGCGCCATATCAGGGGTGTTCTGGATGAACACGGAGCGGTCCGACCTACGGCCAGCCGCCAGCTCCTGGAGATTCACGAGCGAATGAGAGCAGTGCGGGATCGTATTCTAAAGCGCCTGGAATCTATTGTTCACGATCGCGAACTGGAGAGGGTCGTACAGGAAGATTACGTGACACTGCGGAATGATCGATACGTCATTCTTCTGAGACCCGAGTTTAAAGGCCTCCTGGACGGAATAGTCCACGATCACTCCCGCAGCGGGTCATCGGTCTATGTTGAGCCCTTCAGCGTGGTCGAACCCAACAATGAAGTGGCTTCTCTTATTGATGAGGAGAGGGAAGAAATACGCCGTATCTTCATCGAACTGACAGGAGAGATCCGGTCCGTTTCTGATTCGATCTTTCAGAATTACAAGGCGCTAGCAAGAATTGACGCATTTCAGGCTCGCGCCTTGTACGCTCGTGCCCTTTCGTGCGTCGCTCCGTCGCTGGTGGAAAAAGGCTTCCGTATTTTGGGCGCACGACATCCGCTGCTCCTGGCGGCTGACCCGGATAACGTAACGCCTATGGATGTCCTACAAGAGCCGGCCACATCTGTAACGGTTATTAGTGGGGCCAACATGGGAGGCAAGACTGTAGCCTTAAAGATTGCCGGATTGTTCCCGCTCATGACTCGATGCGGGATCATGCTCCCCGCGCGGGAAGGCTCTGAGATCCGGCTCTTCACCCGTATAATGGCCGATATAGGTGAAGAGCAGGATATTCGTGGCCGGATTTCTTCGTTTTCAGGCCACATCATCCGAATCAAAGAGGTAATCGAAAACACGGCGGAGGGAGACCTGGTCCTACTGGACGAATTGGGTGGCGCCACAGACCCGGAAGAAGGTTCAGCTCTGGCTATGGCCATCCTGGACGAATTGATTAAGAAAGGCGCAAAGACGGTGGTGACCACGCATCTCACCCATCTGAAAGCATATGCCTTGGGTCGCGAGGACGTGAAAAATGTCAGTGTGGAATTTCATCCTGAGACTCTGAGACCGACCTTCCGATTGCTCTATGATCTCCCGGGAGAGTCCCACGCAATAGTGACCGCCGAACGGATAGGTCTTGCCCAGCGAGTGATCGACGCTGCCCGGAACTATTTGGACAAATCCGCAGGCGGTAGTTCGAGATTGCTGACAAGCCTTCGTCAAAAAATGTCAGAAGTCGACCAAATTGGTGAAGCGCTGCGACAGCAGCAACGGACGGTACTTGCGGAGCAGGAAGCATTGCGCGTTCGGAAGGACACACTTGTCGAGGAGTTTCGTCAAGAAGCTCGGAGCATGATGCGGACCGCAGAGAAGCAAATTGCGGAATTACAGGAATCAATCAAGAGCGGAAAGATGAAGAAGAGCGCGGAAGCGCGAAAGACTTTGGAGCAGATCAAAACCGAAATAGTTCGCCACATTGGAACTCCGCTGGAGAAGCGTGTTCCGATTCCTGCGGTAGGATCTCGAGTGAAAGTGAAGACGCTGGGACGGGAAGGCGTTGTCAAATCCATTCCGGATAGGGGTCGAGTCGAAGTGACCGTTGGAAATGTGACAATTCGAGCGGATTCGGAAGATTTGGCGCTCGTCAGCTCGACGTCGGAGCAAAAAAGTTCTTCTAAAAAGAGACAAATTGGGGTAGATATCCCCCTTGCCAGTCCTCGATGGGAGGTCAATATCATCGGGTTCCGGGTGGAGGACGCTCTGCCGGTTGTGGATAAGGCGCTCGATGAGGCTATCCTTGGGGGATTATCCTCGGTGAACATCATCCATGGGAAAGGGACCGGACGCCTGAAGAAGGCGATTTGGGAGCACCTTTCAGGCCATGCCTTTGTTCGTGATCTGCAGGTCGGTGATATTCGTACGGGCGGAGAAGGGGTCACTGTAGTAAACTTGGTGTCAGATTGACCCGCGGACGGAAGTGTGATGCGCATTCCTGAATCAACAATTGCCGAAGTAGCTTCAGCAGCCGATATTGTCCAGGTGATTTCCGGATATATTGACCTCAAGAAAGCGGGCAAGGACTACCGCGGCCTGTGCCCATTTCACGGTGAAAAAGACCCGTCCTTTTACGTATCACCGCAAAAGGGAATATTTCATTGTTTCGGTTGCGCCGCAGGCGGCAGCGTTTTCAATTTCATTATGAGGATGGAGAATCTCTCCTTCGTGGAGTCGGTCCGGCTCCTGGCGCAACGTTATGGGATAACATTGCCGGTGTCCGTTACACGTGACGCGGACGGCGGCGAGAGGTCCAAGCTGCTCAAAATTATGGAATCCGCTCAGGTCTATTTTCATGACAGCTTGTACGAAAACTCAAATGTAACGGAATATCTGAGTAGTCGCGGAGTTCCTCACAATTGGCTCGATCGCATCGGGTTCGGCTTTGCTCCTGATACCTGGGATGGAATGCAGAAATATCTCAGGAAGATCGGAGTCAATTTGAGAGACGCTGCGAACCTTGGGATAGTTCGACAGCGCGATGGCGGTGGCTACTACGATTATTTTAGATCCAGGGTGATGATCCCCATACCGGACCTCAACCGGCAGATTATCGCGTTCGGCGGTCGAGCATACGGCAATGGTGAGCCAAAATACCTTAATTCGCCTGAGAACGCTCTCTTTCGTAAACGCGGCGCCCTATACGGTTTGGATGCGGCTCGTGACGCCATAAAGAGCGAAGGCGCGGCAATCGTGGTGGAGGGCTATTTCGATCAGATCTCTTTGCGCATACGAGGTCTGGAGAATGTCGTGGCGCCTTTGGGGACTTCCTTGGCTGTCGAGCAGGTGAGACTCATAAAAAGATATACTGCGAACGTGATTACCGTATTCGACGGAGATGAGGCTGGGCTGAGGGCTGTTAGGAGGTCGATTCCTCTCTTCTTGGCTGAAGGAATTGAGCCCCGATGCCTTATCCTCAAGGAGGACAAGGACCCTGACGAAGCGGTGCAAAAGCACGGCGTCGATGAATTCCGCAAAATGTTGTCTCAATCCGTCCCAATGGTAGATTTTCTTCTAAATGATCTGAATGAGCGCTACGACATTAACGGGATTCAGGGTAGAAATTTGGCGTTGGAGGAGTGCTTGCCCGTTCTTCGAGAGATTGCCGATTCAAAAGAACGGGATTATCTTATAGAGAGGTTTGCCTCGCGTCTGAGGGTGCGTGAAGATCGTGTCCTGCGACTGATAGGCGCAGCCCCCGTTGCGCGGCGGCAAAGCGGCTCCAATAGCCCGGAACCGAACAGAAGGATGCAGGGCGCTTCGGACGCGGAGAAGAATGTGGTCCGGGGCATGTTGTTGCGCGAGGGCTTTATCGACACGGTCCTCGAGAGTGGATTAATCAAACATTTGGAAGATCCTTTTCTGAGGTCATTAGCAGAGAGAATAGTGACACACAGGGAACAAAGAGGTAAGTTTGACCCGTTGACCTTTTGCAGTTCTCTTGAAGACAACAAACTTGCGTCCATTGTGGCCGCCTGGCTCGAACCCAGACCCGAAGAAGATGATCTTAGGCCTGAGGTGGACGGTGACCGCGTTATTGATGAGTCGGTGGACCGGCTAAGACTTAGGCGATTGGAAAGACGTAAATCCGAGATTGTCCAGAAGATGAAGAAATGTCTACCGGGCGACGAGGTGTACAATCTGTTGGCTCAGGAACTGCTGGATATTGGTCGGCGATTACACAAATGAAGGCGAAGACAGCTCGGCCGTTTCCGCAGCCAATGTTCCTGCTTGCAATTTTTCGAGAGAGCAGACTTTTTGAGAAAAAACCGTAGCAGAAAAAATCCACTCCGGTCACGGTGATCCGCCTTTCTATCGAAGGCGCTGTGGCGACAACGTCCCATCGCGCGATGTCAGAACGTCAGGGAACATCCAAATTCAACTAAAGGAGACGAGCTTTAAATGGCCGATACAAAAAATAAATCAGATTTTAAGGACCTGTTCAATCTGGCCAAATCCAAGAAATATCTGACCTATGACGAGGTAAACGAACATTTGCCTCACGGAGTATTCGGAGAAGCGCAGATAGATGAATTGCTCATGAAGATGATGGCGGAATTCAATATCGAGCTTGTCTCGTCTGAAAAGAAGATCCCGATTGCCGATAAGAAAGTTCGAAGACTTGATGAAGATAAGGCGGACGAAGAGGAAGAGGATGAGATAACTGCGGATCCGGAGGCGCTCATCCGGGGCAATGATCCGGTGAAGATGTATCTGCATGAAATGGGTTGCGTATCTCTGCTCACTCGCGAAGGTGAGGTGGAAATCGCAAAGCGGATAGAGCAGGGCGAGCAACAAGTATTCAGCGTCATTATAGGATGCCCTGTTACCATTAAGGAAGTTCTAGCGCTTGGTGACAAGCTTCGAAAGGGGACCATTCGGCTGAAGGAAGTTGTTCGAGGCTTTGAAGATGAAGAGATGCCGGATGGTGACGATCTGTCCCAAGTGGAAAGAGTGCTCAAACTGATCGATGAGATCAGGGAATACGACACCAAATTCGGTTCGTTACGGGAAAAGCTCAATCTACTGTCTGACGATACCAATGGGCAGAAGGTCAAAGAGATTGAGCAGGAAATGACTCTCAGTCGGGAACACGTTGTTAATTGCCTCAGGGGTATCAATCTTAACACCAACATGACTGACCATATTGCAGGAAAGCTCAAATTCCTGGTCCGAAAACTCGAGGCCGCGAAAGATGAGCTCCGGGGTGTCGAATATGAGCTCAAAATGCCTTTGGAACAAGGCATGGAGCACGTCAGGTTTCTCAGAGGAGTCATTGATGAAGGAAAGCCGCTAAAGAAATATACAAACCTCACGCCTCAGAAAATACTCGACGTAGAGCGCAAACTGGACAATGGGATAAATAAGATTCAAAAGCTGCAATCTGAAGCAGGCATGGATGAATTTCAGCTCAAGCAAGCCCTAACCTCTTGTCTGGAAGGCGAGTACATGGCTCGCAGGGCCAAAAGTGAACTTGTGCAAGCTAACCTGCGCCTTGTGGTCAGTATAGCGAAAAAATACACTAATCGCGGGCTTCAGTTCCTCGATCTTATTCAGGAAGGCAACATCGGCCTCATGAAGGCGGTCGATAAGTTCGAATACCAGCGCGGGTATAAATTCTCCACATACGCGACATGGTGGATTCGCCAGGCGATTACCAGGGCCATCGCGGATCAAGCCAGGACTATACGAATTCCCGTGCACATGATAGAGACAATTAACAAGCTTATTCGGACATCAAGATATCTCGTACAGGAATATGGTCGAGAGCCCACGCCGGAGGAAATAGCTGAAAAGATGGAATTTCCTCTTGAGAAGGTCCGGAAGGTTCTCAAAATAGCCAAGGAGCCGATCTCGTTGGAGACCCCCATTGGTGAGGAAGAGGATTCTCACCTGGGAGATTTTATTGAAGACAAAAAGATCCTGTCGCCGTCTGATGCGGTGGTGGGAATGAGCCTGACTGAACAAACCAGAAAGGTTCTCGCCACACTTACGCCACGCGAAGAAAAAGTGCTGAGGATGAGGTTTGGTATAGGTGAGCGGGCGGATCACACTCTGGAGGAAGTAGGGCAGGATTTCGACGTGACGCGCGAGCGGATCAGACAGATCGAAGCCAAGGCATTGAAGAAATTGCGCCATCCGTCACGTAGCAAGCGACTACGACCTTTCATAGAAGGATGAACCGGGGAGCAATTGATGGAACTTGATCCTGAATTCTGCCCCAAGCTCAGAAGTGTGGAGCCGGTTCCGGTCATGGTTCGGGGTAGGCAGGCTATCGGGCTAAAGGACCCATTGCAGCTCGGCGAGGGCATGGTCTGCGTTCAACGTGAAGCGCTTGCAGTGCTTGCGCTCTTGGACGGCAAACACACACTCCGTGATATTCAGGAGCGACTAACGCGTCAAAGCGGTCAATTAGTTTTCCTGGAAAATATTCAAACTATACTCGATAAACTGGATGAGGCCCTGCTACTGGATGACGATCGGTTTCGGCAGGCTTTCCGAGTGAAGGTCGAGGATTATAGGAAACGTCCTTTCAGGCCGTCATCTCACGCGGGGCTCAGTTACAGCGCGAATTCGGAGGACCTGAAAAGAGAGCTTGATGAGTTGTTTACCGGCGATGACGGTCCGGGGCTCCCGGACTTTTTTTCCGGAACAGAACGGCCGAAAGGGTTAGTGGCCCCGCATATTGATGTGCGGGCGGGTGGGCGCTGTTTCGCTCAGGCTTACCATGCTCTTGCGAAAGGTCAACCATCGGACGTATATGTCATATTGGGGACCGGCCACGCAGGCGTGGAAAGGATGTTTACGGCGACTACCTTGGATTTTCAAACACCTTTGGGTTTGGCCCATACTGACCGCGATTTCATAGGAGCCCTCTCAGAAGAATTGGGCAGCGACGCCGCTGCTGAAGAAATCTTGCACGCCACTGAGCATGTTATAGAGTTTCAATTGATTTTCCTTCAACATATCATGTCAGGCAGGCATTCGTTCAGCATTGTGCCGATTCTATGTTCACTCCCGCACCGGATCTTTGATCAGGATGGAATTCCGCAGCCGGATCGCCCTATTTTTGACCGGTTCTGTAATGCTCTCAGGGAGGTCTGTAGAAAGAGTTCCAAATCTGTTTGCTTCGTAGCGAGCGCCGACCTGGCTCATATAGGGCCACGTTACGGAGATACTTTTGTTCCGCATCAGGGAACGATATCGGATGTGCTCCAAAAGGACGCGGAAGCGCTCGCTCACGTGGAGAGGCTTGATATTGAGGCATTCATCCGCTCAGTCGCGCGGGAAGACGATTCGCGACGCATCTGTGGTTTCCCCCCCATTACCACCATGCTTCATTGTATGGACGCGAAACAAGGACGCCTTATTTCGCTGGATTTTGCGCATGTG
>Ga0172371_10000931_pt1 | contig 46113 bp, 36 predicted proteins | sample Lak12m_FD_114543 | JGI IMG/M metagenome (GOLD analysis project Ga0172371, IMG submission 114543) | Freshwater microbial communities from Kabuno Bay, South-Kivu, Congo - kab_022012_12m | ecosystem: Environmental > Aquatic > Freshwater > Lake | place: Democratic Republic of the Congo: South-Kivu... | reverse complement strand
GAACTACCGACGCATTGTTGTCAGATATGAGAATCATATCAGTATGTTCGTTGCCTTCTTCCAGCTCGCTTGTGTCATGGTAACGTTGAAAAAATGTTTATGAGGTTTTGCAACCACCTCTAGGACCTAAGTTTTTTCACACATTTTCGCCGGAATCTTTTTTAGCTCCTATCAATTGCTGCCTGGCGCATTTTCGGTCATAGGCCGCCTCAATTTTTTCCATCAACTCCTCAATATTGTACGGTTTCAGCATATAGTCGTAAGCCCCCAATTCCATAATCTTTTTGGCAGTGTCCACCGAGGCGTACCCCGTCATTATGATAACCTCAATAAACGGATCGAGCTTTCTCAATTCGGTCATGACTTGAATACCGGTCATCCCAGGCATTCTGACATCGAGAATAATCACATCGTACGATTTTTCCCGCAGTGCTTTGAGCGCTTCTTCTCCTTCGCCAATAGTGAAAACCTCAAGCCCTCTCACCGCGAGCAATTTCGCCATGATAGTCCTGAATCTTTCTTCATCATCGACTACTAATATTTTCGGTCCGGGGGACATTAATAACTTTCTCCTTTTTTCGGCTGTCAATGGGGAGTCGCACAGTGAAAACGGTGCATTTGCCAATGTCACTAGCCGCAGAAATGGAACCACCTAATTTGTCGATTATGCCTCGACAAAAGGCAAGCCCGAAGCCGGTACCTTTTTTTGACGTTTTCGTCGAAAAGAAAGGAGTAAAAATTCTCTCAAGATTTTCTTCCGGGATACCGCATCCGCTATCCTCCACCGTTATTTCTATGGTTTCGTCATTTGCGGCGTTGGTCGATACGGTGATTTCGCCGGCTTCTTCTATGGCCTGTGTAGCATTCACTAATAAATTCAGAACAACCTGTCGAAGCAACGGGGGATCGCTGTACACAGGCGGCAATCCGGGCTGAAATTTTGTGTAAATTTGAATCTGTTTGGCAGCAGCCTCTTTTTTCACAAGGTCCGCTATATTGTCAATTAGATCATTCAGTTCAACCCGCTGAATCACTGGTTTCATGTCTCGAGCCAGGTTAAGCAGCTTGCTCACGATTTCTTTGCACCGGTCCACTTGAATAGAAATTTCTTTCACCGATTCACTTAAATCTTTGTCCTGGCGCAACTGATCGATGGTCCCGTGTGTCAAGATATGTTCTATCCACTGGACCTCCTGATAAATTATTCCCAACGGATTGTTTATCTCATGGGCTACACCCGCCGAAAGCTCGTCTACGGAAGCCAAGCTCTGCGCCCTTGTAAGTTGCTCTTCCAGACTCCTTATTTGTCTCCGAGCCACTCTGATTTCCTCTATCACGCCTGTCATGACGTAAAGCGAAACGATCGAAAGCGCCAATGCCCCGAGGCCAAAAGCCAAGCCTGCTTTCAGATAGAGAGGCACAGCCGCCAGCAGGATTAGGATGCTAATTATATGATATTTAAGCGACAGCACTTTTTGTCGATCTTACTTTCTTGAATCTCGTTTCCCTCTTCCAGTAACCCGACCTATTTCGCGGTATTGGAGCTATTTTCGTTGCATTCTGTCTTGTTCAAGCGATTTTCTCTCGTAGGCCTGGATCATTTTTGCAAGGAGGTCTTTGAAAGGCACGGGCTTCATTATGTAGTCATATGCGCCTAGCTGGAGCCCGCGGATGCCGGATTCGACGGAGCCGTGCCCGGTGAGCATAACGACTTCCATAAGCGGCTTTTTTTTCTTCATTTCGCTTAGGGCCTCTATTCCGTCCATACCCGGCATCTTGACATCGAGCAAGCACACATCAAAGTCCGCCTTATCCAAAATCGCTAAAGCCTCTTTTCCGCTAAGCGCTCCTTCGACATCCAGGCCTCTGTCCCTTAGTCGCTTGACCATAGTTTCCACAAAATCCGGCTCATCATCGACTATCAACACTCTGAATTTGTTCATCTGCTTCATTCCTCCCTTCCCTGTCGATCAACATGCGCAGGTGGTCGGCGTTACTGCACTGCCGGCAGTCGAATATTGAATATAGTGCCTGTTTCTTCGCCGCTGGTGACTCCTATTCGTCCACCCAGTTTTTCAATTATGCTGTAACTGATAGAAAGGCCCAGGCCCGTACCCTCACTGGCTGCTTTTGTCGTGAAAAAAGGATCGAATATTCTTCCCATTATTTCTTTAGGGATTCCCGGGCCGGAATCGGAAATCTCTATCACTACTTCACCCGGATGCCCGCCGTTATAGCTTGTAAGGATAGAAATCGAGCCTGATTTGCCGATGGCGTCTATAGCATTATCAATAATATTTAGAAAGGCCTGCTGAAGTTGCGCAGGGTCAGTCGTAATACGTGGCAAATTGCTGTCATATACTGTGTGGATACTTATGTCCCTGAAATGCGCCTCATTTTCAAGAAATGTGAGAGTTTCCCCCAATAATTGATTTATATCTACCATCTCTTGGCTAGGCTCCATTCGACGCCCAAAACGCAGCAATCTGTGCGTAATAACCCTGCATCGCTCTACATGGCGCTCGATTTTTCTGATGCATTCTTCGAATTCTTTGAAATTGGGACTTCGGGCAATGTCTTCTTCCGCGAGCAAATCTTTCATCCATCCGGCCTGGTCGCCGATTATCTGCAGAGGATTGTTTATTTCGTGCGCAACCCCGGCGGCCATTTTTCCTAGAGCCGCCATCTTCCTCGATTGTATCACTAGATCGTCACTTTTGGCTTTTTCTTGTTCGATCCGCGCCATTTCATTAGTTATTGAACGCGTGGTGACAATCGTGCCAGCCACGACCAGCAGTATGCCGGCCGCCAATATCAATCCTTCCACGTAGCGCGCCCTAAATAGCGGGGCCATTTCTTGTTGAGGATCTTGCCTAATCACCATGATCCATTTCGGATTCCTGATTTGAGTGGTCGCAAACAGGCTTTCCTCTCCCTGATAGTCCAACTGGCCGACATTAGTGCCCACCGCCGAGGAAAAATCAGGGGTAGCGGGTCTGCCCAAGAGGTGGCCACTGAATCGAGGCATCGTCTGAAGCACATTCTGATTATTTATAATGAAGGCGTCACCGGCTTGTCCCACCTGTGCGGCGCTTACAATGTGGTCGATAACATCGGAATTTATGGTAGCCCGCAGAACCCAGGTTCGATTGGCTGTCTGACCCGTGACTGCAATGATGAAATGTGGGATTTTTCGAAAACCTAAAAATACGTCACTGACATACAAACCGGAAGACATTACTGCGCCGAACCAATCCTCATGCGCGTAATTGACGTTTTTGAGTTGTTCGTAATGAGGGCCGACATAGGCCAAATGATTGCCTTGATCATCAATGACTCCTATATCAATAAAACTTTTTGATCGAGACTGCATAATACTGAAAATCTTATTGAGATAGGCCTCGTCTTTTAACAGATCCAAGGAGTGGGTCTGAGCTACAGTGGTTAGCTGGGCAATACGCTCATCCAGGAACAATTCGACAGCGCCGGCCCTGTTTTGAGCCAGGATCCTCAGGCCCTCCAAGATTTTAGTCTTGTACGATTCACTAAATTGGTAATATATTGTTATTCCAAGCGCAAAGAGCGGTATCAGTGAAAAGCATAGAGTCATGGCGACGATTTTTAGACGCAATATTTTGTAGAATTTCGGGGTCATTAATCTCCTCCCGGAACGCCTTTCTGGTGACACTCGGCCGCAATCATTCGGATCGAAATCTTATCTGCGCAAACCACAGTTGGTCGCAACCCTGAAATCAGCTCTTCCGATGCCGGGAAGATGCAACAACCACACCAAGATGCAAGCTCTTGAATCTCATTGATCCTCGGAGAAAATTCGCTGATCGGGTAAATTTGTCTTCGCCGATCCAGCTCGGCCGACTGAATCCGTGGGCTTGTGTGTCAACATTTCTTACAAGTTGTAAAGCAAGCATCAGGAAAAGGAAGCCGAATTGGCAGTGATTTCCTGAAGAAACGGTGGACACAGTTTACCGGAGCGCCCGCAAGTGTATATTGCATCGTAATTATGTTTCTGTCATACACGATACTCAACCGGCAAGGAAGCGCGTTCGAGTAAGTTTTTTCTCGACTCTGATCAGGAAAAGTCTATGAGGTAGAGTCATTTCCTTGGTTTTTTCGTCGGGGGGCCGACGGCGTCCCAATGCATTCCAGGGTGTGACCGTTGAACGAGAGCGGTGCGTCTTATTTGGCATAGCTATTGCTCTGCTCTGGAATTGTCATCCCATTTTCGGCCGATTCAAAGATGGCATTATGTCAGTAAAATGCGATCAGCCCTGTTGACAGGGTTTGACCTGTGATTGACTCCTTTGCAGCCCAGAAGATCTTGCCGAAATTCCACAAGAGGTGCGCCATGAGAAAATCATTCGGAATCGCCTTCAGTGTCTTGTTGCTTTGCCTTGTCCTGACCACCGTTACATCTGCCCAAACCGAAACTGGAAAGAGCACAATACGAGTGAAATGCCCCGACAGTATGGTCGCACGAATCTACTCTTTGTCGAAGATATTTATGAAAGATCATCCCGAAATCACAATTGATTTTTGGAAGGGCTCTTCCGTAGAGGGAGGCATCCCGGCATTGCTGCAAGGCGCTACTGATGTAGCCATGTCCACGCGTAGGATGACAGATCAGGAGATCCAAACAGCGGTAGGCCTGGGAAAAGAATTTGTGGAACGTCTGATCGGATACGGCGGAATTGTTATTCTAACAAATCGATCGAATCCGTTGAATTCCATGACTGTGGAACAGATTCGGAAGATACTCAAAGGCGATTATACCCGATGGAATCAAGTTGGCGGCAATAACGAGCCTATCAAAATCTTTTCCGTGGGACCCAAGCATCCGGGGACCCTTATCTTCATGCAGCAAGATTTTCTTGGAGACGCCTCTATTACTGACAAAGCCGTTATTGTCGAAGATTTTCCAACAGTTATGCAAAAAGTTGCTGTGACTCCAGGGGCAATAGGATATGTACGAGTGCGAGACGCGTTTGAATCAAGCATTGCGCGAGAAGTAGCAGTAAAGATTCTCGAAATCAAACAGAGCGCTGCCACGGTGGCGGTGATGCCTTCCAGAGCCCATGTGGGTAATGGAACCTACCCACTGCGTAGGCCTTACTTCTTGTATTTCGAAAGTAAAGCCGGCCGCGCTATACGTAAGTACGCAGATTTTATCATCGAAAAAGGATGGGGTCCCCAGGATCTATAATTGGCAACCTTCGAATTCAATAGAACGAGATGCTCATAAAAGGCGTCGCGACCCTGCCCTTCTTCGGTATCATTTTGTCGTCAGCGGTTTGCGTTAGCCTGCCATCCGACTAGAATTGAAAATCCTAGAATCAAACCGAGCAGGGCCATGATCGCGCCCGCAATCTGATTCACGAGTTTCAATTGACGGGAGTTAAGCTGCGGCCGGAACAGGGTTGCCGCTCCGACCAGAATAGGCGCCCATAGAGCGGAGCCCGCAAAAACTCCTGCCACCAATATGGCTGTGGATATAAAATCACCCTTCCATCCTGGAACGCCAAGAGCGGTAAATGTCGCGGTGAAAACTACCAGCGGAAAAGGATTGGCCAGCATTAGCAAGAATGTCGATGTAAAATCGCCCAATAGACTGGTGGGACCATTATTTGTTGTTTGTGCGGTGGGTTCGGAAAAGAAAATTCTGATTCCCAAGAGAACCAAAATTAAGCCGCCTGCCAATTCAAGCCATATATGCTTTTGTTCCAGGAAATTTGAAATTAACGTTATGCCGAAACCGGCCAAGCAGCAATAAAGCATGTCGGCCGTAGCAGCTCCCAGGACAGATGCTAGACCGGCGGCCCGGCCTTGCGTCAGCGTTCGTTTCACCGACAGCAGCCCGATAGGTCCCACCGGCGCGCACATAAATATGCCTATTAGCAGCCCTTTGATGAAAACCATTCTCTCTTTGTTTCCGTCAAGAATCTATGGTGATACGTAATGAAAATAAATCCTTCTGTCAATGCCCTTGTCCAACAGCCGGCCCATTTCCGGCAGGGAGAAGCCTGCGAGGCGCCGTCGTTGAAAAGGCCCAAGACCACGCGCCAAGCTTTTGCGGCCCAGCGATAATCACATGTATTTTGGACTTTGTATTTACTGTTGAAATGATGCTCAATGTATATGTATATTGCGTTAATTCAATGAAAGGCGAGAAAAACGATGGCGGACGCTGATATCTATAAAAAGCTAGCCGATCATTTGGAGCGGCTCGGGATGGGATATCCGACCCGAGACGATCTGATAAGCATTCTGAAAGAAAATCTGATTCCGTCCGAAGCGGAAGTTGCTCTGGCCGTTCCCACAGGAGTCATTCCTATGACGCTCGCCAGCGCAAGAACGATCTCGACCAATATTGACATTCCGTTGCCGGAATTGACGAATATGCTTGACGGGCTGGTGGGCAAAGGCATGTTGTTCTCCGGCAAGACGGAAACCGGCGAAAAGGGTTACGCTCTGTTGCAGGTGGGCTTCGGTTTTCCTCAAACATTTTTTTGGAAAGGAGAAGATACCCCCCACAGCCGGAAAATGGCCCAAATGATCGCCAAATATTTCAGCCGTTCTGTTACCGCTGAAGCCTATGGCAGCGATACGAAGCCATTCCGCTACATCCCCGTGGGAAAATCGCTCAAATCGGATTTACAGGCTGTATATCCCTATCACATGATGGAGAAGGTCATTGAAAAAGCCCAGACTATAGCGGTGGCTCATTGTCCTTGTAGGATGTCTTACAGATTGGCGGGCAGGGGCTGCGAACATCCCACTGAAGTTTGCATGAAATTTGACGAATTGGCGGATTTCGTCATTGAGCGTGGTTTGGCCAAGCCCATCACGAAAAGCGAGGCATTGGATATCATCAGAATCACTGAAGAGGCCGGCCTCGTTCACTTTGTCGATAACAGCCAGGGCGACATAAAACATAATTGTAATTGTTGCGGCTGCGCGTGTTGGAGTGTGGGAAGCATAAGACGACGGAAAATACCGCGAGACCTCTTGATGGCCACTTATTTCATGCGAAGGACCGATGAGGGCAATTGCCAAGGATGCGGAGCCTGTGCTGAAATTTGCCCGGTCCAAGCAGTTGAAATGGTAGACGATGCGCCGAGACTGGATGAGGAATGGTGTATCGGCTGCGGTGTTTGCGCGACAGTCTGCCCGACCGAAGCTATACTCATGGAACTCAGGGAAGACAAAGCCGGACAATTGCCTCCGACCGTTTTCAAAGAGCTTCATCAACAAATATTGGAAGAGAAAAAGGCCAAAACGACCGGCTCCAGCTCTTAGCCCGGAAGATCTACCGCGGAGCACGCAGAGATCGCGGAAATTTTGCCTTTTTTTGAACACGCCTCATGTCTTGTTCAGATGTTCGCCGTACACACTGTCTCATTTTCTGAGCTTTAGGCGTTTTTCAAAAGATGTCGTTCTTCTCTGCGTTCTCAGCGCCCTCTGCGGTGAATGATCGTTAGCATAGAAAGGCGGAACTATGGTTAAGATTACTTGTTTCGGGGCCGCCGGATCGGTAACCGGCTCCAACTATTTAATAGAAACTTCCCAAGGCCGGAAGACCATTGTGGACTGCGGGCTTTTCCAAGGCGGTAAAGATATGGAAAGTCGGAACCGGCAAGGCTGGGGCTATGACCCTAACGAGATCAAAAACCTCATCTTGACTCATGCCCATATCGACCATAGCGGCCGTATTCCCAAAATTGTCAAAGATGGTTTTCGCGGAAGGATAATTACGTCACCACCCACAGCCGAATTGTGCGGAGTTATGCTCCTCGATTCCGCTCACGTGCAAGAAATGGAATCGGAATGGCGAACGAGGAAACGCAGGCGACAAGCCAGGCGAGACGCAGAACCGCTGTACACGACGACAGATGCTCAGGAGAGTCTGAAGTACTTGGCCCCCACGGAGTTGGACCAGACTTTTGATCTTGAGCCGAATATCAAGGCAAGGCTCCGCAACGCGGGCCATATTCTCGGATCATGTATGGTGGAGTTCTGGGTTGCAGACGAAGGTAAGGAAACTAAGATCGTCTTTTCCGGTGATCTGGGCCGAGAAGAGCAATTAATTGTGAATGACCCTTTCGAAATAGTGGATGCGGATTATCTCTTCATAGAATCGACTTATGGTGATCGCATGCACCGCGGGTTCGAGGACAGCAAGGCTGAACTGCTGGAAGCAATTCGGTATGCAGTTTCCCACAATGAAAAGGTGATAATTCCTGCCTTCGCTCTTGAAAGGACACAGGAAGTGCTCTACTTGCTCGGAGAATTCTTCCGGGCCGGAAAACTTCCTGATCTCCCCGTATATCTGGACAGCCCACTTGCCATCAAGGCGACGGAGATCTATCGAAAAAACAAAAAGTATTACGATGAAGGCGCTCGGGCCATTGTTGAGAATGGCTTTGATCCATTCAGCATGGCCAACCTCAAGTTTACTCCGACCACCCAGGAATCCATGAGAATCAATCAACTAAAGGGATCTGCCATCATCATTTCAGCCAACGGCATGTGTACTGCGGGTCGCATCAAGCATCACCTGAAGCACAATCTGTGGCGTCCGGGAGCGAGCATTATTATCGTGGGATTCCAGGCCCAGGGGACCACCGGACGTCAGATCGTGGACGGCGCAAAGACAGTCACGCTCTTCGGCGAGAAAGTCGCGGTCAGGGCAAAGGTATTTACCATAGGAGGGTTCTCCGCTCATGCAGACCAAAAAGGGCTGCTAGAGTGGGCCGGACATTTTACACAGAAATCGAGGCCTCGGGTCTTCGTGGTTCACGGCGAACCATCGTCGAGCGACGCTCTGGCACGCGAAATCAGGAAACAATTCGGACTTGATGTTTACGTGCCCCAATACCGCGAGGTGTTGAATCTGGATAAACTCGAAACAGAGCCCAAAATTTTGCCTGAAATTGCTCCTGTTGGTCTACGACAAGCTGGTCTCGATGTGACAGCGGATCTCGAAGCAGAGATTGCGCGGCTGAAACAGTGGCTTTCCCGGAACGAGAAAAGGATTTCCGAGCAGGAGATAGAGAAGCTCAACGACATACGAGACGAATTACAGACTATTGTTCAAGGCTAAGTGGTGGATTGTTATGTTGCTATGGGACCATGCCGGGCAGAACGCGGGATTGCAGTCTTGGAAAATTGCCTGCTGGAGGCTGGATCACGTGTTAGAGTGGCCTTAACCGCAGTGAGCCTTTACCCCCAAGTTTCGGCGCCGGCGCCCCTATAGATCAAAGAGGGAGCATCATGCACGACTCGGACAACGAGGATTACCTATTGGTGGAGGATTTCATCGTACGCCTGCGCCAAACGCGCCGTTTCGGCAAGCACGTTGTGCTCGCCAGCGCAGAGCATGGGGACTTGGCGGGTTTCCCGTGGTGGGATCATGCTGAGGCTGATCTGAGGAAATGGGAAATCGGCGATATCCCGGGGGGAACTGCAGGAAGTCGGTTCTCGGATCTGGACCAGGGGTGGATAATCGAGATTTGGCAGCGCGAGGAGGAAGGCGAGGAGTACGTCTTCGTTAAAACGGATAATGACCCATCGTGGAGTGAATTTCCGACGCGGTTCCGGGTGCGCAAGAGCGTCTATGTGGAAGCATGGCGGCGGGCTCTGGCCGAAGCTCGTGGGATCTCGGACACCACTAAGTCGCTCCAAGAAGCGCTGGCTAATCCCGAAGCGGTGAAAACGCTCTTGCTGGGCAAACAATGGCTAGGCCGATTGCCGGAAGAGATTGGCAGACTGGAAAACCTGGAGCATCTTGAACTCTTCTACAACGAACTCACCACGCTGCCCGAGTCGATCGGGAACCTGAGAAAACTCCGGATCCTCGACCTGCGTTTCAACAAGATCTCCGACTTACCGAGCGCCTTTGCCTTGCTGCAAAATCTGCAACAAGTCAACCTGGGTGATAACGAAATACGTCATATCCCTGAGTGCGTGTACAAGCTCCCCCTGCTTCGCGAATTCTGGCTCTGCGGCAACCCGGTTGAAAAGGAGTCGCGTGATCGCTTTCGCAGGAGCAGGCCCGATGTGGATTTGGGTCCCGCAACAGGAACCGAAACCGTAATCGTGCCCCGCTGAGACGCAGAGGAACGGAGCTGATAAAAAGCTGCGTTGCAACGTCGAGCGGTAATTTTTGTATGGAGGAAATCTAATGAGACGTGGGGCCCTGGCGACGTTCTCCGTTTGCTTTGCTCTGTTGTGCTTCACTACGGTATGGGCTCAATCCGAGGAAACCTTAGGCGATCAATTGTTTGCAGAGGCCGCTGCAATGAAAAAGAAAGCGGTCACCCGTCAGGATCGTCTGAAAGTGATAGCCAAATATGGGGAGGCGGTCGACGCGTTCCGGAAAGAGAACAACAAGGTCGGAGTCGCCCGGGCTGCAAGAAATTCAGGAAATATCCTAGCCGATCTGGGAGATTTCAAAGCCGCGATAGAAGTGTATAAATTGGGCGCCCGAATCGCGGCCGAGGCCGGCGATGCGGACTTGCAGGCCGATCTTCAGGTGAATACCGGCTGCGTCTATTTCGAACGCGGAGATATGGACAAGGCGTTGCCGGAATTGCAGGCGGGTTTGGACTATTACAAGGATGCGAACCCGACAAAGGCGACCAAAATCAACCATAATATTGCGCTTGTTCACGAGAAGCGGGGTGAACTCGACAAAGCCTTAGAATTTTTCGGCCGGGTCCGGGCGCTTGCAGAGCAAACCGGAGACCAAGCGGACCAAGCCAAAGCGCTCGATGGGATGGGCGGCGTGTACAGCGTGCTCGGTGACTATGAGAAAGCCTTTAATTGCTGGAACAAGGCAGAGAAATTAGTCCTCTTGACGGAGTGGACGAATCGCAGCAATGAGACGATCAGGGCTGGGATTAGGCTCAGCATGGGGGCCGGGTATCTCCGTCTCGGCCAAGCCCATCAAGCCGTCGAATCGTATGAAAACGCGCTTCGCGTGTTCCGCCGGGCGGGGATACGGCTGCAAGAGGCTCAAACCCTGGAAGCGATAGCGGAAGCCTGTATGCTTGCCGGTCAATCGGAAAAGGCGGCGACGACTATCAATCGAGCGATCGTTATCCTCAACAAAATCGGAGCGCCGGCAGGGAACGCCTACGCAAAAGCAGCAGAATTGTGCATAGATTTTGGGGGCATCCAAAAGGCGCAGGTGAATGCGGACAAATCGGACAATCTCCTGATCAAGGCACGCGTGGCTACCCTGAAAGGTGACCTTCAGAAGGCCCTTCGTCTATACCAGGACGCTCTCGTCGCGGCCGGTAAGAGCGGTGCGGAACTCGATCTCTTCGCGTCTCACACCGGTTTGGGAGTAGTGTACGAACGCTTGGGCGACAGAGAGGCGGACCCTGCGCCGGACGCTTTAATCCAGGAGATGGAGCTGTGCGACGTCTACGACAAGGCCAAGTTGGATTATGAAGGCCTGGTGGACCAATGGAGCTTGCTCTACACCCGATGGATGCTGGGTTACAAGAACCTGCTTGAGCGGTTGGACAAGGCAAAGCTGTCCGCTGAAGGGCGCCGTCGTATGGAGCCGTTCAGGTCAATGTACGCTCAAGCGGAACGCTCAGTGGAAGCCATTTTCTCGCCCGATCCCGAGCCGGCATCGAACAAACCGGCGCCGTCATCGGACGAGCCCGCCGAGCCTAAGAAACCCGACCTGAAAACAGACGCGCCGCAGACATCAGACGCTGATGAGCAAAAAGAGGACGCCCAACTCGTTGCCCTCCTGGACCTGCTCTATAAGCCTCTGGGACAAGTAAAGGAAGTGCTCGATGCCGCATCGCTTAGCCTCGAAGAACGGGAAGCGTACGAACAGTTGCTTGATTCCTGTGGAAATGCATGGGAGGTTTATCATCGCATCATATTTTCGGATCCGGAACGTAAGCTCCTCGACCGCGCGCTGGCCTTGACCGAGCAAGCCGCCGGCGCAAGGGCGAAACCTAAAGTGAAGGCTTCGGCCAATGCCAATTATCGGAAGGCGATGGAACACTACGGCAAATCCGCCGAGTTGACCGAGGCCGTCAGGACCAGGCTCGCCACGGAAGCCAAGGGCCGATTCTTCAATCTTAAAATCGCGGGATTCCGCAGGACCGCGCCCTATGAAGGCATGGCTCGCGTATCGGTGAAAACCGGAAAGCCCGAAGAAGCGTTCAAATGGTCCGACTTCACCAAGGCGCGGTCTCTTACCGAAAATCTGGAGCGGCGAAATCTCGCCGTGGCAATGAACGTGCCCAAGGAGTGGGTCGACTATGAGAGTGAGTGCGAAATTCTGCTGGCAAATCGCCGCAAGCGGAGGTTGGGGGCGCTTGCCGAGGGAAACACCGAGGCAGTGGCCCGAATGACGGACTCAATAAGGGGTTGGGAAAGTCGTTTGTTGGAATTCCGCAAGGAGTTTGCCGCGAAATTTCCCGCGTTCACCGCGGCCACGGCCGTTGGAATTGCGGCAAATGGGATTCAGGGACGGTGAACGGAGCGTCGCGTACGACGTGACCGATCGAGGGACCATCTTATACGTGCTCAAAGGCAAAGAACTTCTCAATGCGTTTATTGTTCCCATGCCGCGGAGCTGGGTCAACAGATTGACCGCGCATTTACGCGAATGCGCAGACGCTACGTGCATTTACTGGTTGTACGGGAGCAATTGTGAAGGGCGTGTTTGCGGTAAGCTCCTAATGCATAAAGTCGGTAGCTGGCCGGCTTACTATCCGCAAATTGCTGGGCGGATGCTGTTGCTTGAGGCTGTGCGGAACATCCCCGACCGCGGCCGGCTCATGATTATTCCGGACGAATCGCTTCATACGCTGCCGTTCCAGGCGCTCGATCTGGGTTGGGAGAAAACACCGACGATCGAGTGGCGTCGCGACTTTATTCAGGATCATATAGCGGTCTACTACTACCCGTCCGCAAGGACGCTGACCGCGCTGCGCAGCAGGGCCGGCAGCCCCGAGATGCCCACTCGGACGCTGGTCGTAGCGGACGACCGAGAGGACTGGCCTGTCAAGGAATCGGAATACCTTCGTAAACTCAAACCAAAGGATATGGATTGTTATCTGGGTCTCCCGTCGCGGGATTTTCTGGGGAAAGCGGACTTGCGGCGGTACCGTTACGTTGTTTTTATTGGTCACGGCGGTCACGGCACTACCTTTCGCGACACTATGGTTGTGCTGAATCTCAAAGGCAAGAAAGGCGCGGAGGGCAACGTGTTCCTTACCGCAAGTGACCTCATGAGAATGCCGCTCAACGCGGACCTCGCCTGCTTTCACACTTGCTCTACAGGTATCGACGAAGAGGTGGCGGGAGAAGCGATGAACGCGCTGGGAACTGCAGCCCTTTTCAGTGGGGCAAAATCCGCCCTGATGACGTTATGGCCTACGAGTAGTTGGTACGCCCGCCAATGGGCCCAACATTTCTATCCCGCGGTCTTCAAGGGCGAGAAGAAGCTTGACGCGCTCCGGAAATCGCATCTCCAAATATGGAAGGAAAATGAAGCCGAAGCGAACGTCGTCATCCAAATGGATCGCCGGAACCCGAGGCACTGGGCGCCGTTCATTCTCGTCGGCGAGCCGGACTGAACCGAGTGAGTCGGGTTGGTGTACGTGAGGCTGACAATCGGGGGCGCCATCCTATGGCCACGCTGTTCAGACGATTTCCTTTCACAGATTCTATGGCGCATTTTCTTATTATGAACGGAGCAGCAGATGAATCGCATCCTTTCCGACAGTCGGGGCACGCGGACCAGCGGATTGCTGGGTCTGCTGATAGCGCTAACCATTATCTCATCACTGCCCGGAATAGCCACTGGAGCTGACATTGTAGACCTTCTGAAGAGGGCCCTGCAGGGACACGCTGATGCTCAATACGATCTCGGGGAAGCCTATTTTGGCGGCAAGGGCGTCCCCCAGGATGACGAGAAAGCAGTGGCATGGTACCGCAAGGCTGCCGAGCAAGGGAATGCCGCTGCTCAGAAAGAGCTTGCCGACATGTATTGGAACGGCCTGGGGGCGCCACAGGATGACACGAAGGCGGTGGAGTGGTACCGCAAGGCTGCCGAACAAGGCTATGCTGAGGCTCAGAACGAGATCGGAGTCATGTTCAACGATGGTGTTGGGGCGCCCCAGGACTACAAGGAAGCCCTGAAGTGGTACCGCAAAGCTGCTGAGCAGGGGAATGCGGTTGGTCAGACCAACCTTGCCTTCATGTATCGGATGGGCCGAGGTGCGCCACAGGATGACACGAAAGCGGTGGAGTGGTACCGCAAGGCTGCCGACCAAGGAATTGCCACAGCGCAATATGATCTGGGATGGATGTATGATACGGGCCGAGGCGTGCCCCAGGACTACAACGCGGCAGTGGAGTGGTATCGCAAAGCTGCCGAACAGGGGCATTCGGCTGGTCAGAACAATCTTGCCTACATGTATTGCAATGGGCTGGGGGTGGCCCAGGACTACAAGGAAGCCCTAAAGTGGTACCGCAGGGCCGCGGAAGGCGATTTTGCGCCCGCCCAAGACTCACTCGGTTTCATGTATCAGAACGGAGTAGGCGTCGAGAAGAATCGCGAGGAAGCAAGGAAATGGTACAAGAAAGCCACAGAGGGCGGCAGCGAGGACGCCAAGAAAGCCCTGGACCGGATGGAATAGTCGAATTCAGAGGACACCGTGTCCCCGAATTGTCCCGAATTATCAGAGAGACCATCAGATGTGTGCGGTCATGTCGGGTCGGCTTCTTCACATGAGTTCGGCTACAAGACCTCTTATCGCTTCGCGACCCGGACGTAGTAACGTCCGGGCTGCCCTGCGCTGTGCTAATCGTGCTATTCCGGGGCCACTGAACAGTTGTGCGCATTGCAGGGGCGACACATGTGTCCCCCCTGTTTTCGGTTTCCCACATTTCGAGAGCGGTAGGTTCTTCCGGACGTCAGCTTACTGTGCTCTGGGACGCCGCCGGCAGCAGCGCTTGCCTTTTCTTCCACCAGTTAACAACGAACAATCCCCCGCTGAATATGGAACCAATGCAGCCGAAAACCTTCATCAGCAGTTCGACTATTTTCTGGGTGGAGTCTACCGACGGCACCGCGGCCGCCGGCGCCGACGCGGGTTTCACCATTTGCAGCATCGTCCGGACCAGCGCCATTTGGTCTTGCAGGTGCTTGTTCTCCAGGTCCTTCAATGCCATCTGCCGCTGGAGCGCTTCGACCTGTTTTTTCAGTTTTTCTTGCGCTTCATCGTCGCCGGCGCCCATCAGCATTTTGGAACGAGCGACGTCAATTTTCGTCCGGAGGCCCACCACTTCGTTGTTCGCCTTGGCTACATCCGCCTGAAGCTCTCCCGGATTAGCGGCAGCCTTGACGGCCTTCAGCAGGGGGACAGTGAAAAAGACTACTAAGCCGATAGTTACCAGCAAAAGTATCGTTTGCTTGACAGCGAACCCGCGGGTACCGGTTTTTCGCGCATCGGAGTTCATGGATTTCGCCCTCCCTGGCGATTATCAGGGGTCTGCGGTGTTGGAAACTTGCTCGTGACCAGTATAGCACAACAGTAACCATCATGAATTCAGTTTTTTTCACCCACCAGTACGAACCCGGACCAAAAGAATGGATGATCGAAGCCTTTCGCTCTGATCTCTTGCCGAGCTGACGCAAGCGCTTCTGATTTGCTCTTTCCTTCCTTGAGATGACGAAAGAAACTTTTCACCAGGTTAACCGACGCCACCTCGGACACGGACTACAGTTTCATCAATACACTCTTGGCTCCAGCGTACTGGAATGCTCTTCCCATCCCCATGATCCCTTCACCTGCTCTGCGCTTGCCAAGCCCTGTTTGACATGCCGTCAGGGCTACGATGGTCTGCATTCATGTTCAAGCCCATTACTTCGGTCATGCGCAGGAAACCCGAACTGGCGCATCATCTGATTGGCAGATCGCGAATCGAATTGTCGTGTCCCCGGAATTCAGACGTCCGGGATCCCACGTTTTCACCGCGATACAATTGAGCGCCATTTGGGCCAATTCAGCCCTCCCTGACTCTTATTGACAAGAAGAGCGACCGCCTATTTCTTGGCTGCGCCAACAAAACTGATGGTGCGAAGTATTGGCGAAAATAGCTGTTGGTCCCAGGAATCAAAGGATGCGCTTTCCGAAGAGAATGTCACCATAAATAGGGTATCGTTCCGGGCCAGGGCCACCTGTTTGATTTTGATATCCGAGATGGCGCAAACCATCTCCACGGCCTCGGCTCCTGCAACCGTGATTGTCCTGAAAGATCGCTCCTCGCAATTCGCTCGTCGCGAGGATTGCTCAAGCAGGTCCTTTGCTGTTTCTGCGAACGGCGGTTTCGGCGGCTGCGACCACTTCCAACAGAGTATGTACAAAAGCGGCTGGGGACGTTGCGGATCAAAGCAGAGAAGCAACAGCTTGTCCGACCAACGCTTTTGCATGGGTCCGGGCAGATCCCCCTTTCGGGTGGCAAGTTTCCAATGTGAAGGATAGCAGAACGAAATTCCCGTTTTCTCGTTGACGTGCTTTTTCCAATCAGCCGAATGTTTCGATGGATCGACGATTTCGTCCAGTTTCTCCTTTGCCTTTGCATGGCCTTGCTTGGAGGCCGCGGTTAGCCACTTCACCGCTTCGTCAGGGTTCGCCGGGGACGCCTCATCGGATAGACACATCAGGCCAAGCTGATACTGGGACTCAGCATGCCCGTTTTCCGCTGCCTTACGATACCATTTGTGGCCCTCGGCGAGATCCTTCTCAGTTCCTTGCCCCTCACGATACATTGAGCCCAGTCTGTGTTGGGCGTCCGCAAACCCTTGCTCCGCGGCTTTCTTGAGCCAGTCCAAAGCCACCGCATAGTCCTGGGTCACGAAGCCACCTGTCACATACATCTCGCCCAGCAGGTATTGAGCCGCCGCGTTCCCCTGATCAGCGGCTTTCCGCACCCAAGTCAGACCCTCCCGGGTGTCCTGAGAAACTCCTTCTCCGAGGCAATACGCTGTGCCGAGACGCCATTCGGCGTCAGCGTATCCTTGCTCGGCAGCCTTCCGAAACCATTTGACGGCCTCGGCTTGGTCTTGTGACACACTCATGCCGTTGTAGTACATTGTGCCCAAATTGACTTGAGCGGCTGCGTATCCTTGCTCCGCGGCCTTTTTGTACCATTTGGCTGCTTCTTCATAATCCTTGGGCGTTCCCAAGCCGTTTTCGTACATATCGCCTAAACTATTCTGGCCGCACGCGTTCCCTTGCGTGGCAGCTTTCCGATACCAAGCGAAGGCATCAGCATAGAGTTTGTTGTCATAATTTATCCAGCCCAGATAGGCCTGAGCCTCCGCGTGCCCGCGTTCGGCGGCTTTCTCGAGCCACTTCAGGGTGTCCTTGGAAGCCAAGCGTATTTCATCATGAAGAAGTGGGTTGGGCAAGGTATTCTGGGCCTTCCGGAATAATCGCTCGCGTTCGCTGTACCATTTGACGCCCAATTCATACTGGGCCTGGATATCTCCGCGCTCCGCTCTGGCCAGCAGGTCCTTCAGAGGCGCAATTACGGCGAGGCGCCGTTTAGCGTGGTGGCTGCCTTGGCTCGCAGCCTGTTAGTACCAATTGGCAGCTTCCTTAAGGTCCCTCTGCACGCCCCAGCCTAGTTCGTACAAGAGGCCCAGTTTTGCCTCGCCGGTCGTGTCGCCTTGTTCGGCAGCCTTACGATACCACTTGGCCGCTTCGGAATAGTTCCTTTTTATTCCTTCATACATCTGACCAAGATTCCTCTGGGCTTCGGGGTCTCCCTGCTCCGCCGCTTCGCGAAGCCAGCTTACCGCTTTCGAAGGATTCACCTTTACTCCCGTGCCCCACCAATACATGATGCCCAATTCCTTCTGAGCTTCCGGATCTCCCCGCTCCGCGCGTTCCTCGATGCTCTGCCATGGTTCCTTCCTCTTTTGAAGCTGTCCAAGCTCCCGGAAGGCATCAAGGTCACCTTGTTTTGCGGCTTTCTTGAACCATTTAACCGCCTCGTTCGGATTTTTCGCCACGCCTTCGCCTCTTTCGTACATATAGCCGAGGCTCATTTGCGCGTCTATGTATCCTTGCTCAGCCGCCTTTCGATACCAGTTGACCGCCTCCGCTTTATTCGGTTCGCCCCCCCACCCGAGTTCGTAATGTCGCCCAAGTTCCCATTGGCTGTGGGCGTCCCCTGTCTCCGCGGCCTGTCTGAACTTTTCCCTTTCTTCCTTGGCCCTATCGAGGCGTTCTCTTCTTTCTTCCGCACTCTCTAGTTTCCCACCCCTAAACAGATGGACGAAGGAGGCCCCCATGTCGAACGATCCCCAAATCACGAGGAACAGAAGCGCGGTCAAGCCGGTCCATAGATAAAGCCCTCTCCTCTTGCATCGGTTTGCACGCTCTGAGTTCATTTCTCCTCCTCTCAAAAAAAGGGTGACAGGCCGGCGAGGTTCAATTCGCTTCTCCTACGAGGATGAACCCTGCCCAGAAAAAAGGATGATCGAAGCCTCGTGAGCGAAGCTCCGACCTTGACTCGGCCAGTGATTGAGCTTTGCCTTTGCCCTCTTTCATGTGACGGAAAAAGCTCGTTACGAGATTTACCGACGCCACCTCGGACACGGACCAGAGGCTCATAAGAACCGATTTGGCGCCCGCGTACTGAAACGCGCGGCCCATCCCCATGGTCCCTTCACCTGCTCTGCGCTTGCCAAGCCCTGTTTGACATGCCGTCAGAGCTACTATGTCGGCGTTCATGTTCAAGCTCATTACTTCGGTCATGCGCAGGAAACCGTCGGTGCCCGGAGGAACGAGCGTCAGCACCAAAACAGGCTCCATAATGCCTGGCAAGTCCTTGCCAAAATAACCATGTGTCGCAAAGACAACTTCATTATAATGGTTGAGCAGCGGAGCAATTTTATCCAGGAAGTCGCTCTTGGTCGCCTCGAACCCCGTGCATATTTTCGCATTCTTCTTGCCCAGCGCAGCGAGTGATTGCGCAAGCTCGGCGGTGAGAGTGAGCCTTGAGAATTTCAATCCCCCCATTTGATCGCTTTCTTCAGCAGCCATAAGACCCAGACGCTTATAGAGCGATGCGAGGACGCCGGCCGGGGCTTCCTTCTTGGGGGCCTTTGTCGTCCTCTCATCCTTCTCCTGGAATACCGGATCGGCTATGGCAAGCAAACCGGCTTGGGCCACCTTTTCCCTGGCATGAATCCGCGATAGTGTGAGCGCCGTGACCGACTGGGAATAGGAGATCAGGTTCCTGTCCCCGAAGAATTCCACGCCCGATGCATAGGGCAAGTCCTTGTCGGTCTTGATGACGCCTTTGTCATTCAGCGCCAGCATCTCAAATGGCAGCGTACCGAGGGAATCGTCCGGGACGATCAGTACGGGAACCTGTGCGGGCAGATCCTCAAGAATATCCGAAAGAAGAAGGTCAGAGAGCTTCCTGCCCGCGACCAGGTCAAAGGATTTCAATTTCTCATCGAAGTTGTCGCGTCCGGGGATTATTTCAAGAGGCTTTCTGAACTTAAGAACAAGGTCCCCCAATTCATCCCTCGGGATGGGTTTAAGCAGGGCCTTCTTAATTTCCTTTCCCCTGGTCAGGTAGATAATGATCCCAGGGTCGGTGACGTGATACGCAAGCACCCATTCGTTATTGGTGAGCGCAGTCTCGGCTAGGTCCATGGGCTGAGGATACTTTGTCGCTGCGAACAGAGGGTATTTCTCACGGAGCATTTTGATGTGAGTTTGCAGGTTCCCTTCAAGTTCCTTGACTTGGGGTTCAATAACCGTGATGACCTCCTGATTCGCCTTTCTGTACCCCTCCTGTCTCTTTTTTTTGAGCGCTGAAATCTGATCGTTGAGTTGCCTGTCTCTGGCGAGAACATCTGCTGGAATGTCGAAATGTGTCGATTCAGACCACTTGGACATGGCCTCGGCAAATATTCGAGACTTGGTGTATTCAGAGTCCTTGAAGGCTTCGTGAGGCCTGTTCAGCTTTACTCTTACCCTCGCAAGACCATCGTAAGGAGCTGTTCTGAGGAAACCATTTATTCTGACATCGAAGAACGTCTCACGTTGAGCTTTGGGAATGCTCGATCTCAATTCTTCCGTCAAATTGACGGCTTTCAGAAAATATTCTTCAGCCTTGTTGTTGTCGCCCATTCCCTCATAAGCTGTTCCAAGACCAGTGTACGCCGTGAACAGGCTATCCACGCTCCGGCTTTTTTCAGCGGATTCGCGAAGGTTATCGTAATATCGCTTTGCGCCCTGATAGTCTGATTTGACAACATGGAGTCTGCCAAGCGAAGACCAGTAACCCGCTTCCCTGAGCAGAGGCTCAGCCTTTTTCGTTTCACCCATATCCAGGTACAGATCACCCATGAGCTTCTTGGGCCGATCAACCGGTACCCCAGTTTCTTGGTATATGGTCAGGGCCGTCCGGAAATTTGCCAGGGCGTTTTCGAATTCCCTCCTCTGGGCGTAGATGCTGCCCAGGTTGTTCAGGGTCTGCCCTTCACCCTTGAGATCTTTCAGTTCTCTCTTTATGGCCAGAGACTTCTCGTAATATTCCACCGCCTTGTCATGCTGACCCCAATTCTTATAGACGTTGCCCAGATTGTTCAGGGCAGAACCTTCACCCTTGCGATTTTTGAGTTCCCCGCATACGGCCAGAGACTTCTCATAATATTCCACCGCCTTGTCATACTGGCCCCAACCCGAAAAGACGTTGCCCAGATTGTTCAAGGTTAGCCCTTCACCCTTGCGATCTTTGAGTTCCCGGCATATGGCAAGATCCTTCTCGTAATATTCCAACGCCTTGTCATACTGGCCCCAATCCTTATAGACGCTGCCCAGGTTGTTCAGGGTTTGCCCTTCCGTCCGCCCATTCTTCAGGCCTCTCGCGATCCGGAGGCCCTTCTCGTAACATTCTACGGCCTGATGATACTGGCCCCAATCCGAAAAGACGAGGCCCAGGTTGTTCAGGGTTTGCCCTTCCATCCGCCGATCCTTCAGGTCTCTCGCGATCTGGAGGCCCTTCTCGTAACATTCTACGGCCTGATGATACTGGCCCCAATCCAAAAAGACGTTGCCCAGGCCCAGGAGAGAATTGGCCTCCCCACCGCGATCCTTGAGTTCTCTCTTTATGGCCAGAGACTTCTCGTAATATTCCAACGCCTTGTCATACTGTCCCCAATCCGAAAAGACGTTGCCCAGGTTGTTCAGGGTTTGCCCTTCACCCTTGAGATCTTTCAGTTCTCTCTTTATGGCCAGAGACTTCTCGTAATACTCCACCGCCTTGTCATACTCACCCCAATACCTGTAGACGTTGCCCAGATTGTTCAGGGTAGAACCTTCACCCTTGCGATCTTTGAGTTCCCGGCATACGGCCAGAGACTTCTCGTAGTATTCCACCGCCTTGTCATACTGGCCCCAACCTTGATAGACAATGCCCAGGTTGTTCAGTGTTAGCCCTTCACCCTTGCGATCCTTCACCTCTCTCTTTATAGCAAGAGACTTCTCATAATATTCCAGCGCCTTGTCATACTGACCCCAGTCCTTATAGACAATGCCCAGGTTGTTCAGGATAGAGCCTTCACCCTGGCGATCTTTGAGTTGTCCGCATATGGCAAGAGACTTCTCATAATATTCCAGCGCCTTGTCATACTGACTCCAGTCCTTATAGACGTTGCCCAGGTTGTTCAGGGTAGAGCCTTCACCCTGGCGATCATTGAGTTCTCTCTTTATAACCAGAGACTTCTCGTAATATTCCACCGCCTTGTCATACTGGCCCCAATGCGCAAAGATCAGGCCCAGGTTATTGCTGACCACTCCCACCCCTTCCTGAAAATTCACTTTCTCGAAGATACGTAGGGCCTGCTCGTACTGTTCGACAGCTTTCTGCAAGTCTTCATTGCTCTGGGCCCTCTCTTGGAAAGCCTTTCCTTCATCAAAGAGCCTCATCCCTTGCTCCTTGGTTTGGGCAGGCGCAGCCGTGGATAACCCAAAGACAAGAAACACGGCGATAAACAACAACAGGATCATAATTCTTCCGGACATGGCAACCCCCGCCGGCAAGTCTATTCAATCATCCTTTCAATTCGGGGACACCGTACATGATTCGGTCTACGGGGCACAGATTGACTAAGGTGTCTCCCGACTTTGAATCTCAACTGATAAAACGCATCCGCTCCGGTTACCTTCACCTTGCTTTCAAGCGCCTGCACGAGGTCCTCCCTGATCCGGAACAATTGCTCCTTGGCATGTGAAGGCTCCACGTAGTCTGCAAACCCCAGGAAGTTGATCTCCCGTTCCATTCCAAGCGCCCGGTTACGGCCTTGTTCCGAACCGCCGTCCGCCTTCAACCTAGAGTTCTTCATACAGCCTTTCCGGTTTGGGATGCTTCAGCGGTTCTACGGGAACTCAGTCTTCTCTGCAGCGCCACTTTCCGGAACCCTCGTACGAATAGCCCGGCCATGGAGCCTGCAGCCAGTGTTTGAATCCCACGGGCAGCCCTTCCGTCAAGCCATCGTAGTCGATGATCTCACCCAGAAGCCTGGAACTCCACTGACCCGAAATTGAGGAATACATACTGGAGGGTGACGTAAACCGGCCTTGCCTGACTGCGATGATTGCGAAATTCTCGGCATCGTGCCAATAGTGAATCCCGTAATATGCAAGGCAGTCCGGTCGCTTCTCGCCGATTCCTACAAGGCTCTCGCAAAGACTTTCCGGCGGATGCCCCACAGAAGCGCGCACCTTGTTGACGCGCTCCGCCAGAGGACGGAGTTGTTCCTCGGCCATGCGAAGATGAAGCGCCATCGGCATGTTCACGGCTAGAGTGGTCACGATGCCGGCGCTCAGAAGGTAGGTCGGTATCGCACCGAATAGGACGAATTTTCGCAAGATCCCGGGAAACACGCGACGTACCGTGAAGACGATGTACCCTGTTGCAACGAACGGGAGTGACATCGCATACAAAAGGCCATCCATATCGCTACCGGGCGCGCCGCCGTAGACCTCGATCAAAGGGATGGCTGAAACCCCGAAAATGACCGCCAGGCCGGGCAAATAGTGTATCAGACGTCTTTTCGGCAAGGATTCGGCGGGCCCTCCGGATCGGCTCGCTGCCGCTGAGGAGTCATCCGTATTCCCGGTCCCTTCTAGTTTGTGCGCTCCATCAGGGTCAGATTCATCGTTACTCATGCTGAAATCTCCTGAAGCCGTAGTCGGACCGTGAGATGCCGGCCCCAATAGTTCGGTTTCTGCGGGACGCGAGCTTTATTTCGCAAGCAGCGGATCGCTTTTGAGACAGGCCTTCAGCGGTTCTAGAAATGTTCCTACGCGATCTTCTTTACCTCGTGCCCGATATCATGAGGGAATTCCGGGCCGAAATCCGCTCAATTCGGCCATTCAATTGTTTCGTTATTGGTATTGATGTAAACCCGTTTGAAGAGGTCGAGGTTTCAGGAGTCCGAAGACTTCGCCGTATAACTCATTCGTTAAGTCCACTTCTCGGGCTGTACCGTCGTCAAATTCCAGTCTGAGACAGTAGTCTTTCAAGTATTCGACTTTTGTGACATGCAAAAACATACAAATCCCCTATGGCAGTGGAGCGATCCCTTGCAGGGGCCCGCGTTCTGGCGCTCGATTCCAGTTGTCCATCAGTTCTTGTTGATGATTTTAGACCATTCGAAAAGCATACGGCGCGCGCGTTTGGCCATGTATCCTCGTACAACTCCTGTTAAGGATTTCAATTGTGACTTCTTGATCTCCGTATCTAGCATGAAAATGCGGGGGATCATGGTCGCTGTAGTTCATGAATACGGCCAGTCCGTAAGACCGCGAGATCTCGGGCGCTTCTACAATTTCTCACTGATAATAAGCGAAGATATCACGCCAGCACAGGAGAAAAAAAAACGACGATTAATCCATTTTGGTGCGCCCGATACGATTCGAACGTACGACCTCAACATCCGGAGTGTTGCGCTCTATCCTACTGAGCTACGGGCGCACTCTGTAAAAATTACTCCATGGCCCAATTGCTGTCAATGTGATTCGAAAATCGGCAAAATTAGTAATTCAGGAGGCCGATATCAAGAATTAGCGCCATCCAGGGGCAACCGGACCGTAAATATGGTTCCTGATCCCAATTTACTTATCACCGAGATATCGCCGTTATGATTCTTCACTATTCCGTAGCTGACGGCCAACCCCAGGCCCATTCCCATCCCCTCGGTGGAATCTTTGGTGGTGAAAAACGGGTCGAAAATTTTGTCCAAAATCTCTTCAGGCATACCACACCCGGAATCGATAAAGTCCACCTCCAGCCATCCCTCAGCATTACGAGTCCTGACCGTGAGCTTTCCGGACCCTTTCATCGCATCGACGGCATTGAGAATTATATTCATGAATACTTGTTCCATGAGATTGGAATCGATCACCACCTCAGGGACTGAAGAATCGTATTCTTTGGTCAATGTTATGCCAAAGAACCTTTGTTGGTGGACAATAATTTCAAGGGTTTGATCCAGGACTTGCTCTATGCGTCGCGATTCTTTTCGCATCGGGGTTTCTCGAGCAAAGTCAAGAACACCTTGGACAATTCCTCTGATTCGAGTTGTTTCTCTGACTATGACTTCCAAATCCTTTCGAGTTGGTTCATCGTCTTGAAATTTCTTTTTGAGAAGGTGAGCGAATGTTAGGACTCCTGTCAGAGGTTGATTAATTTCGTGTGCAATACCGGCTGCGAGTTTTCCCAGGGAGGCCAGTTTTTCGGATCGTAGTAGCTGTCGTTCCAGCGCTTTTCGTTCCCTTTGGTCCGTAATAATTCCCACCGAGCCAACCGCCTGCCCGTCCTCATAAAGAAGAGCGGCATACAGACGAACAGGAATCTCATTCTTATCCTTATCCAAAATAACCATTTCCCGTCTTTGGCGAATCCCAGGACTACCGAAATTGCCGGATCTCAGCTCCTTCATGATTTGTTCCGCTTCCCCGGGCTTGTAAAGTTGGCGGATGTTCATAGTTCCAACTACATCTTCTTTCCGGTATCCGGTAAGTCTTTCGGCTGCGGTATTGAAAATCGCGATTTCACCGCCTTTCCGAACGTAGACCGTAGCGCTGGGCGAATTTTCAATGAGATTGTCTCTGAGCTGGAGCGTGCGAAGTAGTCTTCTTTCCAATTTCTTCATTTCTCGTAAGTCCGTGAAAATTCCAACGGAACCCGCTTCCTGACCCCCCTGGTAAAGTATTGCGGCAGACAGATATACTGGGATCTCATTCCCCTGTTTGTCCACAACGACTATTTCTCGTTTTTGCAGAATCCCAGGGCCTCCAAATTCCTTAGATCTCAAATCCTTCATTATGCGTTTGGCTTCGCCGGGCGGGTAAACGGCCACGATACTCATTTTTCCTAAAACTTCGGATTTATTGTATCCCAACATCCTTTCTGCGGCCGAATTGAAGATGATGATAGATCCGCCTTTGCGAATGCTGACAATGGCGTCAGGCGAGTTTTCAATCAAATTTTCCCTAAATTGATAGGCTTGCTCCAGTTCAACATTGGCTTCTCGAACCAGCGTTTCCAGATTTGTCGTATATTGCTTTACCTTTTTTTTGAGGGCCACTTTCTCCAGGGATCGCCTTAACGAAATCGAAAGGAGTTCTTCGCCCACGGGTTTGGTGAGAAAGTTGGAGGCCTCCCGCCTGAGACATTCCACCGCCATTTCCAGATCGCCATGGCCGGTGATGATGATAACTTCAGAATCCGGGTCTAAGGCTTTGATACGAGTGAGAACTTCTCGTCCGTCCATCCTCGGAAGCCGTACGTCCAAGAGAACCACATCCGGCGATTCTTTCTTGAACATTTCCAGGCCGGTCGGACCATCTTCAGCCACGACTACCTGGTGACCATCCAGTTCAAGGGTCATTCGCATCATATTGCGAATGCTTTCCTCATCATCAACCACGAGTACTTTTGTCATTATCGGTCTTCCTTTTCAAGGCAGGAAAGCTGACGCGGAACAAGGCGCCCTCTTCCGGCCCTGTCTGAACCTCTATCGTGCCCCCGTGCTCTTTTACAATACCATAGCTTATGGATAGACCAAGGCCTGTTCCCTCTCCGCTCTCTTTAGTGGTGAAAAAGGGCTCAAAAATTTTTAATTTCAAGGATTCCGGGACTCCCGGCCCGTTGTCGGCGACGGTGATCACCACATCTTGATTTTCGAGGCAAGACTTGATCGTAATTGCCTTGGTTTCAGTCCGGACTTTCGAATCTATGCGCTCTTCCTCCGCCAGCATGGCGTCCCTGGCATTGAGGACCAGATTTATGAAAACCTGCTCAAGACGGTTAGCGTTACCCAATATGGGAGGCAAATTTTCCTGCAGATCAAGGTCACAACGGATGTCTCTCGCGCTCAATTGAGTTCCCAGCAAAGTGAACACGCTTTGAACCGGCGCATTGATATCTATCGGCATCATGGTTTCATCACTTTTGCGGCCGAATTCCCGAAGGTGATTGATAATTCTCGATGCCCGCTCGATGCTGGCCGTAAACTCTTTGGTCACATTTCTAAGGTCTTCAAGAGACAAGGTCTGTCCGCTTCTCGTCTTCTTCACCAGGTAATCACAGCCGAGGCGGAGAACATTCAGAGGCTGATTCAATTCATGAGCAACCCCTGTGGCCATCTCGCCCACGGTAGCCATTTTCCCCGCCTGTATTAGCATAGCGTGCTTTTCGAGCTTTTCGGTGATATCCCAAACTGCGGCAATTATTGAAGGTCGGCCCCGATAACGACTCAAGCGCGCATGAAAGTTTACTTTTAGTGTCGATCCGTCGCGACGTCTGTGCAAGAGCACAGGATGAAGAGTACCCTCTGTCGGAAGAAGCATCTGCTCGATGGGCGCCAACTCTTTCAGTAACCCGCTGGTGAATTCGCGGTGGCGTTCCGGTCCCAGATCCACAAAGCTCATTCGGAGGAGTTGTTCCCTGGAGTATCCGTATTCTTCTTCGGCCCGAGCGTTTACATCAACTATTCTCATGTTCTCGGCTTCAAGGACAAAGATTGGGAAAGGACCATTGTCGAAGAGAAACCGATACTTTCCTTGTGATTCCCGGAGGCGTGTCTCGGAAGCCTTGAGATGAGCGATCATCCTGTTGAAAGATAAAGTCAGTTGGGCGATTTCATTGGAAGCTTCCGATGCGTCATGGGAAACCACCTCATACATGTGCGATTGCTCTGATTGGGAATCGGCGTCAGTCAGTGTGCCGCCGGCCTCTCGACTTATTTGATCAGCCCTCTTGGTAAGTTCCATGAGGGGCCGAGTCACTTTCTTGGAAATTAATTCGATGAAAAGACAGCTTACCGCTATGACTACTATGCTGACGACGAAATGAATTATTTTCAGATTCAGTATGACAGAAGGGTCTCCGCGGAGTTTGGGAAAAACAGTCAGTTGCAGGATTATTCCAATAAAAAACACCCCGCCAATCACAATAGAAAGCGTACCTATCAAGATCCGGTTCTTAATGGAAAATAGAAAGCCGGTGCGGGGCTTAAGAAATGAGGGTACAAACCTCTCAATCCACGCGAGCGTAGTCTCGAGCCAATCCGGCTTGCCATAAATGATCGGATAGTGGCTTTCAGAAAGCTTTTTCTCGATGTCCTCCTGGGCCATTTGTTCGACTCCTGGGAGAGTCTGTCGGCTTATTTGAATAATGCTCGGCTAGATAAGTGTTGGACAAGGTTGGGCCGAGCAGGGTCGCTCCCGCTGGATCCAACGTCAACAAAATACACATGTCGTGTTTTGATCAATAGACCGACCAACGCATGAGCGATTAGTTCTTTGTCAAGAGTCCCGAGCGAACGGAGCGCTAGAACCTGCTTTTCAAGAGGTGAACCTATTGAACCTTGCGGCGCCCTGACAATGCGTCAGAGCCAGCCGTCTTTATCCAAGTAATCCCACAAGTCGTCTCGCAATGCTTGATATTCGTCTTTGACATCTTCATATGATCGGGCATTCTCAATGGCTAGGGCCACCTGTTCTGCAAATCCGTAAAGGAATTTGATTTCTTCATCGGCAAACTGCCTTCGCTCGGAAGTATAGACTCGAAGAGCGCCGATCACCTTATTTCTAACCATAAGAGGCACACTCAGAATTGAGGCGATTTGCTCCCGCCTGGCCTCTTCAGGATATTGTATTCGGAGATCTGTCGTAGCATCCTCGACCCAAACATGTTTCCCGTCCATTACCGTAGAGCCGATACTTCTTGATGAATCGAGCGGTCCTTTATCCACATAATTACGACTCAATCCGTTGGAAGCGAAAATTCGCAACTTCTCGCGGTTCTTGTCCAAAAGGCTCAGAGAGCTTCCCTTCACCTTCATTACTTTAACCACTCCCTGGACTATAAGTTCCAGCACCTGTTTCAAATTTAGTGTTGACGAAATGGCCGTTTTGACTTCCTCGAAGGTATCCTCTCTGTATCGCCGTTCGAAACGAGACTTTCGATCGTCCATCACCTTGTCAACTAGACTCACCAGTTGGTCCGGGGTGAAAGGTTTTCTTATGTAATCCACCGCGCCCAGTTTCATCGCCTTTACAGCCGAGTCAACCGTTGAGTACGCGGTCACCATGATCATGGATAGGTCCGGATCGACTTCTGCCAGGGCTTCCATAGCCTGGATTCCGTCCATGCCGGGCATTTTTAGATCAGTGATCAAGACGTCAAATCCGCCCGCCTTCAGCGCATTCAGAGCCTGGTCGCCACTACGGCATGTCTTGACCTCGTATTTTTCTCCCTCCAAAACACGTGTAATGCTGTCCAGGACTATCTGCTCGTCATCCAGCACCAGAACTTTTCCGTTTTTTTGCTCCATCTTATCCTACTCCTGGCGAGAATACTTCTTTGACAACTTTGAAGGCATTCAGCAATCATGCGCTACCGAATTTGTAATCTGCCGGCCTGCCGGTAAATCTCCCGCAGCGCGAAGTCATTTTCCGCGCTTGAATCAATCTTTATCTCCGGCTTGCTCCATCTTACGCGCGACCGGCCCAGGAATATAGTTCTTCATGGCCTGTATATCGCCGCGAACTTTCTCATATGACATGGCGTTTTCCAGGGCTCGAGCCCCCTGTTCCGCGAATTTCACCAGCAAGTCCATTTCTTCGTTGTCCAGTTTCCGCTCATCTGCTTGATAGACCCTCAGAAAGCCGAGAATTGCGTCGCCAATTTTCAACGGAACCGATGTGATCGACGCAATGCCCTCTTTGCGGGCCTCGTCCGGGTAATGCAGGTTAGCGTCAAATGACGATTCGCCAATGAAGACAGGTTTTCCTGATTTAAAAACTCCGGAAATGCTCTTTGAGCTATCCAAAATTCCCTTCGAAAGATAGGTTTCGCTCAACCCGCAGGACGCGGCTATGTCCAGAGTTTGATCTTTCGCTTGCAGCATAACCGCGCTGCCTTTGGCTGAGAACAAGCGCACGACACTCGTGCAGATAAGGTCAAGGATCTCCTTCAGGTCCAGACTGGATCTAAGGGCCTTTTCCGCCTCACCGTAACTCTGCTCTATCTCCCGGTCACGTCTGGATTTTAGGGTTTTGTCGAGAGCCCTTTCAAGGACTACCAGAAGTTCATCAGGTGTAAAAGGTTTGGGAAGATAATCGAGCGCGCCGAGTTTCATTGACTGCACGGCGGAATCCACCGTGGCAAAACCTGTAAACATCACCAGACCGGCATCCGGATGGTCGCGGGCAACAGCTTGCACTACTTCCATCCCGCTACGATCGGGCATCATCAAATCTGTGAGCACAAGATCATACGGCTGTTTAGCTAGTTTCTCGAGTGCCTGATCTACTCGAAACGCCCCATCTACTAGATAGCCTTCTTGCTCGAGAATTCTCCGCACACTGTCATGAACAATCTGCTCGTCATCAATGACCAGAACGGCGGCTTTAGCTCTACCGCGGGAATTCATTACAACCTCCTTATATTTCAACTCATGTCAACTCATAGCTCCAGGCGCCACAAGGGGCAGTCGGGAACTGGTCCGTTATCTCAACTAAATTCGGTCAAGAGGCTTTTCTCAAGATACCACAGTTTCGCGGAGCGTTCCCGGAATTTTCACGCGCAGTCAACAGGAAGCCGGCTTCCCAGAATACCCATTCTCATTGGACTCTCTTTCCCGGACGATTCAACTTCACTCGACACACGGTGGTATTTTCTTCAAATAGTTGATATACGGCCATGTCGGGAAAATTGGAAGGTACGAAAATCATGTGGGAAGAAATTTTCTCCGATATCTTGGCCGGCCCGACAAAACAGCCATTCGGAGAACGTACTTCCAACGGCTCCCCATCCTTTAGTCCCAATTGGTCTGCATCTTCCCGGTTGATTTCAATATATCCTTTCGGACAGAGATCCAGCAAATTCTTGGAATGGGTCGTAACGGAGCCGAAATGAAACATGGACCGGCCGGCCATCATCTCGAAAGGATACTCCGCTGCATCGGGCGGCTCAGGATCTTCTATTGTTCTGACCGGGGCGAAGGAATAGGGTTTGCCGCTCCTTGCGGGTCCTGTTTCCTGCGAAAAGGGATGCCTGATGCTCCCGTCCGACGGAAGATCCGCCAGTCTCAAGCCTTTGTAAAAGGGTATCGTTGAGGACATTTCGTGGAATATATCCGCTGCTGTGAAATAGCCCATCGGACGACCCATTGCCTTTGCCACTTCTTCAAAAATGCTCCAGTCAGGCCTGGACTCTCCCAAAGGCTGTATTACCTGATTGAGTTTTTGAATGCGATGTTCAATGTTGGTCATTGTGCCTTCTTTCTCGGCAAAAGACGCGGCCGGAAAAACGCAATCCGCCATCCGCGCCGTAGGACTGAGAAAGAGATCCTGCACAATTAATAGATCCGCCTTCTTAAATGCTGACGCATACCTGCCTGAATGAGGATAATCCGTCAACGGGTCCGCGCCCACAATATATACTGCTTTCACTTCTCCCGTCTCCAGGCCGCGAGCTATTTCGGTCACAGTTTTACCGCGAGTGTAAGGGAGGTCGGTATTCCAGACGCGGTGAAAGAGATCTCTCACTCTGGCTATATCCTGATAGCCGGGCAGGTATTCCGGCATATTCCCCATGTCGCATACGCCGACAATGTTGCCTTTCTCGAATATCGGATAAATTCCAGCTTTGGCCCGTCCAATATTGCCTGTCAGCAGCGCCAGGTTCACAAGATTCATGACGCACTGCAGGCCGTCTTCCTGAAGGATAACATCGCCGCCGAATACGATGGCTGCATCCGGCGCTTCCGCGAAAATGCGAGCCGTCTCCTCCAGCGCCTGCTGGGGAACTCCAGTCCTTTTCAAGATCCCTTTGAGGGAAATCTTATCAAGCAGCTTTTTGAGGGGGAGGAAGTTCGCCGTTTGATCCCTGACGAATCTTCTATCCCAAAGCTCGAGATCCAGAATGATCTTCATTATTCCAAGAATGAGGTCATTTTCAGCATACGGACGGATCGAAAGTCGAATCCTCGCAAATCGGTCGAGACTGGTTGCACGTGAATTGGCTACTATGACATTGCTGTCGTAGCGACGGGCCGCGGCCTTTATTTTCCAAGCCAACGCCGGCGTTTCCTCTAGCGGATCAATACCGATGACTAGCAACGCGGAACTGTCAAGTAACTCTTCCAATGTGCCTGTTGCGCCTTTCACTCCACAGGTCAACTCGAAAGCGCGTTGAACCCGAAGGAAACTGAAGCGCGCTTCACTATCCACATTATTTGCGCCAACTATTGCCCGGAAGAATTTTTGAAAGGCATAGCAATCTTCGTTGGTTAGCCTGGGAGAAGCCAGCCCGGCGACGCTCTCCGGACCTGATTTTTCAATAACTTGCTTGAGCTTTCCAGCGGCGAACGCGATAGCATCCTCCCAAGAAGCCGGCTTAAGCTCGCTTCCTTGCTTTAACAAAGGTGTCAGGAGGCGATCTTCATGTTCAATGAGGTCGTACGCGAAACGGCCACCAACGCACAGAGTTCCCTTGTTGTGACTATCGATATCTGTGGTTATGCGGAAGATGCGATTATCTTTGACGTTCATTTCCATTCTGCAACCTGCGGAACAGAGAGGGCAGACTGTGGCGGTTTTTCTTAACTCCCATGATCTTGCCCAACGTCTGGACACTTTGGTGGCCATAGCGCCCGAAGGACAGGCTTCGACACATTCGCCGCAGAAGTCACAATTGAGTATTCCGCCGTCGGTGGTATCGATTCGGGCTTGGTAACCGACTTCTTTCAGGGCTAGAGCGCTTGCCCCGATGACTTCGTGACAAACCTTCACACATCGTAAACACGTTATGCAAAGATTCGGGTTGTACTCTATTAGCGGCCAATTCCGGACAACCGGGATGTTGCGTTTTTCTACAGGGTAATCCGAACCATAAATGTTCAGTCGGTACGTCAGATTTTGGATTTCGCACTCTCCGGCCGCAGGACAAACCGGACAATCCAGAGGATGATCCATAAGCACTAACTTCATCACCTCGTCTCGAATGGCCCTCAGTCTGGGAGTGTCCGTCTTTACAATCATACCTTCGGCCACAATTGTGTTGCAGGAGGTCACCGGACGAGTAACGCCTTCTATTTCCACCACGCACATCCGGCAGGAATCCGAGGGGCTGATTTTCGGGTGATAACAGAGCGTGGGAATCCAGATTCCAACCTGTTTGGCTGCTTCGAGTATGGTCATTCCTTCCGCAGCCGAAACCTCAATATCATCGATCACAACTTGAGGCATAATCCTATCCTTAATTGGTGAAACACGGCTTCCTGAAAAGATCTGCTGACAACTTTTCAGTAGCCGACGTGAAGAGCTTATATGGAAATTGATTCGAACTCCGTTTCCTTAACGGCCGCCAGGATCAAGTGGAAGCATCGTAAGCAACGACTGGCTTCGATAAATGAACTTCGCTGGGTAAAACCGGAATCTACCTCGCGAAAATTAGTTATTCTCTCTCTCGCGTCCAGCTTACGCTGTGGGGGCTTGCCACCCGAGCGGCTCGGGGTTCTGGCTGTCACAAGAACGCCATAGTCCTGCTCTATCTTCGTAATCAGATTCTGAATCCATTCACCCTCAGACGGCGAGCACTTACCGGTGGTGACATACTGGTGAATCATTCTTGCTGCCTTTTTTCCGCCGGCTATGCCATGCACCACGGTCAGCGGCCCACTGACCGCATCTCCGGCTGCAAAGACTCCCGGCCTAGTCGTCATCAGGGTGTCGGGGTCTACCTTTATGGTTTCATGCCGGCTGATTTCGATACCATCCGCCGGATTGATAAAACCCAGGTCCGCTTTTTGGCCGATTGCCGGAATGAGAGTGTCGGCTGGCAGATCGAATTCGGATCCTTCTATAGGCACAGGTCGTCTACGACCAGACCGATCGGGTTCTCCCAGTTCCATGCGAATACATCGAAGCCCAGTCATGCCTCCATTTTCATAGAGTATTTCTACGGGCTGGGTAAGAAAGTGAAACTCTATACCTTCTTCCCGAGCATCCTCCACTTCTTCGGGATCCGCAGGCATTTCAGTCTCGGAGCGTCGATAAACAATACTGACCTTAGAAGCTCCCATTCGCCGGCACGCTCTGGAGCAGTCAATCGCGGTATTTCCACCGCCTACAATCACCACATGATCACCGACGATCACTTCGCGATCGAGATTGACTTCGCGCAAGAAGTCTATTCCTCCCCTAAACACTCCTTTTATGCCTTCGTCCTCTCCCTTCAAACCCATAGGAAGCGACTTGTGGGATCCGATTCCGAGAAAAGCGGCTTTGAATCCCTGATCAAAAAGATCCTGAATTTGGAAATCTCTGCCCAAGGACTTTCCTTGCTCCAAGCCGACTCCGAGATCCCGGATTATATCTATCTCTCTTTGCAAGACCGTTCGAGGCTGCCGGTACGGCGGTATACCGACCGCAACCATTCCGCCCGAGATTTTGAGGCTTTCAAAAATCGTCACAGGATGGCCAAGGCGGTTCAAGTAATATGCAGCGGATAATCCTGCGGGACCGGCTCCAATCACCGCTACGGGCGCTTGATCGAGTTCCGCTTTCTCGATGGGCGCCTGAAGGTGGTGCGTGAACTCATAATCCGCAGCGACTCGCTTGAGTATTTTAATAGGAATTGCCACGTCACCCATGTTGGCTACGCTGCATGCTTTTTCGCAGGGGGCCGGGCAGACTCGCCCGGTTACACCGGGCAACGGCATCTCCTTTCTAATTATCGCAAGTGACTCGTCGTAACGAAGTTCCTGAAGCATCTCCACATAGGAAGGAATATTGATATGGCAGGGACAGGTATTCATGCACGGCGCCGAAATTTTGCCCAGATACCTAACCCCATTCTGCTTCATGCCGGACCTGCAAACTTGCAGGAAATTCTCCCGAAAATGAATGAGGCCTTCTCGTAGTAACTCTCCCGCGCTTTGACATACAGAGCACTTCGCAGCATCGTTTAAGATGTCGGCCATGCGGGACAGCAGGTTCAAATCGGATTCTTCCCCCTCGCCTCGAATGAGCTTGTCGAGAGTTAGAAGCACCAACTTTGATCCCTTAATTCCCGTAATACATTTTCCGCAACAATAATTGGTCTGAATGCGGCTTACATACTCTCGTATCATAGGAACAAAATTGAAATCCTCGTCAAACTGAAGAAAACCCTTACCGCTCATCAGGGCCGTCAAGTTGTCCGGGAATGCCTCAGCTGACGGGAAGCGCTCATCATCCTTCCCATCACCTTCAGCGCCTATTGTGCGCTGATCTCGAAGAGTTTTACCCCATCGGCCAAATATGATCTGCTTCATTCAGGGCCTCCAATCCGGCAGATCCTGCCGAATAAGTTATAATAGAATATCCGTCGTAAGGGAACTGAGAAATCGGGCGCGAAGGATTTTCTTATACTTTATAAATTATATAAGGAACCGCGCAGCAACTCAAGATGCCTCCTCAGATTCTCCTGATTCTCACATTAAAATATCGACCTGTAGAGGCCGTCTTGACATAGACGACAGCGCTTGTTACATTGTGGAAAATCAATGGCAACAAGCGAAAAGTGTATTTGGCACGCCTTTTTGAAACTGGGGGAGATCATGAATCCCTTTGAGTTGTTTCAGTCGCCGGAAGTTTACAAATTGGCCATATTGTATTTTTCACGGTCTCGGGGATTAGCCATCGTGGGCCGGCAAGCAGCCGATGACAATGTGGAGGTCATTCAGATTTCGGGTGAAGTAGACCCGCACACTGGAAATTTTACGGCGTTGGACTATGTTCTTTCCGATTCCGCTGAGCGTTTTCCTATTATCACCAAGAAGGATTTCGAGCGGCTGGTTTCATTTATTGCAAGCAAAGTAGATGACCAAACCAGGATGAGCATCATCGAGCCTGACGTCATGAGAGTGGTCATGTCTCAGCCTAACGCTCAGGAACCTGGAAAGTACGTCCACTAGCGCACAGCCTCATTAGGCTGCTTTGATTACGGTCATCGTAATTTTGATTTTGAAACCCTTCCCAGCCGATATTAGACCATCGGCCTTGGCTCGGGTCCCGATCCTGTGTGGCCTGAGCAGACCCTTGACCATCATTTGATCGCACGCGAGACAAATTCTCCGATAATCTTGTCGCCTATTGGACGAAACAATGACCAACAATCTAATTGATTCTCACGCGCATTTGGAATTGGAACCACTGGTAAACGATTCCGCGGGAGTGATTGAGAGAGCTACAGCAGCCGGGGTTATTGCGATTGTCAGTGTGGGCATAGATATCTCGGACGCTGAAAAGGTATTGGAGATTGCCGATCGGTTCAAAGGGGTTTTTGCTTCCTTGGGCTTCCATCCTCATAATGCGAAGGATGCGCATGACGGGGCGCTGTCAAGAATGGAAGAGCTGGCAAGGCGCCCCAAAGTGGTAGCCTATGGGGAGATTGGTTTGGATTTTTTCCGAAATTGGTCGCCACAATCGGTTCAGACCGCGGTGTTTGCCGATCAACTGGAACTGGCGAAAAGTCTTGCTAAACCGGTTGTGATTCACCTTCGAAACGCGCATAAGGAAGGTCTCGACATACTGGAAAAAGCAGCTCCGTTCGGCGCTGGCGGCGTCATCCATTGCTTTTCCGGTGACCAAGGCGATGCCGACCGCGCGCTGGAATTGGGTTTTCACATCTCGATTCCGGGGACGGTTACATACAAAAAGAATGAGGGGCTTAGGGCAATTATTAGCAGGCTCCCCGAGGATAGAATACTTTTAGAAACAGATGCCCCGTTTCTGGCGCCGGAGCCACTTCGGGGGAAGAATAATGAGCCCGCCTTTATTGTGCATACAGCAAAAAAAGTGGCTGAAATCAGGCAAATCTCTGTCCAAGATGTTTCCGGAATAACAACTGCGAATGCTATCCGCCTGTTCAGATTACCTCTAGACCTCGGCGCAAGTGATGCAGATTCACATCAAGGAGTTCAGAAGCCCCGCTAAAGGCCCCCTAATAAAAGGTTAGGATTTTCGGGATGATCTCACGGTCAGCACTGGACAATCGGCCGTTCGCACCACGTTTTCCGCGGTGCTCCCCATGATGAGATGTTTGAACCCGGTCCATCCATGAGTACCCATGACTATGAGACCCGCGGAATTTTCATCCGCGAATCTGACTATCTCGAAGGCGGGGCTGCCGACACGCGAATGTGCGCTGACCGCGATAACACCGGAGCACTCTTTTGAGATTAGATCCAGAGCCTTGGAAACGGACTGCTGAATACTATCAAGCGCAGACCTTACGTCCACAGGCACACCTTCTTCCAGAGACGGATACCCGATTTGGGAAGAATTTATGACATGCAGAATCGAAAGCTCGGCCCCGAATGTTTTCGCGTAATCTAGGGCATATTCCAGCGCTGGTCGGGAGTTCTCTGAGAAATCGGTACAAAAGAGTATTTTCTTAGGTATCATTGGATTAGACCTCTTGTCTCTTGATGAGGGCAAAAAACCCTTAATTTAAACTTAGAACCTTGCTAAAAACATATCAAGAAAAGAACTCTGCCTGATTTCACTTTTTACAACATATTTATTGAGCGTTATTCCATTGAATCGGAACATCACATGAAGCTCGCCAGGACGGGAAATGATTTACCGTCAAAGATCAGAAGAACAATAGAACGATACCGGATGATCGATAGCGGGATGCGTGTGGTCGTCGGGGTCTCGGGCGGACCCGACTCAACCGCTCTGCTGCACATTTTGAACATCTTAAAGGACGAACTTGATTTTTGGATTGCCGTCACCCACCTGGACCATGGGTTGCGCCAAGAATCGGGGGCTGACGCTGATTTTGTGGCAGAAACGGCCAAGCGACTAGGAATCGAGTTCCGGGTCAAAAGGATGAACATTTTAGCCGTTGCGAAAGAGTTCGATGTAAGCGTCGAAGAAGCCGGGCGTCGTACGCGCTACCAATTCCTCGAGGAGACGAGAATATCCTGTCAGGCAGATGTCATAGCCACCGGCCACCACCGCGATGATGAGGTTGAAACCTTTTTTCTAAGAATATTTCGCGGGTCATCTATCAAGGGCCTGTGCGGGATTCCACCGGTGAGGGGACGAATAATCCGGCCTTTGATAAATACAGGCAGATCTGAAATCCTTGATTTTCTAAAACAGCAAGAAATTCCTTATCGCATAGACAAAACAAACTTGGAGACTGACAGTGATCGAAATTTCATAAGAAATCGGATCTTGCCTGTAATTGAGAGTCGTTTTCCTCAATTTCGAGCGCCGTTGAAGCGAACCATGGAACTAATCAAATCTGAGGACGATTTTTTGGAAAGCGAAGTAACCAAAATATATGCTGATAGTGTTACCCATGACGCCACTTCATTGACTGTGAACATGTCCCAATTAGGAGATCTTCCTGCAGCGCTCACCGCGCGGCTTCTCTTGCGTGCTCTGCATGATTTTTTCGGAGCTGAAATAAGATGGCGCCAATCTCACATGCGGGCTCTCTCTGCTGTGATACGCAGGGACAACCCTTCAGCAATGCTGTGTCTTCCTAACGGTATAAAATTGGTCAGAGAATACGATCTTATTCTGATCTCCCGTCATGAAAGGAAGGAGTCGCCGAGATCCGATTTCATCACAGTATCAGGCCCGGGAAAAGTCCCGGCGCCGCAACTCGGACGAGCCATAGAATTTCGCGTTTTGTCCAAGGCCGACAATTGGCGCCTCGACACATCAGATCGAACTAATGTTTATTTTGACGCGGATGTGCTCAAATTCCCCCTTGTTATTCGGACTCCGAGACCTGGTGATCGATTCCGGCCATGGGGTAAAGGAGGAACCCGAAAGCTGAAAAAAGTCTTAATAGATTTAAAAATTCCACTCCGACAGCGAAAACGAATTCCGCTACTGGTAAAAGATGATAAGATCTTATGTATACTGGGCATTCGTCGTGGTTCTGTCGCCCCGGTCGGCCGGGGTACACGCTCGATCCTTAGGGTGACACTCATTGACGAGCCATCGCACGAAGAAATTTGACCTGAGTCTTGAAAATCCGACCTGATTCGATTTCCGTTTCACCTGGCATGATATCCTGTTCATCCTACAAATTGACGTCCGGAAAACCTCTGACGAACCCCCTGCGCGGTCATCGCTGTTATTCTGTAGTAGGTTTTGGATCACTCTCCGCCACAGAATGATATGCCGAGAGTCGTTGGTCAAAGCAGCCTATTTCTACTTTGCCGAGATCCTGATATTATCTGTCCTACACGGCCGCAATAATGAGTCCGACGCTGATTTTTCCGTTCCAAATTTTTGGGAGAGGGTTGATGTCAAAAGGTGTCAGTGCGATAACACGATTGCTTATTAGGGCGATGTTGATTGCATTCACCTTGATTTTGACCATCGTCTTGTCCGGCCCGCGTTGTGCCGCAGAGCCGTCAAGCGCCAACAATCCGGCTCAAATTAGTTCAGGGGCGGAGGAGAGCCAGGTTTTAGCATCTGATGCAAGGCGGCCGGAATCGAACAGAAATAATTCTAGTACAGGCTTCCAACTTTTTGATTATACCGTTCATCTGCTAAAGCGCCATTACGTTCGAGAAATTCCGGATGCGCTCCTTTTCGATATGCCACTAAAGAGAATGATGATGACTTTCTTGCCCAATTGCGTCGAGGAGATCCCCGATTTCGACGAATGTTTGGAAGGACGAGCGAAGTGTTTCGCCCGATCAATTCGATCCATTGCTTCGCGGTGCAATATTGGACGAGATCGTCTCGTTGAAATCGCCATAAATCATATATTGAAAGACTTGGATCCAAACACCGGGCTCCTGAACGAAGCCATGCTCAAGGAAATCAAGATCAGCACTTCAGGAAAGTTTGGTGGAGTGGGACTAGTAGTGGCATCGCGAGAGGGCGAATATATCGTAGTGTCCCCGTTCGAAGGTTCCCCGGCCCACAGGGTAGGAATAAAGCCTGGGGAAATTGTTCTGGAGATTGATGGTCGGTCGGTTCAAGGACTGCCTTTAACTGAAGTCTTGGGCAAGGTCCGAGGACCTGCGGGTTCCACAATCACATTTACCCTCAAAGATCCTAAATCAGAAAAAATACGTCACGTTCGCCTGCGGCGTAAGGAAATTGTCGTGCCTCCTGTCCGATCTGGAATGCCTGTCGAAGGGATTGGATATATTCGACTGGTCAATTTTCAGGAAAGCACTTACATCCAAACTGAACGAGCTCTGAGACAAATTACGTCGGGAGATGCTGTGCCCTTGAGGGGTTTGATTTTAGATCTACGAGATAATCCGGGCGGCCTCTTTGACCAAGCCATACAGGTAGCAGACTTATTTCTTCCGTCGGGTGTGATAACTTCCCTACGCGGTCAAAATGATCGGTTGAATCGGGAATTCAGAGCTGATTCACGAGCATTTGTTCCGAGGATACCCATTGTGGTCCTGGTAAATAATGGAACCGCCAGCGCTTCTGAGATCTTGGCCGGCGCTCTGAAAGGTAAACCGGGAGTTGTGTTGATGGGAAGACGCACCTTCGGAAAGGCCTCAGTTCAAGCGGTATTTCCTCTAAGAAAAGGCTTGGCTTTGCGCCTCACGACAGCTCATTACTATACGGCTGACGGAGCCGATATTGAAGGAAAAGGCCTGGAGCCGGACATAAGATTGGAGGATACCGATGATAATCTCGTCGAAGGCACAGTGGATCCTTTAGCTGGAGACAGCCTGAAAACGGACCACGCGGTCACCAAAGCTGTTGAATATATTCTCTCTTCACAAGAACCGGAGGACCGGCCATTTCGGTCATTATTCTAGTTCGGGACATTCGGGGAGCAGGCCCGGCGCATTATTCTTGACCGTTTCCGGACTAAAGGCTATCAACCTTTGTGGAAAAAGCCCGTTTTCGCCGTCTCATGGAGAATTATGGGATGAACCTTACAGATCGTGACAAACAGATTATCAAGGATTACATCGACCGGGGTGAACCCCTGCCGCCCAAGTACAAGGTGATGCTCTTCGCCGATGCGCCGGAGGTCGAGTTGATCTGGCAGGGGAAGACAAGCGAAATTACGAGCGTCGTACTTCCGTTCCAGTCCATAGAGCAGATTGACGAACCACGAGCTGAAACCTTGTCGGGGAGTACAATGGACTTGTTCGCCGCCGATGCGGTGAGCGGAAGGCAGTCCGGTGGATGGACAAACAAGCTCATTTGGGGCGACAACAAGTTGGTACTGTCCTCCCTTAAGAATGGCCCAATGCGGAGGGAGGTTGAGGCAGCCGGGGGCTTGAAACTTATCTATATTGACCCTCCGTTTGATGTGGGGGCTGATTTTTCGGTGGAAGTTAAAGTCGGAGGCGACAACACTCTGATAAAAGAACCCAGTATCATAGAAGAAGTGGCCTATCGTGACACCTGGGGACGGGGTACGGATTCATATTTGGCCATGATGTACGAACGGTTGACCCTCATGCGGGATTTGCTCTCGGATGGTGGAAGCATTTATGTGCATGTAGGCCCAGCCATATCGCACTTGGTCAGGTCTTTGATGGACGAAGTGTTTGGGAATGAGAAATTCTTGAATGAAATAATCTGGAAGCGGACACCGTTTGCCGGAAGTAGTAAAGCACTGGCTCGCAAGTTTCCTACAAACCATGACTGCCTACTTCTTTACACGAGGTGTCAGGACGACTATTGCTTCTCTCATCAGTATTCGGATTATTCCGAAGAATACAAAGCCCGATTTAAGTATAAAGATGGACGAGGTTTTTACAGGAAAACCTTGCTCAAAACCTACTCTGCAAGAACTGAAGAAAGATTGAGAGCCGAAGACAGGTGGATAGACCCTATAAGACCTGGCGCGTATCCTTCCTACAAGCAGTATTTGCACGAATCAAAAGGCAAACAACTTGAGGACATTTGGGGGGGGGAAGAAATTGAGGAGGGAGGATGTCCAGATGATGACAATGTTTGGGAAGACGCTAATTTAGCAAATCCAATGGCGGATGAGAGAACCGGGTACGCCACGCAGAAGCCGGAAGTACTGCTTGAACGAATAATGGCGGCTTCTTCCGTTGAAGGAGACCTAGTAGCGGACTTTTTTTGTGGCTCGGGTACCACTCTCGCTGTGGCAGAAAAGCTAGGACGGAAATGGATAGGTTGCGACTTGGGACGGTTCGCTATCCATACGACTCGCAAGAGGCTTATCGGAGTTCAGAGGGAACTCAAAGCTAAAGGTCACCCGTACCGCAGTTTTGAAATACTCAACCTTGGAAAGTACGAGCGGCAATACTTCGTCGGCATAAACCCGAATTTGACTGAGGAAGAGCGGACAAAGCAAGCCATCCAGAAGGAGGAGCAGTACCTTTCCCTCATTCTTACCGCATACAAAGCCGAAAGACTTGCCCAAATGCCGCCCTTTCACGGCAAGAAAGGGGCGACTGCCGTGGTGGTTGGCCCGATAGACGCTCCGATTACTCTCGCTCAAGTCAACGAGATCATTGATGAGTGTTGCCGCAAGCAAATCAGCAGGGTGGACATCTTGGGCTTTGAGTTTGAAATGGGACTAAAGCCGGTGGTTCAGGACGAGGCACGGCAAAAAGGAGTCAGCCTCAGCCTGAAGTACATCCCCAAGGATGTCTTTGACAAGCGGGCAGTGGAACGGGGCCAGGTACAATTTTACGATGTGGCCTACGTGGAAGTCTTGCCCAAGGTCAAAAAAAATGGCGTGGTTATTTCTCTCACCGATTTCGGAGTCTTCTATCGTCAGGATGATCTCGATGCCCTGGGCGAGAGGCTGAAACCCGGCGGCAGCAAGGTCTCTGTGGACGAGGGCCAAGTGGTTAAAATCGTGAAGGACAAGAAGGGAAAAATCACTCGTGAAGTTCTTACCAAGAAATGGACAGACTGGATTGACTACTGGGCAGTGGACTTTGATTATGAAAACCGGCCTGAAGTAATCCGTGTCGTGGAGGACGGCAAGGAACGAGATGTCTGGACGGGCAACTACATATTTGAAAACGAGTGGCAAAGTTATCGCACACGAAAAGACCGGAACTTGGAGCTGACGAGTGGAGAGCATACCTATGAGAAGACCGGTCGGTACAAGATAGCGGTGAAGGTGATAGACATTTTCGGGAACGACACCACAAAGGTTGTGGAGGTCAAAGTTTGAAAGTCGCCCTCCCGGAAATTCGGCATTCCCTTACGGGATTCCAAGCACTGGTAGCACTGTACGACCAGACCAAGGATTGCATTTTTGACGAAATCCAGATCGATATGAGTCGAGTCAGTTGGTTTGACGCCGATATGTGTGCGGCTTTCGGGGCCATTCTTTACCGTCTCGGGGACAAACTGAACACATTATGGCTGTCCAACATTGCCTCCAACGTGGAGAGAATATTGTCAAAAAACGCCTTTCTCAGCAACTATGGGCGGGAGAAGATTCCCGACACTTGGGGAACCACCATCCCGTACCAGCGGTACGACGCCAAGGACGACCGTTATTTTGCCGATTACATTGAAAAAGAATTCATCCGGCGTTCGGAAATGCCACGGATGTCTGCCGGCCTTGTGAAGAAGTTCAGGGAAAGCGTCTTTGAGATTTTCAGCAACGCGGTGATCCATTCCCGTACGAAACTGGGTATCTTCAGTTGCGGGCAGTATTTTCCGAAGAGAGACAAGTTGGATTTCTCCGTTGCAGACCTCGGCGTAGGCATTCGGAAGAACGTTGAAGACAACCTTAGGCTGGATTTGTCGGCGGAAGATGCCATAGACTGGGCGACTCAAGGCACAAATACGACAAAACGTGGTCGGATTCCCGGTGGCCTAGGGCTGAAACTGCTGTCAGAGTTCATCAAGTTGAATGGCGGACGGTTGCAGATTGTTTCCGACCAAGGCTATTGGCGCCTCGAAGAAGGCGGCGCCCGGAAAACTTCTTTGAAGGGTTTATTCCCTGGAACCGTTGTGAATATAGAAATCAACACTTCGGATGTGAAATCGTACCGCTTGAAGTCAGAGTTGTCCGAAACGGACATTTTCTGAAAGAGGCATGGAGGGAGAGTCCACGTGAAAGAAAGCATCACACTTTCCGTTTTTGAAATCGTCGGAAGCCCGCTTTGCGTAGCCTCAGACGACGGTGAAAAGGTTTACGAACGAATTGAGAAAGCCATAAAGCAGGGACTCAGCGTCTCTTTGTCATTTATGAACATCACGAGCCTGACATCGGCCTTTCTAAACGCTGCAATCGGGCAACTATACGGGGTGTTTTCCGAAGACGACATTCGAGCGAAGCTTGCCGTAAGCGATATGGAACCGGATGACCTTGCTTTGCTGAAGCGGGTTGTGGAAACGGCAAAAGTATATTTTCAAGACCCTCCTCGCTTCGCTGAGGTGAAGCGAAACGCGTTGGAGGAAGACGATGAGCAGTGATGTCGTCTTGCTCAGGAACTATTATTTTTCCGATTCGGACGCGTTGCTTGTGGATACCAATATATGGCTTTATCTTTATGGCCCACAGCAACCCAAGGATTGGAGACCGAGAGTCTATTCTCAGGCCCTCAAGTGGATTCTCAAGGCAAGAAGCACGATGTTCGTGGATGTGCTGGTGCTATCGGAATTTGTGAACCGCTATGCCAGATTTGAGTACGATCTTTGGAAGACGGCCTCTGGTACGGATGATTTCAAAACATTTCGCAAGAGCCTCGATTTTCAGCCTGTGGGCAAAGCTATCGCCGCCGCGGTCAGACGAATCATAAATCAAGCCCGATGCATAGAGACCGGTACTGAGTCAATCGATATGAATTCATTCCTCACTGATTACGAGGCAAGGTGTCCAGACTTCAACGACCAAGTCATAGTGGAATTGTGCCGTAAGAACGGGCTGAAACTGCTCACTCACGACGGGGATTTTAAGGACTCCGGCATTCCGGTCATCACCGCTAACAAACGCCTTCTGGCGTAAGAGAGGCTGGCAATGGCCCTCAATCCGAGCTTTCCTACCGACCCACACGCCATTCTTGACCCAGACATACGCTGGTACCCAGGCGAAGAAAAGTATTCTGAGGATGGATACGCTACCCTACTCCCTCCCCTCGTTTATGAAATTCGAAAGAAGGTTAAAAAGTGGCGGGCCACCAACTATGCAGGCGCGAGCGATACCACGAGGTCGTTGCTCAACTTCTGGTTCAACACGGAACACCTGCTCCCGCATGAAGATGGAACCCTTCAACCATTCCAGTATTACTTCTGCCAACGGGAAGCGGTGGAATCAGCCATATTGCTTTATGAAGTGGAAGAAGCCCGAGACCCATATGCCCTAATCAAATACGATGCTTCTGGCCGTATATCAAAAGGGATGTTCCACGAGGACTGGACTCGGTACGTGATGAAGCTTGCAACCGGAACAGGCAAGACTAAGGTGATGAGTCTATTAGTCGCGTGGGCCTATTTCCATAAGCGATACGAATCCGGTTCCGACCTCAGCACCAATTTCCTCGTTATCGCCCCGAATATCATTGTGCTGGACAGGCTCCGTGAGGATTTTGAAGGTCTAAAGATTTTTTATCACGACCCGATTCTTCCAGAAAACGGCTACGAGGGGCAAAACTGGACGGATGATTTTCAGATAACCCTCCATGTTCAGGACGAGATAGAGGTCATCTCCGACACGGGCAACATCTTCCTCACGAACATTCACAGGGTCTTCCAGAATGCATCTTCGCCTTCGTTTGAAGACGAGGACACCACCGACTATTTCCTTGGCAAGCGTCCTACCGGAAGCACGAACCAACAGCAGGTTGACCTCGGCCAGATCGTACGTGACGTGCCGGATTTGGTGCTAATAAACGATGAGGCCCACCACATTCACGACCCTGAAATGGCTTGGTTCAAGAGCATAGAAGACATTTCCAATCGTCTGCGACTCAAGGGGAGCAAACTCTCGGCTCAATTTGACCTGACCGCAACCCCGAAACACGATAACGGGGCCATCTTCGTTCAAACCATCAGCGATTATCCTCTCGTAGAAGCAATACGCCAAGGGGTAGTCAAGACTCCGGTGCTTCCCGATGCGGCCTCGCGGGCGAAACTGTCGGAGAAGCAAAGCTCAAAATTTTCCGAGCAGTATGAGGATTATCTGCACTTGGGCTATCTGGAATGGAAAAAGGTTTACGAGGAATTGAAACCTACAGGGAAAAAATCCGTGCTTTTTGTGATGACGGACGACACCAGAAACTGCGACGAGGTGGGGGAATACCTCGGGAGCAGGTACAAGGAAATGAGTGATGCCGTCCTCGTGATTCACACGAAAAAGAATGGTGAAATTTCCGAGGCATCCAGCGGCAAGAGCAAGGAAGAACTAGACGAATTGCGAAAACTCAGCCGAGAAATTGACCAGTTGGACAATCCATACAGAGCGATAGTCTCGGTAATGGTACTACGGGAAGGGTGGGACGTTCAGAATGTGGTTGCGCTCGTAGGATTGCGTCCTTATAAAGCCAAGAGCCAAATCCTTCCT
>Ga0172371_10000929_pt1 | contig 46145 bp, 41 predicted proteins | sample Lak12m_FD_114543 | JGI IMG/M metagenome (GOLD analysis project Ga0172371, IMG submission 114543) | Freshwater microbial communities from Kabuno Bay, South-Kivu, Congo - kab_022012_12m | ecosystem: Environmental > Aquatic > Freshwater > Lake | place: Democratic Republic of the Congo: South-Kivu... | reverse complement strand
GCCTCGCCGCCGTCCGCTAGGACTCGCGCGCGGGGGAACGAATCCCACAGCAAATCGCGCGTGAGGCACGTCACGCGTGAACGCCATCACGTGAGAGTCGGGGAGGTGCCTGTTTTGGCCGTCAAGGAGCGCGAGCAGGCCAACGTCGGGGCCGGGTTGTGGAAGGGCATGGGCATGTGGGCCTGGATGCTCTTCCGCATCAGCGGCCTGGTGCTGGTCTTCTACCTGTTCGTCCACCTGTATGTGATCTCGCAGGGCCGCATCGGCGGCCCGGAGGCGCTCGACAACCTCTTCGAGTTCTTCGACAAGCCGCTGCTGGTCTTCCTCGACCTCATGCTGGTGGCGGCGGTGCTGTATCACGCCCTGAACGGCGTGCGCATCATCCTCATGGACCTCGGCGTCGGCGTCCACCGGCACAAGGCCATCTTCTGGGTGTGCATGCTCGTGGCGGCGATCGCGCTCGCGCTCTTCGCCGCCAAGGCCTCGTCGTTCATCCTGGGCTGAGGGGGCTGACATGGCACTGAGGACAGAAGCGCTCGACACCGCGCGCGGCGGCATGTGGCCGTGGCTGGGCCAGCGCGTCACGGCGGTGCTCGTCATCGTCACCATCCTGATCCACCTGGTGCTCACGCACTACGTCGCCATCGGCCAGCTCAGCTACGACAACATCGGCGAGCGGCTCGCCGCCGGCGCCGTCGTGGTCAACGACATCGTGCTGCTGCTCGCCGTCGTCTTCCACGGGCTCAACGGCCTGCGCATGGTCGTGCTCGACTGGGGCCTGAGCAGCTCCGGTGGGCGGCGGGCCTTCGACGTCGTGCTCTGGCTCGTCGGCATCGCCGCGGTCGTCTTCGGCATCTGGGCCCTCTGGGTCTGGGTGAGCTGAGAGGAGAGAGGTATGCCACACCATCAGCTCATCGTCGTCGGCGGCGGGCTTTCGGGGCTCCGCGCCGCCGTCGAGGCCAAGGCCCGCGGCCTGGACGTGGCCATCATCAGCCAGGTCCACCCCGGGCGCAGCCACTCGGGCGCGGCGCAGGGCGGCATCAACGCCGCGCTTGCCAACCACCCCGAGAGCCACGACGACACCCCTGAGAAGCACGGCTTCGACACCGTCAAGGGCTCTGACTACCTGGCCGACCAGGACGCCGTCATGCAGATGACCAAGGACGCCCCCGGGATCATCTACGAGATGGATCACTGGGGCTGCCCGTTCAGCCGCTTCGACGACGGGCGCATCGCCCAGCGGCCGTTCGGCGGCGCCGGCTACCCGCGCACCTGCTACGGCGCCGACAAGACCGGCCACTATCTGCTGCACACGCTCGTCGAGCGCGCTTACGAGCGCCAGATCAAGATGTACATCGAGGTCTTCGTCACCAGCCTCATCGTGCAGGACGGCGCCTGTCGCGGCGTCACCGTCTACGACATGATCAACGGCGGCTTCCACGCCTTCACGGCCGACGCCGTGGTCCTGGCCACCGGCGGCGCCGGGCGCCTGTACAGCAACAGCACCAACGCCATCATCAGCACCGGCTGGGGCGGGGCGATCTGCTACTACGCCGGCGTGCAGATGGAGGACATGGAGTTCGTGCAGATCCACCCCACGGGCCTGCTCACCACCAACATCCTCATGAGCGAGGGGGCCCGCGGCGAGGGCGCCTACCTCGTCAACGGCGAGGGCGAGCGCTTCATGGCTCGCTACGCGCCCAAAGCCATGGAGCTCGCCCCACGCGACATCACGGCGCGCTCCATCCAGACCGAGATCAACGAGGGCCGCGGCATCAACGGCCAGGGCTACGTGTACCTCGACCTGCGGCACCTGGGCGCCGAGCGCATCAAGGAGCGCCTGCCCGGCATCCGCGACCTCGCGATCCACTTCGAGGGCGTGGACCCGGTCGAGGAGCCGGTGCCCATCGTGCCCAGCCAGCACTACTCGATGGGCGGCATCGACTGCGACCTCGACGGGCGCACGCAGATGCCCGGCCTGTACGCCGCCGGCGAGTGCGCGTGCGTCTCCGTGCACGGCGCCAACCGGCTCGGGGGCAACTCGCTGCTCGAGACGATCGTCTTCGGGCGCCGCGCCGGCGCGGCCGTGTCCGCCGACCTGCTCGGCAGTGAGGCCGGCCCCGACCCGTCGCTCGCCGCCGCCGAGGCCGCGGCCGCCGTGGAGACGCGCGTCTCCTCTCTTGCCTCACGCGGCACCGACGGCGAGGACCCGTACGACATCCGCGAGGTCATGACCACGACGATGAAGGAGCACTTCGGCGTGTTCCGCGACGAGCGCACCATGCGCGAGGGCCTGGAGCGGCTGCTCAAGCTCAAGGAGCGCTGCACCCGGATGGGCCTGCGCAACGCCGGCGGCATCTTCAACCTCGACATGATGCGCACCCTGGAGCTGGAGGGCATGCTCGACCTCACGCTCTGCGTGGCCCAGGGCGCCATCGCGCGCACCGAGTCGCGCGGCGCGCACGCGCGCACCGACTTCCCCAAGCGAGACGACGAGAACTGGCTCAAGCACACCATGGCCAGCTACACGCCCGAAGGACCGGTGCTCACCTACAGACCGGTCACGCTCGGGTTCTTCGAGCCACAGGAGCGTGTGTACTGATGCCCGAGGTCAAACTCCATATCAAGCGCTTCGACCCGGCCAAGGACGACCCCAAGGTCGCCCGCTACGACGACTTCGTCGTGCCCTACGAGTCGCACATCACCGTGCTCGAGGCCCTGTTCTCCATCCAGGAGCATCAGGACGGCACGCTCGCGTTCCGCTACTGCTGCCGCGCCGCCGTCTGCGGCTCGTGCGCCATGTACATCAACGGGCGCTACCGCCTGGCCTGCCAGACCAACGTGCTGCACGTGCACGCCGACGTCATCACCGTCGAGCCGCTGCCGCACATGCCGCTGGTGAAGGACCTGGTCTGCGACATGACCGACTTCTTCGCCAAGTACGAGTACATCAAGCCGTGGCTCATACGCCACTCGCAGGCGCCGGAGCGCGAGATCCTGCAGTCACCCAAGGACAGGCACAAGTTCAACATGCCGATCGACTGCATCCTGTGCGGCGCCTGCTACTCGAGCTGCCCGTCGGTGTGGACCGAGGACAACTACCTCGGCCCGGCGGCGCTGATGAAGGCCTACCGCTTCGAGGTCGACTCGCGCGACGAGGCCGTCAAGGACCGCATGCCGATGTGGGACAACGAGCGCGGCGCCTACCGCTGCCACACGATCACCAACTGCGTGGAGGCCTGCCCGAAGGAGCTGAACCCGACGGAGGGCATCCAGTGGCTCAAGATGGCGGCCGTGCGCCGGAGGCTGTTCGGGAAGACGAAGTAGGCGGTGCAAAGGGGCGGCGGCCCGGCCGGGCCGCCGCCCCTTTCACGCGTACGGGGGCCGGCTGCTCAGGCGCCGGCCGGCGCAGTCGCGCCGAGCGCGCGCGAGAACTCGCGCGCGACCTGGCGGACGGCGGCAGCGCACAGGTCGCGTTCGGTGTCGGCGGAGCGGCTGTACGAAGCCACCACGGCGATGCCGGCGACCATGCGGCCGGCGGCGTCCACGACCGGGGCGGCCGCGGAGAAGACCTCGCGCAGCTCCGCGACGTCGAAGGCGACGCCGTCGCGGCGCACCTGCTCCACGGTCTCGTCGAGGAGCGCACCGGCGAGGGCGGTGCCGTTGCGGTCGGGCGTGAGGATGCTGCGCAGGCGCGCCCGCTGGGCCTCGCTGCCGAATGCCAGCCAGAGCTTGACGTGCGACGCGGGCGACTCCGTGAAGACCGTGCCGACCGAGTTCATCGGCTGGAACAGGCGCGTGCGCGACAGCACCTGCGCCACAAGGAGCGGGCCGGCCTCGTTCCACACCGTCATGTCCACGGTCTCGCCGGTGATCTCCACGAGACGCTCGAGAAACGGCTGCGCCGTGCGTGCGAGCTCGTCGCCGGACTCGGCGAGGATCGCGAGGCGGGTGAGCGCCGGGCCCAGCGAGTACTCGCCCGAGGCGGCGTCGCCCACGAGGAAGCCGTCCTGCTCGAGGGTGCGCAGCAGGCGGTAGCAGGTGGCCTTGTGCATGCCGCTGGTGCGCACGAGGTCGCTGAGCGTCCAGCGCGGGCGCTCGACGTCGAACAGCTTCAGCAGGGCGAGGCCGCGGGACAGGCTCTTGACCTGGTACGGCTGCGACCCGGCCTGCTGCCCGTCCCCGTCGGGATCCTCCGGAAGGGCCGCGTCCAACGATGTTCTGATGTCCGGCATTTCAAAACGAACGTATCGTTATGAGAATCACATGTCAATGACGGGTGCCCAAGGTCTTGACAGAGTGATGCTGGAGTGGGACAGTCTGCGCAGAAAAAGCAATACATGCGTATCACAATACGATACGACCTGACGCCGGAGGGAGTACCCGCAATGAGAGCAGCCGGGCGGTTCGTGGTCGACGTCCACGGTCACATCACCACCCTCTACCAGCCCGCCCCGGGCGTGGAGGCCGATGAGAACTGGGACGGCCTGTCGGGCGAGGTGGAGGTCGTCTACAACACCGACCTCACCTTCTACGACATGGAGCGCTACGGCGTCGACATGCTGCTCCTCAAGCCGAGCATGATCGGGACCACCAACGAGTCGCAGGCGAAGCTCGTCGAGAGGTACCCGGACAAGTTCCGCGCCTTCTGCGCCGACCAGACGCTCAAGCTGAAGGTGGCGCGCGGCGAGGCCAAGTGGACGCTCGAGGCCGCCGCCGAAGAGGTGGAGGCGGCCCTCAAGACCGGCAACTACATCGGCATCGGCGAGTTCGTCCCGCGCGACACGAGCCCGGACAAGGTCTACACCTTCGGCGAGCGCCTCGCCGAGTACCGCGTCTTCGCGGAGCTCGCGCGGAAGTACAAGGTGACGATGGACTTTCACGACTTCGCCTGGCACCTGGGCTTCGACTACTTCGACCTGCTGGCGCGCATCGCCATCGAGTTCCCCGATGTGCCCATCATCTTCAATCACGCGGGCTACTCGATCGGCGGCTACGCGCGCGGCGCCGAGCTCGTGCGCCGCGCCTGCGAGGTCGCCGGCCTCGCCGTCGGCATCGGGGCCAGCAACGTGTACCTCGAGTGCGGCACCTGGCCGGCCGAGTACTTCGACTTCGCCCTCAAGGACCCCAACGTCACGGTGACGCAGCTGCTGTGGGGCGCCGACTACGGCCACGTGCCGCAGTACCCCGTCATGGACCCCGGCGGCGACCCCTCGACGTACATGACGGCGATGAAGCGCTGGCCGCGCATCCCGCCGTACCAGCCCGACTGGTGGGGCCAGATGCTGCACCAGATCGACAGGCTCCGCGACCGCGTCACGCAGGACGAGATCAACCTCATCCTGGGCGGCAACGCGGCGCGGCTGTGGGACCTCCCGGTGCCGTGCGAGCGCATGTTCATGTGCGGGCGCCCGGACATCTGGGGCGTCAACTGGGAGAAGTCGATCGCCGAGGCGAAGTGACGCGGACCGCGGACAGGTCAGCTCCAGACGCGAGCGCGAAGGACTGAGGCGGCGTGGCCGGCTACATCGCACGCCGCCTGCTCCAGTCGCTCGTGGTGCTCGTCATCATCACGTTCCTCGTGTTCGGGATCATGAGGTGGCTGCCGGGCGACCCGATCCTGCTGTACCTCAGCTCCGACTCGTACCGCATCACCGACGCGGCCGAGATCGCCCGCATGCGCCACGAGTACGGGCTCGACAAGCCCATCCCGGTCCAGTACCTCGACTGGGTCAAGGGCGTCGTGCAGGGCGACCTCGGCAAGTCCATCACCAAGGGCACCACGGTGAACGAGGAGCTGGCCCGCGCCGTGCCGATCACGCTGTACCTGGGCTTCGTGTCGTTCATCATCAGCCAGCTGATCGGCATCCCGCTGGGCATCCTTGCCGCCATACGGCGGGGGACCTGGATCGACAACACCATCCTGGTGTTCGCCAACCTCGGCGTGACGGCGCCGATCTTCTGGGTCGGCATCATCCTCATCTACCTGTTCGCCGTGCAGCTGAAGTGGCTGCCGGTGCAGGGGTACACGTCGCCGTTCACCGACTTCTCGCTCAGCGTGCAGCAGCTGATCCTGCCGGCGTTCTGCCTGGCCCTGGGGCCGCTCGCCGGCGCCACGCGGCAGACGCGCTCGGCGATGCTCGAGGTGCTGCACCAGGACTACGTGCGCACCGCCTGGGCCAAGGGCCTGAGCGAGCGCGTGGTGATCGGCCGGCACGTCGTGAAGAACGGCATCCTGCCGGTCGTCACGCTCGCCGGCATGGCCGTGCCGATGATCATCGGCGGCGCCGTGCTCGTGGAGACGGTGTTCAACATCCCCGGCATCGGCCGCCTCGCCGTGAACGCCCTGTTCGCCAAGGACTACGCCATCGTCCAGGGCGTGGTGCTGATCACGGCGATCGCCGTCATCGTCGCCAACCTGCTGGTCGACCTCTCGTACGGCTGGCTCGACCCGCGCGTGAGGCTGGCGTGAGCGCGCTGAGGCCGGCATGAGCGCGTCGCAGAAGGTGCTGCCGAGCGGGGCGGCCTGCGCCGTGGCGCCGCCCCGGGTCAGCCCCCGGCGCGTGGCCGTGCAGACGCTGCTGCACCGCAAGCTCTTCATGGGCTGCGCCGTCTTCGTCGCGGTGCTGCTCATCGTCGCCGTGTTCGCGCCCTGGATCGCGCCGTACCCGCCCAACCAGACCGACCTGCTCAACCGCCTGGCGCCGCCCTCGTGGCAGCACTGGCTGGGCACCGACACGCTCGGCCGCGACACCCTGAGCCGCGTGATCTACGGCTCGCGCGTGTCGCTGCTCGTCGGCCTCGTGGCGGTTGCCCTGTCGGCGCTCATCGGCGTGGTGCTCGGCACCGTGGCGGGCTACTTCGGCCGCTGGGTCGAGGCCGTGGTCATGCGCTTCATGGACGCGCTCATGACCATCCCCATGATCCTGCTGGCGCTGACCATCGCGGCGCTCATGGGCGGCGGGCTCATGGACGTCGTGGTCGCGATCGGCGTGAGCATGATCCCGCCGTACGCACGCCTCATGTGCGCCGAGACGCAGTCCATCAAGCGCAAGGACTTCATCGTCTCGCTGCGCGGCATGGGCGCCGGGGGCTGGCGCATCATGGCCGGGCACGTGGTGCCCAACGCGTTCTCCCACGTGCTCGTGTTCATGACCATGCAGATCGGCGCCGCCATCCTCGCCGAGTCGGCCCTGAGCTTCCTCGGCATCGGCGTGCCGCCGACCGTCCCGACCTGGGGCTCCATGGTCGCCGACGGCTACCGCTACCTGTTCACCGATCCGATCCTCTCGATCGCCCCCGGCGTGGCGATCATGGCCACGGTGTTCGCCTTCAACATGATCGGCGACACCCTGCGCGACGTGCTCGACCCGCGCCTGCGCGGCACCTTCACCCTCGCGGGGAAGCACTCGTGAGCGCGCTGCTCGAGGTCCGCGACCTGCAGGTGGAGTTCGGCACGCCCAACGGCGCCGTGCGCGCCGTCGACGGCGTCTCGTACACGCTCGCCGAGCACGAGATCGTCGGGCTGGTGGGGGAGAGCGGCTGCGGCAAGTCGGCCAGCCAGCTCGCCATCATGCAGCTGATCCAGACCCCGCCCGGGCGCATCGCCGGCGGGGAGGTGCTGTTCGAAGGCCACGACCTGCTGAAGTACGCGAAGAACGGCCCCGAGATGCGGGCCGTCCGCGGCGGCCGCATCGCGATGATCTTCCAGGAGCCGATGACCTCGCTGAACCCGGTGCTCACCATCGGGCAGCAGCTGGCCGAGGCGACGCGCACGCACCTCGGCCTCTCGAAGCGTGAGGCGCAGGACAAGGCCGTCGAGCTCCTGCGCCTCGTCGGCACCCCGAGCCCCGAGACCCGCGTGAACGACTACCCGCACCAGTTCAGCGGCGGCATGTGCCAGCGCGTGATGATCGCCATGGGCCTGAGCTGCGACCCGCGCGTGCTCATCGCCGACGAGCCGACGACCGCCCTCGACGTGACCACGCAGGCCCAGGTGCTGCGCCTCATGCGTGAGCTGGTCGAGCGCGCCGGCGCCTCGCTCGTGATCGTCACCCACAACCTCGGCGTCGTGGCCCGCTACGTGCACCGCATCTCGGTGATGTACGCCGGGCGCGTGGTCGAGAGCGGCACCACGAAGGACCTGTTCGCGCACCCGCGCCACCCGTACACGCTCGGCCTGCTGCAGTCGGTGCCGCGCCTCGACGAGCACCAGGGCTCGCGGCTGATCCCCATCGACGGGCTGCCGCCGAACCTCATCGACATGCCCGGCACGTGCGCCTTCCTGCCGCGCTGCAGCCACGCGATCGACCGCTGCCGCGAGGAGCCCTGGCCCGAGCTCGCCAACGTCGGCGAGGGCCACAGCGTGCGCTGCTACGCGCAGGTCGCGGGGGGCTCGGCGTGAGCGCCCGGCCGCCCGCGGACCCGTCCGCCGCCCCGTCCGCCGCGCCCGACGCCGCCGTGCATCCCGCGGGGCCGGCCTGTGACGACATCGGCTGCGCGCTGCCCGAGGACGAGGTCCTGGCCATCAGCGGGCTGCGCGTGGAGTTCCCGGTGCTGCGCGGCATCGCGCGCCGCAAGATCGGCGTGGTCAAGGCCGTGGACGGCATCAACCTCGTCGTGAAGCGCGGCGAGACGCTCGGCCTGGTCGGCGAGAGCGGCTGCGGCAAGACCACGCTGGGGCGCACCGCCATCCGTCTGTACCAGCCCACCTCCGGCAGCGTCTGCTTCGAGGGCGTGAACATCACGCACCTGAGCGAGCGCCGGCTCAAGCCCGTCCGGCGGCGCATGTCCATGATCTTCCAGGACCCGAGCGGCTCCCTCGACCCGCGCAAGAGCGTGGGCTCGATCGTGGGCGAGCCGCTCAAGATCCACAGGCTCGTGAAGACGAAGGCGGAGTACGAGGCCCGGCTCGAGGAGCTGTTCGTCACCGTCGGCCTCGACCCGTGCATGATGGACCGCGTGCCGCACGAGTTCTCCGGCGGCCAGCGCCAGCGCGTCGGCATCGCCCGCGCCCTGGCCTCCGCCCCGTCGCTCGTCATCTGCGACGAGCCGGTGTCGGCCCTGGACGTGTCGATGCAGGCGCAGATCATGAACCTGCTCAAGGACCTGCAGGACGGCATCGGCAACCTCTCGTACATCTTCGTGGCGCACGACCTCAGCGTGGTGCGCCACGTCAGCGACCGCGTCGCCGTGATGTACCTCGGGCGCATCGTCGAGATCACGCGGTCGGCCGACCTGTACGCCGACCCGCGCCACCCGTACACGCAGGCGCTGCTCGCGGCCGTGCCCATCCCCGACCCCTACGTCGAGATGGGCCGCGACTCTGGCGTCCTCGAGGGCGAGATCCCCAGCCCGCTGGATCCGCCGAGCGGCTGCCCGTTCCACCCGCGCTGTCCGCAGGCCGTCCCGGCCTGTTCACAGGAAGTACCCGAGCTCCGCGACCTGGGAGGGGGACATGAAGTGTCCTGCCTGCGCGCCTGATCCTGCAGCCGCGCGGGCGTGTGAGGGCGCTGCGGCGCCGCAACCTGAGCGAGGCCGCGCGGCGGCCTCGAGCGATGTTCGTCACAGGGGGACAAGGAGGCGTTCCATGCGTAAGTCAGTTCTCTGGACCATCCTCGCGGTGGTCCTGGTCGCGGCCCTGGCGGCCGCCGGCTGCGGCAGCAGCTCCGGCGGCGGCACCGAGACCGCGTCGCCGGCCGCGAGCACAAGCGGCGCCGCCCAGGCCGGCGGTACCTTCACCATCAACGACGGCGAGCCGGCCGCCAAGTTCGGTTTCCCGCTCGCCGTCATGCAGGCCGACCAGTGGTACGAGCAGTTCTTCCTCGAGAGCATGTTCCGCAACACCGACGGCGTGGGCGAGTTCGAGCCGGCGCTGGCGACCAGCTGGGACGTCGACGAGAAGGCCCCGTCCGTGACCTTCCACCTGCGCGAGGGCGTCAAGTTCAGCGACGGCACCGACTTCAACGCCGACGCCGTGAAGTTCTGCTGGGACCAGATGCTGCAGGCCAAGCTGCCGTCGTTCGCGCTCGTGAAGTCGGTCGAGGTCGTCGACCCGCTGACCGTGAAGACGACGCTGGTCCAGTGGGACAACACCTTCCTCGCCAACGTGGCCCGTGGCGACGCCGCTATCTACTCGCCGACGGCGTTCAAGAAGATGGGTCCCGACGCCATGATGACCAACCCTGTCGGGACCGGCCCCTTCGTGCTCGAGGAGTTCCAGCAGAACCAGGTGTTCAAGGTGAAGAAGAACACGGCGTACTGGGACGCGCCGAACCGTCCGCTGATCGACGAGGTCGTGGTGAACCAGATCGTCGATCCGATGACGGCGCTGTCCTCGCTCCAGGCCGGCGAGCTGCAGGGCATCAACAACATGGACCCGATCAGCGCCGACCAGCTCACGCAGCAGGGCGGCTGGGACATCCAGAAGATGAACGGCCCCACCATCGTCTTCTCGTTCAACTCCATGGACCCCAAGTCAGTCTGGAGCAAGAAGGAGATGCGTGAGGCGCTGGAGTACGCCATCGACAAGGAGGGCATCGCCCAGGCCACCGGCCTCGGCTTCACCCCGCCGTCCTACGAGGTCTGCAAGGGCATCGGCGAGATCGCCGATCCGGGCACGACGCCGCGCACCTACGATCCTGAGAAGGCCAAGCAGCTGATGGCCCAGGCCGGCTACGCGAAGGGCCTCGACGTCACCATCACCTACGAGGTCCAGCGCCAGCCCAAGGACACCATGGCGGCCATCGTGGAGAACCTCCAGGCCGTCGGCATCCGCGTCAAGCTCAATGGCCTCGACGGCGCCGCCTTCAACGCGCTCATGTTCAAGCCGGCCCCGGGCAACGACCTCATGATGGTCGGCATGCGCGGGGGCGCCCCGAACGTTCTGGTGGGCGTGAACGAGTCGTTCGCCCCGACCTCGATCTTCTTCCCCGGCATCAAGCGGCCGGACGGCTGGGACAAGCTGCTGGGTGAGGCGCTGGCCATGCCGACGATGGCCGACGCTACCGACACCCTCGTGCAGATGGAGCAGCTCGGGTACGGCGACGCGATGATCGTGCCGCTGTGGGTGCAGCAGTTCGTCTCGGCCGACGACCCCAAGGTCGTGCACGACATGGTGTGGTTCCAGGGCGGCCTGCCGCAGGCCCGCTTCGACAAGGCCTGGCTGAGCAAGTGACGCAGGCCTGAGTACGCGAGGGGCGCCCGGCCGCCGCTTCCAGGGCTCCCCCTTGCCCGACCCACGAGCGCCGGGCGCCCCCTCGCAGTCGTGGCGCCGCGCCGGACGCAGTGTCCGGCGCGGCGCCTCCGAGACCGATACACAACGACAGTGCAGAGGAGACCATGCCGCAGCAGCCTGACGTCAGAGTGATCGAGAGCGACGTGCTCGTCGTGGGCGGCGGCATGGCCGGGTGCTTCGCCGCGATCAAGGCGCGCGAGGCCGGCGCCACGGTGACGCTCGCCGACAAGGGCACCTGCGGCAAGGCCGGCCAGACGCCGTTCGCCGGCGGCATGCTCGTCTTCAACGAGGCGTGGGGGGACGACCTCGAGGCGTGGCTGCGGCAGATCGAGGTCTACAGCGACCACCTCAACCGGCGCGACTGGACGGAGCTGTGCTTCCGCGAGTCGTTCGCGCGGTTCGAGGACCTCTGCGCGTGGGGTGTGGAGTTCGAGCGGGACGCCGCCGGGCAGGTGGTGCGCGGCGGCGTCCCGCTCGGGCCCTGCAAGGCCGTGCACATGGGCGTCGTGAAGCCGCCGCTCAAGCTGCGGCGGCAGACCGAGCGGAGCGGCGCGCGCATCGTCGACCGCACCATGGTCACCGGCCTGCTGAAGGATGACGACGGCGCGGTCTGCGGCGCCGTGGGCTTCCCGCTCGACGACGAAGACGCGGTGGTGGTGTTCCGCGCCGGCGCCGTGGTGCTGGCGGCCGGGGCCGGCGGCCTCAAGGTGCCGGGCTGGCCGATCGGCGACCTCACACACGACGGCGACGCGATGGCGTACCGCGCCGGCGCCACCATCACCGGCAAGGAGTTCGTCGACCCGCATGCCGGCCGTGGCGACTGGGACGCGCCCTCGGCGTTCGGGCGCTTCGGCAAGGGCGGTGACGACGGCAAGCCGCGGTTCGGCCCGGTCGTCGACGCGGCCGGCGAGGAGATGCCGCGGACCGGCACGCTCTTCCTCGACCTGGAGTTCGCGGCGCACGCGGGGCGCGCGCCCTTCACGATGAAGCTGCCCGAGGGCGACGTGCCGGTGGTCGGCGGCGCCGCCTCGGGCATGGGCGTGCACAAGGCCGAGGGCGTGTGGCCGGCCGGGCACGACTGCTCCACGCAGGTGCCCGGCCTCTACGCCGCCGGCGACGCGCTCGGCGCCATGCAGTCGGGCGCCACGTACGCGGCGATCGGGCAGTCGATCGCCAACTGCGCCGTGACGGGAGCGCGCGCGGGGGCGGCTGCGGCCGCCCGCGCGGGCGAAGTGCGCGGCGGGGTCGCTTCAGGCCGGCCGGCCCCCGGCGTGCCGCCGGCCGAGCTGGACCGTGCGCTCGCGGAGTTGCTGACGCCCGCCCGGCGCCGCGGCGGCTTCGGGCCGCGCTGGGCCACCCAGGTCCTGCAGAACACGATGCTCCCGTACTTCGTGATGTTCGTGAAGCGCGGCGACCGCCTGCAGGCCGCGCTCACCACCGTCGAGTTCCTGCGCGACTCCGTCGTGCCCAAGCTGTTCGCGCGCGACCGCCACGAGCTGCGCCTGGCGCACGAGACGCGCAACATGGTGCTGAACAGCGAGATGCGGCTGCGCGCCTCGCTGTTCCGCGAGGAGAGCCGCGGCTGCCACTACCGCGAGGACTTCCCGCGGCGCGACGACGACGGCTGGCTCGCGTGGGTGCTCCTGCGCGAGCGGGATGGGCGCATGGCGCTCGGCACCGAGCCCGTCCCGGACGCGTGGCGCCCGGACCCGTCGGTGCCCTACGAAGAGCGGTACCCGTTCCGCTACCCGGGAGAGTGACGATGGCCATCGAGATCATCGACGCGGAGCTCTGCAGCGGCTGCGGCGCGTGCGTCGAGGCGTGCCCCATGGACGTCATCCGCATGGGTGACGGCGGCGACGTCGCCGTGATCCGCTACGAGGCCGACTGCATGATGTGCGAGCTCTGCGTCATCGACTGCCCGGAGGACGCCATCACCGTCACGCCGTTCGCCGTCTCGCCCCCTGTCCGGAGCTGGGGCTGAGCGAGGTATGAAGGAGGTCTCGACAGTCACTGACGTCCTCGTCGTCGGGGGTGGGATGGCGGGGTCGTTCGCCGCCATCCGCGCGCGGCAGCAGGGTGCGGACGTCGTAGTGGTCGACAAGGGCCACGTGAGCAGGTCCGGCTCGACACCGTACCCGAAGAACATGATGGTCTTCGACCCGGGCGCCAGAGGACACGACCTCGAGCGCTGGATGGGCGAGGTCGCCCTGACCGGTGAGTACCTCAACGACCGGGCCTGGACCGAGGTCGTGCTGCGGGAGTCCAGGCAGGTCTTCGACCAGCTCGTGAGCTGGGGCGTCGGGTTCAGGAAGGACGCCGACGGGCGCATTCTGCGTAACTGGGGCGTTTCGGGCGGCATCGAGTCGGTGCAGCTGGAGGCGGACAGCCTTGCGCCGACGCTGCGCGGGCAGCTCCTACGGCACGGCATCTCCATTGTCGAGCGGGTCATGCTGACCGAGCTCATCGTCGCCGACAACCGGGTGCTCGGGGCGGTGGGCGTCTCCACGATCAACGAAGTCGTGCACGTCTTCACGGCGAAGGCCGTCGTCCTGTGCACGGGCGCGAGCAGCTTCAAGCCCTACGGGTTCCCGCTCGGGTCGGTCACAGGTGACGGTGTGGCGATGGCGTACCGGGCCGGCGTGGAGATCACCGGCAAGGAGTTCTACGACACGCACGCGACGAGCGCCCGCCATCCGGCCGACGTGAGGTACCTGAGCATGGAGAGGCCCTCCGGCCAGATGCCGCCACTCGGTCTGCGCACGGCCGAAGGCGAGACGATCGAGCTCCCCGGGCCGACCACACTGCTGCCCGAGTTCGAGGCGCACGCCGGCCGCGCACCGCTCACCCCTGTCGGTCCCGGACCGGGCGCGCCTTCGCCATGCGACGCCGGGCCCGGCCCCGACGCCATGGTCGGCGGAGCCGGCCTGGGCTACGGGGGCGTCGGCGAGGGGATCTGGCCCGCGGACGGGCACTGCGGCAGTTCCCTCCCCGGCCTCTTCAGCGCCGGGGAGGCGTGCGGCACACGAGTTGTGGGTGCCCGCTACCCAGGCGGCGGCTGGGGCGTGCCGAGCGCCGGGGTGACCGGTGACAGGGCGGGACGCGGTGCCGCCGCCTGGGCCGTCGGGGCCGAGACGGAGCCGATCGACGGCGGCATCGTGGCGGCGCTCACAGCCTCCGCTCTCGCGCCGCTGCGCCGGAACGGCGGCTTCGGTCCCGACTGGGTCACGCAGATGCTGCGCAACACCGTGGCGCCGTACTACGTGCTCGGGATCGGCAAGGGTGACCGCCTCGAAGCCGTGCTCACCCTTGTCGGCTTCATGCGCGACCATCTTGTGCCCAGGCTCATGGCGCGGGATGCCCACGAGCTGCGCAAGGCCCACGAGACGCGCAACATGGTGCTCAACGCGGAGATGAAGCTTCGCGCGGCGCTCTTCAGGACCGAGAGCCGGGGGACGCACTACCGAGAGGACTTCCCCGCACGTAGCGACCCGGACTGGCTCGCCTGGGTCGTGCTCGCCGACAGGGACGGGCACATGACCCCCGCACGCCGCGAGATCCCGCGCGACTGGTGGCCCGATCTGGCGCTCCCGTACGGGTCGCGGTATCCACTGGCCTTTCCCGGGGAGGACAGGCCGGACGAGACGCGGCAGCCGCTGGGGGCGCCGGCTCAGGGGGACGATGACGGGCGGCAGGGAGGTGTCGCGGGTGGCGATTGAACGGATCGACGCGGAGACGTGTACGGGCTGCGGCAGCTGCGTGGACAGCTGCTGCATGGACGTCATCCGTATGGACGACGAGGGCGGACTGGCCATGATCCGCTATCCGGAAGACTGCATCCTCTGTCACTTCTGTGCGCTCGACTGTCCCGTCGATGCGATCACCGTCACACCCGAGAAGACCGGGCCTCTGCCGCTGAGCTGGGGCTGAGGGGCGAGAGGGGGGGAAGACGCACGTGAGGGAGACCATCATCCAGACGGACGTCCTGGTGATCGGTGGTGGCATGGCCGGCTGCTTCGCGGCGGTCAAGGCGCGCGCTGCCGGCCGCGATGTCGTGCTGGTCGACAAGGGCTGGGTCAGCAAGACGGGGGAGACGCCGTACGCCGGCGACACGACCGTGTTCAACCCCGACTGGGGCCACGACCTCGACGCCTGGCTCACCCAGGTGCACACCGTGGGCGAGTACCTCGACGACCCGCGCTGGACGGCGATCGTGTTCGGCGAGGCGTACGAGCGCTTCCTCGACCTCAAGGCGTTCGGCGTCGAGTTCCTCGAGGAGGGCTGCGAGCCGGTGCGGCTGGCGCACCCGCTCACGCAGCTCGAGATGCCCGACGCGCACAAGTTCCCGCCGCTCGTGAGCCAGGTCGTGCACTGGCTGCCGGGCTGGCCGGCGAAGCTGCGCAAGGCCGTGCTCCGCAGCGGCGCGACGATCGTCGACCGCTTCGTCGTCACCGAGCTGCTGGTGCAGGACGGGCGCGTGACGGGGGCCGCCGGGTTCGATGTCGACGGCCGCGAGCCGCGCGTGATCCGCGCCGGCGCCGTCGTGATGAGCGCCGGCGGCGGCGGCTTCAAAGCGATCGGCTACCCGACGCACGGGCTCACCGCCGACGGGCACGTGATGGCGTACCGGGCCGGGGCGCAGGTGACCGGCAAGGAGTTCCTGAGCCCGCACCACACGAACCCCGAGGCGCCGGGCTGGCCGCCGATCTACCCGGTGTTCGCCTCCGGGCACTCGGCGGCGTTCCCCGGCGCGTGGCACGACCCCGAGATGGTGAACGCCGAGGGTGACGAAGTGCCGGTGCGCGGCATGGCCTGGCACGGCTGGATCGACGCCGAGTGGGAGGCGCACGAGGGGCGGGCACCCGTCCGCGCGGCCGGCCCGCCCGACGGCCAGGTCAGGCCGCTCAGCGGTCCCGGCGGCCAGGGCTCCATGCTTGGGCACGCGGCCGGCGGCATCGTGCCCGTGGACGACACCTGCGCGACACACGTGCCCGGCCTGTACGCCGCCGGCGACAGCTGCGGCACGTGCTTCGTCGGCGCCGCGTACTCGGGCTTCGGCTTCGCGACCATGCACGCTGCGGTCACGGGTGCGCGGGCAGGACTGGGCGCCGCGGAGTACGCGCAGGGCGCGGACCGCGCGGCGCCTGACGCCGCGGCCGAGGCCGCGGCGGTCGAGCGCGCGCTGGCGCCGCTGCGCCGCGCCGGCGGCTTCGGCCCGCGCTGGACGACGCAGGTCCTGCAGAACACGCTGGCGCCGTACTTCGTGCTCTACGTGAAGCAGGACGAGCGCCTGCGCGCCGCCCTGAGTACCGTCGAGTTCCTGCGCGACCACGTCGTGCCGAAGCTGTACGCGCGCGACGACCACGAGCTCCGCCTCGCCCACGAGACCGCCAGCATGGTCGCCAACGCCGAGATGAAGCTGCGCGCCTCGCTGTTCCGCACCGAGAGCCGCGGGACGCACTTCCGCGAAGACTTCCCGCACCGCGACGACGCTTGGCTCGCCTGGGTGCGGCTCAAGGACGAGGGCGGCGCGATGACGCCGTTCGCCGAGCCCATCCCGGAGGAGTTCCACCCAGACCCGGCGCTGCCGTACGAGCAGCGCTACCCGATGCGCCTGCCCGGCGAGGAGGCGTGACATGACGATCGCCGCCATCGACGAGGTCCTCTGCAACGGCTGCGGCATCTGCGTGAAGCACTGCCCGATCGACGTGCTCAGGCTCGACGCGGAGCGCAAGAAGGCCGTCATCGCCTACCGCGAGGACTGCATGCTGTGCGGCCAGTGCCTGGACTGCCCGGAGGAGGCGATCCGCCTGGAGCCGGGCTGGGGCCGCCCGTACCTGCTGGGCTGGGGGTGACGGCCGTGACCGAGGGCACCCTGCCGGCCGGCGGCCCTCCGCCGCAGACGCCGCCGTATCCCCACGCGACCGGCTTCAGCGTCGTCACCGTCGGCAGCGGCAATCCCTGGCCGAGCCTCGAACGGGCCTCGGCCTGCACGCTGGTCCAGTACCGCGGCAGCTACATCATGCTCGACTGCGGCAACGGCGCGGTGAACAGCCTGCTGCGCGGCGCGCACGGCGAGTTCCGCTGCCGCGACATCGCCGCCGTGTGCTTCACCCACTTCCACCAGGACCACAGCACCGACTACTTCGACGTGGTCACGAACCGGTGGCTGAACGGCGGCGGGCCGCTGGAGCTGGCCGGACCGCCCCGCGTCGGCGAGCTGCACGCCTTCCTGACGGATTTCTACCGCGACGACCTCGCCTACCGCTGGATGCGCGAGGCCGGGCGCGGCATGACCGGGGCGGGCATGTTCAGCGACGTGAGCGTGCGGGAGGTCACCGGCCAGGACAGCTTCGCCCTGGCCGGCCTTCGGGTCTCGACCGCCGAGCTGACGCACACGCAGTACAACGTCGGCTACCGCCTCGAGGCGCCCGACGGGCGCAGCGTGGTCGTCTCGGGCGACACGTCGCAGGACGAGCGCCTTGTGGAACTCGCGCGCGGGGCCGACGTGCTCGTGATGGACGCCGACGAGCGCTGGCCGGGCGAGCTCTTCCACCTGGCGCCGCGGCCGGAGGCGCTGCCGCCCGAGTACCGGCCGCGGGGCCGCTACGGCGGCGACTTCACGGTGCGGGCGCACGCCGGGATCGGCGAGGTCGCCGGCATGGCCGCGCGCGCCGGCGTGCAGCACCTCGTGCTCACGCACCTGCGCCCGGGCCCGGTGGACGAAGCCGCCGTGCGGGCCGTGTACGAGGAGGCCGGCTTCGCCGGCCGCGTCTCGTTCGCCGCCGACGGCCGCGAGTTCGACGTCTGACCGCGGCCGGGAGGCCGCACCGAGAGGGAGCCACGCACGATGACAGACCTGACGTACCCCATCGTGGGGACCGGCATGAAGCGCTTCTACGGGCCGAACGGCGAGATCCCGCGGCCCGGCCCCGGCGATCCCTTCTACGGCCAGGACGCGCACTACGCCAAGCTGGAGCCGTCCTACCGCGACAACGGCGACGGCACCGTCTCGGACCTCAACACCGGCCTGATGTGGCAGAAGACGACCGACGCGCGGCAGGACTCCCTCGCGGGCCGCTACACCTGGGCGGAGGCCCCCGGCTACGCCGCGTCGCTCCGCCTCGGCGGCCACGACGACTGGCGCCTGCCGAGCGTCAAGGAGCTCATCTCGCTGGTCGACGCCAACGGCGCCCTCGGCCGGCAGGTGCCCTACTTCGACGCCGGCTACTTCGACCTCACCTACGGCCCGACGGCGGTCGACGGGTACCGCGCCCTCGACTCGCAGCTGGTCACCACCACGTCGTACATCGCCCAGTCCGTCCTGTTCTCCGACTGGTGGATGGACTTCGGCGAGAAGCAGGTCGAGCCCGGGCGGATGCACCTGTGCCCGTCGTTCTTCGGCTACAACTTCACCGACGGGCGCATCAAGGGCTACCCCAAGGAGAACCACCCGTACAACGACGTGCAGACCTGGTGCGTGCGCTGCGTGCGCGGGCCGGAGTACGGCGTCAACGAGTTCGTCGACAACGGCGACGGCACGGTGAGCGACCTCGCCACGGGGCTCATGTGGCAGAAGTGCGACGACGGAAGGGGGCGCGACTGGCGCGAGGCGCTGGACTACGCCGAGCATCTGCAGCTGGCCGGCTACCACGACTGGCGGATCCCTGACCAGAAGGAGCTGCACAGCATCGTGGACTACCGCTTCATCCCGGCCATCCACCCGGTGTTCCCGATGAGCGACCCCAGAGCGTGGTTCTGGTCGAGCACGCCGTTCATCGACATGCCCGGCCAGGCGGTGTACATCGCCTTCGGCAAGGCGACCGGCAAGACGTCCGCCCGCCCCGAGGACGAATACGACGTGCACGGCGCCGGCGCGATGCGCTCCGACCCGATGGTGGGCGACCCGTCCTGCTACCTGGAGGGCGGCGGGCCGCAGCGCGACGCCATCCGCATCTACAACCTCGTGCGTGCGGTGCGGCGCATCGGCCCGCCCAAGGCGGCGCTGCACCCGGAGGCGCCCGGCAAGGACACGCGATGAGGACGAGACCGCCGCTGCCCTACGCAATCGTCGACTCTGGGCAGACGGCCTGCTACGACGCCACAGGCGAGATCGAGCCGCCGCAGCCCGGCGAGCCCTTCTACGGCCAGGACGCCCAGCACACCGGGGCCCAGCCGAGCTACACGGTGAGCGCCGACGGCCTCACCGTGCACGACGAGGTCACCGGCCTCACCTGGCAGCAGTCGCCAGACACCAACGGCGACCGCCACATCGACATGCGCGACAAGATGACCTTCGACGAGGCCCTGGCGTACCCGGACAGGCTCAACGCGCGCGCGTTCGCCGGGTTCACCGACTGGCGCCTGCCCACCATCAAGGAGCTGTACTCTCTCATCCTGTTCGTCGGCACCGACCCGGACCCGATGGCGCCCAGCGCCGCCGGCCAGGTCCCCTTCCTCGATACGAGCGTGTTCGCGTTCGCCTACGGTGATCTTGCCGCCGGAGAGCGCATCATCGACTCCCAGTACGCGTCGTCCACCAGGTACGTGAGCACCACGATGGACGGGGCGCCCACCATGTTCGGGGTCAACTTCGCCGACGGGCGCATCAAGGGCTACGGGATCGTCATGCCCGACGGCAGCCAAAAGCAGTTCGTCGTTTCGTGCGTCCGGGGCAACCCCGCCTACGGCCGCAACGACTTCAAGGGCAACGGAGACGGCACCGTCACCGACAGGGCCACGGGGCTCATGTGGAGCCGGGACGACAGCGGACGGGGGCTGGACTGGCGCGAGGCGCTCGCCTGGGTGCAGCGGAAGAACGCCGAGCGGTACCTCGGGCACGACGACTGGCGGCTGCCCGGCGTCAAGGAGCTGCAGAGCATCATCGACTACGCGCGCTCGCCCGACACGACGGATTCGGCCGCGATCGACCCCGTCTTCGCCTGCACCGCGCTCACCAACGAGGCCGGGCAGCGTGACTATCCGTCGTACTGGACGAGCACCACGCACCTCGGCGAGGGCGGCAGGGCCAACGCGGCCGACTACCTGGCCTTCGGCCGCGCCATGGGCTACATGGTGCCGGGCACCATGCCGCCCGGGCCGGGCGGCGAAGCGGGTCCCGGCTCTCACGGCGCGCCGGGCGGTCCGCCACCCGCCGCGGCGCAGCAGGCGGTCTGGCCCCCGCCCACCGCCGGGCCGGTCGACGGCGCGCGGTGGATGGACGTGCACGGGGCCGGCGCGCAGCGCTCCGACCCCAAGGCCGGCGACCCGGCCGAGTTCCCCTACGGCGCCGGCCCTCAGGGCGACGCCATCCGCATCTTCAACTTCGTCCGTCTCGTGCGGGACGCGGAGCCGCCCGGCGCCGGGACGTGAGCGCGCCTGCCGTGACCGTCGCGCCCGACCGCCGGCGCGGCTGGGTGCTTGCCCTGTGCGCCACCACCATCATGCTGGTGCTGTCCGCGCCGGGCGCGGCGATGCCGGTGCTCTTCCCGCAGATCGCCGCCGACCTGCACCTCAGTCTGGTGCAGATCGGCGTGCTGTGGGGTGTCGCGCCGCTCGCCGGCGCGGTCGCCGGCCTGCTCGGCGGCATGGCCGCCGACGTCCGCGGCGCCCGCGCCGTCGTCGCCGCCGGGTGCTTCGTCTGCGCGGCGGCCGGAGCTGCCCGCGGCCTTTCCTGGGGCTTCGCGGCGCTCGCCTTCTTCACCGTGATCCTCGGCGTCGCCGGCAGCCCTGTGCCCAACAGCCTTCACAAGACCGCCGGCCAGTGGTTCTCTCCGCGGTCGTTCGGCAAGGCCAACGCCGTGATAGCGGTGGGCGTCGCGAGCGGCGCCATGCTGGGTTCGCTGGTCAGCGCCGCCTACCTCGCGCCGCTCCTCGGCGGATGGCGCGGCGTCACGGTGCTCTACGGCGTCGTGGCGATGGTCTTCGGTGCGCTGTGGATCGCCGCACCGACGCCACCGCAGTCCCTGGCAGCTTCTCGGGCCCGGTGGAGCTTCTCCGGTTTCCGCGCCACGGTGGTCGCGGTCGTGCCCATCCGGGCCTTCTGGGTGCTCACCGCCGCCTGCTTCTGCTACAGCGCCTACTACATGGGCTTCGCCGGCTACCTGCCGACCTATCTGACCGATGTGGGCTGGAGCACCGCGGCCGCGGGGGGAGCGGCCGCGGCGTTCCAGGCCGCGAGCATGGCCGGCGTGTACCCGCTGACGCTCCTCGCCGAGCGTTTCCACGTGCGCCGCGGGATGATGGCGGTCACCGGACTGTGCGCGGTCGCCGGCCTGGTCGTCATCTCGGCGACCGCGGGGCCGTGGGTGTGGCCGGCTGTGATCGCGATGGGGCTGTTCCACGACCTGTTCATGACGCTGAGCATCACGATGGTCGTGCAGACCGCCGGCATCGGGCCGGCGTTGGCCGGCACCGCGCTCGGTCTGACGATGTCGGTGCAGCGGCTCGGGGGCTTCGTCTCGCCGCCGCTCGGAAACAGCTTGGCGGCGTTCGGCCCGGGGGCGCCGTTCCTGCTTTGGGCAGGGTTCGCCGTGGCGATGCTGGTGCTCGTATCGAGGGTGGCCCCGATCAGGCCCGATCGAGAGGCCCTCGGTGCCCTTGTCGAAGCGCGGTGAGAAGGCCGGCCGGCGGCTCCGCATGGTACTGCCGTCCGCGCGGCATCGGCAGAGGGCACGCGTCTGCTGATGCCGGAGACCAGCCGTCCGCCGTGGCGCCGGCCTGCTCCCGCAGCCGTCGTGCCGGCGGCACGGACGTGCGGGCGACGCCGCCCATTCCAATGTCCGGCAGACTGTGCCAGAGTCTGGCCCGAGTACGACGTTCGCACGAGAGCGGGGACATCCGAATGGGGGAGTGACGTCCCGGCTTGAGCCGACCGTACGGCGGTGCTAGCGTGGCCGGGTCGGCCCTCGGACGACGGCCGGCTTCCCTTCGGCGCCCGCGGCGCAGACCGTGCGGCGGTCGCGCCGGGGTGCGCCGCCGGGACGGGGGAGGGGGAGCGTGGCCCGAAGACGACAGCTGGTGACGCTCGGCGGCTTCGTAGGGATGGGCGGCCTGCTCGGCAGCGCCTACGGCTACGTCGGTACGTCGGTCTACTTCGTGCTCGGCGGTATCGCCCTCTACGCGCTCGGCGTCGCTCCGCTGCTCATCCTCCTCGTGGGCGTGGTGTTCGTGATGACGGCCTGGTCGTATGCCGAGGCCTCGGCGGCCATGCCCGAGGCGAGCGGCGTGACCAGCTTCGCGCGCCGCGCGTTCGACCCGTTCACCGGGTTCGGCGCGGCGTGGGCCATCCTCCTGGACTCCGTCATCGTCGTGGCGATCGCCTGCAAGTTCGTGCCCTTCTACCTGGGCGCCGTGTGGCCGCAACTGCAGCAACGACCGTACGACCTGCTCGTGAGCGGCGGCGTGCTCGCTCTGCTCGTGGCCCTCAACCTCTTCGGGCTGCACGAGTCCCCGCGGCTCAGCTCGCTCATGGCCGCGCTGGGGCTCGTCACGCTCGTGGTCGTCATCCTGCTCGGGTTCTTCGTGCTCTTCCGCCCCGGCGTGGCCTGGAGCCAGATCGACCTGGGGACGGCTCCCACGTGGAGCCGTCTGCTGTTCGCCGTCCCGCTCGCCGCCGCGGCGTTCACGGGCCTCGACGCGGTCTCGAGTCGCGCCGAGAGCGCCCTGCACCCGGCGCGCGACGTGCCTCTGACGATCAACCTCGTGCTGCCGCTCATCGTGATCTTGAGTGTCGCGCTCGCCGAGGTCGGGCTCTCGGCGCTGCCCGTGGCCTACAACGAAGTGCCGGTCGACCGGGCCACCGGTCTTACGCTGCCGGTCCCTGTGGTGCCCGGCGAGCAAACGAGCGTCTTCGTGTACGAAGCCGACCCGTCGGTCATCGCGGTCGTGCCGGTGGTCGCGCAGGGTGCCGGGCATGTGATCCCTGCGCAGAAGCCGCAGGGCGAGGTGGTCACCACGGCGAAGGGAGCGGTGACGCGCCTGCACGGGACGCTCCTGGGAAGCGCGTACCTGGAGGATCCGCTGATGGGCATCGTCGCCGCTCTGCCCGACGACCCGCAGTGGCTCAAGCGCCTGCTGCGCCCCTGGCTTGCCGTTGTGGTCGCGGTCGCCCTGCTGCTCGCCGCGAACGCCGTCATGGGCGGCTCGTCGCGGGTGCTCTACTCACTGGCCCGGCACCGGCAGGCGCCGGCCGTGCTGGGGCGCGTCTACGCCGCCCGCATGGCCCCTTACGTCGGCATCGCGCTCTTCGGCTGCCTGACGGCCGTCCTGCTCGTGCCCGAAGACCCGCTGTTGCTGCTGGGCCTCTTCGGCTTCGGCGCCATGCTTGCGTTCACGGCGACGCACCTCTCGGTCATCCGGCTGCGCCTGCGCGAGCCCGAGCTGGCGCGGCCGTTCGTGGTGCCGTTCAACGTGCGGTACCGGGGAGCCAGGTTGCCGCTTCCTGCGATCGTGGGCGCTGCCGCCACGGCCGCCATCTGGATGCTCATGGTGGCCACCCACCCCGAGGGCCGCATCGTCGGCTTCGCCTGGATGGCCGGTGGCCTGCTCCTGTACGTCGTCTACCGGCGCGGCACGGGGCAGGCCCTGTTCCGCCAGCCGGTCGAGCGGCGGCTGCCCGCGGCCGCACAGTCTGACGTCGATTACGAGCGCATCCTCGTACCGGTGGACGGCAGCCGCCTGAGCGACGAGATGATGGTACTCGGCTGTCAGCTGGCGGCGGACAAGGGCGCCGTCATCGACGTCGTCTACGTCGTCGAGGTGCCGATGAATCTGCCGCTCGATGCGGCCATGCCGAGGGAGCGACGACGGGGGCGCTACGTGCTCGATGCCGCCATGACGGTGGCACAGGACTTCGGCGTCCAGGCGTGGCCACACCTGGTGGCGGCTCGCCGGCCGGGGCGGGCCATCGTCGACACCGCCCGGGAATGGGACTGCGACGTCGTCATCATGGGCGCCGTGCGCAGGCTCACCACCGACGACGATGTACTGGGACGCTCCGTCACCTACGTCCTGCGGCACGCGCCGGGCGAGGTACTGCTGAACTACGTGCCGGCCGACTACCCCATGCAGGGCTCGGCGGGCGAGTGGAACGATGCGGAGGTCGCGCCCGGGGAGCCTCCCGCCGGGGCGCCGGCCGCGAAGCCGAGAGGGGTGTGAGTGTGGGCATGTACGTGATCGTCGCCGGCTGCGGCCGCGTCGGGTCGAGCATGGCGCGCCGGCTTGCGGCCGAGGGTCACGACGTGGTCGTCGTCGACGACGACCGGCGCTCCTTCGCCCTGCTCGGGGACGACTTCCGCGGGCACCGGGTGGTGGGAGCGGCGATCGACTGGGACGTGCTGCGCAAGGCAGGCATCGAGGGGGCCGACGCGTTCGCCGCCGTCACGGACGGCGACAATACCAACATCATCTGTGCGCTCATCGCGCAGAGGGCCTTCGAGGTGCCGTGCGCTGTGGCCCGCGTGTACGACCCGCGGCGGGCACGGGCGTTCGCGCGCATGGGTCTGCGCACGGTGTGCCCCACGAACGATGCCGAGGACGCCATGGTGGATGCCATCCACACCTGTCCCATGCCGGGCGCGGGGAGCTGACCGTGTTCGTGCTCATCGTCGGCGGCGGCAAGGTGGGGCTCAACGTGGGCATCAGCCTGGGCCGGCTCGGCCACGAGTACCTCATCATCGAGCAGCGTCGCACCCGGTATCAGCTGCTGCACGCCCAGCTCGAAGACCACGTGCTGTTCGGGGACGGCACCGAGATGTGGGTGCTCGAGAAGGCGGGCGTCGAGCGCGCCGACCTCGTCGTGGCCGTGACCGGCGACGACGAGGACAACCTCGTCATCGCCGAGCTTGCCAAGCACGAGTACGGGGTCGCCAAGGTCGTGGCGCGTGTCAACAATCCCCGCAACCAGCGCACCTTCGACCTGCTGAGCGTCGACTCGACGCTGTGCGCGGCGACCATGACCGTCTCGATGATCCAGCACGAGCTGCCGTCGCATCAGTTCGTGCCGCTGCTGTCGCTCAAGCACGAGCGGCTGGAGCTGGTGGAGATCGAGGTGAGCGAGGATTCCCCGTCGGCCCACCTCACGGTGGGCGACGTGCGCCTGCCTCCCGACGTACTGCTGGCGGCGCTGCTCCGCGGCGGCGCCGCCCTTCTGCCGCGCAGTGACGAGATGCTGCTACCCGGCGACCAGGTGCTGTGCCTGCTTCCCCCCGGCCGGGAGAAGGAGCTCATCCGGATCTTCCTGCCCAGCCGCCGGCCCGAAGAGGTCCAGGCGCAGGCGACCATCGACGTGACCGACGAGGGTGCGACGTGACGCCTGCACGGGCCTGGGAGACCTCGTGAGGATCGTCGTCGTCGGCACGGGCACGCTGGGCTTCTACGTGGCCCGCAAATTCTCGGAGGAGCGGCACGACGTCGTGCTGGTCGGCGAGGACGAAGAGGCGCTGCGGCGCGCCCAGGATGCCATGGACGTGGGAGCCGTGGCGGGCAAGGGCAGCACGCCGTCGGTGCTTCTGGACGCGGGCCTGCGAGCCGCCGACATCCTCGTCGCCGTGACCGGGAGCGACGAGACCAACATCGTGGCCTGCCTCATCGCGGAGACGGTGTCCAAGCGCATCATCCGCGTGGCCCGCATCCACGACCCGGCCTACCTGGGGGCGAGCGGCATCATCGACAAGAGCTCGCTGAGCATCGATCTCGTCATCAGCCCCGAGGAAGAGGTCGCCGCGGCCGCCGTGGCGCTGGCCCGCGTGCCCGGCGCCACCGACGTGCTCGACTTCGCCGGCGGCCGCGTGAGAGCCGTCGGCGTCTCGCTCGACGACGACTCGCCGATGATCGGCAAACCCATCAAGGCCTTGCTGCGCGGCGATGAAGGCGAGAAGCTGATCGTCGCCGGCGTGTACCGCAAGGAGATCGTGAGCGCGCCCTCGGCGGACATCCGCCTCATGGCGCGCGACACCCTGTTCCTGGTCGCCGACAGCGACTCCGTGCGCCCGGCGCTGACCCGACTCGGCAAGCGCTGGGTGCGCACGCGCAACGTCATCATCACCGGCGGTGGATGGGAAGGCGTCTCCATCGCCCGCCGTCTCGCGGCGGAGGGCATCCACACCAAGATCATCGAACGCGACCCGGCCGTGTGCGAGCGCATCTCCAACGAGCTCGCGGACACGCTGGTCCTGCAGGGCCACGGTATGGACGAGACGCTGCTCGTGGACGAGGGCATCCAGCGCACCGAGATGACCATCGCGGCCTTGGGCGACGAGACCGCGAACGTGTTCGCGGCGCTGCTCGCCCGGAGGCTCGGGACTCGCCGCGCCGCCGCGCTCGTCGACACGCCGGAGTACATGCCGTTCGCCTCCAGCATAGGGGTGGGCGTGGTGCTCAGCCCGCTGCTGGCCGCGCTCAACCCGATCACGCAGGTCGCGCGGCAGGGGCAGGTGCTGGCGATCCGCACGCTTCGCGAGAACCTTGTGGAGGGCATCGAGTTCGTGGCCGCCGAGGGTTCGGGCATCGTCGGGCTCCCGCTCGCACTCCTCCACCTGCCTCACGGGTCCCTCGTGGGGGCCATCGTGCGCGAACGCGAGGTGATCATCCCGCGCGGTTCCACGGTGATCGAGGCGGGCGACCAGGTGGTGCTGTTCACGCGGCCCGCGCTGGTCCCGCGCCTCCAGAAGCTGCTCGCCCCCGCCTGAGGCGGGCCGCACATGGCTGCAGCACGACCCGCGCCGTCAGTCGTCGCCACCGTGACCGGGCTCCACCCCGCCACGGTCGGCGGGATGCGACGCGTGGCCTTTCTGCTCTGCATCCTGCTGCTCGGCGAGACGGCCTCCATGACTGCGCCGCTCGCCGTGGCGATCGGCTACGGCGACGGCCGCGACGTCGAGTCGTTCGCCACCACCATGTTCATCGCAGGCATCGTCGGCACCATGGGCTTCTTCCTCTTCCGCACCGACCTCTCCAGCCTCACGCGCCACGACGGCATCGCCGTCGTGGCCCTGGGCTGGCTCATGGTCTGCCTGTTCGGCTCGATCCCGTACGTGCTCGAGGGCCAGCTCGGCTGGCTGAACGCGTGGTTCGAGACGGTGAGCGGCTTCACCGGCACCGGCTCGAGCGTGATCCCCGACATCGAGGCGATGCCCAGAGGCCTTCTCTTCTGGCGCTGCTTCACCCACTGGCTGGGGGCGATGGGCTTCCTCGTGTCGTTCGTCGCCCTGCTCCCGCTGCTGGGCATCGGCGCCATGCAGCTCTACCGCGCGGAGGCGCCGGGCCTCGAGGTCGACCGCCTGCGGCCGCGCATCAGCAGCACCGCCCGCATCCTCTGGACGATCTACCTCACGCTGTCCGTCGCCCTCACTGTCCTGCTCCTCCTCGGCGGGATGGACTGGTACGACGCCCTCTGCAACATGTTCGCCGCCATCGGCACCGGCGGCTTCTCCACCAGGAACACGAGCATCGGCTGGTGGCACAGCGCCTACATCGACTGGGTCATCGTCCTGTTCCTGTGGCTGTCGTCGACCAACTTCTCCCTGTACTGGTTCCTGGCCACCGGCAGGCCGGGCCGTTTCTTCAGGGACGCGGAGTGGCGGTTCTACACCGGCGTTCTGCTCTGCTCGAGCCTGTTCGTCGCCGCGATCGTGTGGGCCACGTCCACGGTCTCGGCGAGCGCCGCGATCCGCAACGCCTTCTTCACCGTGGTCTCCCTGGCCTCGACGACCGGCTTCGTGACGGCGGACTACGAGAAGTGGGCGCCGGTCACGCAGTTCGTCCTCTTCATGCTGCTGTTCATGGGCGGCTGCGCCGGCTCGACGGCGGGCGCCATGAAGGCCATCCGCGTGCTGCTGTTCGGCAAGCAGGCGACGCACGAGTTCTTCCGCACCATGCACCCGTACGGCGTGACCAAGGTAAGGCTCAACGGCGGTCCCGTGACCGGCGAGATGATGCGCTCGGTCTCGGCCTTCATGGGGCTGTACCTCGGCGTCTACATGGTCTCGGTCGGTGTCGTCTCGCTGACGGGCGCCGACTTCGCGACCGCGATGTCGGCCGCGGCCACGGCCATGGGAGGCGTGGGGCCCGGCCTGGGCGACATCGGGCCGATGGACAACTTCCTGTGGATGGCGCCGGCCGCGAAGCTCGTGCTGACCTTCGACATGCTCGCGGGGCGGCTCGAGCTGTTCACGCTGATGATCATCCTGACGCCGGCGTACTGGCGCCGGTAGGCGGGCGGCGTCAGCCCAGCGCCAGCAGCGCGAAGACGAGCACGAAGATGGCGACCGTCTCTACGATGCCGATCACGGCGAGGTAGTTGCTGAACCCCTGGCCGGTCTCGGCGAGCGCGTCGGCGCAGTAGGCCCCCACCTTGCCCTGACCGTAGGCTGAGGCGCCCATGCCGATGCCGGCGGCGGCGCCGACGCCGAGGAGCGCCCAGGGGTCGTAACCGGCGTCGGCCTTCCCGATGATCGTGATCATCAGGATCATGCCGTAGATGGTCTGCGAGAGCGGCGCACCGACGAACGTGAACAGGGTGAACGACGCCGGCTTGCCCTGGGCGATGAGCTTCTTCCAGGCGCCGACCGCACCCGAACCGCCGAGGTAGGCCCCGAGCGCCGATCCGACCGCGGCGAACGCCATGGCCGCGACGGCGCCGGCGCGTCCGAGCTCGGCTGCAGCTTCTGGAGACATCAGCATCCCTTCTTCCGGTCTGTGGACGGCGGGGTCGTCACGCCGATTCCCGACGCTTGAACGGTGTGTAGAGCGTGTAGCCCTGCCAGGCCAGGCCCTTGTGGGTGGAGAACTCGAGCGTGTTGAGACGCACGGCGTGGACGAGCACGCCGAGACCCGCGAGCACGATGTTGAGCGCATTGGCGAAGAGCAGCAGCAGGCTGGCGGAGACCGCCGTGAGTACGCTGTCGAAGCCGATGGACGCGGCCATCTCGTTGAAGGCCGCGAGCACCGCGACCGAGGCGTAGCCCACGGCGAAGAGGCGGATGTAGGAGAGGATGTCCACGAAGCTGCTGATCATGGTGAGCGGCAGCAGGGCGTGGTCGATCCAGCTCTCCTTGAACTCGCGCGACGTCTTCATGAACAGCGCCACGAGGACGATGCCGAGGACCAGCGAGTACAGCAGGAAGCTGGGCGCGCCGCGCCCGAGGACGGCCTGCCGCGCGAGGAAGAACAACGACCAGACGACGATGAGCCACCCGACCTGGGCGGGGAACTTGCTCCAGGCCCGGTCCCTGACGCAGGTCACCGCGTTCCAGACGTGCGCGAACGTCAGGTGCAAGGCTCCGATGAAGAAGCACAGGTCGATGAGGTTGTCGCGGTCCTGCACCCAGGAGACCTGCAGGGATTCGAGCGCCGGCGGCAGCACCGGGATGCCGAAGTAGGTGCCGTTGATGACCCCCCAGACGAGTGTGGCGGCGCCGACGATGTACATCATGTGGAAGACGTGGCTGGGCACCTTCTGCAGCCGCCACTGCAGCACGGCCGTGAGGCCGAGCAGCAGCATGGCGTAGCCGGCGTCGCCGACGATCATGGCGAAGAACAGGCTGAAGAACGGGAGGAAGATCCAGCCGACGTCCCACTCCCAGTACCCGGGGTAGATGTGCAGGAAGTCGAACACGGTGCGCACCGGCCGCACCCAGGCGGACTGCCGGAGCAGCACCGGGACATCGTCGCCCGGCACCGGGTCGTCGAACACGACGCCCCAGCCGCGCTCCGCGGAGGCGACGCCGACCGCCTCACAGGCGTCGACCGGGACGTAGCCCGCCAGGTACACGACCTGGTCGGCCCGGCCCATGCCGGAGCGGACCTCCTCGACGCGCAGGGCGTCGCCGACCTGCTCGGCGTACGCGGCCAGGTCGTCACGGCCGGCCGCCAGCACCTGGAGCCGGCCGGCAAGCCTCTGCTCTTCGTCCTGTGCGGCGGCAAGCTCGTCCCTCGTCTCCTGCAACGGCCGCTCGGGCCACGGCACGACCTCGTAGTCGGCGCCCAGGTCCGGCGGCGCGGTCCAGGCGGCGTCCGCGACGAGACAGAAGTGCTGCGTCTCGCGTGTGCGGCGCAGCACCGTGAGCAGGACGCCGTCGGGGGCCGCCAGCTGCGCCGAGCCGCGGGCGACGCCGAGGGCGACGCTCACGCCGGCCTCTTCAAGCTGCCGCGCTGTGCCGAGGTCGAACTCGCCGAAGCCCTCGTAGCGCGCGAGCTCACGGCGCTGCGCGGCGCTGCGCTCGCCCAGCTCGCGCCGGCGCGCGATGACGGCGAGCGTCTCGGTCGCCAGCTCTTCCGGCCCGAGGCCGGTCGCGGCCGGCGGGCCGGCCGCCGTCCCGCCGTAGGCTGCCGCCCTGCTCCCCCGGCGCCCGCCCGCCTTGCGCCGGTCCGCCTCGGCCGCCGCCAGCGCGTCGAGCGCGCGCCGCAGCTCGGCGTCCCGCCCGCGGATCTCGTCCAGGCGTGCGCCCTCCGGCGGGCGCACGTCCGTGACGTGCACCACGCCCAGCTCGGCGAGTCTTCGGACGGTGTCGTCCCTGTCGCCCGCGAGGCAGAGCAGCGTGAGGCGTTTCATGCGGACGATCACGTGCCGCTCCCCGAGAGCAGCTCGGCGCCCTTGCCCTTGGCGATCTTGGCGCGGGCCACGGCCGCCGTCTGGGCGTCGCCGAGGGCGATGCGGATGGCGCGGATGCCGTCCTCCGCCCGCGGGATCATGACCTTCTCGAACAGGTTGACGCGCTGCGCGGTGATGCGCAGCTCCTCGCCGAGCAGATCCCGCTGGCGCTCGAGCGTGAGCTGCTGCACGCGGCGCTCGGTGAGCTCGCTCAGTGCCGCCACGGCCTCCTCCAGCCAGGGGGGCGTCTCGAAGTAGTCGACCGGAACGCTCTCGAAACGAACCTCCGTGAGCGTGGGCACGTTCACCCCGGCGATGTTGGCCGTCTCGAGGTCGACTGCGGCGACGCGGACGTAGTCGCCGAGCCGCAGCTCCGGCGCAGCCGAGAGCAGCTTCACCCACGGGCGCAGCCGCGCGAGCACGGCCTCCCCGGCGGCGGCCGACTCGCGGAGCGCCGTCTCCACGCGGCGCACCTCACGCTGGAGCTGCTGCTTCTTGAGCTCCAGCGTGGGGAGGAAGCGCTCGTACCGCCGCAGCGCTTCGCGCTGAGCCTTGAGCTCGTTCTTGGTCTTCTTGAGCTTGGCCATCGCTCAGCCGGCGGGCGCGCGATCGCCCGGCCAGAAGCGCTCGACCAGGCTCGTGGGGACGCCGGTCTCCTGAGGAGTGAAGCAGTCGGCGAGGATGCGCCAGCACAGGTCGAGCGCGTCCTCCAGGGGCAGGGTGACGGTGAGGTCCATGAGCTGGTGCCTGAACAGGGCGCCGTACTTGAGCAGCTTCTCGTCCCAGGAGCTCATGCGAAAGCCCATGGACTGCTTCTCCTGGCTCTCCGTGAACGCCGCGTAGAGCTGGATCATGGTGTTCATGATCGTACGGTGGTCGTCGCGCGTGCGCGCGTTCACCTGCTGCTTTAGCCGGCTCAGCGAGCCGAACGGGTCGATGCTGCCGTTGTGCAGGTAGAACTGGCCCTCGGTGATGTAGCCGGTGTTGTCCGGGATGGGGTGGGTGACGTCGTCGCCCGGCATGGTCGTGACGGCGAGCACCGTGACCGACCCCGCGCCCTCGAAGTCGACTGCGCGCTCGTAGCGGGCGGCGAGCTGGCTGTACAGGTCGCCGGGGTACCCGCGTGTGGACGGGATCTGCTCCATGGTGATCGCGACCTCCTTGAGGGAGTCGGCGAAGTTGGTCATGTCGGTGAGCAGGACGAGGACGCGGCGGCCTTCGAGGGCGAACTTCTCCGCCACGGCGAGGCAGGTGTCGGGGACGAGCAGGCACTCCACCACAGGGTCGGCGGCGGTGTGGATGTACAGGATCGCGCGCGAGAGGGCGCCGGCCTCGTCGAGCGTGTCGCGGAAGAACAGGTAGTCGTCGTACTTCAGCCCCATGCCGCCGAGAACGATGATGTCGACCTCGGCGTTGAGCGCGATGCGCGCCAGCAGCGGGTTGTAGGGCTCGCCGGCCACGGAGAAGATCGGCAGCTTCTGCGACTCGACCAGGCTGTTGAACACGTCGATCATGGGGATGCCGGTGCGGATCATGGTGCGCGGGATGATGCGGCGCGCCGGGTTCACGGGCGGGCCGACGATGGGGATGAGCCCCTCGTCCAGGGTGGGACCGCCGTCGCGCGGCACGCCGCCGCCGGTGAAGACGCGCCCGAGGAGCGCCTCGGTGTACGGGGTCTGGAGCTGCTGCCCCAGAAAGCGGACCTCGGCGTCGGTCGGCACGCCCCGCGTGCCCGAGAACACCTGCATGGTGACGTTGTCGCCCTCCAGGCGGATGACCTGGGCGAGTGACGAGAACCCGGGCGCCTGCACGCGCGCCAGCTCCTGGTTACCGACGCCGGTGGCCTGCACCGTGATCACGTTGCCGGCGATCTGCGCGACCTGCCGGTAGACCTTACGCATGTCGCGCCTCCGCCAGCAGGCCGTCGAGGCGCGCCTCGAGGCGCTCGGCCTCGTCGGTGCCCAGCTCGGCGCGGTTCCAGTCCCTGGTGGCGTGCGTGAGCGCCTGGAAGAACGCCCGGGCGGCGTCCTTGTCGGCGAAGTCGAGGTCCGCCGCCAGCACGTCGTGGATGCGCCCGAACACGTGGCGCTGGCGTTCGGCCGAGGACGCGCCGTCCACCGGGTCGAAGGCGTCCTGCTGCAGGTAGACGGCGTCGAGGTACTCGGCCTTGAGGTAGTAGACGAAGTCGGTCATGGCCGTGCCCTCTTCCTCGACGACCTTCATCATCTCCTGGACCTCGTGGCCCTTGAGCAGGACGCGTTGCGCGACGTGCAGCTGCTCGGCGGGGACGATGCTCTCGTACTTGCTCCAGCTGTCCAGCGGGTCGATGGCCGGGTAGCGGCGCGCATCCGAGCGCTGCCGGGAGAGGCCGTGGAACGCCCCGACGACCTTGAGGGTGGACTGCGTGACCGGCTCTTCGAAGTCGCCGCCGGCCGGGCTCACGGTGCCGCCGATCGTGACGGAGCCCACGGAACCGTCGTTGAGGCGCACGTACCCGGCGCGCTCGTAGAACGCGGCGATGACCGACTCGAGGTAGGCGGGAAAGGCCTCCTCGCCGGGGATCTCCTCGAGCCGGCCGGACATCTCGCGCAGCGCCTGCGCCCAGCGGGAGGTGGAGTCGGCGAGAAGCAGCACGTGCAGGCCCATCTGACGGTAGTACTCGGCGATGGTCACGGCCGTGTACACCGACGCCTCGCGGGCCGCCACCGGCATGGAGCTCGTGTTGCAGATGATCACCGTGCGCTCCATGAGGCTGCGTCCCGTGCGTGGATCGGTGAGCACCGGGAACTCGCGCAGGGTCTCCACCACTTCTCCGGCGCGCTCGCCGCAGGCCGCGACGATGACCACGTCGACGTCGGCGTGGCGGCTGGTGAGCTGCTGCAGCACCGTCTTGCCGGCCCCGAACGGGCCGGGGATGCAGTAGGTGCCGCCTTTGGCCACGGGGAAGAAGGTATCGAGGATGCGCTGCTTGGTGACGAGCTTCTCCGTGGTTCGCAGGCGCTCGTCGTAGGCACGGATCGGCCGCTTCACCGGCCACGTCTGCAGCATGGCCACGTCGAGCCGCTCGCCAGACGCGCTCTCGAGCACGGCGACGCGGTCGGTGACCGTGTACTCGCCGGCGGCCGCGATCTCGGCCACGGTGACGACGCCCTCGACGGCGAAGGGCACCATGACGCGGTGCTCGAAGAGGCCTTCGGAGACGGTCCCCAGGGTGTCTCCCGCACGGACCCTGTCCCCGGCGGCCGCCCGCGGCGTGAGCTCCCACATCACGTCGCGCGGGAGGGCCTCGACCTCAACGCCGCGCGGCAGGAAGAAGCCGTGCTGCGCAGCGATGAGGTTGAGCGGGTTCTGGAGGCCGTCGTACACCTGCGTGAGCAGGCCGGGACCCAGCTCGACCGAGAGCAGGTCGCCGGCGAACTCGACGGTGTCGCCGACCCGGATGCCGGCCGTGCTCTCGAACACCTGGGCGTCGGCGTAGCGGCCGCGTACGCGGATGACTTCGGCGATGAGGCGGAGGTCGCCCTGCACGACGTAGGCGACCTCGTTCTGCGTGACCGTGGTCTCGAACTCGACGGTCACGAGGTTGCCGTTGACACCCACCACTCTGCCTGCGCGAGCGCTCACAGACCACACCTCGCCGCGTTGTCCTCGATGATCGCTTGTGCCAGAGCCGTGCCCGCCTCGTCGGTCAGCGCGCTCCACTTCTCGACCAGACGGAGCTTGAGCGCGTAGGCGAGCACCGCCCGCACGCCGAAGGCCGGGATGGCGGCGGCTTCGCCGAGCCGGTCCCAGCGGTACCGGTCCAGCAGGAGCTCGCGCTCGAGCGGGTCGTCGAGCGCCATGGCCCGTGCGGCTGCGTCGGCGGCGCGTGCGTCGGGTACCGGGCGCGACCCGGCCGGCGTGGTGGCGTCGGCGCCGGCGCGGCGCGCCCGCAGCTTCGCGAGGGCGGCGCGGAGCCGCGTCTCGGCGTCGACGAGGCTGCGCGCCTCCGGAGAGCGCGCGTCCTCCGGCCGGTCCTCGGCCAGGGCGCGAAGGTCCTCCCAGTGGTCCTCGCGCAGGACCCCGCCCGCGGCGGCGACCATCTCGAGCGAGGAGAGCGGAGGGGAGGCGTCCAAGCTCAGGGACGGCAGACTGGCGACGAAGTAGACGTACTCCACGCGCGGCTACCCCTGCGCCGCCCGCTCGACGATGTCGGACAGCGGGTGCTTGAGCACCGGGGCGAGCGCCTCGGCGAGCGCGGAGAGGGTGAAGTCGTGGTAGACGTTGTCGTCTGCGAACGACACGCGGAAGCCCTTGTCGACCTTCTCGTCGGCGCGCAAGGTCAGCCCCTGGCCGACGAGATCGCGGTACTGCCCCAGCACCAGGGCGGCCAGGCGGTCGCGGTCTTCCGGCCCCAGCAGCACGTCGACCCGGCTCTCGTTCATGTCGTGCGCGGCGTAGGCGTCGGCGAGCCGGACGAGCATCTCGGCGACCGTCTCGGGCGTCAGTGCGTCGGCCACGTCGCCGCGCAGCGACTGACGCAGGATCGACTCGATGCGTGCCTGCAGCGAGAGCAGGAAGTCCCTGGCCGCCTGTTCGAGCGCCTTCTCTGCGCGCCGGCGGCCGGCGGCGGCCTCCTCCTCGGCCGCGCGCCGCAGGCTCGCCGCCTCCGTCTCCGCCTCGGCGACGATGGCGGCGGCACGCTCGCGGGACTGCTCGACGATCGCCGCGGCCTCGGCCTCGGCGCGCTGGACCCCCTCGCGGCGTATGCGCTCCAGCAGGCTCTGAAGCTGCTCGTCCACGGTATCCCCTTGACACTGTCCGGGGTGTTGACGGTGAGCACCAGCTGCCCGTCACCGACCCCGCGGCTCGACCGATCGGAGTACGTAGAGGAAGTCTTCTGCGCACTCAGCTTCCAGGCCGACTTCGCCCGAAGGCCCTGTGGCGGCGTGCGCGAAACGACCCGCTCCGCCGGCAGCTAGCCTACGCTAGTGTCGACGGCGTCAGCAAGGACCGGCCGCGCCTGCTGACGAGCTCCATCCGCTCTCCAGGCCCGGGGGATGACGGCGGGCTCGGTGAGGCCCAACGTGCTCGCCGACGACGGTGTGCCGCACGTCGGGACGCCGGGTGCGGCGCCGAGTGAACGGTCCGCGACCGGCCTGCGGGAGCAGGTATAATCGCGTCCGTCCGTTCGTCGCTTCCCGGTGTTTGGAGGGCCATGAAGACGTCTGTCCGCAAGACCAAGCTCGAGATCGCCGACAGCGACATCGTCAAGCTCGAGGTGGACGCCCTCGCCACACCGTCCAGCATCCGCCTGGAGATGGATCACGGCGTCGGCGCCGTGGTGAAGGCCGAGGGCGGCGAGGCCGTCGAGATCGAGGCCATGCTGCAGGGTCCCATCGAGCTCGGCAAGGCGGTGATCACCACCGGCCACGACCTCATCGCCCGCTGGGTGATCCACGTGGCCCTCACCGACGGCGTCCACCCCGAGACCGACGCGGCGTCCATCGCCGGGGCCACGCGTTCGGCGTTCGACGCCGCGCACCACTGTCACGCCCGCTCGCTCGCCCTGCCCGCGTTCGGCACCGGCGCCTGCGGTTTCCCGGTCGGGGAGTGCGCCGACATCATGGTCGCCGAGACGGTCGCGTACCTGCGTGCGAACCACGGCACGGCGCTGCGGCACGTCATGTTCACCGTGCGCGGCGAGGCCGCCAAGGCCGCGTTCCAGCACGCGCTCGCGGGGATCAGCCGGCTCCAGTAGCGCGACGTCCCGGCGCCGGGAGTAACCCGTGCCGCTTGCCATCTCGGCGACGAGCACTGAAGAAGCCCTCGTCGCGCTCCTGCTCATCGCCGCGGCGGTGGCGGTGGTCGCGCGCCGCGCCGGCGTGCCCTACACCATCGGCCTCGTACTGGTCGGCCTCGCCGTCGGCCTGGTCACGCACGTCGATGCCGTCAGCCTCTCGAGCGACCTCGTCTTCTACGTGTTCCTCCCGGTGCTGCTCTTCGAGGCTGCGTTCGACCTGGAGGCCCGGCATCTGCTCAGGGACTGGCGCCGGGTGCTCGTGCTGGCGGTGCCCGGGGTGCTCGTCGCCTTCGTGCTCACGGCCGCCGGTGTGCACTTCGCCGGCGGCCTTGCCTGGGGTATCGCCCTGCTGTTCGGCGCCCTGATCTCGGCGACCGACCCTGTGAGCGTGACAGCACTGTTCCGCCGCCTCGGTGCGCCCGCCCGGCTCACGACCCTGGTCGACGCCGAGAGTCTGTTCAACGACGGCACCGCCGCGGTGCTGTTCGCCATCGTTCTGGCCGGCGTCGCGGGGGGCGCCACGGTCGACGCTGCAGGGGCGGTCTGGCGCTTCGTCTGGATGGCCGGCGGCGGCCTCGTCGTCGGCCTCGTCGTCGGCTACGCCGCCTCCCGCGTCCTCCGCCTGCTCGACGACCACCTCGTCGAGATCACCATCACGACGGTCGTCGCCTTCGGCTCGTTCCTGCTGGGGCAGCTCCTCGGCATGTCCGGCGTGGTGGCCTGCGTCTGCGCCGGCCTCGTGGTCGGCAGCTATGGCCGGCGGCGCTCGATGAGCCCCGTCACGCGCGTGACGATGGGCACCGTGTGGGAGTACGCGGCCTTCGTCGCCAACTCGCTGATCTTCCTCTTGATCGGCCTGCGCATCGACCTGCACGGCGTGCTGGAGCACGTCTGGCTTGTGGTGGTCGCGTTCGTGGTCGTGGTAGCCGCACGCGCCGTGACCATCTACGGGTTCGGCGCGTTCTCGCGGCTGGCCGGCAGGGGGCTGCCGTGGTCCTGGCAGCACGTCCTCGTGTGGGGAGGATTGCGCGGGACCATCGCGCTCGCGCTGGTGCTCACGGTGCCGGAGACCGTTCCCGGGCGCGACACGCTGCAGGTCGTCACCTTTGGTGTGGTCCTGCTGTCGCTGGTGGGCCAGGGCCTCACCATGCCGTGGCTCGTACGGCGTCTGCGGCTCGCGAGTCCGGGCGCGCAGGATGAGGAGCGGCAGCGGGCGGCCCTGCTCCAGGGCTTCGTCGCCGCCCACGAGGAGCTCGAGCGGCTCGAAGAAGACGGCGGCGTGGTGCCCGCTGAGCGACGCCACCTCGAGGGTCCGCTGGGCGAGCAGGAGGCGCGGCTGCTGGACGGGCTCGTGCCGCTGGCGGACGAGCCGGCCGTGGACGAGCCCGAACGCCTGAGCGAGCGCATCGGTGCGCTCCTCGCGCAGCGCCGGCGCGTGGAGGCGCTGCGCCGCGCCGGCGTGCTGGACGCGACGGCCGCCGCCGCGCTGGTCCGCGAGACCGACGCGCGTATCGCCCTGCTCGGCGAGCGACTCGCCTGCGCGCGCGATCCCGGCAGCTGCTGAGCCCGCAGCCGCGTGCGCGGGGCGCGGCCACGCCACCGGCGGACTCCATCGACAGGTCGGGGATAGGGTGTGTCGGGGTCCTCACAGTCTGTAGCTCGAAAGCTACATTTCCTGAGCGGCCAAACAGCTACTGCTCCGCGCCGCCCGATGCGCGCCGCCACTGGCCTCCGGCTCAGAGCGTCTGCAGCCCGTCCTCGGCGTCGGTTGCCGTGAGCGTGTCGTCCGCGTTCCCGGTCGCTCCGCCGTCCCCACGCCGGAACACCCACTTGATGAGGAACGGCGCCAGGATCGTCGTGGCCAGCACCATGCCCAGCATGGCCGCGTAGACGTTCTCGTTGACCGCGCCCTCGGCCAGCGCGAAGCCGGCGACCACGATGCCGACCTCGCCGCGCGGCACCATGCCCACGCCGACCTCGCGGGCCACGACCGGCCCCTCCTTGCGCGCCCCGACCAGGCCGCCGAGGTACTTCGTCACGACCGCCAGGGCCGTGAACACGACCACGGCGAGCAGCACCACGGGCTCCGCGAACGCCGCGAAGTCGAGGTAGGTGCCCATCACCACGAAGAAGAACGGTGTGAAGAACCAGGCCAGCGGCTCGAAACGCTTGACGATGCCGGTGTGCTGGCGCAGCTCCGACATGGTGAGCCCGGCGATGAAGGCGCCGACGATGGCCGCGAGGCCGATGTAGTCGGCGAGCAGCGAGAGGGCGAGGATGAGGATCACCCCGAGCTCGAACAGGGTCGAGACCTTCATGTCGGTCAGCCGCTCGCGCAGGCGCACGACCAGCCGGGGGCCGAAGAACCCGATGAGGCCGACGTAGGCGATCGCCTCCACGATGAGCAGCGCGAGGTTGAAGATGTTGAGCTCGCCGAGGGCCATGCCGCTGACCACGACGAGGACGATGAGGCCGAGCACGTCGTCGAGCACCGCCGCGGCGAGGATGATGCGCATGGCGCGGCGCTCGTGGAAGCCGAGCTCGCGCACGACGCGCACGGTGATGCCGACCGAGGTGGCCGTCAGCGCCGTGGCCATGAAGAGGGCGGAGCTCGAGCCCCAGCCGAACAGGATGCCGAGCAGAGCGCCGCCGACGAACGGCAGAGCGGCGCCCAGCAGGGCGACCTTGATGGCCGCAGCGCGCGTCGCCATGAGCTCGGCGATGTGCGTCTCGAGCCCGGCCATGAAGAGCAGCATGATCACGCCGAGCTCGGCGAGGGCGTCGAGCACCTCGCCGGGCTGCAGGACGTTCAGCAGGTAGGGCCCGAGCAGTGCCCCGGCGAGCAGCTCGCCCACGACCGCCGGCAGCTTGAAGCGCTGGAACAGGTGCCCCAGCAGGCGCGCGGCCGTGAAGGCCAGGAAGATCTGCAGCAACGCTGCGGCGTGTCCGGACACCGTACCTCCATGGTGGTGACGCTGCGGTATCCTCTAGCCTATCCGTCACCGCCGCTGGAGGGCCAATGAACGGCACGCTGACCGACGTCGCCGGCCTCACGGTCGGCCACTGGACCGACCTTGGCGCCGCGACCGGCTGCACCGTCGTGCTCTGCGACGGCGACGGCGCCGTGGCCGGGGTGGACGTGCGCGGGTCGGCGCCGGGCACCCGCGAGACCGACCTGCTCGACCCCGTGAACGCCGTTCAGCGCATCCACGCGGTGGTGCTGGGCGGCGGGAGCGCCTTCGGCCTCGACGCCTGCAGCGGCGCGATGCACTGGCTCGAGGCGCACGGGCGCGGGGTGCAGGTGGGGCCCGTGCGCGTGCCCCTCGTGTGCGGCGCGGTGCTGTTCGACCTCGTCGTGGGCCGCGCCGACGTGCGTCCGGACGCGGCCGCCGGTGAGGCCGCCTGCGAGGCGGCGTCGGCGGCGCCTGTGGCGCAGGGCTGCGTGGGCGCCGGCACCGGCGCCACGGTGGGCAAGATGCTCGGCTTCGAGCGCGTCACCAAGACCGGCCTCGGCTCGGCGAGCCTGCGGCTGGCCGGCGGGGTGACGGTCGCCGCGCTCGTGGCCGTCAACGCGTGCGGCGACGTGATCGACCCGGCCTCCGGCGCCGTGCTCGCTGGCCCCAGGAAGCCCGATGGCGGTTTCGTGCGCACCTCCGCGTGGCTGCGCGAGAACGCCTCCGGGCTGCAGCTCGGTGCGAACACCACCATAGCCGTGCTCGCCACCGACGCCGTGCTGACCAAGCCGGAGGCAGCCAAGGTGGCGCGCATGGCACACGACGGCCTGGCGCGCACCATCGACCCCGTGCACACGATGATGGACGGCGACACGGTGTTCGCGCTGGCGACCGGCGCCTCGGGTGTGGCCGCGGACGTCACGACGGTCGGGTCCGCGGCGGCGACCGTGCTGGCGGAGGCCGTGCTCGCCTCCGTGCGCACGGCCACGGGGCTCGCCGGCATCCCCGCCGTGTGCGACCTGGAGGCCGGGCGATGAGCGGCGCGCCGCAGGAGGGAGGCGGCGCTGCGCCGCCCGACCCCGGCGCTCCGCCGCCGCACGCCGGCGCGGGCCTGCTGTACCTCAGCCGCGCCGACCTCGCCTCGCTGGGCGTCGGCGCCGGCGAGGTCGTCGATGCGGTCGACAGGGCCTGCCGCGCCAGGGGCGAGGGCCGCGCCGTCATGCCGCCCAAGCTCACCATCCACGGCGAGGGCGGCGAGTTCTCCCAGGTGATGGGGGCGTTGCTGCCCACGGAGCGCGCTCTGGGCGCCAAATGGGTCACGCTCTATCCGCAGAACCCTGCGCGGGGCCTGCCGCTCACCAACGGGCTGGTCGTGCTGAGCGACCCGCACACCGGCCTGCCGAAAGCCGTGATGGACGCCGGCACGGTCACGGCCTGGCGTACGGGCGCGAGCGTGGGTGTCGCCGCCCGCTACCTCGCACGCGGGGCCGTGGAGCGCGCCGGGCTGCTCGGCTGCGGCGTGCAGGGGCGCGCCGCCGTGCGCGCCCTGGCGGCGGTGCTGCCGGATCTGCGCGCCGTCGCCTGCCACGACGCCGTGGAGGCGGCCGCGGTGGCCTTCGCCACCGACCTCGCCGCCGAGCTCCCGGCGCTCGCCTTCGAGGTCTGCGGGCGCCCGTCGCAGGTCGCTCGCGGCGCCGGCGTGGTGGTCACGGCGATCACCATGGGCGACGACCCGCCGCCGTTCGGCGCCGGCGTCCTCGAGGAGGGCGCGCTCGCCGTGGCGCTGGACTACGACGCCGCCTGGACGCCGGCGGCGATGGCGGCGTGCGACCGCTTCTTCTGTGACGACACGCCCGGCGTGCTGGCCGCGAAGGCGGCCGGACCGCGGCTCGCCGGCATCCCCGGCGCGATCGCCGGGGACCTGTGCGAGCTCGCCGCCGGCCGCGTCCCCGGCCGGCTCGACGACCGCGAGCGCCTGTTCTGCCTCAACCTGGGGATGGCGGTCGAGGACGTCGTGACGGCCCGGCTGGCCGTGGACAGGGCCCGGGCCACCGGGGTCGGGCGCACGCTGCCGCTCTGAGGGCGCTGCCGGGGTTGCCGGCAGGCGGCCGCCGAGGCGTGCCGGTGTGAGCCACCTGCCGGGTCAGTCCTCGCCGAGCAGCTCCCGCTTCAACTCGACGACGCGCACCAGGAACTCGTCGCGCAGCGCCTCCCACTCCTGCAGCGTGCGGCCCTGCGCCTGCGCGCGCGTCTGCTCGTCGAGCCGCGCCTTGAGCTCCGGCGTGAGCTCCGGGTAGACGTTGTGCGACCAGTCCGGGATGCGCGCCGGGTCGAACTGCTCAAGCGCCCAGGCCATGCCGCCGGGCCCGCCCTGCATCAGGTACACGAAGGCGGGCCCGAACAGTGCCCAGCGCATGCCGCAGCCGTCGGTGACCGCCGCGTCAAGCTCGGCGCAGGTGGCGATGTCGTCGTGCACGAGGTGGAAGGTCTCGCGCCACACCGCCTCCTGCAGGCGGTTCATGACGAAGCCGGGCGCCTCTCGGCGCACGCGCAGTGGGCGTTTGCCTATCGCCCGGTAGAAGGCGACGGCGCGGTCGACGGCCTCGGGCGACGTGCGTTCCCCCGCTACGACCTCGACCAGGGGCAGGATGTGCGCCGGGTTGGACGGGTGGCCGGCGAGCACGCGTTCGGGGTGCCGGGCGCAGCGCGACTGAAGCAGGGTGGGCAGGATGCCGGACGTGCTGGAGGCGATCACGGCGTGCGGCGGGCAGGCGGCGTCCACCGACGCCAGCAGGTCCATCTTGAGCTCCTCGTCGTCGGGCGCGTTCTCCTGGACGAAGCCGGCCGCGTGCACGGCCTCGTCGAGTGAAGGCGTGAACGTCAGGCGGTCCTGCGAAGCGCCGCTGCAGAGGCCGAGACGTTCGAGGGCCGGCCAGCAGCGCGCCACGAGGCCGCGCAGGACCGGTTCGGCTCCAGGCGCCGGGTCGGTCGCGGCGACGTCCAGCCCGTGGGCCAGGAAGTACGCCGTCCAGCGCGCCCCGATCAAACCCGTGCCGACGACGGCGACGCGCGAGACGCCGGCGGGCGGCGCGGCACTCACGGCCGGGCCTCCTCTGCGCATGCCCCGCCCGGCAGACCGACCCCGCGGTCGGCGAAGGCGCGCAGCAGGCCGAAGCAGCCGGTGAGCATCATGTCGCCGTGCGGCGCCGCGAACTCGAGGGCCAGCTCGCTGCCCTCGAGCAGCGCGCGGCGCGGGCCGGTGACGATCACGGGCAGACCGGCGGTGTCGCCGGCAGCGAGGACGGCGCCGTGGCCGCCCTGCTCGCGCACTTCGACGTCGCCGAGCGTGCCGGCGAGAAAGCGGCGCAGGTAGTCCTGCAGGCGCGCGGCGTCGAGCATGCGCGTGTGGTGCTCGAACACGCCGGCCAGGCGGCCGCCGCGCGTGACGACGCAGATGGTGTGGCCGTTGCCGGCGTTCACGAGCACGGCGTCGCTCACGCCGGCGGGCAGGGCGCCGTACAGCGCCGCCGGGCCGGTGTCGGCGACGAGCGCCGGCCCGGAGCCGGCCAGCTCGCGGGCCCAGCCGGCGGCGGCGCGCAGGCGCGTGAACGCCTCCGGCACCTCCGCGGCGTCGTAGAAGAGCTCGCCCAGCGGGCGGGCCTGCTGCACCGCCGCCCGCCAGAATCCGAAGCGGAACACGCGGTTCGACCCTGCGGGGCTGAAGCCGTGGTCCTGCACGGCCACGGCCACGGCATCGAACGCCGGCTCCACGCCGAGCAGCTGCAGGGCGGCGCGCAGGGCCGGCGGGTCCAGGTCGCCCGAGCGCACCTCGGCGGCCGCGCCTTCGGGCAGCCGCCGCCGCAGCTCGTCGAGCGCGCCGTCGCCGGCCACGCGCGCCCCGCGGGCGCGCACCTTGTCGAGGTCGTCGGCGAAGCTGAGTGCGGCCTCATCGCTGGTCACGAACGCGAGCCCGGCGGCGAGGTGGTCCTTCATCGCCGCCGTGTCCGGCCCGCCGCCCATGAGCGGGCCGCTGAAGAGCACGGTCTGGCGGCGCCTCGTGGCCTCGCGGATCTGCGCCGCCACGATCTGCGTGCGCGACGGCACCACGAGCTTGACGGCGTTCTCGAGCGGCTGGCCGGGCACGGTGAGCAGCACGTCCGCCGTGCCCGTGCCCACGTCGACGGCGAGGATCCGGGCGCCGGGCGGGTCGCCGGCCGCGCTCGCGCCGCCGGCGCTCACCGCTGTGTGGGCACGCTGCTGAAGCGGAGCTTCCACACGTTCTTCATGGCCTCGACGACGATGTCGTTGCTCATCTTGCTCTCGCCCACCTTGCGGTCGACGAAGATGATGGGCAGCTCGACCACCTCGAAGCCCAGCTTGTAGGCGCGGTACGTCATCTCGATCTGGAAGCCGTAGCCCTTGGTGTCGACGGAGTCCAGGTCGATGGTGCGCAGCACGGTGTCGCGGAAGCACTTGAAGCCGCCGGTGAGGTCGCGCAGCGGCAGCCCGAGGATGGTCTGCGCGTACAGGCAGCCGCCGCGGCTGATGACCTTGCGCGAGAGGCCCCAGTTCTCGACGCCGCCGCCCCTCACGTAGCGCGAGCCCAGCACGAGGTCGGCGCCCCGGTCGATGAGCCGCAGGAAGTGCGGCAGGTAGGTGGCGTCGTGGCTGAGGTCGGCGTCCATCTCGAAGATGCGCGTGGCGCCCATGCCCAGGGCCTGCTTGAAGCCGGCGATGTACGCCTTGCCGAGGCCCTCCTTGCCGGCGCGGTGCAGCACCGAGACGTCCGGCAGCGCAGCGGCCAGCTCGTCGGCGAGCGCGCCGGTGCCGTCGGGCGAGTTGTCGTCCACGATCAGCGTGTGCAGCTGCAGGCCGTGGCCGTCGGCGACCTCGCGGATGCGGGCCAGCGCGTGCCGCAGGTTCTCGCGCTCGTTGTACGTGGGGAGGACGACGACGTTCATGACCCGAGTATACAGAGCCGCGGGCCCGGCGCGCCGCCCGGCCCGCGTGGAGCCGTGGACGCGCCCTTCAGCGGGCATCCGGCGGTGCCCCCTGCCGGCGCCCGCGGGGCCCCGGCGGCACGCCCAACGGCGTCGGCGCGCCTTCCGTCCGCGGCGCCGGGTATGCTCGTTCTGTGGCTCTGGAGAGCGCCTCGTGCGAGCCAGACTAACGTTCACGTAGAACTTTATACTTGCCTGCGTATACCGCCCGGGCGACAGGCAGGAAAGGTGGCTTGTCACGGCCAACGAATACTCTATAGTGGTGTCCCGTCCCGTCCTGCACACAACATCTTGTGGTGAGGCGAGCCCCCTGTGCGTTGTCCCTTCTGCAGCAGCGATGAGAGCAAGGTCGTCGACTCCCGCGACTCGGAGGCCGGCGACAGCGTGCGCCGGCGGCGCGAGTGCCTCGTCTGCGAGCGGCGCTACACCACCTACGAGCGCGTCGAGGAGGTGCCGCTCGTGGTGGTGAAGCGGGACGGCCGCGAAGAGGTCTTCGCGCGGCGCAAGGTACTGGGCGGGCTGCTCCGCGCCACCGAGAAGCGCGACATCCCGGTCGAGCGTCTGGAGGAGGCCGTCGACGCCATCGAGCACGAGCTCGGGCGTGTCGCCGGACGCAGCGTCAGCAGCCGGCTCGTGGGGGAGTGCGCGCTCCACCAGCTGCGCCACATCGACAAGGTCGCCTACATCCGTTTTGCGTCCGTGTACCGCCAGTTCGACGACATCGAGGAGTTCCAGCAGGAGCTCGCGCGACTCGAGCTGGCCGGGGCCGATCCTCTGCCGGGCGAGCAGCCGCTGCCCGGCCTGGACGCGGACGACGACATCCTGACACCGGTCTTCAACGGGCCGCCGGCGGGCGGCCTCACCTGGGGGGACACAGGGGTATGACAGACACAGCGAAAGCAGTCATCGATCTCTCGCCGAACGCACTCAAGGTCCTGGAGCGCCGCTACCTCAAGAAGGGGGAGAACGGGGAGGTCTTGGAGACCCCCGAGGAGATGTTCAGGCGCGTCGCCCGCGCCGTCTCGCAGGCCGAGCGCCTCTACAACCCCGCCGCTCCGGTCGAGGAGTGGGAAGACACCTTCTACCGGCTCATGACCACGCTGGAGTTCCTCCCCAACAGCCCGACGCTCATGAACGCCGGGCGCGAGCTGGGGCAGCTCTCCGCCTGTTTCGTCCTCCCCGTGGGCGACTCCATGGAGTCCATCTTCGAGGCCATCAAGAACACCGCCCTCATCCACAAGAGTGGCGGCGGCACCGGCTTCTCCTTCTCGCGCGTGCGCCCGCAGAACGACGTCGTGCTCAGCACCAAAGGCGTCTCCAGCGGCCCGCTCTCGTTCATGAGCGTGTTCGATGCCGCCACCGAGACCATCAAGCAGGGCGGCACGCGGCGCGGCGCCAACATGGGCATCATGCGCGTCGACCACCCCGACATCATCGAGTTCATCCACGCCAAGCAGGAAGACGACCGCCTCAACAACTTCAACATCTCGGTGGCGGTCACCGACACCTTCATGCGCGCCGTCGAGGCCGACGAGGAGTACGCGCTGGTCAACCCGCGCTCCGGCGACACGGTCAAGACGCT
>Ga0172371_10000928_pt1 | contig 46166 bp, 36 predicted proteins | sample Lak12m_FD_114543 | JGI IMG/M metagenome (GOLD analysis project Ga0172371, IMG submission 114543) | Freshwater microbial communities from Kabuno Bay, South-Kivu, Congo - kab_022012_12m | ecosystem: Environmental > Aquatic > Freshwater > Lake | place: Democratic Republic of the Congo: South-Kivu... | reverse complement strand
TTCGTCGTCGGTTACGCTGTCAAGAGATGGAAGAGTCCAAGAATCAAGATCTTCAAGGTGCTCTGATGTAATCTCTTTGCCATTATTTAATTTAATTGTGATATTCATCATAATCTCCTAATAGTAAATTAGTATTCTAGTTTCACTGACACCTCGGGGTTTACGTAATGTCCCGAAATGTCTCTAAGTGCTCTCTGTCCCAAGAATCCATCATCTCTTAGTTCTATTCTGACTTGAGGTGATTTGCCTATCCAGAGGCACGTCTCCTCAAGTAGGTTCCCGCTATCGTAGATAGTGCGAAAGCCTTTTATTATTCCGTCATAAACTACGTCATCGTCGAACATTTTTTCTGTCGCGACGATTTTTGGTAGAACACTTGTGATTAATTTATAGATTCTGTACATCGTAACCTCCAAATACTAAAGCTTGAGCAAGTCATCCGTGCCTGCTCATAAGGACATAGCGAAGCGACATTAAGTTATTCCATTAATTGCACATCTCCACATAAAAAAACCCCCTTTCGGGGGCTTAGAATGGTATCCACTCCTCATCGATCTCAATCTCGGGCTCCGGTGGTGGTGCGGGGTGGATTACCCGCCCGTAAACCCAAAGTTCCGCCTCTTGCCGAGACGAGAACTCACCTGCAATTGTGACAAGCCCTTGAAGCTCGTCTAGCGTCCACTGGGTGACAATCCAAAGCTCACCCTCTTCGTCGATTATAGCGTAGTATGGCATCTGAACCTCCGTGGTCTAGTGTTAGCAGATCGTTTATGCCTGCTCATAAGAACACAGCGCAGCGACATTAGGGTACCCCCCCTCCCCCCTGGCTCTCCGCTTCCACAGTGGCGCCACTAGTATGGAATTCCGATACCCCCCTCCCCCCTGGGGTGTTCAGTTCAATAGGGTATATAGTATATGTGGAACACTTCTATACGGCAAAAAGAGACCTCAACTAGCCATACGTTTGGTCAATCTCTCTTGAGCTAATTTCAAATAATCAAGAGACAGATCAATACCGATGCCTTTTCTACCTAAGACATTAGCGGTCATGACGGTAGTACCTGAGCCTGCAAAGGGGTCAAACACAATGGCGGGAACAGTTTCTTGTATCCCACATTCGCATGTAGGTTCCCAGCCTTCGACTGAAATCCCATAGCCGTTTTTTGGGAGAATAGCTTTACTTTGGCCGGTGATCATATCGTCTTTATGGTTATGCCATGATTTACCTGATGTTTTGTGTTTTACTATGCGTTTCCATGGGGCGGCGCATTTAGGGCATACGCCGTGTTCCGACGACCCTGCTAATGTACAGGGTGTTACTAGCTTTTCAGGGAAGGTGGCGAAGTGGGCGCCTTTATAGGGCTGCGTGCTGATAGTCCACACTGATCTGTTGTTACGCATTCCGTTATCGCTGTAGAACGTTCTTTCTCCCTCTGAAAAGCGGCCGCCTGGATAGCTTTCGTTGTAACTCTCTTTGGCTCTATTTCTGAGTGGGCCTGGTTTAGTCTTGCGTGGTTCCATGATGGCTACATAGTCGTAGTAGTAGCGTGGTTTCTTGGTGAGGATAAACACATATTCATGGGCGGTTGTTGGGCGGTCTTTGATTGATTCTGGCACTGGATTTTCTTTATGCCATACAATATCGCGGCGCAAGTACCATCCATCCTCCTGGAGAGCTAAAGCTACTCTCCATGGTATACCTACTAGATCCTTTGGTTTTAATCCTTTATAGGGTTTTTGATATTATTGCGAAGTCGGGATTTGTTGTATTCATCGTTCCGGCGCATCCTTTCGCCTTGAAAACCTCCTGGATTCTTACCTACTCCTCCTGAGTTGTAAGTATCGCCAAGATTCAACCAAACACTCCCATCATCGCGTAGGACACGCCACACTTCTCTGAATATTTCTACCATGGTTTCCGTGTAGGCTTGAGGGGAGTTTTCTAAACCGATTTGATTACCCACGCCGTAATCTCTTTGATTCCAGTAAGGCGGCGAAGTCACGACACAGTGTACACTTTCGTTCTCCAAGGGAATACTGAATGAATTAGCCTGAATAAATAGATTCAATTATATGTTTTGTGAGTTTTCTCATTTGGACCTCCTTTCTATTTCGCCAACCAATGGCTCTAGATCAACGCCGTTATCTAATAAGGTCTGATAGATACCTGTTTCTAGTCTACAGATAATATTCTCTGTTAGGTCTAGTTTGAGGGATTCGTTTATGACGTGTAAGGCTTCATGGATGGTTGTAGATATCTTCTGTTCAGGGGCGAGGTTAGCGGCGATTTTGATTTCTTGGGTTGTGAAAAAGGTTTTGCCGTAGCAGTCGAGCTTATCGGCGTCTTCGTTAGCGGTTAAGATGTAGTTGTATCCTAGTATTTTCATGGGGCGTCCTTATTGTAAGAGCTTATAGATAGCCAAGGTGATAGTAAAGATAAAAGCTAGGTAGCCGGCGATGAGTATATAGTAGATGCCGTCGTTACCTAGCCATGTGATGATGAGGATGAATAAGAACCATAGCAGGAATAAAAGGGCAGTGGCGGCGATAGCGCAAAGAATTATGGATGCAATAATATTAATCATCGTAGCTCCAATCTAACCAGCTGAGGGTTGTCGGATCATCATAGTTCTTTTCTCATAAGAACATGGCATAGGCAGTGACGTCTGTCGTTCTATGTCTGTTTGTGGAGAAGAAAGAGGAGCGGCGCATACTGACGTAAACCCTCTTAGACTGATGTATTTTGAATAGTTCCCGCGGGCTTGGCTTTCCAGGAATGCTAGTCTGAGTAGGTAAAAGATGTATGTGCTATGGTCTAGGGAGTGTCTTACGAATTCCTCGGCGAGGGTGTATGGTGGATTACCGAAAGTGATATAGGCGAATGGCATTGAGAAAATATTTCTTATTGATTTATAATTGTGTATATAACTTGTTTTTTGTGTTATTTAATTCCGATATCGGAATTGAATTAGACTGATTTTCTACTTTTTACTAAAATAGAAAATATTTTGGAACATCTGATTTAGTCAGGATTGTGAGTGTAAAAATTTTGAATTGCTAGGTAATCATAATGGGATTAGCTTAATAAGAATTTCATGCGAATATTGGATAAAGCCCGAAAATAGTTTGAATAAAATCATCTCCGAAATTCCATGTCTGATATATTTTGCCAACATTTACTCCCTGGAAAAGTAATGGTTGTGGCTGAAATCAATCAATTTCAGTATCATTGCCTCCATTTCAGTCCATTTTTCGTGATCCATTTCATAAAATCGAGAGTTGGAATTGGTTTTTCCAAGCCTGACTTAAATACAAATAACGGGATGAGACGCTATTTTGGGTCTTTTTAGGCAAAGCTTTATTCAAATATCTCTCGATACGGATATTTTTCAGAAAGCTTTATTATTACGCTTTTGGCAGTAAGGATAATCTTCCCAGTCAGGAAAATGTACTTCAATCTAAACATCTTTATTTTTTATCGGTATTCTGTCTCGTTTTCGAAATCCATCTTGAAAAGCAAAAACAAGTTGTAAGTGAGCATCATCAACTGAAAGATCGTTTCGTTGGCCAAAAATGATTTGAGCAAAAGGCGGCCGACCGCCATATCATACTTGGGTTCTTTGATGTAATTTTCAGCATTGCCGCGTTTTTCAAAAGCAATAACCACTTTTTCTGAAGGCAGTTCGGTATTTGTCACAAAGTAGAAGTATTCGAATTCGTCACCTTCCAAGAAAGATAATTGTGCCCTGTCTTTTTCCGGTTTCAATACTCGGGATACAACAAATCTCCTTTCTTTGTCCCAGGTGTCCAGTTTCGTAACAAGCTCTGTTGTTTCTCTGCCTTCTTCACCTTTTATGAATGAAATGGTTGGCGCCGTGACTTGAGAAGAGAGAGTTAAGTATTCTATACCCTTGATCAAATAATGGTAAACGGCTGATTCGATGATTTCAATAATTTCGTTATTGAAATACCCGCTGTCCATGCGGAACAGGATTCCCAAATCATCCATTTTGATTTGGGCAACGATTTCATTAATCATTTCAGCCGCGCCGTTTGATGTATACGTGTTGCCGCTTTTAACATATCCAGTGAAATAAGCTTTCAATTCATCACAGAACGCAAACTGCAGGTTGTAACAGCAGTTTCCACGCTTTTTGGGATTAATTACTTTGACCCCACCTTCCTGGTGTCCTTCCACGTTGACTACACTGCTGTCGATATCAATGGTGATGACTTTGAGCTTGGTCTTTCTCAACAGCTTTTTGAAGACCTTGAAGTTGATTTCTCTCAGCACTTGGCTTGTTTTGTTACTGAATTTTCCCTAAAAGTGTGATACTGTTTCCGGCTCTTTGATCGAAATATTGAACTCATTGATGAGGGGATCGCTTTGTAGAAGCTTCAGTCGCTCCAGTTTATCAATTCCAATGAAGTTGCCACATAGCATGGTTTTGATGTGGTTCATTTTTATTTTATTAGTGGATGCACTATCGAATACCAGATCACAATAAATCAGGTCAAAAATCCCGTTTTTTGGTTTTCTCCAGCAATAGAAACAAACCAGCATTTGAGGTTAGATTGCTGACTGAGAATTCGATCTAGTTGATCATGGTACCATCCTTAGGTCATATTTTCTTTCACTTAAAATTTTAACACGGCGGCTCCGTCAAAGAATTTTTGATTCACCCATTGGGGAAATGATAAACTCAACAAGAAATTCCAAAATTCATCTATGTTGGATGAAAAACGGAGATTTTGATTTCAAATTGATAATAAATTGACTCGGAAACTCAGTTTTCTCTCCATAAGTGGAGCTTTTCTTCAAAAGTCTCTACTTGAACACCTCGATGGCGCGGAATCCGGGTACTCATTATCTACACTATTAAGGGGAAGTAATTAAGATATTGGTACTTTCTTGTAATAAATAATCTTTAAGAAAGTGCGTTCCGATAGAAGAGAAAATATTTTTTATTCTCACTTTCTTGATTCTTCTTACCAAAATCACACCGATGCTCGTTGCTAAATGTAATGCAAATACAAATTCAATAATAAACTACGCTTGATGTGAAATCAAATAGAACTATCAGATATTTAAAAAATCTTTACATTTACTCCATAATTTATATCAAGTAAATGTCGAAGGATATGACTAGTGAACTTGGAAATGATACGGGTAGGAAATTCGATAATAGTTTTTGCATAAAGACATTCGATACTTCTACCAATATTTTGGATTTCATTGAAGACACCTTCAATACGTTCGCGGATGCTATTTAACCATTGATCCAAATTGGGATTATTTTGTTGGTATTGATTCCTACGCTTAGGTGTCCAGATGCGGTTGTGTGTCTGATCAAATATATTACTTTGCCATTCTGAGCCAATGAAGCCTTTATCAGTAAGAATATCACATCCATGTACATAATCAATCACAACTTCAGCATCTGAACGCTCATCCAAATTTGCTAGCACCAGCACATAAACTACAGGAATCCCATCAAGTGTTACAAGTGTAACTAGTTTATATCCGAAGTAATTCATATTTCGACTTGCACAATAACCATAATCAGCGCTTCCTATGAAATCACTGTGCTTTTTATTGCGCTTATAACTCAAGACAGGGATGGGTTTTGCGTTCAAAAGGTAAATAGAATTAAGATGAATTCCTTTCTGAGAAATTCAATATCTTCTTAGTTCCTCTAATATCAAGCGGAGATATCTTGATCGACGATTGGATTGATTTTTGGTCTATTAGTTGTGCAAAGAATTCAAGATAATTAGCACGATTGAAGCCTATGAATTGTGTTTCACAAGGGAATGGGTTGAAATCTTGTGTTAGCGTTAAGGTCATTATCTCGCTGTCTGTGAAATTTGGCTTCGCACCGGGTTTTCCTTTGAGTAATTTGATGCCTTATTGTTAATACCAGTCATCTACTAGAACAAAAATGATTGTAAATAGATCATAAGGGTTATACTTGTTATGGGAACACTCCTTTTTTTGCTTAGTTAGAGACTATTGTTGCAAGGATTGTTCCCGGTTTATTAATAATTCAAATTCACATTAGGCGTTAACTATAAATATCAAGCAAATAATTGGTTATGCTTTGAGTATTGGTAACTACCATTCGTAATGGAAAGAAAGGAGCAAAAGTAATAATGGTTGATAAAAAGAATCTTCATCTTAGGATGGGACTAGTTCTAAATCGTTCTAAAGTCATCGTTGTGTATATGGTCATTTCACTACTTAAGAACCTGTCAGTTCAAACAATCACATTTGATAATGGTAAGGATTTTGTTGATCATAAAAGGATTGCATTTGATTTAGATACTGATATTAATTTTACACATCCATACTCATCTTATAAGAATGGGCGTGTAAATACCAATGGACTTATTCACCAATATGTTTCTAAAGATACTGATTTTTGAAATCTCACAATTCCATATGTATTTTTTGTTGAAAAACGTCTAAATATTAGGCTCAAAAAATGCTTTTTTTTGATTAGACTATGGTGAGCTATAAAAACTAGTACTGTTGCACTTTATTGTTGAATCTTTGAAATAAATACTGAATTCAATGAATACTAGAAATTTTTTTACTTCATTATCTTTCATATCTTATTAGTTCTATAATAAACTAATTCTTGAACTTGATCTTAGTTTTTTTTCTTCAGGATATCGCAAATTCTAAAAAATCAATAAATCCATCTTTCTCTTATACATTGTTCAATTCTTGAAAAAGTTGTTATAGAATTGATAAGGAGTCAAATAAATGAAAAGCGACAAGGTAATTATCAATGGAGTTAGCTATTCGATCAACGACATATGCATGAGGATCATTAAAAATTGGTGATAAATTTTGGTAGAGTTTTTTACGAGCAGTTTCCACCGAAGGAGTTGCCCAAACATACCTGGAGCCAGTTTGTATTAACCAATTCTTTCGTACTGAAGAAAGGTCGCTGAATTCTTTTCCTTTTTCTTCAGGTTGCAGCCATTTTTTCCAACGACCTGAACTGACTACTGCATTCTCAAGTGTGATCATAAAGTTCGATGGGGTTATTTCTTCATTGTGGTTGCATAAATCCATTTCCTTTTTTGATAAATGGTGTAAAGCAAGAAACTCCTGTGCAGTAAATTCAGGACCTACATTTGCTCCCCCCATCCCTGTAGTAGGGTAATTTTCAGGATTTTCTACCCAATCCGTATAATGACCTTTGATTAATGAGCCAAATGGAGAAATAATTTCGAATAATCTTCGTGAAGCTTGAAGGTCGAACGATGTTGTATGAAGATCGGTCCCAACTTGTGCTACAGCGAAACAAGGCCATGCATCTATAAGTCCATTGGTTTCTAAACTATTCTTTAGATTCTCCAAGAAATACGTAAATTGGCTTAAGTCCACGAGACCGCCATGGACTTCCTCTGTACCAACCTCATACGCCACCGATGACAATCCAAGTCGTTGGCGTTCAGCCTCTGCATGGGAGATTAACTCTGTAGTGCGAAAGATAACCTTCTCGATATCAAGCGGCTCATTCGGAGGTAAAGTGCGATCAACTGTGGGATCAATATGTAGTAATTGATAACCAGCTTCCAAACAAGCGGTCAAGGTGTGTTTAACCTCTTTCATAGTTTCATCATACGAGAGACCGTTTTGCGTGTGTAGATCTTTCAACCATGGACCTCCATGATCTAAACATGGGTATAGTGGACCATTCCAGGAATATTTATCAGCGTAAGTATGGATTTCCGTAACAAACTGTTTGGGCGTCCATCCTGTATAACCTCCATCACGATCTACTTGATTAAGAGTTGCTGCAAAGAGCATAGGAGCATTGTTAGTAGCTGCAGCTTTTACTGCTGCCTCTAATACAGCAGCTGAGTTTGGACATACTGCCAGTAGGGTGATTTGAGCTTGACCACTTTTTCTCAATTCGAGTATCCGCTGAATAATTTCATTTAAGCTTTTCATTTTTTGATAAACCTCTCCCAAGATTGTTTTTACAATTTCACAACTGCTTCCAAGTTTTTTGGACGGTCAGGGTTAAGACCTTTACTCATTGAACGATAATAAGCAAGTAATTGCAGGACAGGAAGTAATAATGGTCCACGCGTCAATGTGTTAAATCCTGAGTTTAATTCTATAACATAATCCGCATTTATTCCATCACTTGTTTCATCAATTGCAAGCACACTAGCTCCAAGGGTTTTCATCTCATGAAGAACCGCGATTTCATAGTCGCGAATTTCGTCGTTGATCAGTCCAATAATTAGTGTCCTTGGTGAGACTAAAGATTTTGGTCCATGTCGAAATTCTAAAAATTGGAAAGCTTCGGAGACAGACAGAGACATCTCTTTCATCTTTAGCATAGCCTCACATGCCAAGCCATAGTTATATCCTGACCCTAAAAATACAAAATGGTCAAAATTTTCATTATTTCCAAGAGTATACGCTAGAGCTTCATGTTCTTTAATAGACTGACCAAATTCATACGGAAGCCTCCGAATATCATTCATGAGTTTTTTATTGTTGGCAGCAATCACTGCTGCATATTGTGCAAGGATTAACATACTCGTAAATGAGCGTGTCTGAGCCACGCTTTTTTCTTCTCCCTCTTTGACAATAAGCTTATGGGGTGTTTTATTAATTAACTCTTGGCCCTCATAGCAAGAGATGGAAATAATTTCGCTTTTTGTTTGCTTATAAAAAGTATCTACTGCATGTAGAGTTTCACTAGTCTCTCCTGATCTTGAAACAGCTATGAGCAAAGTGGGTATTTCACTGATAACTGACTTGGGGAACAGCCATAAATCCGATGATGGAATTCCTCTGGCAGGTGTTCCAGTAATTGCATTCCAGGCAAACGCTGCAGACAAAGATAGATAATGAGTTGAGCCACAACCAATGAAAATCACTTCCTTATAGGGTTGTCGAAGCCACTCAATCAATGTAGAGAATTGAGAATCTAGTGATTCTATTGTCAATTTCCAGGTATTTCCTTGACTCATGATTTCTTGATAGGTGTTTTTTCCTCTATTCATTTTCTCTCCAAATATTTTTTCTATAAGACCCGTCTTTATTTTCGTGGTGTAGGTCTTATAATTTTAGACTTCTTTTAATTATTATGGTCAGATAGAAAAAGTACCACTTCTGACAACGTAGGTTGACTTTGAATTCCTCCAAAATTCAAAGTTGAGAGAGCTCCACAAGCGCAACCCCACCGTAAGCATTCTTCCAACTCAAAACCTTTGAGAAATCCATACAAAAAACCAGCATTGAAGCTATCACCAGCTCCAGTAGTGTCGACATTGTTTACTGTAAACCCTGGATGTTCGATCCTTGTTAAATTTTTTAAACTACATGCACCATTTCGCCCCATCTTAATTACTGGCATTGGTAAATGGGAATGCAGACTAATTAAGGCTTCTGTAATTGATGATGTTGAACTTATTAGCATCGCCTCCTGGGAGTTAGGTAAAAAGATATCAATCTGATCTAGCAAATGCATTAAATAGCCATCCCATTTTTCTTCTGGATCCCAGCCGGGATCAATAGAAATAGTGGTGTTAGCTTCTTTAGCTTTTTGAATTAAATATGATAAATTCTTTTGAAGACCTTTTTGCAAAAAGAAACTGCTAATGTGAACATGACGCGTCCTTTTAAACAATTCAACATCAATTTCGTTACTCTGCATTGATGCGATAGTGCCTAAGTAGGTGAGCATTGCCCGGTCGTGCGGTTGAGAAAGATGGAGTGTTAAACCCGTTTTGATCTCTTTGTCAATGATAATTGGTGCTGTATCTACTCCACGATCTCGGAAGACACGCATAAGAAATTTGCCAAATTCATCGTCTCCGAGTTTCCCGGCAAAACCAATGTCTAAACCCAACCGACTGGCTCCGCATGCAAATATAGCTGATGACCCACCTAATTCTAATACGGCATCTTCTACCAATTTCTCAGTTTGCCCAAAATCGGGAGTAACATCCTCACCGCTTAGTACAAGATCCACGTTTGCTTCACCGATGACAAGAATATCATACCTATGCATAGTTTTTTATTTCCTGATGAATCACTGACTGAAACGAACTTTCCTAGTATCTAATTCAATCCCGATTGGTTGTGTCAAAAGGTTATACAATTCTGGTTTTCTAGCTTTCATCCATTGCCGACCAGTATTACTCGCTAACATTGAGGAGTCCAAATCTGCTACTACCATATAATCACCAGCTTGCCAGGTTTCCACCAGAATCCGTCCGTAAGGATCAAGGATCATTGCATTTCCTGTACGAATTTCATCATCATCGACACCGACGCCATTGCTAAATATTAAAAATAATCCTTGATCATGTGCACGGCTCGGTAACCAGCGCATCAACCATTCTCTGCCTTTTGGGCCTTTGAACTCATTTTCAATCGCATCAGGATTATTTACCCTATTATCCCAGAGAGATCGATTTATCATCCCCATGATATTAGAATCATTCAAAGAACAACCACCTGTCTGATGTGGTGCTAATAGAATATCTACTCCCATCAATCCCATCATTCGTCCATTCTCGATAATGTTATTATCATAGCATATCAGAATCCCTATTCGCCAACCAAATGGACTATCAAAAACTGTGAAATTTTGCCCCGAGGAAATATTTTCATTTACAAAAGCATGCAGTTTCCTTTGAGCATAAATATTACCGTTTGGCAATGCCACAACATAGGTATTGTATAAATTTCCATGCTCCGTTATCTCAACAAGCCCAGTACCTACAATCATTCGAGATTCTTTAGATATCGCAATTAACTGTTGAGACATAGGTCCGTGTGGAACAGGTTCAGCCAAGGCAACAAGACTTGAGCGATCTAAATGCCTTAAGTGCCAATATCCAGTAAGACAACATTCGGGAAAAACAATAATCTCAACTTGTTTTTGCGCTGCCTTTTCAACAAATATCTTGATTTTTTCAAAATTAGCCCGTTTGTCATTAGATTTATGTTCAAATTGAACAGCAGCCACACGTACTTTTCGCTGTTGTTTCCTATCATGATTTGAAATAGAATTATTTGTTACTTGCATAATTCTCTCCAGAATCTATTTACGAAGTTGTACTTCTCCATTTATCGTAACTTCCTCAACACCTTTAGCATCAATTGCAGGAAATATGATCGTTTTTAACCAGGCGTTGGACGATCCGCTGGGTGGTAAGCGGTTTTCCCGACCAGATCGAATCACTTCAGCTAATCCTGATGAGCCAGTAATGGCATAGCTTGAGAAAGGTTCCAATCCTAATGCATTTGTTTGGGAGTACCAAGGATAACCTTTTGAGCCTCCAAATTCGCTCCACACCCAAAGCACTGGGAAAATATCTTTATCCCAAACTAATGCAACCCCAATCCCTAAGTTGCGGTTTATCAGTGCATACCACCCTTGTTTCAGTCCAGTAAGGTAAAACATATCCGAGGAGCCTTCGTTAGGGGTAGGAATTTTTCGTAAATCGATTATCTCTCCGCTTATTCCCTTCATAAAAGGCCAGGTTCCTTTTTCACCAGGTAGTAAACGATTACCAGGAAGTATGTCTCCAGAATGAACAACAACCTCTGTAGCAGGGACATCAAGAATACAGTTTTGATCTAAGAACGGTTCGCCAAACACAGGGTGGTGTCCCCACATATATGGGAGTTCCTCTCCACCTTCATTAGTCACAATTTCATCAAAATTGAGTACGGCTAGATTAGAGTTCAAGGACATCATTCTTTCCAATGTAAACGGCATCCTGACTGTTCGAGTCCAAAATTTAACCGACACACAGTCGGGTTTATCCTCAATAATTTCCCAATCCCAAGGTAATAGGGCAACCTCTCCATGACGCCCCAGTTCTGCTCCAAGCACATTGCTCGGTCCTCCACCGCTAGGGAACAATTCCTGCCATCCTCCTGAATAGAAGTCTAAAAATGCGCCATCGCTATTGAGAATAGTCGCTGGGTAATTTCTCGGGGTTCTAAGCCCACCCTTTAGTCGTAAAAGAGGATCAAAATCCCTCGGTTTGTAATGGAATGAATAGATTTCTGCACCTTTCTCAGGTAAGACAGCTACAGATAAAACCTCGTTCTCAAGCACCACCATACGATATCCTTGGTATGTTAGAGAGTCTGATACCCTACAACAAGTGCTGCGTGAAAAGGGATGACTATGCATAAATCTATACAACTCCACACCAATCAAGAGCTAGCAAAGCAAGTGTTTTTGTTGCAGTTACTAAATCTTTCATAATTACAAATTCATTGGCAGCGTGGGCATTACCACCGCCTACTCCAAAGTGAACCGCTGGTGTATTAAAATCCAAATGAACAACAAACATGTCGGATGGAGCGGGAAGTGGTCTGATTTCTGGTGAGATTCCCATAACCATGGTAGCACAAGATCTCAAATGCTGGACGAGTGGTGCATCGATAGGAATCTCAGATCCGGGCATGAAACGAATTGGAAACTCAACGCTCGGTCGTTTTGTGAAATCGTTTGGTTTATCAGCAACCATTTCATCTAATAAATTAAAAAGTTGCCGTCGCACCTGATCTTTTTCTTCTCCAGGCATCAATTGCCAGTACAATTCCAATTTGATTTCTGCTGGTATCGTAAGAGGGACATTCATTCCCCAGCCTCCGGAGTTTACTTTGGTTATCCACACAGGAATTGGGTCAAGTGGGCCTGGTTGCCATCCTTGCAAATCAGCTCTCCTGCGTTGGCGAAATATGTCTATCCATTTCAAAAAATGAGCTAGCTCTCTGATCGCGTGCCCTGGTTCATCATCGCTGAAAATAATTCCTTCTGGCCCCTCAAGAGTGATAATGGCTACCTGTCCTCCTCTTCCGCCGTTACAAATAACTAAATTTGTTGGTTCAGTTATGATTACTGCATCACATTTTTCGCCATGCAATCGCGCGGCTAATGTGCCATTTACTCCACCAAATTCTTCATCAACTACAGTCTCAAAAGATAAATTTCCTTTTAGAGGGATATCTAGTTCTTGTAATACCTTCATCACTCCCAGGTTGACTACAATACCCGCCTTCATGTCATAAGCGCCTAAGCCGTAGATTTTTCCATCAATGATTTCGGCGCCAAATGGATCGTGTCGCCATTCCTTTTCCCCAACTGGTACTGTATCTATATGACCGCTCAACACAAGCGAACGTCCACCACCTGCTCCATTTCGCTTAGCTGTAACGTTGGGTCTGTTGGAATAATTGCGTCCAGGCCAATACGAAGGGTGTTTTTCGAGGTTTGGTACATCTCCAATATAATAAGTATCAGGTTCTAATCCCATATCTCGTAAGGATTTTGCCACAGCTACTTGACACTGGTATTCATCACCAGTAGGGGGATGATTTATCGATGGAATTTTAATCAATTCTTGAGTTTTTTTTATCAAGTACTCTTCAAGAGAATCAACCTTCTCTATCACTTTTTTATACCAATAATTCATGATTTTTATCCTCTCAAACTCAATGATCCTCTTCCAATAACGTATTTATTCTTGGAAGTAGCAATTCGACAACAGCGCCAACTACCCCAGATTCTTCACGATATTGAGATAAAACAATTTCAACACCTTTATGGTAGCCACCCGATAATCTAGCAAGAGTAATGTGATAATCTCCAACCATTTCTTCGAATCTTTTACGGCAAGCCTCCAACAACACATATCCCGCTTCCGATGTTCCACCCGTTAGTGCTACTTTTTCTGGTAAAAATATCGCGCTCAATGAAGCTATGACCCAACCGAGATAATATCCTATTTGTTGAATAATATCAATAGCAATTAAATCTGTACCATCGCGAGCGGCTTTAATGACTTGATATGCAGGAACTTTCTCTCCGTAATATAATACTGCTTGTCGTTCGATATTTGCGGTTCCGCACAAGGCTTCTGCTGATCCGCTAACGTTGTAACTGCATTTTGGACCACCAGGTTGCAGTATGATTCTGCCAGTATCACCGGTTGTGCCACCGACAAATCTCAGTGGCTTACCATCTATTACAACACCAACACCTATACCGGTTCCTACTGCCATCGTCATGAAGCGCCGTGTACCTCGACCACAACCAAAATAATATTCTGCCATAGCATGAGCTGCGAGGTCATTTGAAACCTTCACTGGCAAATTGAACTCACTGTGAAGCATACCGTGAAGATCAATTCCTCTTATCGCGGGAGTACTCTCACTTATGATAGGTCCATGGCGTTCATCATCAATGTATCCATGAGTAGATATTCCAATACCATTCACCTTGGTTAATGTAGAGTCTAGAATTTCATGTATAATATCGCGTAACTGCATTAAAAAAGGATTTGGATCCTTACCTTGTGCTTGGGTTGGAAACGAGTTGAATAGACTAACTTCTCCATTTATATCAACCAATCCAACCTTAGTATTTGTTCCACCAATATCTACACCCAGAGCTGTACTTCCAGAATTATCCATATCTAATCCTTCAATTCTGAAATTACAAATAGAAAATGCGGTCCTTATACTTCTCTAACAATTGCTTATTGTACACATCTCCTCCTTCTACATTTGCAGCCCTGAATATTGGGGGAGTAATTCCTCGTTCCAATAGTAGCTCGATTGTGGCTGCCATTAATGCTTGTAAGATGGCTGGGTTGATTGCGCCGGAGACAGCGCAAAATTTTTGAGGCACACCTTCTACTTGTAGCACAGCATCACCGGGATCGATCTTTCCATCCAAGACTACATCAGCGAACTCATACATCTTCTTGCCAGAGGGATGCCGAGAACTTACTGCCTTCGTATAATTATACGATGTCAAACCGATGATTTTCATTCCCCTACTCTTGGCTTCTTGTGCCATTTCAACAGGTACGACATTTCGACCAGAGACTGAAACTAAAATCAATACGTCACCTTCTCGAATTGGTTGGTTTTCTAGCACAGCCTTCGCATATCCTAATGTTCTTTCAATACTGGTAGACATGGTAGCAGGTCGCGTATCCATTGACGCTAAACCAGGGGCAAAGATTGGATTGATAAGCATTATGCCTCCCGCTCTATATACGATATCTTGTATAGGTAATGAGGAGTGCGTGCATCCAAAAGCAAAAATCTTGTTTCCATTTGCGATGGCATCACTCAACAATTTCGCGCCATCATAAATGGCATCCATTTCATCGTCTGATATTCGTTGTAATCTATCAATCACATCACTTAGATATTTCTGCGCAAAGTTCTTCATTTTAATACTTCCTCTCATAAATCTAATGATTGAATTTAATTCTCTCGAAAAACAACCTGACCTGATACCATTGTTAAGTGAACATGTAAGTTGTTATCAAAAATCACGATATCGGCATCAGCGCCAGGCTGCAATACACCCTTTTCTCCGAACCATTTCATCGCTTTCGCTGGCACTGACGTTCCCATTGGGAGGACTTCTTCAAAGGAAAGACCAGTAAAATCAATCATATTACGAATTGCAGCATCCATGTTTAAAGTGCTGCCAGCTAGTCCACCAGCGGCTGTACGTGAAATTCCGTTCTTAACTGTAATTTTGTCATCCCCAAGCGTATATATTCCATCTTTCAATCCGGTTGCCCGGATTGCATCAGTTATTAGGATTGTGCGGGAGATACCCTTCGCACAGACCAGCAATCGAAGAACAGCCGGGTGGACATGAACGCCATCTGCAATTACCTGAGCATAGATACGATCATCAGTTAATACGCCTCCGACTGTTCCTGGTTTTCGATGGTGCAATCCTATCATACCGTTGAATACATGCGTTGCTTGCCGAAGACCATGATTGGCTGCTTCTATTACCTGTTCATAAGTAGCTCCACTATGCGCCAAGGAAAATTCAACACCTTTCATAATCCCACGATCAATAAATTCTAAAGAGCCATTACGTTCGGGAGCTAAGGATACCAACTTCAATATCCCTGACTCCATCCAATATTCATACTCGGATGGATCTGCGTCCCGTAAGATATGTTCAGATTGAGCTCCTTTTTGACTTGGATTGAGATACGGTCCCTCAACATGCACACCCATGTGATAGGCACCGTTTTCAGGCTTTGAACAATCGACAAGATTATTAATAGCTTTCCTTATAGCACTTGGTGTTGAACTCATTGTTGTTGGAAGATAGCTTGTTACGCCATGGCTTGCGAAGTGGGTTCCCATCGCCTTTATTGCCTCAGGACTGGCATCCATCGTATCGTATCCCATAGCTCCGTGTACATGGATGTCGATTAACCCAGGTGTTACCCGATAGCCTTGCGCATCGATCATCCGATCATTATCACCCGCGAGAACTTCACCACAGGAGATACTCACGATCTTGTTATCTTCGATAATAAGCGTATGATTATGTAAAGAAGTCTCCGGAGTTATGATGTTCCCGTTTGTAATTAAAGTTCGCATAATTAAATCTATCTCCTTGTTAATTTATGAATAACACTTTTGTTTGCTGGTAGAGTTTTTTGTATAATTGGTATCCGCTTTCGTATACATTTCTATTATTATGATTGGGAAGACAGACACCCGCGGGTTGCACCATTTGATCGCAAGCCTCGTTGATATTTGTATATACCCCTGTTCCTACTGCGGCTAAGATGGCTGCCCCTAAGGATGAAGCTTCATTACATTTTAATAAGAATTGCGGGCATCCAGTGATATCTGCGTTGATCTGATTCCACAACTGGCTTTTAGCGCCACCACCCGTTGCCCATACTTCTTTACACGGTAAACCCATTTGATTGTAAATCTCTATGTTTTCTCGCAGTGTATATCCTACACCTTCGAGTATGGCTCGGATAAAGTGCCCTTTATCATGATTGGGGGAAACGCCATAGAAAATTCCTCTAAATCCTGGGTAAGATTCTGGAAGTTGGGTTCCTTGGAGGTGAGGGAGAACAAGCAATTTATCGGATCCTGGGGGTTTATCAGCTGCTAATTCGGTTAAGAGATCATATATATCTTTATCTATTTGAGCAGCCAATCTTTTTTCCTGCGCACAAAACATATCCCTAAACCATCTTAATGTAAACCCTGCTGTTTCACGCCATAATACACCTACATGAGCACGGGGAATCACATGGCCAAAAATCCACAATAAATACCTCGCTGGGTTTGGATTAAATTGCCTAATTGTCAAGTTGGTTTGTAGAGTTGTCCCTAGACTCAAGGCAATCCTGTCTGATGATAGAGTATTTGAACCAAGTACTGTTGCAGATACATCCAACGTACCACTGACAACAATAGTATCAGTGCTAAGACCTGTAATCTGAGCTGCTTCATGTGAGAGCCGACTTACACTAACACCGGAATTTATCAAATATGGAAGTTGATCGGTTGTTAGGTTTATGAAATCTAGCATTTGTGACCACCAATCGCCTATTGTGATGTCGAAAATCCCCATACAGCTATAAACGGGGATTTCAGCTACAAACCGTCTTGTTAATTTATAAACGATAAAGTCACTAATATGCAGGAACTTATATGCAGATAAGAAGATTTCCGGTTCATTATTACGTAACCATAATAAAACACAAGCCATATTACCGGGGGTTAGAGTGGGTAATCCAGTATGTCGGTATAATTCATCTTGACCAAAATTTTGCCATATTGATTCCTTTTCTGGAATAGCTCTTTTATCGAGCCATACAATTGCTCTTCGCATCGGATTCCCGTTTTTGTCAACCGGCAAGAATGTTTGACCTTGACTCGCTATAGATAAACCGATCACGTTATGGATTGGCGCTTCTGCGATGGAAACAACTTCACGAATACCATTGATCACTTGTTGCCAACAGGACTCTGCATCATGCTCCACTATATTATTGTCGATATAAAGAGGAGATTCTTTATTTGTTAGCGCAAGTAAATTCCCCTTTTCATCAAAAAGTGAAATTTTGATTGTTGAAGTCCCAATATCTAATGCGATGAATAGCAACTTTTCTATCTCCTTGACTAATAAAACTTGTATAATATCCTATCTTTGTATTCTAGTAGATCCGAATTTAATTCATGATTGTAATCTTCACATCCATCTAAATCTCGATCCAAGAAAATGAGAGGAGAAAAACTATTTGCCGATAAACGTTCAATTGTTTGAGCCATCAAAATCTGCATAATCGCAAAATCGACCACACCTGATGTTGCGCAGAACTTCACTGGCAGTTGATCATGGCTCAGAACCGCATCACCTGGGATAGACATATTATCGATTACCACATCAGCAATCTCATACAAACGTTTTCCGCTTGAGTATCGAGAGGGTAAACTCAGAGTGTATTCCATCGATGTGACCGCAATTACCTTTAATCCCATCTCTTTTGCACAAATTCCCATTTCGATTGGGACGGGATTACGACCAGATGTCGAAACTACAATAAGTACGTCCCCAGACTTCGCAGGTGTATGCTTAAAAACCAGACTTCCGTAACCTTCCAAACGTTCCAAGTCAATCCAAAATTCAGGCGGATCATACTCGGGGGAATTTAGAGCGGGAGCCATAATCTGATTTAGAAGAGCAAATCCCCCCCCTCTTATGTAACAATCTGAAATTGCTAAAGCAGAATGCACATTCCCGTATGCGTAGAGGGCATTTCCAGCCAAAATTGCATCTACAATACTATTTGATGCTTCTTCAATATTAGATACTTGTTCAATTGATAAGCGATCAAAAAGATTATGTAAATAATCAAGATATTTCTGACCTATTTTTAATTTTTCTGAGACCTCAAATTCAATTCTCTTACTCACACTTGTACTTCCAATAGAAATTCATTTCAGTTGATACTTGAGTTAACTCTTTTGCCTTAATAAGTACCCTTTAAGAAAGTATAGAAGATTCGATTTGCATTTTCTTCAAGCTGAGTTAAAAATTTTCTTTTATATTCTTCATAGCCATCCAAATTTCCAGCTATGAAAATAGGTGGGTCAAATCCTTTCTCAACCAGTCTTTCAATTGTCTCACCCATTAATGTTTGCAAAATGGCTGTATTGACCACCCCTGAAGTTGCACAGAACTTTACAGGTATCTCATCAAGCTCCAAAATTGCATCACCTGGAACTGATAGGCAATCAATTACAACATCACCGAATTCAAACATCTTTTTTCCGGATGAATGACGAGATGGTACGCTCTGAGTGTAATCCTTTGAAGTTATTGCGATTACCTTCATACCTTTTTGCTTTGCTACCATAGCCATCTCAACCGGTACTGGATTTCGACCAGATACTGAGACTAAAATAATAACATCGCCAGGTTTTGAATCAACATTAGCTAAAATCAGACTCCCATACCCTTCAAGTCGCTCCATCCCCATTGCAACCATTGGGGGATCATACTCAACAGAGTTTAGAGCTGGCGCCTTAATCTGATTGAGCAAAGCTAAACCTCCAGCCCGAATATAGATATCTGAAATCGGGAGAGCTGAGTGAACAGTTCCGAATGCAAAGAGTGCGTTTCCGTTTAGGATTGCATCAGTAATCAATTCTGCTGCTTTTACGATATTCTCTCCTTGTTCCTCACCAACCCTGAGCAAAAGATTTGATACTTTATCTAAATATTCTTGTCCCTTGTTTAACATTATCATTTACTCCTATAATTTGCGTTCTATCAATAATCCAGAGAATATTTCTAGAAATTTGAGTACTTGACATAAATATTGTCTTAACTCTTATAAATAACCTCAGTTTGTTAGTGTGATATATCGATCACACCGTTTAAACGGGATGACTTAATAACAGCCAAGGCAATCTCTGTCGCAGCTCGTCCAGCATAGACATCAGCAGAGGGCTTTTTATTATATTTTATACAATCAATGAACTCGCGTTCTTGCGAAATGTATGCGTCAGGCATGAGCTTATCTTCATTGAATTTGAATATTTCTTCTTCATTGGAGTCGATAAGTTTTTTCTTTACTGTATCACCTTGGAGGATAATTGTTCCATTCGTACCTATGATACCAGCGGATGTATCGGATAGGGTTGATAACCAACTTGTTCCAACCATACCAAATCCCCGAGAAAAATTTAATAAACTCCAGGAGTTTTCTTCTACATCGCGATCAGGCCGGGTCCCGATAATTCGACCATACACGGAGGATATATCACCACCAATAGTCCTGAGCCAGTCATAATCATGTACATTTAGCTCATTTGTTAACCCACCACTGCGCGCCATGCTCGATTGGTAGTAGTCGGATGGAAACGTACGGTACCACATGCGTCTCGTCCAGACTGTGACTAATTCACCCAACTCCCCCGAAGCGAATGTATCAAATAACAACTTAAAATTTGCAAAATGGCGCATAACAAATCCCATCTGCACTTTTACACCAGCACTTTCAATGACTTCGATTTGTCGGTCTGCTTCGCTCAAGGTATTAGCGAAAGGCTTTTCGCAAAAGATGTGCTTACCATGCCGAGCGGCTTCCATTACATGTGAAATACGCATATCTTGTGGCGCTAATGCATAGACAACATCCACGTTTCGGATAATATCACTAGGACTGTCATAAACAGATGCGTCACACAGACTTGCAAGTTTCTCTGCTTTACTTCTAGTTGGGTTGTAAATCGATGTAACAGATACATCATCAAGTTTTTTTAATGCAGTAAGATGTTGTTCAGCTACCCAACCCGCTCCAATAAATCCGATCTTTATCATCGTACTTTTCCTTTTTTTGATTTTTCTTAGATTTTGTTGATTACTTCCACCAATCAAGAATCACACCTAGCATATTTTTATCTCCAGCTTTAATTTTCTCATATGCTTCAGGTGCATTGTCCGCGTGGAACCGATGAGTGATCATTTCATCCAACCTCAATTTTCCTGATTCCATCATCTCCAACAATAATCGACGATTTGCTTGTTGCGTCCAGCGCCAATAGATATTCTCTCCAATTGGACAAAATGGTTGAAATGCAGCAATTAATGAGAGTTCGTGTTGGATAAATTCTTTATGAAGTGCAATTGGAGCTTTTTCTTCCATAACTCCTACACAAACGATGCGCCCACCAAGAGCCGCTAACTTCATTGCCATCGGGATTACATTTGTGTTTCCAGTTGCTTCAAGTATGGCATGGGCGCCTTCGTTATTTGTTGCAGCGAATAATTGCTCAACGACATCATCTCTTTCTGGATTGATTGTTAGATTTGCTCCAAATTGACGCGCCAATTCAAGCCGCTCATCTACAATATCTAGAACAATAATCTTTTTTACGCCGACCATTTTTGCTAATTGAATCGATATTAATCCGATAATCCCAGCTCCTATAATGGCTAAAGTCTCCCCTAATTTAAGATCAACGCGTCGAATTGCGTGTAAGGCAACACTCGCCAAGGGGAGGAATGTAGAAACTTCATAACTCACATTATTAGGTATTTTTAATGTCACCCAAGGTTCTATCGAGGTAATTGACAAACTGGCATGATTTTTAAGCGTAATCACGCGATCGCCAACCTGAAAACTGTCAACTTGTTTCCCTATCTTTATTACATCCCCTGCAAGAGCATACCCTGGGTTTGCTCGGAATTCAGCGTCATCCCAAAGACGGGTTAATGCTGCTCTTTCGGTTCCCGGGCTTATCAAGGAGCACTGTGTTTGAATTAATATTTGATCGTTCTCTAATTCAGGGAGTTGTTCCTCAATAATTTCAGCTTGTGAATCTCGAAATATTATCTTTTGATATTTTTTCATTATCATCTTGAATCTCCTATTTACCAGCGCCTAGTGTGATGCCTGCGATCATCCTCTCTGAAAGCAAAATGTATAAGAATATGGTCGGTAGAACCACAATCATCACCCCAGCGAATAACGCGCCCCAATCACCGGTGTATTGCATAGATGATTGTAAGGCATAAAGCCCCAATGCCACAGTGCTATTCTTCTGTGAGGTCAAAAAGATCAAAGCTAGCATATACTCGTTCCATAATCCGATAAAGTTAAAAATCGCAGCAGTTAACAACCCTGGCGAGGCAAGCGGCAGCATAATCGAAAAGAAAGTGCGATAAGGCCCAGCGCCATCCAATGCCGCGGACTCCTCGATTTCCATGGGAAGAGTAACGAAAAATCCAGTTAAGAGGAAAACAGTAAAAGGAATTGACAGAGCAACGTAGATTGCGATAAGACCTGGTAAGCTGTCAATCAAGCCAACTGATCTTAGCATCCCGAAAAGTGGTATGAATAGCAGGGGATAAGGGATACCCATACCTGCAACAAAAAACTGATTAATGAAATTCACGCCGCGAAATTTTATTCGCGTAAGGACATATGCTGCGGGTGCAGAGACGCTCAAAATTAAAATTATCGATATCGTTACTACGATTACGCTATTTCCGAAATAACTACCCATTTTTACCACTGACCATGCTTTATCGTAGTTCTTAATAAAAAGTTCGGTCGGCAAAGCCCATACATTTCTTAATAAATCCCCTGTTTGCTTAAAAGAAGAAGTAAAAACCCATATCATGACGAAAATTGTGAAAATTGACCAGCAAATTAGAATCAGATAGGCTGGTAGGGTTTTAATAAATCTCCATATCTTTTGCCAAGGCAAATGCATATCAATTTTTTTTATGTTTTTACTTGCTCGATTGTCCATTTTTACCTTCTACCAGAGGCCTGTAGACCCAATTGATATTTGAATCAAAATTCGACGCGTTCTCGTCTGAGGATCACCCGAATTAGAATTGCCAAGATAATCACCAGAATCAGCAGAGAAACACCGATGGCAGACGCGTAACCCAATTGGTATATCGGATCTCGTTTCCCAAAACCCATAACAACCAAATACAAAGGAATGGTCCAGATTTCACGAGCCACGAATGTTCCCCCGCCAAATGCATATACAAACTCAAACTGTTTGAGAGCGATGATCATCCAAAGTGTGATAGCGACCATAATAACATCCCACATTAGAGGAATTGTAACCATGTAGAACATTTGAAGGATATTTGCACCATCCACCTTCGCAGCATCATACATCTCAGGAGAAAGATTATCGGCTCCAGCCAACAAGATAACCAACATATATCCAACATATATCCAAATTAGTGCTACAAGGACAGCATTTAGGATCCTTGATGGTTCGACCCATGGGACAATTAATGTCTCTAGACCTAATAATCTAAGGGTGCCATTCAGCAATCCAAACCTAGGGTTGTAAATAAAAGCCCAAAAAGTGGTTAGCGCTATGACTGCTACGACATTTGGGAGAAAGATAATTGCTCGGAAAAACTTCTTTCCTTTAACATTTCCACTACTCAAGACCATTGTAAGTAAGAACGCTAGTCCAAAAATAAAGATTCCACCTACAAAAAATATGTAGAGTGTGGTCTTGATTGACATCAGGTAGTTTGTATCTTGAAGCAAATTCTGGAAATTCTTTATCCCTATATATTTTGCAGGTAAAGTAAAACCCTCCCAATCATATAAACTGTCCTTAAACGCTCTCATTCCAGGGTAGATCATAAACACCAAATAGAGAATCAATGCAGGAGACAAAAAGGGGATGATCAGCTTCTTACGTTCTTTTTCGAGCATCTCGAAACCTCCGATTCATAACTGCTTTAATAAATTGAGTTATTCTTCGATCTATTCAATAAAATACTCTTTTCTACAATTTGAGCTGGAGATGATGATTTTTCATCATCTCCAGCTTCATTTTGGGATTGACTCAAATTCTACTGAGATGCCCAGTATTTGGCTGTATCTGTCTTCATATTCTCGATGAATTCCTCAGGTGTAGTTTCACCAATGAACATTTTCTGGAAATGTAGAAGAAAAACGTTCTTATAGTAATCGGAATACACCGAGTTGATACCATCATAACCGAGATAGTAACCTGTAGCATTTGACCAATAATCCCAAGCCTCAGCCAGATCTTTTGGAGGCGTGGTACCCTTATGAGCTGAAAGATTTACGGCATCATCTGGGATCATCTGAGCTAATTCTTTCTGGAAGGTAAACCGAATGAAGTCGCCGACGACATCTGGATTGCGGGCGTCTTTTAATATAGCAAATCCAAGCGGGTAAATTTCCATATCCGTCCGCTTGCCAACACCCCCCTCAATATCTGGAAGTGGGAAGAAACCCCAATTGAAATCTGGTCCAGTTGTATCCTTGACTTCGTTGGGGAGCCATGATCCAACCATTTCGAGACTAGCGTTACCAATTGCTAGTTCCAATTGTCCAGCGGGCCATACATATCCAATTGATTCTTCAGGGATATAATCTTTCTCCCATAATTCGCGGCACAACTTTGCTGCTTCCAAAAAGGCAGGATCCCCCCAGGCTTCGCCGGTTTTATCTTCAGCTGCTGCCATTAGAGCTCCAGTGCCTTTCATTCGCTGCACCAAGTGGTAGTACCACATAGCATTGTAGAAATCGACAGCGGCGTCCTGGGCGATTGGGACCATACCAGAATCCAAGATTACCTGCATGTCTTCTATGAACTGATCCCATGTTTCAGGATGCTCGGTTATTCCTACATCGGAAAAGATATCCTTATTGTAGAAAATGCCGGTAGTAATGATTTCATAAGGAATTACATGGATTGACCCATCTTCTGCTGCCAGAGACTCGAGGCTGCCTGGAATGAAAAGATCTTTGAACTTCCCATCGCCATCATAGGAGTCCATTTCCAAGTATTTATCGACCGGCTGTGTGAGTCCTTTAACCACGAGGGCACCACGGATTTGTGGACCTTCATTGTCTATTAGATCGATAACTTCACCCCCAGCCATGGCTGTTTGCAGCTTGGTCGTAATTTCTCGACCTGCCCAGGTTACGTTGAAGGTCACATTTGGATGTAATTTTGTATACTCATCCATCCATTTCTTCAACACATCAACTTGGGGTTCACCTTCGTTCCAGAGAGACCAAAATACAATCTCTACCGGTTCTGCCTCGGCTGGTTCTTCTACAACTGGTTCTTCTGCAACTGGTTCTTCTGCAACTGGTTCTTCTGCAACTGGTTCTTCTGCAACTGGTTCTTCTGGAGCCGCTTCCTTAGGGGCTTCAGTCGCAGGAGTGCAAGCAGACATTAGTAAAACCACTATGAATAGAAGGTACAGTAACACTTTTTGCTTTTTCATTTCTTTCCTCCGATTAGAATTAAGATTGAAATAAGTAGTTGATATTGATCAGTTTTCCAAAATAGATTGTTTGATATACACCTCCTTCTGATAATTCCAATAAGCACCTTAAGATTTCCATTGAAAAAATCTCTCTTCCGATGTCTACATCCAACTAGCTAATACTTACCGTATTCACGCCAAGCTTCCCACATAGCTAAAATATTTTCTGGTGGTGTGTTATATTGAATGTTATGTACAGTAGCCATAACATATCCTCCACCAGGTGCCAAATCCTCGATTCGCCGTAGCACCTCACCCTTTACCTCCTGGGGGTTACAAAAAGGAAGCACCCTCTGGGTGTCAATGCCACCCCAGAATGTAAGATCTCTGCCAAACTCACGCTTTAAGAAAGCTGTATCCCCCATTCCTTTCGCGGATACTTGAACAGGGTTGAGTATGTCTATGCCAATTTCAATAAGATCAGGCAAAATATCCGCTATTGCTCCATCGGAATGGAGCATCACTTTTATGTGTGGAGCAGAATTCTTTATTCCGTCAACGAGTTGCTTGATGCGTGGTTTGATATGTTGGCGGAACGATTTTGGAGAAATGAGTAAGCGATCCTGCATTCCCAGGTCTTCACTTTCTGAGACAATGTCCACGAATTTTCCTGTCTCGGAAAGCACTGATTGCCAGAACTTCAACTTAATTTCCAACACCTTATCTAGCAACGCGTCAGCGACTTTGGGTTCTAGTAATAGTAAAGCAAAGAAGTTTTCAAATCCTAAGAGCCATGATGAAATTTCCATTGGCCCACCACCGGTAATTCCAGAGAGGATAACTGCAAATTCCCCATCTACATGAAGACGCCGAGCGGTTTCGTGTAAGCCAATCTGTCTCATTGGATCTGTTGGATTAGGCCATTGATATCCAGCTATATTATCTAAAGATATTTTTTTCAAGGGATGGTCTTTTATGTCAAAATAGATTCCCCCAGAATTTGATTTTTGCCATGTAATCCCCCATTCATCAACAAACCATTCATAATTTGGATCCTTGTGAATCTCAAGCTGCCAGCCTGATGGGTTATTAGGGAAAATTGGTCGACAATGGGCATTTAGCTTACTTAAAATATCCTCATCAATATCGGCTAGTTGTTGTACCTGGTCTAGGATGGGAATTTCACTAGGGGTGTTAAATCCTAGCAAGGGTAGTAGCTCACCATAAGCTTGAGCGTTGATACCCGTTACATCGGTTCCCCCAATATCAATGGGTACGTGATCAGGTTCTATGTGATTAAGTGAAGCTAGAATTCGATCTCTTGGGCGCATAAATAGTCTTTCACAATACAAATCAAATATTGTTTTATTTCATACAACAAGCACTTCAATGTTGTTCTCAAGTAAGCGTGAGATAATTGACTCTGAAACACCTGTGTCAGTTATGATCTTATGCACATCTGTGATTGGGGCGACGAACGCCGTAGATACTTTATCGAACTTGGTGTGGTCAGCAACAAGATAAATTTCTGGTGCAGATTGGATGATAACTCGATCTGTTGAAACCTCTGGTAAGAATTCATTAGTCAAGCCTGCAGTCAAGCTGATCGCTCGTATTCCCATGATAACTTTTTGAGGTCTTAACTCCCTCAACGCTTGTTCAGTTATGTGACCGATAAATGATAATTCAACGTCTCGAAATAACCCCCCAGTCGCAATTAAAGATATCCCATTAGTTTGCACTAGTTTATTTATCACCGTCAATGCATTTGTAATAACTGTAATATTTTTACGATCAACCAAATTATGGGCAACTGCCTCTGCAGTTGTGCCAGAACCCAGGAAAATAGTATCGTTTTCTTTAACCAAATTTGCTGCTGCTTTCCCGATACGTTCTTTCTCGTCGCTCATTATCGTTTTGCGCAGGATAACAGGTGGTTCAGGATCTGATTTCTCAATCAGTATAGCACCACCATGTATACGTTGAATTTGACTTTTTCCATCTAGTTTATCAAGATCGCGACGGACAGTAGCCTCACTCACATCAAGAAGCTGGCTAAGTTCGGAAACTCGTACGGTTCCTTTTTCCCTGATTATTTTTATTATTTCATTCTCTCGGTATTGATCTAACATATTTTTCATTAAACTTTGTTCAGATGTACTCTATTAACCTTTTATAGAAAAAAAATTCGTAAATTATTGCTAACTTGTAAGTTTCATGATAGAATATAGCATAAAAATGGAAGAGAGTCAATATATTAAACATAATTATGCTTATATAATGCACTTATTCTGATTTGCAACTTAAATGCTCGTTTCCATCAAATTAAACGAGCATTATTAAAATAAACGCGAAGATAAAATTATAAAAAGGGCTAAAAATGCACATTTTTTAAGAATATGAGCATGTATTGAAATTTTTAGGAGCTGAATATGATTATTTAAACATATATTATGCAAGAATTGAGTATTCTGAACGACTGTCCAAATATTGACTATTGGATAATTTTTAAATAGTCTCGACAGATTTTTGGGAAAGGATTTTGAATGAAGAGCAATAAGATTAGTACTTCGAATCAGATAGAAAAACCAACAAATAATCACAAAGTAAAAACCCACCGCGATAGGTTTTTCGCTTTTTTGAATGGAGAACCTATCGGTCAACAACTTTTCTTTCCTGATATAACTGATTGGTACAAAGCCCGGAGGACCTTACCTGGAGAGGCTCAGAAATTTATGACTGGCTCATTGATCCCTGATGGCATTCCTTTTCATCAGATCCAAAAAGATATGCCTCCTCAATGGAATTCCTGGACTTACCTCGATTTTTATCGTAATTTTGACTGGGGTTTACCAGTTCATATTTACAAGTGGTATAAAATCCATAGTGATGATTATAATATAAGAATCTCTCAATCTTCTCAATATCATATTCAAGGAAGACATTACCTACATGGGTGGCTTTCCTATGGAGATTTAAGTTTAATTGATGTAGATGGAAGTCTCGTCAAAGATAGAGAAAGAATAACTGAGGTCTGGGAAACTCCAATTGGTAATTTAACCACCACTAAAGGAATAGCTGCAGATGGAAGCATTGCACGGACCAGCTACTTAGTAAAAACCCTAGAAGATCTCGACATTTTGGAATATATTTTCAAACATACTAAAATTGAAGCAGATTATCAATGGATAAATTTTATCCTTGATCAAATTGGTGATCAAGGAGTTGCAGACCTAGCAATATTCAGGTCACCTTTTGGTAAATTGGTGCAGGAATATGTTGGATTAGAGAACATGGCATATTGGATGCACGATGATCCGGATAGAATTCTTCCGATCCTGAGTGTTATTGAAAAACAGGATATTGAAATAATTGAATTAGCTGCAAAATCATCTGTTCGCATCGTTAACATAAGCGATAATGCCGATGATGCTTTACTCAACCCACGCTGGTATCGGGATTATTGTCTCCCCTACTACCAAAAAGCAAGCGATATCCTCCACAAGCATAATAAAATAGTTGCTGCTCATTTAGATGGCAACATTAAAGGATTATTACCATTTCTAAAAGATACTGGCTTTGATCTAATGGATGGTTGTACGCCTTCGCCAATGACAAACTATACGCCAATCGATTTAGCTAAAGCGCTTGATGAACATCAATATGCATATTGCGGGGTTCCATCGACGCTCTTTGCTCAAGATGTAGAAGATAGTGTGATATTTGAGAGTGCACAAGAGATCTATGATGCTCTAGGGGGAAAATTAATTCTTAATGTTGGCGATGTCTTGCCAGGCAACGGTAATATTAACCAAGTAATCAAACTTAACGAGTGGACAAAAGGTATTCAGGTATAAGGAGCTTTGTCTCAAAAGATTGAAAACCAAACAATAACAAGGAAAAGATCTGCACAAAATCCGAAAAATGCTGGTTTGTTTGATGTTTGAGGAATATTGAAAATAAATTCTTGAAAATGGTATTGATGAATGCCCATAAAAATTCATCTAGGGAGTTCGTAGTAAACAACCAGTTAAAGTCGATCTTTCGGTTATAATTATTTTGACTATGATTACGATGAAATATGCTTTTGATACTTTGAAATATTCCAGTAAGGTGGAAAATATGATCGTTAGTCTCGAGAGAGCGTCTGTTACTGAAATCCTCCCCATTTTTATTGCCACAGATGAGTATACTGAAGATTCAAAAAAAAGCACTGTCAATTGTATTGTCACTAATGGGTACAAATCCGGTTATGAGTAAGGCTCTTATGCACCGTTTTAGCTACCTTTAGATGGAATAATGAGATTGCTGCTATGGATATTAGAAAACAAATGAGATTAAATATAGGAAAATTCCGTCGATTAACACAAACGTCATCCGAACAAGGAACATTTACTATTCTGGCACTCGATCATCGTCAGAATCTATACAAGGCATTTAACCCAAGTCATCCTGAAAACGTTCCTTCTCAGATTCTTATAGAGTTTAAACAACAGGTCGTCCGCGAACTGGCGCCTTATGCCTCGGCTGTGCTTCTTGATCCAGAGGTTGGCGCTGCACAAGCGATTGCATCGAACTCTCTACCTGGAAATACGGGTTTGTTGGTTGCAGTGGAAGCAACCGGGTATAAAGGAAATCGATCCTTACGTTCTAGTAGCTTGTTACCGGGATGGAATATTGGGAAAATTGCTCGAATGGGAGGGGCAGGAGCTAAATTACTCATCTATTATCATCCAGATGCTCCTAATGCTCACCAACAGGAAACTTTGATCATGAATGTAGCGGGAGACTGTAGGCGTTATGATTTGCCCCTTTTTCTTGAGCCTATAACCTATTCCCTCAACCCGAGCGAGAAAAATCTCCCTGTGGATGAAAAAAAACAGGTTGTCATCGAAACTGCCAGTAGGCTTTCGGAGTTAGGCGCGGATGTTCTAAAAATTGAATTTCCTATTGATGCAAATCAGGAATCGGATCAACGTGTTTGGATAAAAGCCTGTGCTGAACTGACGCGAGCTGTAAAAATTCCTTGGGCTTTGCTTTCCGCAGGCATCGATTACAGTACTTTTCTTAAACAGGCAAGGATTGCTTGTCAGGCAGGCGCTAGTGGAGTTATTGCTGGTAGAGCAATTTGGGGAGAAGCTGTTGAACTGGATGGGCAGGCAAGGATAAATTTCCTGCGTACAACGGCTGTCGAACGATTGAAGGAAATCAAACAAGAATGCGACACCTTAGGGAAATCCTATACAGAGTACTATCCCAAATATTCAGTTGATGAAGGATGGTATAAAGAATATGAAGAGTAGACGCTTTTAAGGGCGTCAAATAGACACAAACTCGCTTCATTATATATGATGCTTTTTTTTTTTAGTCTAAGTACGTATTCAATTGTAAATAAAATAGTCTGTGTACCTGACCATCATTATGGATGTGTTTACCCTGATGGCGTTGGTACCTGAGCGATATTCTGGAACTAGTGTCTCTAGATTCGATTGCAAGGCATTCAAGAAATGATCTGGGATCATACCGTACAAGTTCCGAAAAAAAAGGAATTTGGGAATCAAGGTGGGGGTGTGAACTTTTTCCATCTGATTTGATGAATTGCTAAACTTTTTTTACTTTCTTTGCTGACTGCTGGCGCTTCTCATATACTTCTCTGGAAATGCGCACACCCCTCAGGAAGACGGGTAGTTCTTCCAGATTTAGTGCCTATGATCCATCAACCATGACTTTGTGAGTTACGGTGTGGAAGAAGCTAAAAATCATTTTTCACCAGCGATAATGCCTTGGGTGGTGGCGTCGAAGACCTCACATACACCATCCTGTACTGTTGCGTGCAAGCCAACCGAATGTGATGGATTAATGTAGACCGTAGCGGCGAACGGATTACTCTTTTTCAATATGCAACGTAATTAACTCAAGCTGATTGATAATTTGGCTTTCTCAACAGAGTAGTCATAGTCAAAAGTGTTATGTTCATATCACCGATGCTTGGATTCGTAAACTCGGTCACACATCTCTACTGGGTTACTTGTTATATTCCTCACGCTTCTCAAATATCGTTTCGATTCTGTTGTTCAACTTTTTTGGATATGGATGCTTAGAAATTTGTTGATACTCTCGCTATTCGCTAGAATATCGAGACTCTTTTTGAGTATGACTAAGATCTCCGGGGAAGTGACTATTATCAGCTTATGTCTGCTGACGCAATCTTGCGTTTCTGGACTCTAATTTCCTGTTTGCTTTGTTTCTTAGATGAGCAATGTTCTTTTACGAAAGCTCCATACTAACCTTTGGCGAGATTGGGAAAATAATATAGAAGGATCATATGAAACATCTAATTCTCTAGATAGTTAATCAGTTCTATTTTGGTTATACTGTTGAGTTAATATGTCTGAGGTTGGTTCAATATTTTTCTTAGTTTCAAGTTATAAGTGCAACAGGAATTCTTTAAAAATTTCATGGGTTGATCATAAGCGATGCATTTTCTAAATTTGACTTTCGATAATTAGATTACATGTTGTGTTAATTTAGCTACCAAGCGAACAAACGTTCTGTGCTTTTGCAACAGATGTTTATAAGAAATATTTAGATTTAGTTGTAAAAATGAAAAATGGGGATAAAGTCCTATCGTGTTCCGATGTCGGAAATACTTATTAGCGATCGGGAATATATCAATTAGTAATTGACAGTCTTTTCAGTAATACTATAGGAGTTCCCATCTCTAGGAACATACAGACAAGCTATCACATGAAGACAAGAGGAGAAAACTATTTCGAACATTTTTTGATATTGTAGTTTATCTATTTTTGTAGACCAACTGATATTGTGCCCTAATGAATTTCGAAGCTTTCCGGTAATTTCGATATATGATTTAATCTCATTTGGTGTTTTTTCTAAATTATTAATAATATTATCGAGATCCGAGTTTCCTGTCTTTATATCGTTTGGGATGTTCAATTCCTTTTGAAACGTTTGCAAGTAATCTATTAGAGTAGGTCTTTCTGTTCTCAAAGTAATCTCTTGTGGATTAGCGCGCAGTAGGCTCTCAAACATTACGCAACCTTTGAGAAGATGAATTAAGAAAGGTTCTGATGTTCCATTAGAAACCCGTAAATCCATAAATGTATTCCTGTAATTCCATTCAAGTAAAAATGAAATCATTGATGTGGCTAAGGTGCTCCAGTTTTCTCTTTTTGACGTTATTGCCAATAAAAGAAAGTGATTACGAATTTCATCTATAGCCAAATCAAGAATATCTTTTTGACGATCCGGTAAATTATTGTATATATTAATCTGCGCTTGTAGCTTTGCTAGGGTGTCTTTAACAAGAGGTAAGGCAGCTTGGTTAATATTTTTGTCTTCTAACATAATAAAGAACATTGCAGGAGTAGGATTGCTTTCAGGATGCGCATTTGCTCTCATATCCTCTGATAGTGCTGCGTCAAAGAAAAATACGCCAGTTGAATAGTCATGCATCATAAATGCCGCAATTCCTAACCAATAGAAAGGACTGCCCTTGTGTATCTTTTCATACGATTTTTTATCTAAAGCATGTAATTTGTCTAATAAGTGAATTCCTTGATCTAAAGCTTGAGAAAAATTTCTATTGAATAGGTTTTCAACATAATCAAGATTATTAAAGAATTTCTCAGTGTCTTCTCGATTATCCGCGCAATGCTTTAGGGTTTTCTTCAATTCTTCATCAGATAATATTGATCCATTTTCAAATTCCATTTCTTTCCTCCTGATATGCTAACATTCTTGAATTACAGTTGAAGAAAATATACCCTCACTCAAGCAATATCGCCTTCTGCATCAGCATTTGATTATTCTGATATAGCGGTACATCTGTATGTCCTAGAACGGTGGGTGGGATATTTGTTAATTCGTTCAGATTGTCCATCGGAACTACAACAACCTTAGCTCCATTTTCGGAAAGCATGGTGACTTTATCGGCAAAGTTCGCTGATCTTTCAATAGCGCCGCCAACTGAAATATTTCCAAGTACAGCAAGACCTGGTTTTAGATTCTTTTTATAGATTGCAGAGACTATCGCGATATAAACTGCTGAGCCAATACCGCTTGAGATTGCTGAACCAAGCAGGTTACTTATTTGAATATTGATATCATAATTCTTCAAGGAATGCCTATCACTTAGGATTGTTTTTTCGTTAGCTTTGATGTATTGGTAGGTATTCTTAATATCTTCTTTTACTACAACATTATTAACCCCAGTGATATTTAGTTTTCCTGATCCCTGAAGAGCAACAGATTCAATGCGAACTAATGCGACATTTTCGCCATCGCTGGTGCTGGTATAACATACCCCGGGAGAGAGGGGTGTATTTTCAATAATGTACGATCCTCTTTCCTCAGGAAGGCCAACAAAGAATTCCTCTTGGGTATCTTTATCAATATAGGAAAAGTTTGTATCCCAAAATTCCATCCCGCCAATTCTCTTCAATTGTTCTTTAACTCTTCTCCTCATTTCCAGCGCGAATTGCAGATATCCACGAATATCTTCTTTAGTGTACACACCATCTGGATGTAGCAGTTTAACTAGTCCTGATACAATCTTTTTGACTGGTTTTGTATCTCTTTGTTTTAAGTGGGAACCAAGCGAAAAATATTGATCAAGCGCATCGGTATAATTGATACGCCTGAAGGATTTTAGTACTTCAGAGAAGTAATCTGTGCTGAAACCAAAACTGGATGTGAAATGTTTGGGAGCAAATTTGATTACCTCCCAGCCAGGTAGATAGAAATGAATTCGATCAAGAAAAGCCGTATCGCTATTCACTTCGTCAGATAGCGGACTGAATAAATGGGAGGTTTGCAGCACCGTTTCTACAGGTTGATTGATATTTCCATTCAGAATTATGGACGCAACTCCTGTGATTTCGCCTCCTGCACCCGCCCGAGAAAACGAACCTGATTCCATGAAATCTTTCATCAGAGGGATTGCATCTCGATCTTTAAAAATCCTGTCTGTTGCTTCATCAAAACAGATTGCATCCCATTGACCTACTGCACCTACTTTTCCAGTAGTGCCATGTACGAACAACTTTGCAACAGTCCCTTGACCTCCTGAAATCAATACAGCGTATGGCGTAAGTTCTTTATAGACATAAGACTTTCCGGTAGATCGTGGACCAAGCTCGACAAGGTTGAAATTTGCTTCAACCATTGGCAGCAAACGCGCCAATAAGAGCATTTTTACTCGATCTGTCATCCCTTCTGCATTTGGTTCAAATCCACAACTACGCAGGATGATATCCAGCCATTCTTTCTTGGTAAATTCTTTTCGCTTAACAAGCACTTTTTGATTGTCAAAGGACGATAACTGAATAGGTTTGATATCGGTAATTACAAATGGATAAATCGTTGATCCAATCATAATATTTGGATCATATTCAATATCGATTATTGCCCAGATGCCTCCTAACATCATCTTTTCGTGTTGCGTGACAAGATTGTCGCTGATATTTCCATTCTTTATATTGCTGTTCAGGAGCGTTGCCCAGTACATATCCTTCCTGGAATCAAGATTTACGGATATTTTGTCAATTATTTTATAGCGTCCCTTTTCCCTTATCTTGGAGTGGATTAGCGAGCTTTCTTCTGGGTTAACATAATGTTCGGAAAGGACTTTTTTGACATTCTCCATTCCCTTGCGAATTTGCTCTTCATCATCGGTGGAGCAGGAATTGGCTATAAGGTATTCAAGAACAAAAACCGGTACATTGGCGCCGACCTTTATAGATCTTACCAAGTCCTTTTTAACAACATAGCCTTTGAAGTGCTCCAAAAGTTTTTTGTCTAAATCATTTAACTCTGCCATCATTTATCCCTTGGTTTTTATCATAAACCGCTTAGATCTCTAGCTTTGTTTTGTATTACAGCAGCTCTATCAAGTTGTTCTTTTGTCTGCGCATCCAGAAGCAGAACAGTAATTTCCGTATATCCATCGAAGGTATATTCCTTGGTAACAGTCTCATTTCTCTGGATAGTAAAAACATCGCTTTTGTTGATCTGAACCTTGTTGCTGAAGAACACCAGGTAAACCTTTCGGTCCATAGAAAAAAGGTCGCCAACTCCTTTGCCTGCCATTACCTTCAATTGAAATAACTCGCCAGTAACGCTTTTTAATTCATCTTTGTTATGAAAAGAGACATTCAAGGTTTGAGTGGGACCACTTGACCGTTCCCAGACGAAGTAGGGAGGTACAAGTTCCTGTGGCGAAACACCGCCATGAGAATAACCATAGGCGCCTGGGGTTTTGAATGGATTAATGGTTTTTGAAAAGTAGATGAAGTTGTATGCTTGATATTTTTTTTCAAATTCAATAATTCCATTTCCCAGTGATTGCTGTCTTTCGACAGTTCGAATGTAACGCTCTGCTTTTTCATGTACCCCATCAATTGAAACGGAAATTTTATCAGCTTCGCTCAATATTCCAGTCAAAACAAAACCATGATCGGTGATCAAGTAGACTTTCGAAAAACCACTGCTTAGGAGCAGCGAGACTTTTTCGGCAATAATGTTAATGGTTGTCTCCGAGATATACTTCAAAGCTTTTTGCTGCATTTTTTCCCCCAGTTCATCAATATCTCGGTAGGCGCAAATTAAATATTGAGAAGGTTTTTCTTCCTCGATGACATCATCAAGTTTCAAAAAATCGATTGAAACATCGGTATTCTGTTCAACTAGAAATGTTTCTCGCTTTTTATGAATGCTTTCCGTAGCGCCATTTGCCATATAAATACGGCTCATGTTATTTTCTGTCTCGGAGGGGATATCCGCCAGGATAGATTTTTTGGTCAGAGTGAAATTGCCATTGATCTTTGATGCAATTTGACAGGCAATCTCATAAGTTATGCCATCTCCAACGATCACGGCTGTTTTCTGGCTGCTTTCATCAAGGATACGCTGCAATAATCCTGTTTGCTGCTCCTGATAACCAGAAAAATACTTGAACCATTTATCAAGAAATATGGAGACCATTTCTTTGTAATAGTCCTGGAAAGGCTCAAGAAGCTCTCTCTTATTCAAGAACTCAGTATACAGATTGCGAATGGCTGTATCGATCTTGAAAAAATACTTTGCATAATAATCAACACATTCCGAGAAAGAATTGAGATAGCTTATATCTTTAGGATCAAATTCCAGAAGTACTTTCACATCAGTCCAAAATACAATCCCCAGGGAGCGAGCCTGTTCACTCTGGATACGTCGGGAGATCCTGGCGAGGTAATTGGGTAAGGCTTCTTTGTTGCCAATATTTTCCCTTATGATCATCAGCCATTGTTCATCTACCTGCCGGAACGGATGCGTGGGACTGACTGTCCAAATATCCATTTCGGATGGAAGGTTATAACTGCCAAGGTATCCAGCAAATGAACTTTTGTAATTAATCGAATCCAGCCAACTGTTGTAGACGGCTTCAAGCGTCGGATCACATTCACCAATTGCGAGCCCATCTAGCATTTTATCAACTACCTCGCTGGCGAGAGTTTTAGCAGGTTTGGGGATATATTCCTGTCCTAAGAGTTCATTCACCTTGCGATAGAAGATCTCTCTCAACTGCGGGTCGTATTTCTCAGCTTCATATTTCTCTGGGTCATGAATGAATGGGAGCAGTTCTTTTTTTAGGTCAAAGATTTCGGTTGCCCCTTTATGGCTCAAATCCATCCAGTAGGTGCGATCTTTCCCAACGCTTACTTTGGCAGCCGCAATGAGTTCATCTTTCGGTAGATTGATATTTAGATTGAGAGTTTGATGAACTTTTTCTTTGATGTAATTTTGTAGATAACGGATTTCCAGACAACCGTTGGTTTCACAATATTCACGAATAAATCGTAAATCGTCCCTTGGGGTAGAGGTGTAAATGAGATATTTCTTTGATGAAGGCTGTTCACGCTCGATAAGATACTTAACGTGAAGCTCCTCAATTTCTGAATTTGCACGATGAATAATGCATTGGTTATCAATTGTATTTAATAAAAATTCTACATCTCCGGACTCATCAATCAAGACAGCTACCGGGTGTTTATTGAAAATTTGCTCGAGATCACTTTTTAGCCAGGCATCAATCATAATATTTTCCTTCTACCAATCGGCGTTCAAATATTTCTTGAGCTGCCCCGGATTTAGAACTTCATAGGGAATCATCTTCTTTACCTGCAAGGGAGCGATATTTTTGCCAACACCATCGTCCAGGATCGGATTATATCCTTCAGCCAGCAACTGATCGATTTTTTGTTTGAATAACTCGATTTCTTTAAACTGTCTGCGGATTTTATCCTTCTCATTCTGCGCCTCAGCGCTATCATTATCGGCAAGGTCAGTTTGGCGGTTGATCAATGCTCTTTCGCGACGCTCAAGATAGACTGATCGAATGCGCATCAATTTATCGCGGCTCCATTTATAGATGATGATGTAGCAATCAAAGCCCTGATCGGGGCCACTGGATAGATGCCAGATGAAAGGCGTCTTGGGTAAATACATAAAAAGGTTGAGGTGATCCGAAAGTTCTGCAAAAAAGTGTTGAAAGAGATAATCTCCAAGAGATTGTCCAAGTAAAGAATCAAATTGGGAAAAATGCGCCATTGAGAAACCCTTTTCTTGGAATTTCTCTTCGATGCGCTCGATTAAAATCTTTTCTCCGGCATTGGGTACTAAAGGGATGATCCCATCTTCGTCTGCTAAAAGAATCTCTCTGATTAAATCTGTTAGGAACTCCATAGCCAAAGTGTGCATGCGGTGTTGAGGAATAACATTGCTCTGTTTGAACCAATACCAAACATTGATTGGATTGATCCTATGACGTATGCAAAATTCTTCAAAATCATTGTTGTTTTGATAAAGTGATGGAAATTTCCTTTCTATGATTTCCCTTTCAATAGGAGTAAACTCCTTGGTTGGAATGAACTTGATAAAATCTTGGACAAGATCTAAAGAGAATTTTTTTGTCGCGTTTTCTTCAACTAAAAAAGCATTGAGCGCATTTTTGCAAACCGGCAAACTGCCAACACTTTTACCTTCCTTTTCTAATACCATTGTCTTATCAGACTCTGACAATTCAAAAATCTCAAATATCTTTTCATTGATTACTGCTTCGTTTATCAGAACATGGGTTATGAGGTGGTTTTCGTAATTTAAGAATAATTTTATTCTTTCCTTTATTGATGTTTTTTCAAAAGTGTATTCAATGGGAGAATTAGAATAATTAAATTCTACTAGAGAGTATTTACATAGATATTTCTTTATTTCTGTATTCTGTATTGCATAAGTAGAGATTTGTTGGTTATCTGGAATAACAACAGGCAGTCTATTAAGGTCACCAACTGTTGTATTTACAGTTGGGTTGAGACAATCTCGAATATAAAAAAAGAGCGATGAATTCATTAATGCCAATAGGAATTCAAGAACTAAGCTATGATCCTTTACAAAAAGACCATTCCCTCCCGCATCGAAAATTGAATTATTAGGTAGATACCTAAAAGAAGCGCCTTTTGATCCACTTGTGGAATAAGTCAATCCCTCTGAAAAAAAATGTCGCTCATTTCGAATTGTAGAACCAGGAAATGTTTTTACAGCATGTCCGTTATTTTCCCAATTCAGAACCGTCCATAGATTACCATACCATTTGCAAAAAGGACCACCTTTAGCATAGGTTTTCCAAGGATTTACAGGAGGCTTGTTAGATATTTCCCACCAAAATTTAATAAACCTAATATTATTTGATGTGTCCATTCCCTTACAAACATCTACAACATCTGACAACTCTTTCTTACTAAACTTTTCTCTAAACTCATCAGAAATCCAATAAATGAAAGGCCAGGATTTGATAATTTTAAGTTTAGATTGTGGAATGGAATAAACACGATCATTTGATTGGCCAGAAATATAATCATTCAATGCTGCGATAAACTTCTCCATCTTATATTTTTCTTGAAGATTTGTTGTTAAGTTAAAGTAGACACCATCTTCAGTCGTAGGTGATTTACTCAAAATATAGAATGTTGCATCTAAAAGAATGCCTGTCCCAAACAGATTTACCCTATCAAGCCCGAAATCTACCATCAAATCGATATGTGTTTTGTTAATCATGAAAAACCGCATATCTTCGAATGTCTTAATAAACATGAATGTATGGGGGTGAATCATAGCTATCTTTCCATCTCTTCTTGTTAATTCAAAACACCTCTTGAAGAAAGACGAATAAAGGTTGTTGTGGAATTTATCAGGCTTTTTGTAATTATCTTCAATAAAATCTTTTAGTTCAGCGCCATAGTTAGCGCTATCGGTATAGGGTGGATTGGCGGAGGTAATATCATACTCGTTATTGAGTAGCTCTAAATATGTAACGGCATCCCGGGTTTTATTGGTCAGGAAAGAATTTCCCTGTGCTTGAGCATGCTGCTCTACAGTAGACTTCAGATTACTAAAAAAACTTCTCGCGAATTTGCGTTCCTGTTCAATATCACTCTCTAAGAACAATTCACATTGGATGGGCTTTGGTTTGATCCCTAAATCCTTGTCAGAAAACAACTGGCTTTGTACAGTTTCCCGCTTTGACACCAATTCTCTAAGCCTGGCTTTAATTTTTTCATCCAGACGGATCAACGAGCCAAACTTATAGGCATACTGCAAATCACTCCAGATCTCTGCAATCAGGGCTTTCTGGTTCCGATCAAGATTAGCGCCTGCTTCGAAGATATGCCGTACCTCTTTGTAATCCGGCAAATAGAAGTCGGATGACACCACATTGAATTCCAAGCTGCCAATCATTCGCCGTTTATTGCGAGCTTTGATATACAACCCTAACTGGGCTAATTGAACGGCGCGATCATCCAGGTCGATGCCATGCAGGTTGTACTTAATAATTAGCTGGGGAATATGATCTTCATCATAGTCTGCCCCATAGTTATCGATTTGATCCAGATACAATTCATAAAACAGGTCAAAGGCATACAACAGGAAGTTGCCCGATCCACAAGCAGGGTCAATCAGCTTGATTTCATGCAGCGGCTTGCGTTCACGCTCCTGTGTCGTTGGGGCATTGGCGATTTTGTATCGCTTTTTGATCTCTGAATCTGGGTACATCTCCAGATACAGCTTTCCCAGCGAGTTGTCCACCAAAAACCGCACTACCCAGCGAGGCGTGTAAACCTGGGACTGCAAAGAGACCTTATCATATTCTGTCTTCTCCCCACTATCCTTGAATTCCGCTTTCTTGGCATTGTTGTAGCTCTCATACAACCAGCCAAGGATATCGTCGCTTTGCCAGATATTCTCACCAACCTGAGGATCCTTTTCCACAGCATTGAAGGCATCGATGATCTCGTTTAGGCTGATCGGGTCGGGCAGCAAGGCGTAAGGATAGTTTCGGCTGTATAAAGGCAGGCTGTCCCCTAACTCATTGAAGGCATACAGGATATATTCACGGATGCCTTCCAATTCCTCACCACGCATATCAGGCCGGATTTCCAACCAGGCTTTATGACCGAAAGAACGATCTCCATGTTCAGACTGCTTGGTAATAATTGGGGGAAGTAGACTGGCGGCTTCCATGACTTTGACTGCCGCAATACGGTTGAACAAGGTGAAGGTCAGCTCATCTAACAGCTTTTCACGGGCATTTTCGTAAGATCCGGTCTCACCCAGGTGGCTTTGAAACATCTCTTCAAAGCGTTGCCGCCTGGCATGTAATTCTTGGGGGATTTTTTCAAGCTCAATTTTTCGTTTAGGTCCAATTCCTAAACGGGAGAACTGCTTATCAAAAGCAGCAGTGATCATATTGCGGAGATGGTCTACATGTTCTGGAAGTTTCATGGGAGATTCTTAATCCTGGATATCAATCTCGATTTCGATTTCTTCATCGGGCTGCGCCGCTGCCAGGTATGAAAGCTGATCCGTGAGCAAGGATTTGTATTCTTGTACCTTCATCTTTTTACCTGGAAACAATAATTGGATCTTTCTTGGTCTCTTAGGCGTTTCGTATATTCCGGGCGCTTCTTTGATGAAACCGGTTTGAATCATCAGCAACTCGTGTTCTTTAGTAGCAACCAACGCCGTGTAATTGAGTACATCAGATAAGGAATATCCGCTATCCTTATCCGTAATTGAGAATTCAAGGCGCGGTTCTGAGATAACCCTTTCCGAGCAATAACGTTCGAGAGCTTCAAGTTTCCTTAGATTATTTTCGTTCAATTCAGACGGGTAGGTTTTCTTTAGGTCTCGCAAGGCAGCTTCAACTTTACCTTCCAGTTTTTTGTACTCATGAGCCATACCTGCTGCCGCGGTCTTGAGTAACTTAAAATAGTGATCCTTTACCAGTTGCACTTGTTGTTGGAGTTGCGAATAGTTATTGACGATATCCTGCTGATATAGTCTTAAAAATTCCTTCTGAGCATCCTGAATTGTATTATCAGAACGATCTGCTTTCTTCAATTCGGCAGCTACGGCTTCAATAAATCGTTTGTACTCCCTAACCGAGGAAAAGTTCTTTTTTATAAACTTTTGCGCTTTGAGAATGATCTGGATTGAGGTCTTGAATTCATCTCCGGTATCAAGAAGGTATTCGACCTTCTCGATGTAATTGCTCTCGGTAACTTTTCCAGTATATTCCTGAAGCGTATTCCTCTGCGAAGATACATTTGGGAAAAGGGCGTTGAAGTTCTCAACGGTGCTATCAAGGGTTGTCAGAGCGCCAAGAAAATGATCCGTTAATAATCTAATCGAATCAGCCAGGTCAAAGTCATTCGTATTCCAGTCCACTTTGCAGCCGGTAAGATCGTAAATTTCTAGCTCTAATAATAATTGAACAGCCTGATTTTTTTGTGCTGCCGTTAGCGTAGCTGTAATGGATTTGAAAGAGGCTGATTTGAACCTTGTCGCATTGGTAAAAGCATCGTGAACCGCTTTCTGATCGTGCGAGAACCATGTTTCCCCATTATATTTTACAGACAGACGACCGGCTCGAAACAAGGATGCCAGGGAGGCGACAATCGTTCCGAATGAATATCCCCACGGAGGTCCGGATAGTTCTTCCTCAAGAGACTTCCCGTTAACAAAGCGGGATGTAATCTTGGCATTGATCTCTTCGATAACTTTCAAATGATCACCGATAAAATTTCCGTTCGCATCGAAAAATGTGAAGTCATCGCCTGAGAAAAGTCTGGCAAGGTTTTCTTTACGGCTGCTGAATATTTTTGGAACTAATCCTTCCGACAGTTGGGTAGTGAGCCTTTTGGTGTAGATATTTTTTACAAGTTTACGCTGAACATTGCTAATGGTTCCATTGAAGTTGTCATTATTTAAGAGATATTCATCGTACATGTAAATGATTGAGGCTTTCTTGTATGCGTTTTCAATTATGTCACGGAACTCTTTCTCCTTTTCTCCGCGAATAACGCCAAATTCTCTAATAATTTGTCGCTTGTTGGGATCGCTTTCAGTCGAATATTTTTCTTCCATATAGCTGTAGCGTGTGATTTCAACAATCAGCTTATCTATTTGAGAGAATTGACTGTTATCTGGAATCAGGGTGATCAAATTTTTGTTATCTTGAGTATCTAGCTTGATCTGCTCGATAAAGTCTTGGCGGTTTTCATTGATGTTAAAAAGGTTGTAAACAGAAAGCTTGAGTTGCTTACTGCCTGGACTGCTCAGCTCGTCATCTTGATCTGATAAAACATTGAATTTGAACGAATCTGAACCATCAATGAGCGTTGCTACGGAGTTAAAGAACTTATTGTCCTTTAGATACTTGATCAGGAATCGTTTCTTGGTAAAAAGTTCAACTCTAAATTCTTTCATCTCGTCAAGAAGCCTGCCTTCGAGATCGGAGGTGATCTTATAATTGTTATTGGATGGTAGCAGGACTTTTGCATCATCCAATAATTGCAGGGCTTGTTCGATTTTTGGCTTGATATCGTAATAATCGGTTATATCGGTTATATAGCTCTTTGTTATATTCTCAAGGGTTGGCAACACGATTTCAGAATCAGAGAGTAAATGGATGCTTTTGAGTAGTTTTTCTCCATCTATTCCTAAATTCTTTTCTCTAAGGATCTTCCTAGCAGTATCGTATTTGTTGACAAGACCGACAGGTGGCGCTGGCTGAGCTTCCGTACAGATCGCATAACTAGGGGTAAAAGCATATAATTCTTGATCCCGCATTTGTTTGCGAAGAACATCAAATATTGTGATGATCATTCCCCGAGCAGCTATCTGGGTTGCTACCAGTGTGTTTGAGGAGAAAAGAAAATTTTGTAAAATATCGAACTGATATTTATGCAACGGGTAGTAAGTGGCAAATTCCTCAGCAGTATTTGTTTTTGTTGGGAAAGATGATTTTAGATTGGTAGCATCCGATACAAGCCCTTCGTTCTTTTTGTAGTAGTTAATTAGTTGAGTGTAATAGCGATCTTTTTTCTGAAGCAGGCGGGTTCGAATAATGACATCTACTTCCGTCGCCTCAAGATGAATTTTTGTTTTGAAACGATCCGTAACTTTTATAAGTTTAGTGCGGCTAATATTGGCATTATTAATCACATCATCTAGCTTTTCTTGAGCAATGGCTATTGTCCATACTTTGTTGCTGATACTAGATAGCGCCTCGCTAATACCTTCCAGGTCCAAAAGCGAATATTTTTGCTGGCTAATCGCCTCACTTGCTTCATCGAAAATGAAAACGATTGTCTCGTTAGGTCTGAAATTTAGGTATTTTTCTAACTCCGTTTTAAACTTGCTAGCAGAAAAATTTTCAATTGCAGAACTATACGTTTTGTATGTATCGTTATAATCTTCCTCGCTGTAGCCCATCGAAACATATGCGCTGCGCATCACCTTAGCAACCAATCTGTTGCTTTTTTTCAACTCATTCCAATCTTGCCCCTCAATGTCTTTTACTCTTTTTTGGAATTTAACATATTCCCCATCGAGTAAGAGATCAAATTCCATATATCCATAAATATCGTCTCGAAAACCAAGCGTTTTTAATAAGTTGACAAAAAGCGTAAACGCTAAACCTTGATCTGTATTTTGTTTTGCCACATCAAGAAAGACAACCAGACTGTTGATTGAACCTAAGCTTCGAATCGAGTTTTCTATTAGACTTTCATTTGAAACACCCTTCAAACGAGGAATGAAGCGATCTCTAGCAGATGTTCCATTAATCAATGGGTTAGAGATGATGTATCCCAGCATTTTCCCGAAGTAGGATTTCCCAGAACCATAAAAACCGGAAATCCAAACACCAGTCTCTTTAATATTGGAAGTATATTGGTTGATAAAATTATTTAGGTGATGTCCAATACCTTCGGTAACAATATATGATTCTATTTCGTCTCGAATTTCTTGTTCCGATCGATCTTCAAGGTCGATCACATTTTTTATATCTTCCTGAAGATCTAGGATTAAAATTTCATTTATCTTGGTCATGAAAGCCTCTTATTTCACCAACAAGCAACGGTATTTCGATGCGGGTTTGAAATTTAAAAAATAAAGATTATCGTCATCAAATCTAGACGGGTAAAAGATAACCAGAGGAACTGGAAGATTCATGACTGTCTTGTGTTCCATAATATTTACATTTTCTATCCCCGTACCATAAAGACAACCTGTTCTGACAATGAACGGGATTTTCCCATTGTCGCTGGCAGATTGGATTTCATCGATGATCCTATCGAAAAGATCTTTGGATGGATCGTCCGATATAAAAATCACATGGGGAGTATTTATAAAGTCCTGGTAATATTTTTCAAATGAATCCCATCCCTCACTATTTATAAAATCCACGAGCAGTTTGCTGATATCAATAATTGCAGCATTGTCCCCGAATATCTCAATTGCCTTTTCTATATAGAGCTTTTCTTCATTCGGCTCGTATGAAAATAAAATGCTATTTCCGCCGTTGGACTGCCTTCTAATCTGATCTTGGTGTTTTATGTAAAAACACAGATCATCAAATTTCTGCTTATGATCAATTATATAAGGCATCGCAAATTCCTTTATAGCTTTGGATCAATTCGATGTTTAGATCAACACCATTGAAAGACATGTCGAAATAACCTTTTAGTGAAAGTTTCTTTAATCGACTGAGCAAATCTTCTGGAGTAACAAAAGATAATGGAAGCATTTCATTTCTAAGTATGTTTTTATTTTCCGGGGCATAAAGTCTGGCGAAATATAGAAATAGCACTAAGGAATCATCAGACAGTCTGATGTATCTTATTGATTTTCTTCGTGCTCCTTCAATAAAATTGAGTTTGGTCATCAGATTGAGGTATTTAGTGGAAAGCGTGTGGACTGTTTTCTCAGACCAATCCATTTCAAGGTGTTTGTTTAGCCTCTGTAGCTCCTTCAAGTAAGCGATAATATCCTCTTTCGAAATAACGGTTCTACCAGAAAGATATACTTGGATAAAAACATTGTTAGATAGCTCACGAAAAAGCCGGTTGGATAAAGCATATTGCCAAAACAAGATCAATTCTCTTTCAGGTACAAGGTATTTTCCTTGGAAAATGCTTTCGGCTAGGTCTTTATGATCCTGATTTTTAAAGGTAAGGAAAGCAGCCTTAATCGCATTTTTTACCCGGACCCGGCTTCTTTCCGTACGTAGATTTAATTCATTCCTCTCGATAATTAGATTCTCTAGAGAATCCCCGTCATTGAAATATACACTAAAGGCTTTGTAAATGACACCAATGTCCCTTAGTCCACCAATAATATTTATGGAGGTGTCATAATCATTTTGGATAATCCGACTTGCTTTTTCGTCCATTCCCTTTTCCAGTAATTAATCTTGGTTAACGTTGATTTTATAGTTGTGAACTAATTTCTCTTTGAATTATAGTATATTTTTAAGTATTGAGTTACTTTATTTATGAATATGTCGAGGTTAAAATTTTGGAGTGTATTAATATTTATATCAAGACTCTAGTGCAACAAGTAGTACCTTAAAAATATAATCATAGGTTGAAAGCCCGAATCGAAGGAAACTGGTACTTAAAAACATTCTGGATAAAACACAAAAAAGAATTCCCTAACATCTCT
>Ga0172371_10000927_pt1 | contig 46169 bp, 36 predicted proteins | sample Lak12m_FD_114543 | JGI IMG/M metagenome (GOLD analysis project Ga0172371, IMG submission 114543) | Freshwater microbial communities from Kabuno Bay, South-Kivu, Congo - kab_022012_12m | ecosystem: Environmental > Aquatic > Freshwater > Lake | place: Democratic Republic of the Congo: South-Kivu... | reverse complement strand
CCGGGCCGACGTCATCACGGGCACGGCGATGGGATTGTTCTATGCCCTGCTGAACGGTTTTGGGCGTATCATATGGGGGTCCTTGTCCGACAAACTCGGGCGGCGCAACTCGATAGCAATCATGACAGCCCTCCAGGGGCTCATGATGATCGCGTTCTATTTCGTAGGTGGCAGGGAATGGGGGCTCTATTTCGGAGCGGCCATCATAGGGTTCAACTTCGGCGGCAACTTCGCATTGTTTCCTGCGGCCACGGCTGACTATTTTGGCAACAAGAACGTGGGTACTAACTATCCCTGGGTCTTCATGGCGTACGGTCTGGGCGGGGTCGTCGGACCCATCTTGGGCGGTTACATGGGAGATGTCAGGGCCTGGATGTGGGCTTTTATTCCTGCCGGTATCGCATGTCTCGTCATGGCCGCGGTCTCGTTAGCCCTGCGGCCCCCGGCGGCCAGGCAGGAAGCCACGAACTGAGACTGGCTGAGAGTAACTGAAGCACAGAAACGCCCCGGTCACAAGCCGGGGCGTTTCTGTTTCAGCCGGCTGCAGGCGGCCTGACAGGAACTCAGGAACGAGCAGGTCGCTGGAACGGCTGGCGACTCAGTACGAATGACAGAACCAGACCGATCACGAGGAAGCCTGCGCTGACTTCAAAGGCGTAACGCGATGCGTTCGCCGCATGGTGGTCCTTCAGGTACGCAACGATCTGGGGGCCCGCGATGCCGGCGGCGGACCATGCAGTCAGGATGGCACCGTAAACCACGGGCATCATCCGCGATCCGAATGTATCCAGGACAAAGGACGGCATGGTTCCGAAGCCACCTCCGTAACAAAGCAGGATGTAGCAGATCAACACGCCGAACAACCATGGGTTCCCCACGACAATCAGCAGGCCGAATGCGACTACCTGGCTGCCCAGCATCACGCGGAACGCCATGGCGCGGCCCATCCGATCGGACAACCCGCCCCAGAAGAGCCTGCCTGCGCCATTGAATAGCGAACTGACGGCTATCAGTGTGGCGCCGAAACCCGCAAGGACGGCCGGGGAAAGGCCTGGATCAATGCGTCGCCACAAATCCTGGAACAAAGGAGACTGGAAACTGATAATTGATATGCCGGCTAGAATATTGCAGAAGAACACAAGCCACATCATCATGAAACGGCCGGACAACAGGCACGCGGCAGGGGTGAGATCCGTCGCCGCGGCGGATGTAGCGGGCGTCATGGCCCGCAGTGCGGACGAAGGCGCAACGAAACCGTCAGGCGGATTCCTCAGGAATGAACCGATAATAGCGGTAATGACCGTGAACATGGTCCCGATGGCGCCGAATACCGTGACAAGGTCCCCGTCGAAGATATCAACCAGCAGCGGAGCAATCACCTTGCTCATCAGGAGAGCCCCGAATCCAAACCCCATGACGACCATGCCCGTGACCAGTCCCTTCTTGTCGGGGAACCACCTGGCTGCCGTTGCGACCGGTGTCACATAGCCGAGCCCGAGGCCGATGCCCCCGACTATGCCATAGCCAACGTAAAGGAGCGCGAGCGATCGGAAGTGGAGCGCAAGTGCGGCAAGAAGGTAACCGATCCCGAACAAGGCTCCTCCGATCATGGCGAGTCGGCGCGGGCCGTGTCTTGGGAGAAGGAGACCGCCTGCTGCGGCCGCGAGGCCCAGAAAGCAGATGGCGAGGCTGAAAGCCCATGCCACCTGCGTGTTTGCCCATCCATATCCGGCCACCAGTGGGTTCTGGAAATAGCTCCAGGCATACACAGTTCCAAGGCACAGCTGAAGAAGAGTACCCATGATGGCGATCAGCCACCTGTTGTGATCTGCGGTTTGATTGTTCATACAGGCTCCCATGCCAGGCAATGGCGCTCGTAAGCTTCCATACCGGTCTGCCCCTGTCAAAGGATTACTGATCCAGCGCCTGCGGATGCCGGTTCCGAACGGCCTGTTAAACGATTCGACGTCCGGCGCGCGGATCTGCTATATGCCGGTTGTGTCTGTTGTTCCCGCCTGGAGGCATCATGACAAGACGCATGGCGGCATTTGTCTACTCTCCTGAACTGGAGAACCACGGCTATCCGTCCGAATGTCCGTTCAACAGCCGTCGTCCTGGACTGACCCGCAAGACAGCTTTCAACATGGGCCTGCTGACCGGTCCTGACCGGCGGGAAGTTGCCCTCGCCCCGCTGACCCGTGCTGAACTGGAATGGTTCCACACACCCGCCTACCTTGATGCGCTGCGTCGAGCAGGCGAAGGCGATCTGTCGCCTGAAGCTTTTGCCATGGGGATCGGGACGCCCGACTGCCCTGTCTTCAAGGGCATGTATGACTACGTGTCGCTGGCGGCCGGCGGAACAATGACTGGTGCACGGCTGATCCTCAAAGGGGAGACCGGCGTGGCATTCAACCCGGCCGGCGGGTTCCATCACGCAATGCCCGGCAACTGCGCAGGATTCTGCTTCATCAACGACGTAGTGCTGGCGGCCACGGAATTGGCGCGTGCCGGCAGACGTGTGGCCTTCCTGGACATCGATGTCCACCACTGCGACGGCGTTCAGCATGCCTTCTATCGCCGCAAGGATGTAATGACGGTGTCACTGCATGAAAACGGCAAGACGCTCTTTCCCGGCACAGGCTTTGAGAGCGAGATCGGCGAAGGCGAGGGTCGTGGCTACAGTGTGAACATACCGCTTCCGGTCGGTACGTACGATGGTGCCTATCTCAGGGCTTTTGAGCAGGCGGCACTGCCCGTTATCAAGGCGTTCAATCCGGACGTGATGATGGTGGAGATTGGGATGGATACGCTGGCGGGTGACCCCCTCGCGCACCTGCACCTGACCAACAATGTGGTCGTCGAGGTCCTTGAGCGTGTTCTCGCGCTTGGCAAGCCAGTACTGGCCACTGGTGGGGGTGGCTATCACATCGAGAACACTGTCCGGGGCTGGACTTTGGCATGGAGTACGCTATGCGGAGAGTCTTCCGACGACATGATGATGGGCCTGGGCGGCGTCATGCTCGAGAATACCGACTGGGCTGGCGGACTTCGTGACCGTGTGCTGCTCTCTGATGCCGGCAGGCGTGGCAATGTTGACCGGGAAGTGGATGCGACGATCACCCGGATCCGCGAATTTGTCTTTCCTATTCACGGGTTGTGACCGAACCCAGAGACGGTAAGGCGGCTCCTTTGCCCGGAAGCTTGCCCCAACATGTATCCGGCAGAGCGGGAGCTCTGCCCTCCATTGTGAATCCAATACGCCTGACTGCAACATGGAGGGCGGACCTCCGTGTCCGCCGCTGCTTCCGAGCACAGGGGAAAATCTCCCTTCAATATACCGAGGCATCAGACGTTGCGCGTGGCAGCGGTTTGACAGAAGATGTGTTTGTCCCTGGCCCGACAGTCTCCATGACTTTCTGCAGCATCTGCAGATAACCGGGATCCTTGCGGCTTTCCCAGAGCGGCCGGAATCTTGCCCACCCGCCCGCGACCTCCGAAAGGGGCAGGTTCAAAGCCCGGCTCTCAAGCGGTGCAGCCACGTTGACTAGCGCCGCAACCGGCGCCTTGTCCACGTCGCCCAGCAGGGTGTAGTTGAGCGTCTTCAGATGTCTGCGCAGTTCAGCCAGTCCAGCCTCCGAAACGGTTCGGCGCTCTGCCTTGATGAAAGCGTAGTCGCCGTAGTACGGGGCGTTGAGATCAAGCCACGTTGCAAGGCGTTCAAAGCCGGCTTCGTCAATGGAGGCGAATTCTTTGTGCTCGTTAAGTAGAAAGGCCGCAAGCCGGCCGCCGTGTGACCCGTAGTCACGCGGTTCGCTGGAAGCAGTCTCCTGCTTGCGGCGGGCAAGGGCCACGAGGCCGGGACGCGATATCAGCTGTTCGTAGGCCACGTTGAAATACTCCGTCGGCGTTCCAAGCAGGCTGATTCCGCCGGCCTGACCTTGCAGGCCATGGCACGAAATGCAGTAACGGTCGAGCACAGGCTGGACACTGCGGGTGAAACTGAATCCGCCCGGATATGCCGGGCCGGGCACCGGCCTGAGCGATTCAGGCCTGGCGGTTGGAAATGCAGGCTGGACAGGCACAGCGCTCCGGCGGTCTTCGTGGCAACCTGCGCAACCTCTGATTTCACCGGGCTGGAAGAACACCTGGCTCCGCATGCTCATGACCGCCATGTTGTTGCTGTCGACAACCTGGAACAGTACGGGGACCTGCGCCGGGACCGTAAACGCCGCCGACCCGTCAGTCTGTACCGGGGCGGTACCAAGGGCTGCCTTGGCAATCTCAATGCCGACAACACTGCGCGGCGGCGCGGAGATGCCTTCCTGCTCGTAAAGGCGGACCACCCTTATGCGGCGCGGGGCCCCACCGCGGAAATCATGCGGGCTGTTGTCGATGTTCTGGACGATCACAACGGCATTGGTCATGTCTGTTCGTCGGGCATCCGCCACCACTGGTGGGGTCTGCCGCGGTCTGAGGGGAATGGGCTGGAAGAGTGAACCGTCTTCCGTGCGACAGATCAGCTCGCGGCCACCGAAGCGGTCGAACAGGTACAGGCCGTAGGCGTTGAACCTGCCGATTTCCCAATGGCAGGGCACCCTGTCGGGCGAATAGGCAACCAGGAAGAGATCCTCGTTCAGCGGCCACGGGGTCATGTAGGAGCCCATGGGCCAACCCTCTGTTTCCGGGAAGTCCATCTCCGGGTTGAGGCGTGTCACCGGCTGTTCACCGTTCTCGCCGCGGTCAGGATCGAGCAGGATCATCGGGCCGCAGCTTATGGAGTGGTGAGCTGCCGCCAGTGCTATCAGCCTCCGGGAACCCGGCACCTGGCCGGCCTGTGCCACCACGCAGGGGTTCACGGTGTTGTTCCCGTACAGGTGGGCAAACCCTGAACCGTCTGGCCGGCATGTCCACAGACCCTGGAAGAGTACCTCGTGCCGGTTCACATAGTCCCAGCGTGTGAACATCAGGGTCCCGTCGTTCCTGACGAAAGGGGTCCATTCATTGGACTCGGCGAAGGACAACCTTTGCACGCCGGAACCATCGGGCCGTGTACGGTAGAGGACGTATGACGGTGCATAGCGGCCGGCATGGCATCGGCTGAAGCTGCCGCATCGTGTCGATACGAAGGCGATGTCCCCGTCAGGCAGGTAGCAGGGGTCAAAATCCTCGACCAGTACATGGCTGCCGTTACCGCATTCCGGCAATGGATCGGTGTTCTGTCTTCCGGTCACCTGCCGAACCCTTTGCGCGATGAGGTCCAGCTCGTACAGGAGGAACCTGCGCTTTTCATGGGACGGTTCACTGTGATCGGCAAAACTGAAGATAGCCTTCTTTGCGTCATATGAGAGCGACAGGCGCTGGACAGCGCCCGTCGGCAGGAGAGATGAAATCAGTTCCTTCACCCGTGGCGCAGTTTTCCAGTCCGTGATCCGTACAATCCCCCTGCCTGCACGGCTCCACCGGCCAAGGTACTGATCGCAGATGTTACTCGTGTAGCGAGGCGGCCCGCCATGAACCGCGAGTATGGAATCGAAATCCAGCAGGGGACTGGACAGGAGAATCTCACGACGCAGCCGGCGGAGGCCCAGGTAGAGCTGTTTCCACATGTCGGGAGCTTCCCGGCCCTTGTTCAGTTCAACCTGGCGCAAAAGCGCCTCGAGGGCGGGGCTGACCTGCGGATGGCCCCCCTCGTGTTCCACGAGGGTCAATGCGTTTCGTACCAGCTCAGCATAGCGTGTGGCGGCCGCGGCGTAATCCGGTTGTGCGGTTGTGAGCCCATCTGCCTCGAGCCAGTCGGCCTCGACCTGGTCCTGGAACCTGGCCGCGAGGCGAGGTGCGGGAGGAATGGTCACGTATTGCCGCGGCTCGCGAGGCCGCTCGCCCTCCATGTTGCCGTCAGAGCGCGTGTCCTCGGGAATGGAGGGCGAGCGGCCTCGCGAGCCGTTCGGGGCAGACGGATCCCTGTTCGGATTCTGCCTGCGAACTGTCCGTAGCCCGGTGAACGGGGTGGCCATGCCCGGTTCCAGGTAACTGCGGTACGCGCACCGGAGATGCTGTGGAATTGTGAACCAGCATCCGCCACGCATGACGCGGCAACTCCACGGACTTGAAGGGGGACCAGTGGGGTTCGCCGGCCATCCGTTCGTTGCTAGGCGGGCATAGCTGTAACCGTCAAACCAGTCCCAGCACCATTCCCACAGGTTGCCGGCCATATCCTGCAGGCCGTAGAGATTCACCCTGTTGATGGGGGCAAACGTCCAGGCGTAGTAACCGACCGGCGATGGCGCGTTGTCAAACGGGTCGCCGCTGTCTATGTAGTTTGCCTTGCTTCCGTCGATCAACGGCATCGGGTCATCTCCGGTGCCGGTCCAGGGGAAATGGTTACCCACCAGTCCCCCCCTTGCGGCCTTTTCCCATTCAGCTTCCGTCGGGAGGCGATAGCCCGTCTTTGAGAAATCACAGGTCCACGCGGTAAGGTCGATGCACTGTTCAAGTTTGCCCTGCTTCTCGTTCTCAATTTCCGTCCGGAAGAAGCAGTAGGCTGCGGCACCGTACCACGTCAGCCATGGACACGGCATCTGGGGGTCAACGGTGACCCTGAAGCTGCCGTTCGAGAACTGGAGGCCGCACGGCCAGTTACTGAGCACAAGCAGCACCTGCGGGGTACCGGTTGCGTTCATCACATCGCCGCCGCGGAACGAGAGGAGCCTACGATCGAACGCCCACTGGAATGCCTGAGCTACCGCCTGGACGGTGACCTCGGTCCGGTCCATCAGAAAACCATCCGTATCAACTGTGTGGACGGGGATGGCGTGTCCGTCCAGCCCCTGCGGGTCGCCCGCCTGGAAAGATCCCGCGGGGATGGCGACCATGTCAACGGTCGTAGTTTCCTGTGCAATACAGAAAGAAGCTGTCAAGGCAGCAACAAGGATGGCTCTTTGGAAACTCATGTTCGAAGCAAGTGTACTGTACGCGACGCCAGCGGCAAGAGGGAAGGGAGCCACTGAGTATTCGCTCAGTCAGCCGGGTATCACTGACGGCTCGGCAAGCCTCGCCCTTCTCCAGGCAGACTATTGCCGTGGAAACTGGAGGGCGAGCGGCCTCGCGAGCCGTTATACTTTGGCCTTACCCGGTCACCCGTAGCTGTGCAGGGTGCTGGAGAGTCGGGGCACGATATTGACGAGCAGGAACGTTGTGAGCAGCGCCAGGAAGGCCAGTGCGTGCAGGACGTGGCCGGCCGGTCGCCATCGCCCGGTGCGTGGCACGTGAAGAAACGCAACGTACAGTGCCCAGGTTATAAGGGACCACGTTTCCTTCGGATCCCACGACCAGTAGGTTCCCCACGCGGCATCGGCCCAGATGGCCCCGGAACACAGGCCAAAGGTCATGAACGGCAGCATCATCCGGATGACGGCATCCGCCGCCGTTGAGTGACCGGCAGGGTCGCGCCGGCGGATGCCGGCCCACCACACGGAGATGAGACACGTGAAAGCTATTGCCGCGAACGCGTAGGCGATCAAGTACGCGGTGACATGAGGGATGAACCACGGCGACTGCAGTGCCGGGGCCCTGCGCCACAGAATATCACGCTCCATGAAACTGGCCCCCACCAGTGGCAGGGCGGACACGACCGCAAATGATGATGCCAGCCACCGCAGACCCGGATCGCGCGCGAGCCACAGGTATAACGGGAAGAAGCAGGCGGCCAGGAACACCATCACGTGGTACATGCTGCCAAGAGGCACATGTCCGCAAGCGATGCCGTTGAACGCGAATAGAAGCAGGACGGTTGCCCAGGCCGCCACAAACAGCCACGTGCCCGCTCTCATCCGTCTCATGATAAAGCATGCGGCGGCAAGCACCAGGATCGCCGGGGCTATCTTCAGCAACGCTGCGATAGTGAAGCTAATGGTCATTCTCTCACCATATCCGGATTACCGGCTTGGGGTCTCTCGGGTTGCCTTCCGCCAAAACACGACAGGCAGGTTCCGATCACGAGCAGCAAGATTCCCGTGAAGACGGTGGACCGCCCCGGGGCACGGCGAATCCTGACCAGCACTGCATCCCTCGTTGCCCTGTCGTAGGACATGAGGTAGAAGCGCCAGCCCCGGTATTCCGCAGGGTGATTGACACGTACCAGGAGGCTTGCGGTAGCAGCCGTGTCTGAACCGGTGGGGTTCACCAGAAGGTTCAGCAGGTAATCGCTGTCAACGCGGTTCAGCGCGTGAAGCAAGGTGCCGTCGGGCATTACCGCCTGCGTTGACCATCGGTCTCCGCCGCCGGGGAACAGCAATGATCCCGGTGGAAGGGAACCATGCCGACCGGCCTGGACAGACCCGTCATCAGCCGGCCTGACTTTGCCAATGAGTTCATAGTCCAGTGCTTCCGACGCGACGTCCGAGACCGCGATCCGCGGCACGGCTGCCGTTGCAACGGCGCGATACATCGCATAGTCAGGAGGATAGCTCTTTACGTCGAACATCGCGGCGGCGACGTCCAACTCCCCGATGACCTGTTGCCACGTCCGGGAGTCATCATGGCTGACTTTCAGCCAGGTTTCCTGCTGTGTTCCGAGGAAATGGTCCACGCAGGCACCGGCAAGGATCACAACGATGGTAAGATGTACCAGGGAACGACCGGAGACCATCCCTCGAAACGTGAGGTTCATTTCTCTTTTGCCGGCGCTTCAGCCGGCGGGGGAACCTCGGCAGGAGGTGTAGCCGGCATCACAAAGTCTTCCAGGCTGAAACGGTATACGACCGCGTAGCTCCGCTTCGTATCCTTTTCCTGCTTGTAGTAGTACAACTGTCCGGTCGCCTCGGGGATATAGTCTGCCCGCAGCGAGAACCTGTAGAACAAACCTTTCTCAATCTTGTCCGGCTTGTTGGTAAAATCCATTATGTAGCGGTCGTTGCGCTTAACGTACACATTGCAGAGAAGGTTTGTTGGCAGGGGCTTGTTGTCCTTGGGCGACACAAGGATCTTGAACTCGATTTCCTTCTCCACCGGTGTCGCTGCGATGCTTATGCCGAATTCCTGTTTGTCGAGGTTTCCCAGGTTCAGGTCCATGTAATAGGTCTGGCCTTCCACGGAGAACTGATCGGCCAAGGCTTGACCGGCCGTGACGCAGAACATCAGAATACCAGAGAGAATACGGACGCAAACGATTGCTCTCATATCAGTCTCCTGCTTTTCGTAACACCTGTACCCGGAAGGTCCTCCCGAGGAGAAGGCAAGGCAGCGCCTTGCCCCTACCTGCAGACACTTGCCTCTAATCAGAATAGAAAAACGGGGCCGGTAAGGACAGAAACATCTTCGGTGGAGGCCTGTTCCATGTACTGGCCCCACAACAACCAGCCGGCATGGCGGAAACAGGGCATGATGAACCTTAGCGACGCGGTCTCGTATGCCCGGTCAGCGTCAAGGTCATCAATGACATAGTACTTCATGTTCACATGCAGCCGGCGCAGGAAGGCATTGAACGACGCACCATACAGGAGGATATCCGAGTCCGCATCCCCGTGTGCCGTTTCCACCATTTCCACCCCGTATCCTGCATAGGGATTGATGGTCAGAGGCCAGCCTGACGGCCTGAACATGACGCCCGCCTTTGCCAGCGGAATCTGGATCGTCAGGTCGCCCGTTGGCAGGCCAATCTCGTGCCACGTATATGAACCTCCAGCGCTCCAGGTCACTTGGGACTCTGGCCGGCCGTACGCCGTAACTGACAGCACATCACCCGCAACATCGCCGCCATTGGGGTCGGTGTAGAAGGCCATATTGTTTATCGCGAGACGGGGGGTGACGTAGATTGCGAAAAGACCGTATTCGGGCTGACCGTCGCGCATTTGCGTTGCAGACCCTTCGCGCGAAGGAACGGACAAGGTGTCCCTGTTCCATCCGGCCATGGGGCTGATCGCAATGATGTTGCCTGTGTGCGGCATACCTGCCGGCAGCTGGCCCTGTGACGGGACCGTGTCGTCGGCAACAGTGGACTGCAGTGCCGGCATGACTGCAAGCAGGCACAGCACGAAACGCAAACGACTCTTCATTGTTGTTTCTCCGGTGTAGTTGGCGCAGGGGGCTCAACGGGAGCTGCCGGCGGTGTTGCAGGTGCGGGCTGGAGGAATGCCTCCATGTTCATGTAGAAATGGACAGAATAGACTCCATCCAGTGATTTCGGGTCAGGGCGACTGTAGGCAAAACGGAGTGTCGCCATTGGGATGTAGTCTGCCCGGAGCGCCACCGTGAAAACCGCCTTGCCGGCTTCCCATATGGGGTAGACACCGAACTCCAGAACCTTGTGTGTTCCTTTCACAACTACGACCGCTGCCGTCAGATTTGTCGGTACAGGCTTGTCCTTCGGGCTCACAGTGATGCGATACTTGATCTCTTTCTCCACGGTTTCGGTTTCCACGCCAAACGTAAATTCCTGCTGCCCGATGGTTTCCGGCGTGATCGTGAAACTGTACGTCTGTGCTGCTGCCATGTGCGCACACGTGGCCAGTATCAAGACAACGCAGGCAAGGGTCACTACTCTTTGGTTTGCACGAAAAGTGTGTGGCGATGAATTCATTGTGCTTAATACCCTATGACAGGCGAGCTGTTCAGACAAGAAGGGATTTGCCGGGCGCAACCATTTCTACAACGACATGAGATACTCAACGAGGGCATCCAGGTCATTGGTTGACAACGCACTGGTCTTCCCGTGCTTGTCGCCCTTGTTATGCTTCCGCAGAACGTCTCCCATCGCGGCGGCCCTGCCGTCGTAGAGATATGGGGCAGTGCGCCAGTTCTCAATGATCGTGGATGTGTCAAAGAGATTCGTTCGTGCCGATGAAGGCGCCAGGCCTATGTCGTATTTCTTCATGTCGGTGAACAGGGGTGGCGGGTGACATTGCGCACAACCGGCTTCTCTGAATACCTCCTCGCCCCGTTGTGCTTTCTCGCTGAGCAGGCCGTCCCGGAGAAACGGACTGGGAACGGGAAGGAGCCCCTTAAGGTAGACATCCACGTCGGATGCGTCCTTTTCCGGAACGGCGTGGAACTGGATGAAACGGAAACCTGACCTGACGGCCATTTCAGCCGTCTCGCGTATCGCAGACACCATGGCCGGCGGAGTCACGTGGGAAAGAACAAGGCTCTTCGTGTTCTTCGGATTGCCGAGTCCGTCATTCAGCAGGTCCCAGTTCAGTCCATCGGCACGAGCGTCGGGATGGCAGGTCGCGCAACTCTGCCACTGCTGGTAACAGAGAGTGGCGTCATGGAAAAGCATTTCCCCGCGCCGTTCCCGCGACATTGGTCCCGGCGGGCCAAGCCTGATTGTGCGGGGGGGACTAGTGGGGGCCTGGATACTCACAGCAGCCAGTGTGTCGGAGAAGTACTCGGCAATTATGGCAGTCTGTCCTGCGACAGCCAGTTTGCGGGGACCATTGCCCGGAAGACGAACACGCACGCGGATACCGGCGAGGAAGGTCAGGTCTCCCGGGACATCTGCCGACTTCCTGGCGAAAGCAGACACCGGCTCCCAGCGGCCTATCTTCTCCAGCCGGTCGTGGAGTTCACGTCGTCGGATGATGCTTATTTCGTGCGTGCCGGAATGAGAAACCAGCAACAATTCGCCGTCAGGACTGCAGGCAACGCCCCACGGGTTGGCCGCGCCCATGTCGAAGTCATCAAGCAGGACCGTGTTGATGAGCGTGGCCTGTCGCGTGTCTATTATCGAGAGGGCACTGGTGGTCATCCAGCCACGCTCGAGCTGGGTTGTCGGCGACTGGAACCTGGAGAGAGCGTGGGGGACATAGAGAAATGCTCCGTCCGGCGACATGCACATGTCGCGAAGGGCAGTTGATCCGTTCGGCAGCCGGATATGGCTGACGACCTCCCCCGAAGTCACGTCCAGCACCGTGATTGCCGCGGCAACCACGGCTCCCGTGGAAGGACCTTCCGGGAGGTGATTTGCCACGAACAGGACGTTACCTGTCGAGGTGAGGACGGCCGCCACCGGCTCGCGCAGGACGGCGGACCTGCGAATGATCCTGCCCGTGGCCGCATCCAGCGCAAGGACGGCGTTCTGAAACCGGCTGCACACATAGAGCATCTTGTTGTCATGGGAAAGAACGGGCGACATCAGGGTGTGGCCCGCTGCCGGGAACACGTCGACATGTCCGTCCTCCAGAGACAGTCGCACTACGCGCCCGGTTGCCTCGCCGATCGTGGCGAAAAGATGTCGCTCGTCGGACGACAGCGCGATACCCGATGGCGAACCCGGAACCGGCGTGATTTGCTGTATCCGTCCGGTTGCCAGGTCGATCCGTACAACCTGGCCGGCGTTGGCCTCTGCGACATAGACTGTTTTCCCGTCGCGTGAAATTACGAGTGCGGAAGGAGAGAGGGTGGGGAGCCCGGCAATAGAGTAAGAAGAAAGTAAGAAGACCGAGAGAAGGAAGATCCGGACATTGAACACTGAACATCGAACACCCAACTTCGAACGACAAGTGTCTCTGGTGAAAGTTGAGCGTTCAGCGTTCGATGTTTGACGTTCGGCTGCTTCCAAGATCAACGATTACTCCCACTCAATCGTTGCCGGGGGCTTGGAACTTATGTCGAACACCACGCGGTTTACGCCCCTGACCTCGTTGATTATCCGGTTGGATATGACGGCGAGCACATCGTAAGGGAGACGGAACCAGTCGGCTGTCATTCCGTCCTGGCTCTGCACAACACGGAGTGCAACAACGTTCTCGTATGTCCTGCTGTCGCCCATGACCCCGACAGTCTGCACCGGGAGCAGGACGGCAAAGGACTGCCAGATATCACCGTAGTTCTGAAGCTTGGCTATCTCCTCCTGGACGCGGCGATCCGCTTCCTGGAGCAGGGCCACGCGTTTCGCGGTGATATCGCCGAGTATGCGGACCGCGAGACCGGGACCGGGGAATGGCTGACGATTGACTATCTCTGCCGGCAAGCCGAGCTCCCGTCCGATTGCGCGGACCTCGTCCTTGAACAGTTCGCGAACGGGCTCAAGAAGCTCGAACTTCAGGTCCGGGGGCAGGCCTCCGACATTGTGGTGGCTCTTTATTGTTGCCGAGGGCCCGCCGATTGGAGAGGAGCTCTCGATCACATCCGGGTACAACGTGCCCTGCGCGAGGAACTTCACGTTTCCGAGCTTCCTTGCTTCGGCGGCAAAAACGTCAATGAACGTCTTTCCGATCACCTTGCGCTTGGTCTCGGGGTCGACTACGCCCTTGAGATTGTCGAGGAACAGGTCCTGGGAATGTGCCGTGTGAAGGTCTATGCCGAACACGCGACCGAAAGTCTCCTCGACCTGTTCCGCCTCGCGGTAACGGAGCAGCCCGTTGTCCACGAAGATGCAGTGGAGTTGTTTCCCGATAGCCTTGTGGATAAGCAGCGATACCACGGAGGAATCGACGCCTCCGCTCAGACCGCACACAACATGATCGCTGCCAACCCTGTGACGGATGTCCTGTATGGTCTCGCGGATGAACTGGGCCATTTCCCAGTCAGGGCTGCACCCGCACACGTCGAAGACAAAGTGCCTGAGTATCTCTGTTCCACGCGGCGTATGAACGACCTCGGGATGGAACTGGAGCCCGTAAATGCGGCGCTGGGAGTTGCCCATCGCTGCTATCGGGCATGTCGCGGTCCCGGCCAGCGCCTCGAACCCGGCCGGCAGGACATGGACCTGGTCCCCGTGGCTCATCCACACGTCCAGCTCCGCTGACAGGCCGGTGAACATGGGGTCCGGTTTCAGGACGGTGACAGGAGCGTGGCCGAACTCACGACTCTTGCCGGGGCGTACCTCTCCGCCGAGCAGCATACCGGTCATCTGCATTCCGTAGCAGATGCCCAGGATGGGTATGCCGAGTTCATAAATTGCCGGGTCGGCGAGGGGAGAGCCTTTCTCGAACACGCTTGCGGGACCACCCGAGAGAACTATGCCCATTGGCCTGCGACGGGCAAGCTCAGCCGCGGGGGTGTTGAACTTCACGATCTCCGAGTATACGTGCTGCTCACGGACGCGGCGCGCGATAAGCTGGGTGTACTGTGAGCCGAAATCCAGAACAGCTATCCAGTTTCTGCGGTCCATGTGCGGCAAGCTCCCGAATGCGGGTTATGAATAGCAAGGCGAACCCCGCCAGGCAAGCCGGAATAACGGCCCGAATCACCCGGCCTGTGGCAATACGAAATAACCCGCGCCCGAGCGGGTCAAACAGATCGCCCCGTCAGCGGCGTCTATTTCATATGGATCTGTGCAGGGCAGCCGTCCTGCTCTTTCTGTTGAACGCATGTTCAGTTAACGGCTAGAATACATGTGATTGGAGGTGGGAAGATGAAACGAGCCATATTGTCTCAAATCATGGTCCTGGGGTTCACGGGAATGCTGTTCTGCTCCGCCGCACAGAATGACGAGGTGGAGATCCTCAAGAAGACGGGTAAGGCTTTCTCAGAGGTCGCGAAAAAGGCGATCCCGGCGGTTGTCTATATCGAGGTGGAGAAGACGATCACGCGCGGTGGCGACGACGGGATGAACGACCCGCTCGGTTTCTTCGGCGATGAGTTCTTTCAGAGGTTCTTCGGCGAACGCGGTTACGGCATGCGCCCGCGGCAGTTCAAGCAATCGGGCCAGGGATCCGGTTTCCTGATATCGAAAGACGGGTACATCCTCACTAACAACCACGTTGCCGGTGACGCGGACAAGATCACGGTCAAGCTGCAGGATGGCAGGAAGCTGGATGCGAAGCGCATCGGCACGGACCCGAAATCAGAGGTCGCCCTCATCAAGATTGAAGGTGATGCGTATCCTTTCATCGAGCTGGGTGATTCTGCATTGCTCGACATTGGCGAGTGGGTGATAGCGGTGGGAAATCCTTTCGGCCTCACGGAAACGCTCACGGTGGGCGTCGTCAGCGCTGTGGGTCGAAGCAATATAGGCATCACCGACTACGAAGACTTCATCCAGACCGATGCGGCGATCAACCCCGGCAATTCGGGCGGACCGCTCCTGAATATTGAAGGCAAGGCCGTGGGAATCAATACCGCGATACTGAGCGGCAGCGGCGGGTACATGGGGATAGGGTTTGCTATACCGATCAACATGGTCAAGGCCATCACCGAGCAGCTGAAGGACAAAGGATCGGTCACCCGTGGTTTCCTCGGCATCCAGCTTAATCCGCAGGACTTGGACGAGGACATGGCCAAGTCGTTCGGCTTGGATGCCGCCGGCGGCGTGCTGGTGGCCGAAACCGTAAAGGGTTCTCCTGCCGAAACGGCGGGGCTGAAGAACGGGGACATCATCCTGGAACTAAATGGTACCCCGGCCCGCAACAACCGGACCTTCAGGAACTCGATTTCGATGATGGCACCTGGAACGAAAGTGAAACTGACTGTTTTCCGCGACGGTAAGAAGATCCAGGTCGAGGCCGCGATAGGTGAGATGGAAGGCGCCGCCAAGGCTGCCGAAGAAGGCGGCGGCGGGGAGGATGCCATGGCGTCAATCGGCGCCAAGGTCCGTGAGCTGACCCCGGAAATCGCCGAACAGCTCGGATATGAGCAGGGCCAGGAAGGCGTTGTGATTTCGGAAGTGGAGCCGGACGGTTCGGCGGCTCGGGCGATGCTGCAGCCGGGCGTTGTTGTCCTCAGCGTGAACCGTATGCCGGTCAAAACCGTGAAGGAATTCAACAAGGCTCTTCAGGCTGCAACGAAGACAGGTCGTATTCTGCTGAGAGTGAAGAACCCCCATACATCCTGGTTCGTGCTGCTCAGGGCCGAGTAGGTGTGGCTGTCGTCGGATGGTCTACTGAAGGGCCCGTTTCGGCCCTGGCAGGCGCCGGAATAGGGCAAATCATGAGGCTTCCAGAATCCATCAGGCGTAAACTGCCGGATGTGCCGGACGAGCCCGGATGCTACACGATGCGCGATCGTCACGGGCGCATCATATACGTGGGCAAGGCGGCATCCCTGCGCAAACGGCTCGGTTCCTACTTCAGGGAGGCGACGCTGCGCAAGGCGGACCCGAAGCTCCGGAGCCTGCTCAAGAGCGTGTGGGATATCGAGTGGCTCGTGGTTCGCAACGAGGCGGAGGCGCTGCTCACGGAGGGGCGGCTGATCAAGGAGTACAAACCCCGCTACAACGTTGCTTTCCGGGACGACAAACGATTCCTCATGCTCAGGGCTGACCCGGAAGAGCCATTCCCGCAGTTCCGCCTCTGCCGGTTCGCGCGCGATGACGGCGCTCTCTACTTCGGCCCGTATGTGTCTTCGCCGGCGACACGCTCAACTCTTGATTTCGTGGAAAAGCACTACGGGATCAGGAAATGCAGTCCACGGACTCCCGACGCGAGCACGTACAAACACTGCATCAATGACATAGTGCGTTTCTGCATGGCCCCCTGCGTCGGCAAGGCAAGCGCGGAGGTGTATCGCGACAGGTTCAACGAGGCATGCGCTTTCCTTCGCGGGGAAAGACCTGCGGTGTTACGTAACTTGCGTGAGAAGATGAAGACCGCGTCCGCCGGAATGGATTTCGAAAAGGCCGCGGCTCTGCGCGACACATTGCTGGACCTGGAGAAGGTGGTGCGGCAGAAGGCCCGCGTGGTCGCAACGCCGGAGATGCGTGTCGAGGAAGCCCGCCTTGGGGTAGAAGACCTGCAGAAGGCCCTTGGCCTCGAACGTTTTCCCAGGCGGATCGAGTGTTTCGACGTTTCGAACATATCCGGAACGTTCTCGGTTGCCAGCCTTGTCTGTGCTGAGAACGGTTTGCCCGCACCCGCGCGCTACCGGCGGTTCCGGATACGGACGGTGGTCGGCATCGATGACCCGGGGATGATCATGGAAGTCGTGAAACGGCGATACGCGCGCGCGTTATCCGACCACGAAGAACTGCCGGACCTCGTCATCGTGGACGGGGGGCTGACGCAACTGCGTGCTGCGCGAACTGCACTCGGTGAATTGTCGCTTGCCGGTCTGCCGGTCATCGGGCTGGCAAAACGCCTGGAGGAAATCTACTGGCGCGACCCGGGGGAGCCGCTGAAGCTGCCGGCCGATTCCAGGCCGCTGCTGGTCATAAGGCGACTCCGCGATGAAGCGCACCGGTTTGCGTTGGACTACCACCGTCGCCTCAGGAACAGGCGGATAAGGGAATCGCTGCTTGACGATGTTCCCGGCATCGGCGAGGCGCGGAAACAGAGACTGCTTGAGCACTTCGGCTCGGTCCGGCGCCTGGCGGAAGCCACCGAGGAACAGATTGCCAATGTCCCCGGCATGGGGTATGAAATGGCACGGCTTGTCCGCCAGCATCTGACGCTGTTGCGAAAGGGCGTGGAGTGAGAATCCTTATTATCAAGCTGAGTTCGCTGGGTGACCTGTTCCATGCCCTGCCCGCAGTCCACGCGTTGAAGGCCGGGCTTGCGGCCGATGTGGACTGGGTTGTGAACGACGCGTACGTGGGGCTGGTCGAACGTTTCACTGATGTTTCGCGTGCTATTCCTTTCCCGCGACGTAACGTGATGCGCCATCTTATGGCGTTCATCAGGGATCTCAGGCGGCAGCGCTACGACATGGTGGTCGACCTGCAGGGACTCTTGAAGAGCGCGGTCATCGGCCGGCTGGCTCGGGCGGGCAGGCGCATAGGTCCATCCTTCCAGCGTGAAGGCGCGCGTATCTTCTATGACAAGGTGGTAGGCGTGCTGGACAAGAAACGGCATGCGATTGAGGAGAATCTTGAGATAGCGCGTTCCCTCGGCGGCGCCTCCGGTCCACCGGTGTTTCCCGTTCGTTACGAGTTGCCGGACCTGAAGGAACCCCGGCCACGGGTCGGCATGGTGGTTCTGTCGCGGTGGGCCACCAAGAACTGGCCTCCTGACTGTTTTGCCGAAGTGGGCAGGCGTTTGCAGCAGACTGTCGGTGCGTCGATCTACCTGATCGGCGGGCCCGAGAGTGCGGGGGCACACCAGGCCATCATCAACGGTCTCAAGGGCCCTGCCGTGGAACTGGCCGGCAGGTGCAGCCTGGCCGACATGCCGGGGATGTTGAAGGCCATGGACCTGTTGATCGCGAATGATACCGGTCCGGTCCACGTTGCCGCGGCAGTCGGTACGCCGGCACTGGTGATCTTCGGCCCAACTGACCCGGTGCGCACCGGGCCTTACGGCTCAGCACACAGGATCGTGCGCGCCTCCGTTGCATGCCAGCCGTGCTTCTCACGGACCTGTCACCGCGGCACGGTTGAATGCCTGCATGGTGTCACGCCCGAACGTGTGGCTGAAACGGCGTTGGAGATGCTGGCATCTGCCGGCAAGGGGAACGTGGCATGAGAGCAGTTGTTACATGTGGCGCAGCAGCCGTGCTTCTTGGCGTGGTTGCTGCAGTATCTGCCCAGGAGAATATCAGTTTCCAGGAATGGCTGGCGCGGGACCAGGCGGAGTTCCAGAAGTACAGCGAGGAAGTCACTGCCGCCTACCAGAAGTTCCAGGAGGAAGAGATAAGAGCCTATCACGAATTCCTTCGCCAGGCCGGGGTCAAGTGGGGGAGCAACAACGTGTGGGTGCCGGAAAAGACCATCTGGGTCCAGTACCGGGAGGATTTTGCGGAACGCAGCAACGTGAAGTTCGAGGACGGCGAATGTCATATTCAGCTTGTGTATGACAAGGGCGTGGACACCGATTCGCCTGCCGTTCGGAAGGAACTGGCGGATGCCGTTCAGTATCTTGTGTTGAGCGGGACGGAGGATCCGATCCGGATGACAGGTCGGATGATGAAGGAAGGCACGGTTGCCGCGAAGGCGGACACGACAGCGGCTGTTGCGCGGGCGGCAGGTGCGGCAACGTACGAAGTGCAGCCTGGCGATACGCTATGGGGAGTGGCAAAGAAACTACAGGTTGATCGAACCGAACTCGCCCGGGCAAACGGGATCGATGCGAACGGCTGGTTGACGAAGGGGCAGGTTCTCCGGGTGCCCGGTGCGGGAGACGTGACCCGGGCAGCCACGCCAGCAGAGGGGACTGGTGGGGGCAGTCCACGGGGAATGCCGGACTCGAAGAATCCACTGCTCCTGGGACAGGTTAAGATGCCCAACGGCGTCGTTGTTACCAGGGATAATGCCGACGAGTTCGGTACGGCCGTGGTTGCCTCGTCGAAACCGCAAGTTGAGATGGTCAAGGGGTCTGATGGCAACCAGAGGCAGGCCGTGATGGTGGGGTTCAACCTTGTGCCCGAGCATCTCACCATCCGTGCGCGGCGTTATGAGCCCTATGTGACCAGCTATGCGAAGAAGAATGAACTGATTCCCGCAATGGTCTACGGCCTGATGCAGACCGAGTCGGCATTCAATCCCAGGGCACGGTCCGCCGCGCCTGCCTATGGTCTCATGCAGCTCGTGCCGCGGTCAGGTGCGCGCGACGCATACCTGTCCGCCCATGGCGAAGACAAGCTGCTCGACCCCGACTATCTCTACGACCCGGAGAAGAATGTTGAGCTGGGAACGGAGTTGCTGAAGGTGCTGGACAAGAGGTATCTCAAGGCCGTGAAAGATCCTTTCAGCCGCATGTATTGCGCCATAGCCGCCTACAACACGGGCGCCGGGAATGTCGCAAGGGCGTTCATAGACGGGACATCGATGCAGAGGGCGGCGGTGGAGATCAACGCAATGACGCCGGACCAGGTGTACGCAAAACTCTGTCGCGATCTTCCGTACGAGGAAACCAGGAACTACGTCAAACGTGTCCGCGACCGCATGACGCAGTACGCGGGATGGTAGCCGGAAGGCAATCAACCTTAGGGAAAACCCTTTGTCGATTCAGCCCTGGCGCTGCCGCCAGGACACAACCTGGTGCGACACGTGCGGTTTACCGATGATGTCACGGTAAAGATCCACACGCCTGGCTTCGATGTAGCGGTTGCCTCCGGCGGCAGTCAGGGGTTCCGGATTCAGCGTGGCACAGGCGATGTCGTCTCCCAGCGTGCGGCATTCCGCCAGAACGTCACCGAAGGGGTCGATGATCATTGAACAACCGTTCTTGAGTTGGTCGTCATCCATCCCGATCGGGTTCGAAAACACCACGTACATTGCATTGTCGTAGGCGCGGGCCGGCAACCACTTCATGAGCCAGGCTCTTCCCTTCAAACCGTCGAATTCGGCGCGAAGGGAGGTCGGATCCTGCGCCCTGTTCGTCCAGAGTGCCGGGGCGACGAAACCTGCCCCGGGACGGGTGGAGGGCGTACACATTGTGACATGCGGTGTGAACAGGATCTGGGTCCCGAGCAGCGCGGTTGCCCTGACGTTCTCAATGATGTTGTTGTCGTAACAGATCAGGATGCTGCACTTCCATCCGAAGAGATCGAAAACAACGTACTCTGTCCCGGGCTGAAGGGACGGGTGAATGAAGGGATGGAGCTTGCGGAACTTCGCCACCACACCCCCGGAGTCAACACATACATGGGCCTTGTACAGCTTTCCGTCATCCCCGCGCTCGAACAGGCCCCCCAGGAGAACCACGCCTGTATCCCTGGCAATACCGCGCATGGCCGCAATCGAGGGGCCCTGCGGGATCGGCTCGGCAATGGCGAACAGTTCGGCTTCTGTCAGGTGACGCGCAAAACTGTATCCGGTAACACAGCACTCGTGAAATGCGACTACCTGTGCGCCTTCTTCTGCGGCGGCAGTTGCGAGCTGTCGCATCCTGCCCAGGTTGAAGGCTTTGTCGCCATTCCGGTTCTCGAACTGCGCGGTTGCTACGACGATCTGGTTCATGCAATCAGACTAACTTGCCTGTTGAGTGAGCGCAATACCGCTCAGGGGTACCCGGATGTTACGACGGCCGCTCCATCGCGGTACATCTGCCAGAACAGGATCCACGGGTCTATGAAATAGGTCTCGCCGTATTCCCGCACCTCAAACGCGAAATGAGAGTGCTCACGGTAGCAGACCGACACACCCGCGCCATCGGCATAGTGAACGCCGGCTGCGAGCGGACCGGTCTCCGGAACACGCAACCGTATCAGGTGGGCCACTCTCAGGATCCATGTTGACCCGTCTTCCCATCTGCGGATGCCCTGCCAGCGGTTGTTGGAGTCACCGCGGGTTATCGTGTTGAACAAGCCGTGGCCATCGAAGGCGATGGGAGTCCGCAGAGGTGTCCCTGCAGGGTGGTTGATATCCAGCCCGCCGTGTGCCGAGTTGCCGTCATACGGCCCCATCCAGCAATCTTCGCCGCGATAGCAGTCGGTCAGGCGAAGCCCTCCCGGGGGCAGGGGGCACCATGGGTGAAGGGGTGGTGGACAGATTCGGCGGCCGGCGTCCTGGAACACGAATCGCGCGCGCTTCTTCGGACGGCAGGGGCCATGCGTCTCTTCCATGATCTGGAAGATCTCGTCCACCGCATCAAACCAGAAGCGCACGCCGTTGAATTCCCAGGGCTCGTAAAAGCAGTCCTGTGTGCCCACGTAGCGGTTGAGTTGCAGACTGGCGCCGTCGATATTGAGTTGGCACCAGAACCGGTAAGCGCCCGTTGCTGCCACTGGTGGGATGCCGCTCTTGTCGTATATCTCCGTCAGCCTGCATGCGCAGGTCTGCTCAAGGCGAATGACGTGACGTGTTCCGTCGTCGGTGATAAATACCAGTTCGTCGCCCGGGTCCAGCTCGGCAACGGTCAGTGTGTCTTTGGCTTTTCGTTCAAGTTGCATAGCCAATTTCTTCCGGAAACGCGCCGTCGTCGGGCCCCGAACCCAACCCTCATGCTTGTGGTGCTGCATCCTGCGCGAGCACACGAACTCCGTGGGGAGGCAGGGGGACTATACCCACCACGGTCGCGCCGCTCCACAGGTCCTTACGGGGTGCAGGCAACGTGATCTCCTGTGCGGTGTCGGAACAGTTCAGAACAAAGACGAACTTGCGGCCGTCAGGCGCAGTTCTCTCCGTGACCTCAACGGCTGCCGGTGGCCTAGTGCCCAGCAACGGCATGATGCCGATGTCCTGCAGGAGGGATGCAAAGAAGTCATCGTAAAAGGCGGCGGATGGCAGGGAACCGACGTAGATTGCCCTACCATGGCCCGTGCGCCGTTCCGTGACCGCAGGCTGATCCGCGAACCATCCTTTTGAATAGCGCGCCTGTACCTCGGAGCTGTCAGCCTGGAGGAGGTCAAGAAACCAGCCCGTGGCATAGTGCCGGCCATGCCATGAGAGTTCCCATGTCTCTTCCGCCGAGGTGACGAAGTCGGCGATCCTTACGCCGAACAGCCGGGCGAGTTCCGGGTGCAGCCTGTCCGGGTAGAAACATGCTTCGACTGTCTTGTTGCCGCTCAATGGGTGCCACACCAGTGTCCCGCCATGCTCAACGAACTGGACCAGCTTTGCGGCCAGGGACTCGTCGATAGCCGTGGCAAACGGTACGACCAGGATCCTGTAGTGACTGAAATCCCCGCCGCGGCCAACGGCATCCACGTTGACACCGCACGAACGCATCGCGCTGTAGAGCGTTCGGCAACGGTTCACGTACAGGTCCGACGGCCCTGTCCAATAGATGCCTGATTCCATTGTCCAGCGGGTCTGAAAGTCGTAGAGCAGTGCAATTTCACTTTGCACGACGGTGCCTTCCAGGTGCTGTGCCATGGCCTTGAGCCGGTTGCCGGTTTCTGCCACCTCCTTGTAGATACGGGTTGGCTGGCCGTCAAAGCCTGTCACCGAGCCGTGGCTCTGCTCGCACCCGAACGGGCATTGCCGCCAGCGGAAATAGAATATCCCGTCCGCGCCGTTGGCCACGGCATGGGCGGTCAGGCGCATTACTTCGCCCGGGGCAGGCGTGGCTTCCGCGGCGCCGGGAATTGTATGGGTACCGGACCGCAGTTCGTGAACATGGAAATTCCGGTTCTTGTAGCTGCGAACCGTTGCCAGTCCGAAAGCTGAAACGCGGCAATTGCTGCCGTAAGGAGGGTAGTAGTTGGTGCCACACAGGTCCAGGTGGCGGGCCATGTCATAGTAGTCGGTCCGCGGGTTCCACAGGCATTGGTTGTTTGTTGTAACAGGTTGCTTTGCCCCATTCTCGCGGAGCGCCGCTGCATGCAGGGCGACCATCTCGACCGTGCAGTCACTGCGAAACCGCCGCCAATTGAGCAGGTGGGCCGGGCTGAAGCATGTCTTGGAGTGACGCGGCGTCGGGACCTGGTCAAAAGAACTGTATTCAAGGCTCCAGAAGACATTACCCCAGGAATAGTTGAGGGTCTTAATATCAGTGTATCGATGCTTCAGCCATTCGTGCCACTTGCCCAGGCAGACGGGACAATGGCAGTCGGGCTCGTCGCCGTACTCATTATCGAGATGCCATCCAAGGATGGCAGGACTGCCGTGGTAGTTCTCGGCCATTCGTGCCGCCAGGGCGAGTCCTTTCTCCCTGAGAAGCGGATGGTTGATGCAGAAAGTGTAGCGGCTGCCGAACTCAAGTTGACGGCCCTCGGCGTCAATGATCAGGATCCCGCGATCCTTTGCCACCAGCCAGGCCGGGGCAGTGCGCAGGGGCGGACACATGAGAAGCTGGATTCCCCGTGCCCGGGCTTGCGCGGCAAACCCGTCCATCCATGAGAACTCGTATTGACCCTCTGCCGGCTCAAAGCGGGTCCATGCAAATTCGCCGACGCGCAGGGCGTTCACACCCGCGGCAGCCATGAGGTCGAGGTCGTAGTCCCATTTGACAGGATCGCGGTGCTCGGGATAGTACGCTGCGCCAAAGTACATTAAGTCCCCGCTATTCCATGAGACAGCGCTGCAGGAACGGATAGGCTTTCCTGCCGCTGATCTGGTGACGGCCTTCGAAATAGTCCGCCTCGGGTTCATCCTTCACCCCGAAGACGCGGTAGACATCGTGTGCGCGCCTGACAGAGTTCTTCACGGATGCGATGGGGAAGATTGGATCACGCGACCCCGCTTCTACCAGCATGGGCCTTGGAGCAATGAGCCCTACCAGGTCCTGCATCTCCCCGAACTGCCACAATCCCGGTACCACATTGCAGGTGCAGTGGCTCATGGCCAGGATGCTGTCTCTGAACGTGCAATAGTAACCGCTGACGACGCACGCCTTCACGCGGGGCTCGAGGCAGGTGAAGAAGAACGTGTGCATACCGCCGCCTGAGATGCCCATGGCGCCAATCCTCCGGGAGTCCATCTCACGACGTGTCTCGAGGTAGTCGATCAGCCGCTTGCCGTCACGCATACGCATTCCCAATGCCGATTTGCCGAGATGGAACGCAAGAAATGAGGTGTGGGTGCAGGTTGTGGGGGTGCACTGTCCCATGGATCCGTCCAGGTAGGAGAAATCAGTCTGGCGTTCACCGAAGCACGAGATCTCGGGAGCAGCCACCGCAAACCCGGCACGGCAGAGCGCTACACCGAAATCCTTCTGGTAGCCATCAACTGTGTCCCTATCCGAGCCATCTTCCCAGATGCCGACTATATCTTTCACCCCGTACCCGTGGCCGTTGAATGCAAGGACAATGGGCATGGGCCGCCGGGCAGCCTTGGGCAGGAGAATGTAAACCGGCATTTCCACACCGGGTGCGGTCTGGAGAAGGATCTTCTCCCTGATGTAATCGCCCTTGTCCTTGCGTTCAAGCAGGCGCGGCTTGAGTGAAGTGCGGACCGGTTCCTGGAACCCCACCAGTGCCTCCAGTGCGCGGCGTGTCTTTGCCTGCCATGATCTGGCCTGGACGGGTGTCTTTGCCCGGAACGCGAAAGGCGCCAGTTCCGGATGGTACATCGTCCACAATTCGTTTGCCGGCTGCAGTGCCTTGTTCCCTGGTGATGTCTTCATGCATGGTTTCATACAGGATTGGCGTGCCTGGTGGAAGTCGTTTTCGATTGTCCGGGGCGGGCGTCTGACATACGTTCTTTCCCGGTATGTCATGCGGCCAGGCTGGGACGAGTTAGCGGAAGACGAGAGGAACCGCCGATGGACGCGGATAAACGCCGATAGAGGAGCAGAGACGAAATCTCTTTCCGACCCACGAAGCGGTGGGTCGGAAAGAAGAGTTCTGTCGTTTTCATCATCTGCGTGGCTCCGCGTTCATCTGCGGTTACATTTCCTTCTGAACTGTCAAGGCTGAGGATGTTTACGGGCGCTGCGGGAAGAAAGGTGCGATGAAAGAACAAGAACCATTGTCCCTCGTTTCGCAGGGGACCCGTGTGCAGTTCGTTATCGGGGTGGTCCTCACCTCGCTCATCCCTCTGCTGGTAGCCGGTTTCCTGCTAAGTCCTCTCCGGTTGGCCTATGGTCTCGACAGACATGCTGCGCTGGTAGTCCTCGCCTGCACGGCGGCACTGGCTGTCCTGGGCCTTGTGCTGTTACTCCGGTACCCGATCAACGTTATCCGGCTGAGGCATTTTCTGGAATCACTGGCGGCAGGCAACCTGCCGGACCCGGCAACTGTCGAGCTGATCCGCGACGAGGACGATATGGCTGCGATCGAGGATTGCATGGTGAGCATAATTCACCAGACCGAGACACGAATCAGTGCCCTCAAGCAGCAGGCAAAGAACCTGGTCGAGGCCGAGACACAGCGCACGATGATCGCAAGCCTGGGCGCTGCCTGCCATCATCTCGGCCAGCCGACCACGGTCATCACGACATGTCTCGACCTGATCGGACGGCGCGAATGCCCGCCGGAAACGCGCGAACTCATCGATCAATGCAAGGCCTCTGCGGTCGAGTTGGGGAAGATCCTGGATCGGCTTCGTTCGGTCGCCGAGTTCCGTGTCGAACCCTACCGTGTGGCGGAGACAGGAGAGCCCCGCCGGCAGGACGAATACATCCTCAAGATAACCGGGGAGGACAACGTCTGACGCTTGTAGTTGGCAGTACAAGCTGTTTGGCGTGTTCAGAATGCCGTCTATGCGGATATGCGTCTCCGGTTTTCAAGAGAAGAGGAAGGATCTGTAGATGAAGCTTGCACTCATTCCGCAGCCCAAGCGTGTTGTTCTCAAGGCAGGGAACTATTCCATCCGGGTGGCCGGAACGATAGCGATCTCCGATCAGGAGCTCTTCCCGGTGGCCGAACGGGCGCGGGCTATTTTTCGTCGGCATTCGGTGAGCGTATCATTGCCGCGGGCCGCCGATTCGCTGGTTGTGCAGGTCCGAAAGAGCCTTCGGGCGGGTGGGTATCGCCTGGCGGTCAGCCCGGCCGGTGTTACCCTGAACGCCGACAGCGCCGCAGCCGCTTTCCACGGCCTCTTGACGCTGGAACAGGTGGTGCGCCAGTCAAGACCTGGAACCATTCCCTGCCTTCGCATAGAGGACTGGCCTGATTTTCGCGACCGCGGTGTATCCTATGATGTCTGTCGTGGCCGGGTACCCACGCGCGAACAACTATTCCACCTGGCCGATACACTCGCACAATACAAGATCAACCATCTGCAGCTCTATATCGAACACACGTTTCTCTTCCGCGGCCATCCGGATATCGGGAGAGGCGCCTCGCCGCTGACGGCAGAAGACATCCTTTCACTCGACCGGTATTGCCGTGAGCGCCACGTAGAGCTGGTCCCTTGTCTTGCGTCTTTCGGTCATCTGGCCACGGTCCTCAAGCATCCACGTTACCACCACCTGGCTGAGACGAAGTCACACTGGTCCCTCTCTCCCGCCAATCCAGGGACCTACCGGTTCCTTGACAGTCTTTTCTCCGAGTTTCTGCCGCTCTTCTCGTCCGGGCGTTTCAACGTCTGCTGTGACGAGACCTGGGACCTGGGTGAGGGGCAGAGCGCCGCGCTCTGCCGGCGGAAAGGTAAGGGCGAGGTATATCTTGGCCACGTTGTGAAACTGGCCGAAATTGCCCGCCGGTACGGCAAGCGTATCATGTTCTGGGGTGACATCATTCGGCACTATCCGGCACTCATCAGGAAGATCCCGCGCGACGTCACGGTGCTTGACTGGGGCTATGCGCACGACCACAAGTTTGAGACCATCAGTGACTTCCAGAAGGCCGGATTGCCTTTCTTTGCCTGTCCAGGCACGTCCTCCTGGGTTTCGCTCTTCCCACGTCTGCCCGAGGCCATGGCCAACATTCATGGTTTTGCTGATGCGGCCAGGCGCTACGGTGCCCGGGGGCTCCTGAACACAGACTGGGGCGACGGCGGCCACTACAACTTCATGGAATATTCTTTTCACGGCTATCTGTTTGGCGCTGAGCAGGCTTGGAACACGGCGGCGGATGTGAACACCTTCACCGATCGCTTTGTACGCCTCTTTCTTTCTTCGGACAGGAAGGAACTGGCCGCGGCGTTGACGGAACTGGGCGACGTGTCTCATCTCGGCATCCCCGGGGTGTACCAGAGTGTGTGGCAACATCTGTTCTTTGCCCCGGCCTATGATCCGCTTTTCCGGAGGACGATGCCCGCCATGGCTTCCCAGAGCCGCCATGGCAGGATATTCCAGGCGCCCCTGCGCCTGAACGCCGAACTGGGACGCCGGACCCTGGGTCGCCTGGCCAGAATACGTCCGGTATTCGCTGTCGTGCGACGCGGCGAGGATCCGCACGGTGTTCTCCCTTACTGGGTATTCGCGGTGGACACCATCGCACATGCGGCGCGCAAGCTCACGGTTCTGGCGCCGGGTGGACGGGATACGCCTGCAGCGCGCCGGGCGCTTCAGAAGGAAATGACGGCCTTGAAGAAGCGATTCACCAGGCTGTGGCTGGCACGGAATCGTCGGTCGGAAATCGGCATAACCCTGGCGCGTTATGACCTGGCGATACGGACCATGGGCCAGACCCGGCGGCCCGCACCCCGGCTATCGCACGAACCCTGGCGAAGTCACTTCGTGACGGACTGGCAGGTGTCCAAAGTGGTGCGGCGACATCGAAGTGTCGCACAGGCATCAGCCGTGTCGCTCCGCGACAGGATGAATTGGAAGGCACACGTAGCGGGCGAGTCCAGTGCCGATCTGGGGTTTGTGAACGTCCACGAACGCTATGGCGACACGGACGGCCTGGTGTACCTTGCAAATCGCATCCGTGTCGCCCGCAACGGGCGCTGGATTGTTCGCGTGGGCCACGATGGCGGGGTCAAGGTCTTCATGGACGGCAAGGTAGTGCTTTGCCAGCCGCGGCGCGAGAATCCTGCCCGTCGTGACCGGTCCCATGCAAAGGTGAACCTGACAAAAGGTGACCACGAATTTGTCGTCGCTCTGGACCTGGACCACGGACAGGGGTGGGGCATGTTTGTGGCCTTCGAAGTGCCCAAGAATGACCGGACGCGCGCCCGGAGAGGCCAATTTCCAGAAGCTATTCGGTGAGTTCTGGACCCATACCCCCAGGCAAAATGCCTTCCCGGGATACGTGCACCCCGGAAAGATGGACCGCCATTCTCATCGTCATAAGTACCGGCGTGCGTCTTCTGCTTGCCGCCCTGGTTCCTCCACTCGGTGACGAGACGTACCACTGGTACATGGGGACCCGGTTTCACCTGAGTTACGACCATCCGCCATTGACCTACTGGCTTGCCGCAGTTGGCTATTGCCTGGCGCCGAACGGGGGCTTTCTCTTTCCGCGACTACCGTTTGTAGTCCTGTTCAGCTGTTCGACGTGGCTTGTATTCCTCGTCTCACGTTCCGCCTTCGGAGGTATGGCCGGTTTCTACGCTGCATTGCTGTTCAACTCGGCCCCATACTTCTTCATCGGTGCCGGGGTTGCTGCGCTCCCGGAAGGGCCGCTCACGTTCAGCTGGTTGTTGTGCATCTGGATACTGATGCGGCTCTTCTTCAATCTGTCTTCGACCGGACCCATGTACCGCTGGCTGGGCCTGGGCATTGCGTTCGGGCTGGCGTTCCTGTCGAAGTATCATGCCGTGTTTATTCCCATGGGAGCGGGGCTCTTCGTGATGACGGATCCAGCGGCGCGAAAAGTGGTGAAGGGTGTTGGACCAGTCCTCGCACTGGCGGCAGCAGTTGTCGTTGCCCTGCCGGTCATAATCTGGAACTACGGGCATGGATGGATGTCCTTTTCTGAGTTCTTCCACAGGGGCCTGACGGTCAGAGAACTGCATCCGGGAGACGCCGCGAATAACCTGGCGGGACAGGCTCTGCTGCTGATGCCATGGATATGGGCGTTGCTCGTCTGGCATTTGGCTCGCGGTCTTATGTCGCGCCCACGTTCGTCGACCACTGTCTTCCTGTCGCTCATGGCCGTCGGTCCGCTTGTCCTGTTCACGGCCGCTTCGGCAATCAACGGTGAGTGGTACCAGTGCCACTGGCCAATTGTCGGATACGTATCCCTGTTTACGCTTGCCGGGGCGGCTCTTGCCGGTGCGACCGGATGTGTTGTGGCGCGTACGAAATGGTTTGCAGTGTTCTGCGTAACCACGATGGCTGGCGTGGCCGGATGCATACTGTTGTATGCCACAACACCCCTGTCGGGGCCTGTCTCTGCGCTCATACCGGGCCTGGCGCCAGCTCACTCAATGGTGCGCAATTACGATCTGTCAGGGTATGCGGGGCTGGACGACGATCTGCTTCACCAGGGCGTCCTCATGCGCACAAACCTCTTTGTGTGTGCAGGCAACTACATGGACTGCGGGCGGCTTGCGTGGTCACTTCGCGACAGACTTCCCGTTCTTTGTGTGGCGCGTTGGGACGAGGCCAAGGGCTTCCTTTTCCTCCCGATGGCGTCAGGCTGGCCGGGGGCCGATGCGCTCCTGGTTTCGCGAGACTTTGATGTCACTTCGGACCTTGAGTTGGCTCAGCCCTTTTTCTCGCGTACCAAGCCGGCGGGGTCGGTGACCGTAGGACACGGCGCCCACCGGACAACCCTTGAGTTGCACCTTCTCGAAGGCATGTCGCGTCCATTCCCGTCCTTCTCTGCGCCTGTCAGAAGTTGGGAACCGTGACCGGCAGAGATGCACATCGTCGGCGACAGGCAGAACAGTTATCAGGGGCTAGCGCCTCTTTGCCAGGATCCGGCGCATGTTGGCACCGAGAATGGGAGCGATGACTGAGTCGGGGACATCCACCGACAGCAGGCGACCGAGTTCCCAGTCTATGCCATGGGCCATGGCGTCTGTGCCGAACACGACCTGTTTCGGATTGATCTTCTTCAGGGTCTCCTCCCATAGAACGGTGCTGCAGAAGGTGCCGCACCATTCGAGGTAGACGTTGCGGTACTTCGCCGCCAGCGTCTCGGCTTCCGCCCGGCCATCGTCGCCACCACCGGAGTGCCCGAGAAGGAAGCTGGCATGAGGATGACGGCGCACAATGTCAGTCAACATGGCGGGTGAGTCATGCACGCCGCCCCAGGTGTGGATCAGGACCGGCAGCCGGTGGCGGTTGGCGTAGGCCCACATCGGGTCGAAACGTTTGTCGGTCACCTTCACGTTCCAGTAGCCTGCCAGCACCTTGAAGCCTACAAAGAATTTGCCCGAGAAATACCTGTCGAAACTGGCCACGAGTTCCTTGCCGTAGTGCGGGTTGAACGCGACGTAGCCGTTGAAACGGCCAGTGTGCTTGCCCGCGATTGCCTCCAGCCGGTCATTTCCCTCTACTGGACCACTCATGAGGGCGTGCATGCCGGAGGCGATCATAGTCCGGATACCCAGCGCATCCATGGTACGCAGGCCTTCCTTGATCTGACGCGCTTCATCGCCGTACTCAAGGACATAGCCGGCTGAAGGACCGAGGTGGGCGTGTGCATCAACGACATCAACCCCAAGCGGCCGGCCGCTGAGGCAACGGCCCCAGAACGAGTTGGGGCCCTTTCTGCTGCTTGAACCTGGCAAAAGCGCCGGTGTTGTTTTGAGACCGGTAAGGCGGTCAAGGTTGCCATGCGCTATCAACAGGCGTTCCGCGTCAGAGATGTCAGCGCGCGCGAGGGCGGCGATCGCTGCCCCGTAGTGGGATTTGTAACCAGTACCGAATATGACCCTTTCCGCGCCGAAATGCCGGACTGGTACCCGCAAAGCCTCCCAGGTGTGAAGCCAGGACGTTTCCATGAGGATATTCTTCCTGCGCCGCATGAGGTCCAGTACGTGGATGGCCTGTCCCCATATGATGCTTGAAAGGATCACAGGCACTTTCGGGAAGATACGGGTGAACTCAAGCAGGTCCTCGGTGCCGGCATCGCCGTTGTGCATGACTATGAACGGGCGCAGCTTCTGCACTGCCCTGATGACAGGCTCGGTCTGGCAGAGCGTGAGGCGTCCGAACTCCATGGTGAAACGAAGCGCCCGGGTTTGTCCCTCCCGCATTTGTCTGAGGAGCGTGGCCATGCCATCCTTCTCGTACGGAATAAGGCCGGAGACGGTCAGGGCGGGAATCAGGCGGCCTTTTGCGCCGGGTGTGCGGGCTATCTCATCCAGCAGGCGCTGGTTGGATACAAGGGCGTTGTTCTGCCGTGATTCGCTGTTCCACACCAGTGCCCGGTGGATACCCAGCCGGTCCATGTGTGCAAGACGATCGGTGAGGGTGGGGAACTCCGCCCCACCAGTGGCAGGCTTTCCGAACGAGGCATTGGCGTCAAACAAGCATGGCATAGCGCTCATCTTTTCTCCCTGGCTACATGCGAATTCATTGATGCGATCCGGTGCCTTCAGACCGAATTGTGGGCCGGACCTGTGTGTCCGGCGCAGCCTCGCCGGGGCATAGCCCCGGCCTACAACTCCATATCGGCTCACCGCTCCACGACGATGGCCATTCCCTGGCCGCCACCCACGCAGAGGGTGGCCAGGCCGTAACGCAAATCTTTTGCGGTCATGGTGTGCAGCAACGTGACGATGATTCTTGCCCCTGACGCGCCTACGGGATGTCCCAGCGCAATTGCACCGCCATTCATGTTTGTCCTGGCAATATCGAGTTTCAGTTCGCGGATCACGGCCAATGATTGCGCGGCAAATGCCTCGTTCAGTTCGATGGCTCCCATGTCGGACAGTGTGAGCCCCGATTTTGCCAGGGCTGCGCGGACCGCGGGAACGGGCCCGTAACCCATGCGGGACGGCTCTACCCCGGCGCTTGCCCAGCTGCGTATCCGGGCGAGGGGCTTGATTCCACGGCGCCTGGCCTCGTCAGCCGAAAGGAGCACAAGGGCCGCGGCACCATCGTTGATAGAGGAGGAATTGCCTGCAGTGACTGTTCCGTCCGGTTTGAAAGCAGGCTTCAGTTTCGTCAGCACCTCGACCGTCGTGTCCGGCCGAGGCCCTTCATCTGTAGAGAATAGCTGTGGCGGTCCTTTCTTCTGGGGTATTTCGACGGGGACAATCTCGGAACTGAACCTGCCGGCCCGGATTGCCTCGGCTGCACGGCGGTGCGATTCGGTGGCAAACTCATCCTGGTCCCTGCGGCTGATCCTGAATTCGGCGGCCAGGTTCTCGGCGGTCATGCCCATGTGACCCAGGTCCATAGGATCCTGCAAAGCATCGCGCAGGAGACTGTCTACCAGCTGCTCATCCCCAAGCCGGTACCCCCAGCGGGCCTTCTGCAGAAGATAGGGCGCGGAGTTCATGCTCTCCATGCCACCTGCGACGACGACCTCCTGTTCGCCGGCGGCGATGGAGAGTGCACCAAGCGTTACGGCCTTCATTCCCGAGGCGCAAACCTTGTTCACCGTGCAGGCGGGAACACTGGTGGGGATGCCGGCCTTGATAAGGACCTGGCGGGCTGTATTGGAGCCTGTTCCCGCCTGGACCACATGGCCCATGATGACCTCGTTCACCTCGGTCGGCGCCACACCCGCGCGCTTCAGCGCTTCGCGGACCACATGGGTTCCCAGGTCGACGGCCGGAATGCCGGCCAGTGACCCGTTGAACTTGCCGATGGGAGTTCTCGCGCCTGCTGCAATTACGACGTTGCGCACGGTGTCCTACCTTCCGATCACGTAGCGATGCGGGTCCACTTCATCCCTCAGCACACGGAGTTCCTCTGCCCGCGGGGGCTCCGTCTCCGCTACAGTCGCGGCCTTCAGTATCTCGAAACCTGTGTTTTCCACTACTCTTTCGAACGTGACCCCGGGATGCAGGCTTTCCACCTGCATCTTCTTCGTGGTTTCGTGGAAACCCATGACGGCAAGGTCGGTGATCACCTTGTACGGCCCGGTTCCAGCAGGCAACCCGGCTGCCTCGCGGGCACCCGGTCCGGTCAGGTAGCCGGGCGACGTGAGGAAGTCCAACTTTGTCACGAAGCGGCGTTTGTCATGCTGCGTCATCACCATGGTTCGCCAGCACAGACTGGCAAAGTCGTTCGCGCCGCCGCTACCGGGGAAGCGGACCTTTGGTTTGCCGTGGTTGCCGATTACCGTGGAGTTGAGGTTCCCGTAGGCGTCAATCTGGGCCCCGCCGAGGAAGGTGTAATCCACCATGCCGCGCTGGCAGGCATCCATGATGTCGCACATGCCCGTGGCCATCAATGCGCGATGATAGGTACGGGAGTCGCCGACTGAGATGGGCATGGACGGCAGCTGCGGCGCCAGCCCGCCCGCCTCGAAAGCGACAAACAGTTGCGGGGCATGGAGCTTCTGGGCGAGCATCGCGGCCGCACAGGGAGCCCCGGTTCCGACTCCGACGGTCGATCCGTTCTCAAGCAGCCGGGCCGCCACACAAATCATGAGCTCCATCGAATTGAAGTCAGGCATGGCTGGATCCCTTTTCCGGCAACAGGAGTTCCCTGGCCCGCAATGTTTCCATCCGCGTCTTCCCGCCGCAAAGCTGCAGGTAACCACTGAAGTCCGGCACGCCGTAGATGTACCTGTCGAGGAACTCCTTCAAGGTCTGTTCATCTTTTTCAGCTGCAAGCCACTCGCGCAGGTGTTCCTCGTCCGAGAAATACTCGCCGCCCATGTTGCCGGGATATGACCCGTAACGCACCTCGCACACCGCATCCACGCAGAATGACGGTATCACGGTAAGGTGCGGGGCGCTCCGGATATCGTCGTTCGTGATGAGCTTCTCGGTCGTGATAATCACCCTCTTCGACGCGCGGGCCAGGTCCCAGTCGGCGACGGTTATGCCGCGAATGCGGCAGTTACCGTATGGATCGCATTCATGCACGTGGATCAGCGACACGTCCGGGTACAAGGCCGGCAACGCCACCAGTCTCCGGCCTGTAAACGGGCACAAGATCTCCTTTGCCGCACTGTGTGTGAAGGTGTCGGTACCCAGCATGGTCCGGGCCGGCATGAACGGGACTCCTATCGCAGCGGCCCGGAACCGGCAGGCGAGGGCGTAGTTGGTCCATTCACAGACTTCAACCGTTCCGCTTTCCATCACGCGGCGCGCATGGGCCGAGAGGCCACGCGCCTCCAGGCCGACAATGTATGAAATGTCCAGGCGGGCAAGGAGGCGTTCACCGTCCATGTTGCCGGCGGTTATGATCTCGAAGTCGTGGGTGGTGGTATGGCCGGCGAACCCCAGGTTGCGACGGCGCTGTCGCAGTATCTCGTGCAGGACGGCCGTGGATATCCTGTTCGTGCCGAATCCGCCCGAGGCAAGGTAGTCACCGTCCTTGATGAACCGGGCTACTGCGTCTTTGACAGACATGACCTTTGAAGTCAGCGCGCGGGGCTTCTTCCGGAAGAAAGCACGGGCCGCCTCGGGATCAGGATCCATGAAGAGGGGACCGGCGCCAGATTCTCGTTCTGCCTGGCTCATCGGCGTTTACTCTCCTTCAATGTCTTCAGGAACGCGAGAAGTACTGCATCACGCCGTGCAATGATCCTGGCCTTCTCAGCAGGCGTATAACGGTAGAAGCCGCAGCCGGTCTTGGTTCCGAGCCGGCCGGTCTTTACGAGATGCTCCATGACGGGCGACGCTTTGCCTGTGGCGCTGAGCTTCGGGAACAGATAGCGGCTGATGGCAAGGAAGACGTCCAGCCCCCCCAGGTCTGCCGTTCGCAGGGGGCCGAGGAGACCGTACCGCAACCCGGGACCGGCTGTCATTGCCGTGTCTATGTCTTCTGCCGAGGCAATGCCTTCCTCCAGGATGTGCAGTGCCTCCCTCAGGACGGCAAACTGGAGCCGGTTACCCACAAAGCCCGGCACGTCATGCCGCACCAGCACAGGTTCTTTCCCGATGCGGCGGCACAATCGGACAAGGGCCTGTGCCGTTGAGTCCGAAGTGTGCCGTCCCTTCGTCACCTCGACAAGCGGGATGATATGCGGCGGATTCCAGAAATGTAGTCCGGCCACCTGCTTTGGCCGCCGGGTGGCGGATGCGATCTTCGAGATGGAAAGCCCGGACGTGTTTGACGCGAGGATCGCGTGTTTCGGACACAGCGCGCCGAACCGACGGAACATGTCGGTCTTTACGTGGATATTCTCCGTCACTGCTTCAACAACGAGGTCGGCTCCGGTGCATGCCGCCTCCAGGTCCGTCGTGAGGGCAATACGTTTCAAGGCTGCCGCAGAGTCCCTGTTCGTCAACAGTCGCGCCTTGCGCAAGGCCTCCTGTGCCGACCGGACCATAGCGATTCCACGGGCCAGAAAATCCTTTTTCAGGTCCGTCAGTCGCACGGCATATCCGGCACGGGCAAACAACCCGGCAATGCCGGCGCCGAGTGTTCCTGCGCCGACTACTGTGACATGTCGTATGCCTGATACATTCATCGATACGTTCCCGAAAGTCTTCAGATTGCGGTCCATCCGCCATCGACCATGAGGGTATGCCCGGTGACGAGGCTCGCGGCCGGGCTGGCAAGGAATACAACAGCTCCCACCACATCCTCCGGCATACCCACCCGTCCCATGGGAATGCGCTTCAGCAGGTCCTCGCGAATAGCGGGATCGTCAAATGTAGACTGGGTGAGGGGAGTGAGTATGAAAGTAGGTCCGACCGCATTGACGTTGATCTTGTGTTTTGCCCACTCGATGGCGAGAACGCGCGTCAGGTTCACAACACCGGCCTTGCTGGAACAGTAGGCGGCCCGTTTGTAGTAGCCGACCAGGCCGTTCTGGGAAGCCATGTTGATTATCCTGCCCCCACCGGTCCGGATCATTTCCTTTGCCACGCGCTGAGACATGAAGAAGGAGCCTTTCAGATTCGTGTCCAGCACCTTGTCCCAGTCGGACTCGGTCACTTCGAGAGCTTCCTTAGGTATATTGATGCCGGCGTTGTTGACGAGGATATCCACTCGTCCCCATTCGGAAACCACGCGGGTTACGGCGGCATCGATGGCGGCCAGGTCCGGCAGCATCAGGGGAACGGGCAGGGCGCGGCGGCCGGTTGCGCGTATCGCGGTGCAGACCGGGTCGAGACTGGATGCCTTCGCCGGGATTTCTGTCAAAGCACAGTCGGCGCCGGCCTCCGCAACAGCTATTGCGACCGCGGCGCCGATACCCGAACCCGCGCCTGTCACCAGCGCGATCTTTCCGTCCAGCCTCATGCTCGGGAGTACCATGGCGCATACGATAACCCCAAGGCCCGTACCTGTGTCAACGGCACAAGCTGCGGCGGAGTATGCCGGGGAAGGCGGCGGAGGAGGGGCGCAGGTCAGGCTGGCGAACGAAGCATCTCGATGGCATTGCGCAGTACTTCATCGACGGAGATGGCTTCGAGGCAGAGGCTGCGGCGGCAGGGCGACTTCTTGGCGTTGTAGACGGATACGCAGGGCGAACAGGCAAAGCCGGAATACAGGCAGCGGGCCTGCGGTCCGATGGGCGAATAGAGGCGTGGCGTTTCGGGACCGAAGATGACCAGGGTGGGCAGGCGCAGCAAAGTGGCGAAATGCGCGGGCCCGCTGTCGTTGGTGACCATGAGCCGTGCCATGGAGTAGAGAGCCAGCAGTTCGGGGAAACTCGTCGCCCCCGCCATGCTCACGCATGATGAGCCGGGCACTCGACCTAGTATTGCCCGGGCATCCGCTTCCTCCAATGCAGTGCCCGTAATCACGAGCCGTATGCGCGGGTCACTCTCCAGGAGCCTCTTTGCAGTTTCCGCGAACCTGTCCAGCGGCCAGCGCCGCAGCGGGAAGAGATCCGATGAATTGGGGTTGATGAGTACGAGCCGGGTGTCGGGGGAGGCGGCCAGTCCTCGTTCGCGCAGTTTTGTCCGTATCGATTCGACGTCTGTACTCGAGGGCTGGTAGTCCGGGATGACGAATGACGACTCGTCGATCGTGCCCCTGTAGATAGGTTCGTTGATGTCCCTGCGGCTCGGCAAAGCCTCGCCCTCCATTCCCGCTGTCTTACGCCTGTCTTCATCATGGAGGGCGATGCTCTGCCGAGCCGTTTCGGGCGTCTTTGCATGTCTGATGCCAAACGGGTCAAGCAGGGCCCGCACGAGGGCCATGAAAGCAGCGCTTGTATGGATATGCGGTGAGTATAGGACCCGGTGAGTGAGCAGGTCGCCGCGATCCTGTCCCTCGCCGGTATAGCGGTGAAAACCGACACGGCTTCCGCGACAGACGAGATAGGCAAATGCTGCCGAGAAACGGCTGAAGAAATCGAGATCCAGCGTCGTGTCTATGTGCAGCCGCTGGAAATGCCGTATGGCCTTCCATGCATCCATCATTGTGCCGACGGGCGAACTGACTGAAACAGAAAACACCCGCGAAGGAGGTGTCATGTTCAGCGCGTCGAGAATAGCGCGGTTGTTCTCGAACACGAGGAAATGCATCTCGACGTCCGGGATGGCATCCTGCAGGGCTCGCAACGCCGGGTAGGCAAGCACTGTGCTGCCCATCTCGGTCAACTTGATCACAAGTACCTTGCGGGGTGGGAGACGGGTTGTTCCTGCCAGGCGTCCGATCCACCGGCATACCGTGAGGGCCCAGCACAACGGGGTTCCGATGAACCTGTCCACGCGGCGTATGGCATCAACGTTCACGCTGCCCAGTATACACTTGACCGGTGGGCTGGCAACCCTCCACATGTATACCATGGAAGATGGGTCAAAGCCGTGGGGTATACCCAAGGTAAAGACGGCAGACGTGGACGTCTGCCCTCCATCACCAGATTCTTCGGCCTGGAGGGCAGAGCGGCCGCTCTGCCGCGGTAAGGGTGCAAGCCAGTGGGTTTTCCTGCTGCTATGTGTCGCGGTGGCCGCAGCTGTCTACGCGCGGATGATGTGGAATGGCTTCACATACGATGACTACCTTGTCATAGCGGACAATCCCCACCTCGGCAGGCCGGGCCTTGCTGAGGCCTGTTTTTCCGAACGGTATTTTGCGGTATCCGGCGAAGCCACTTACCGACCGGTAGTCACCCTTGCATATGCTTTCCTCGTGCGCATCGGGGGCACCAGCCCGGCGGTGTTCCATGCGGCAAGTCTGGTCTTTCATCTTCTGACAGTGGTCTGGGTTGTACTGCTGGGGCGTTACCTGGGACTCGGGGCCTGGGCACTTGCAGCCGGGGCCGCGTTTGCCGTTCACCCGATGCTGAGCGAAGCTGTATGTGGCATAGCGTTCATGGAGGATCTGCTTGCTGCCTGTTTTGGGCTCGCGGCCGCCTGCCTGGTCGCGGCCTCTGGTGCCGGTCGTCCGGCGGGACATGTGTTCGGCATGCATGCGGCGGCGTGCGCATGTTTCCTGTTGTCCGTCTTCTCAAAGGAGTCGGGGCTGGCCCTGGTGATGATTCTGCCTGCGGTTGTTCTGCTGGCTGGAATCCCACCCCGCCAAACCGGGCACCCCTCCCCGGGAGGGAATCCGGAGTGTGGCGTTATCGGGCGGCGTGAACAACGGGACAGCACGGCACATATGAGGTCACTGTTCTGCTGGCTGATTCCTGCAGCCGTTCTCTTCGTCTGTGTACGGTTCCTTGCCTTGCCGGGACACGGATCGGGGGCGGGCTGGCTTGGAGGGTCTTTGCCGACTGCGGTGGCCAACGGCTTCGTGATCGGGATGGAATACCTGGTACGGCTGGTCTGGCCCGTGCAGCTTTCCGTGCTTCGCCCGACAGTCCTTGTCAACGGGATCACAGACATCCGGTTGGTCGTGGCCGTCATGCTGCATGCATCGATCCTTCTGTCTGCCCTGCTGGCCGTGAGGCGTATCCCTGCGTGGACCTTCGGTGTGGCCTGGTTCCATGCGGCGTTCGCGCCGGTTTCCAACCTGGCGCCTCTGTGGCATCCAGAGGCGGACCGGTACCTCTATATGCCGGCCGCAGGCTTCATTCTCGCACTGGCAGCGGTGATGAAGGCCATGAGCTTGCGATCGAATGTAGCCGGCCTCGGTGAGGCCGGTTCCGGGGTCAGCGACCCCGGCTACAAGCCGCAGCTGGCGAAGACCAGAACAGTTGTCATCTCCTCCCTTTGGATTCTGCTTGTTCTGGCGTGGGGCTGGAGGACATGGGTACGGGTGGGGGACTGGCGTAACAACGAAACGCTTTGGGGCCATGAGCTGCGTTTGCAGCCTGATAATCCGGGGGTGCAGGCAGAGAACGCAATAGCGAGGAATCATGCGGGCCGTTACGGCGACGCGGAAAGCCTGGCACGGAAGGCGTTGGCCGTTGACGCGCGATGTGACCTCGCGCGCCTGCAGCTGGCGAAGTCCCTGTTGATGCAGAAGCGCTACGATGAAGCGCTGTCCCAGTACCAGCTCGTGACCTGTGCCGGCAGGCTCCAGACACATCACGCCCGTGACGCGTGGTTTGACGCGGGCTACCTGTGGGATAGCGTCTACAGGAGACCGGGACTGGCCATTGCCGCCTACACCAAGGCATTACAGACAGATCCCTATTCGCTTGAGGCCGCGTTCAACCTTGGCGAACTGTTGTTCCGCGAAGGAAGGTACGAACGTGCCATGGAGGTGTGGCGTGCCGCCATTGCCCTGTATCCGGACAATGCCGACCTCCGGCATAACATCGCCGTTACCTCGAAGAAGCTGGAAAAACGGTGAATTCCCCCGGATGGCGCGCTTGAGTCGGGTACTGGACGCAGAAAACGCAGTAGCCGATAAAACGGCCACAGGCGAAGATGGGGAATAGTCAGGGCAGGCGCGTCGTCTCTCCTGTGGACGCCCTTTGTGCTTCAGGAGCGTGACCGCTGATTACAGCGTCGACGGCCTGTACCGGCTCTTACTCTTATCCATTCGACGCGCTGCGCATGATGGCCCTTGCCGGTAGTGCGCCACACTTTGTAAAGTGTCGCCATGCATGACAGTACAACGTTGCTAACGCCAACACTCTGGCGCACATGCCGCGTGTTGGCCAACAGGACGCGCCTGCGGATCCTTGGAACCCTGCTTTCGCGCGGTGATCAAACCGTATCAGAGATGGCTGTGGGGCTTCGATTATCACTGCCTGTTGCCAGCCGCTATCTGCGCGAACTGAATGCCAGGGGTCTGATCCGGGCGCGACGATCGGGGAGATTGGTGTTCTATGCCGCAGAAGCGGACAGATCGGTTCGCGGATCTGTTCCGTTGCTCAGGGCACTGGTCTGGACTTTCAAGACCGCGCGCGAACCGATTGAGACAATCTTCCGGCAGGCCACTGCTTTCACGCATCCTCGTCGTGTGACGATCGCCCTTGCATTGAGATCGTCAGGTCGGACCATGCTGTCGTTGCGGGAGACGACGCTTCTCTCGCGGAGGGTTCTGGAGCGGCACCTGAGAAAACTGGAACGACGCGGGTTTGTTGAAAGGGACGGAGGCAAATATTGGCTGGCGTCGCGTCGTGACTTGCTTGGCAGGACATTCCGGACACTTGCTCTCCAGTGACCGACTTCTGCAGCCGCGGCTGGCTTGGAGCCCCATACGCGTTGGCGCGTCTGCCGGATCGTTCCCCGGGCGGGAGGTGTTCAGCCCGGCTCCAGGAAGATGGCCACACTTTCCAAAGTGTGTCCATCCCGTGTCAATACGCGCACGACATGAGGCATGACGCCACGAACGCGGCGTATGTCACTTGCGCGGGGGTCATAGGGGTGGAACGGCGTTAGGAAGACACGCAGAACCTTTAGATTGAGAACAGGCCTAGCCTTCTTTTGCCGCCTCTATGAGCGCAAGCATGTTGGCGGCTGGGACATCGGCCTGGATTTCCTGAGCCGGTGCAAAAATATACCCTCCGCCCGTACCCATCAGTCTCTTGATATCGCGTGCCTCGGCGCGGACGGCATCCGGCGTCCCGTATGGGAGCGTCTTCTGCGTACTGAGGCCACCCCAGAACGTGAGGCGTTTCCCGTAATCCCGTTTGAGGCGGGCGATATCCATGGCTTCGGGCTGGACCGGGTTCAACACGTCCAGTCCCATTTCAATGAGGGAGGGGATGATCTTCTCGACGCACCCGCAGGAATGAACCCAGACGTCCTTGCCGTAGGAGTGCACCAGGTCATATTCCCTCTGCTCGCCCGGGCGTATCATCTCCTGCCAGGTGTCCGGCGACATGATCAGGTCAATCTGTGTTCCCCAGTCGCTGCCGAGGAGGACGCCGTCGATCTCGGGCCGGGCGACGAAGTTCTCGAGCATGACCATGTTCTTCTCGATGATCCCGTTCAGGAGACGACGGGCGAAGGGCGGGTCGCCCGCCATATCGGCCAGAAAGTTCTCAATACCGCGGGAGAAATATGCCTTCTCAAAATGCGAACCGTACACCATTGCGAGAATATAGCGGTCCTGATCGGTCCTGAGTTTCTCTATCTGCTGGAAGAACTCCGGATAACTGCCGCAACCGGCGACACGGGGGGGACTGGTGGGGGACTCAATTCCCTGCCAGTCGGGGGCGAGATCATACCAGGTCCACCACGGTGGAAATACCTGGATCACGTCATTGCCTACGAAACCGGGGATGTCGTCGTGTCCAATGGCCGCCTTGAGTACGTCTGCGCCGTCCTTGGTGAAGGAGATGCAGTATGGAACGCGGTCCGGTGTCCTGTGCCCGATCGCCGCTTTGACCCTTTCGCGTGAAGTCATGGTCGTGCGTGTCTACCACGACAGGTGGGGAAATTCAATAGCGGCTTCGAGCCGGTGGTGCTTCAGTGTGATGTGGGTGTTCCTGACCTGGTATGCGAGTCCTGCTCAGGGCTCTTGGGGTTGGGGAGGGCAGAAGTCCACGATGACGGGAAAATGGTCGGACCCGATGTCCGGGCCAAGCCTTCGATCCGCGATGCGGAAGCCGGCGGTGTGAAGCACATGATCGATTGGGATGCGCAGGGGGGCAAGGTACGTTGGCCAGCTGGCCTGGATCCCGAATCCCATCATGCTGTCGGTGAGCTCCGCGTCCCGCAGGAAGCGGCGAAAGTTGATGGACCAGGGAGAAGTATTCAGATCGCCCACAACCAGCACAGGCCATTTTGACTTATTCACGATCCCCGCGATCTCCTGCAGATGCTCATTCCGCCAGCGGGACTGTTCGCCGTTCTTCGGAGGAACCGGGTGGGTCCCGATCAGCACGAACTTCCCAACGTGCGTGACGATGGCGGCTCGCACCGATGGAACAGCGGCCGGCCCGGTGTCGATGACGGTTTCTTCAAGAAGCGGGATACGGCTGTAGAGGCCGATCCCGAAGCAATCATCCCTCGGCTGCACCACGGAGAACGGGTATGTCTTTGCCAGGTTGGTCAACATGCCCGTCCATGCCGGGGTAATCTCCTCGATGATGACGAAATCGGGATTCGACTTCTTCAGGAATGCGAAGAATGGTTCGGGCTTCCGGTTTGCCGCGTTGACATTCACGAGCACGGCCCGGAGGTTCTCGGTGGCCCCCGGGTCACTGGTACGATGGAAGAGGAGCGGTGCGACGACACAGGTGTTCACGATGGCCAGCATCAACAGGGCGAGCGTCAGCTTCTGCCAGCGCGCGAATACCGATACCAGCGCAGCGCACAGTAGAAGGAGGGCGTACTGAACCCGGAAGTGGGAAAAGAGATCGAAGAACCAGCCGAACGGTCCGGCGAATCCGAGCAGCGTGGCCAGGGTGGTGACAACCACGGCCGAATGGAACAGGCCTTTGACGCTGCATCTCGGGCTGAGAAACGTCTGGAGGCGGTGATGCATGTTCTGCCAATCCCGGTGGCCGGCCTGCCCGCCAGGGGCAGCAGGAGAAACGGCCGGAATCGATGACATCCCGGATGCCGCGGGCTGCCGGTCTACGATTCCTCTTCGACCATCTTGTCGTAGAAGGTGACGTAGTCGTCCGGAGTCGGGCCACTCCGCATTTCGATTGCGGCACGCGGGTGCCTGTTAAGCTGGGCTGTGATCGCGTACGGGATGCTGTAACCCCAGTCCATCTTCTGCGAAAGCGGCACGAAGACGTCGCGGCAGCATTCCAGCACGGGTCGCACGTTGAACTTGGGGTTATGCAGGAACCCGATGAGGAGTTCGAGCGGGCAGTTTCCGGCACCCCGGCCTATGCCGCTTATCGTGGCGTCAAACCGGTTTGCGCCGCTGACCACCGCCTCGATCGTATTGGCGAAAGCCAGCTGCATGTTGTTGTGGCTGTGAAAACCCACTTCCTTGCCGGACCCGTCCAACACTTTCTTGTACAGGCCAATCAGGTGGCGTACCGCTTCGGAGTAAAGCGCGCCGAAACTGTCAACCAGGTAGACTGCATCCGCCGGGCTCTTTGCGAATATTTCGAGGGCATCTACGAGCGCCTGTTCCTGTACAACCGATACTGCCATCAGCTGTGCCATGGTCTCGTAACCTTTGTCATGGGCATCCTTGAGCATGTCCATGGCCACGGGTATCTGGTTGATGTAGCAGGCCACCCGGACGCAGCCGATCACGCTTTTCTCGGCAGGCAGGATGTCCTCGTGGTAGTCCGTACGGGTGGCGTCGGCCATCACCGACAGTTTCGTGGTCTGCGACTTCTTGTCCCCTACAACGCGCCGGAGATCGTTCTCATCGCAGAACTTCCACTTGCCGAACTTTGAGGGGGCGAAGATCTTCTTGGATGCCTTGTATCCAAGCTCGACATAGTCCACACCGGCCGCCACGCACGTGCGGTATACGCTGGAAACGATGCTCTCGTCGAACTGGTGGTCGTTGATCAGGCCGCCGTCGCGGATAGTGCAGTCCAGAATCTTGATGTCCGGCCTGTAGGCCACCCATCCGCCCTTTGTCGCGCTGGCATCCACATTGTTCTTCTGCATGGTACACCTCAGTGTCGGGTCGGTCCCGTGAAAAGGCCCATACTGTAGACGCCGGCCATTGTGCCGTCAACACCGGGCAACCGGGAATCAGGCGGTATTTTCCGGCCCGATATCCTCCCTCAGCCGTCGCAGGGCACGGGCGATGGTGGGGCCGATGCTGTTCTGCGGTATTCCCGTAAGTACCGCTATTTCCCGGTACTTGCGCTGTTGGAGGAAGAAGAGGGTTACGAGTGTACGTTCCCTTTCCGGAAGCTTCCGGACGGCTGTGCGAAGTGCGCTGTCTGATGGCTGCGGGGCCTCGGGGGCGGGAAAATCAACGGTTCCGCCGTGGTGTTCTTCGAACTCAACACTGATGCCCTTGCGTTTCCGCATGATGTCCACTGCACGGTTGCGTGCAAGGACGATGAGTGTCTGCAGAAGATTACCGCGTTTCAGGCACTTCCTTATCAGGAGGCCGTTGCGGTCCAGGAGATTCCGCCATGCCTCGGCTACCGCATCCTCGGCGTCCTGCGGGGCGGATCCGAAGCCGTACGTTGCGAATGTGCGCCGCGCAATGCCCAGCATAAGCCCGGCATACTCCCCGATGAAAGCCTGCCAGGCCAGCTCGTCTCCTTTCAGGAGATTCCTGAGAAGCTTCCGGGTGTCCCTTTCATTTCCCCCAACCATGCGCCGTCTTATACTCCCGACGCGATTCAGGGGCAAGCATGGGCAGATGCCTGTTCCGGGAAAGACGCTCTTGCCAGACTAAGACGCCTTACGTATAAGGACGGTTAGTAGTTCCTGACACGGGATCTGCAATGAAGCCCAAACGCAAACTTCAGCTTGCAGCGGCTTTCTTCCTGCTGGCTGCGCTTGTTGCAGCCCTTCTGCTGTGGCTGCGGCTGCAGCGCCAGCCGGAACTGCCGCAACCCGCAACTGTTGTCGCCGGCAGTTCTCCGGAGCAGCTGGACCAGATGGCGACGGCACATCACCCGGCTTCGTCATCCCTGCGGTTTGAACTGGATGAAACCAATTCAAAACGGATGATTGGTCAGGATGACCCAGAAAACGAACGCTGGGCCGACATTGCCGGCAACTTCTACTCAAGCGAGTTCGCCAGGGGTTTCAGCTACGAGGACAAGAGCGAAACGGGTCCCTGCGTGCGTGTGCGAATCAAGCCCGCCGGGAAGACGCTGTCGGGCCGGCTTGAGGCGCACGGCCTCAAGCCGAACTTCGCCTACCAGGTCAAGGTCATGGGTGACTTCGCGGACCGGCGGGGTTTCGAACTGATAGGCTACCGTGGACGCTGGCGCCTGCCGGGCCGCGGCACCAACTACTCGGACTGGGACTACCAGGCATACGAAAACAAGGAGGACATAGAGGCCTACATACTCTTTGATTTCCTTGTCACAGACGACCGCGGCGACGCGATTCTCGATTTTGCCCTTGAGCAGTCCCTTCACGTCCTCTGGAATGTCACCCGCCAGGGTGTCATCATCCGTGAACCCAACATCCGCAAGCACGATCTCAGGGCTGACAATCCGGCGACATATGCGAGGCCAAAGGAAGCCGCTACGGTCGAGTATGTCTACGGGGAGCCGGAAGCGGCCCGTTACACCGGCGCGCCCGTGCGTCTTCCCGAAGGCCGGTACTCAGCGTCGCTCGTGTTGACGGAGGAGAGCTTTCATTCCTACGGCCGCGACGATGGTTACTGGGCAAGCCCGCTGCGATTGCCGCTTGAATTCTACATAGTGGGCGGGAAATAGCCCCTGGCCCTCTATCAGTAGACAGGCGATTGCCGCGGAAACTGGAGGGCGGCCGGCCTCGCGAGCCGTTCCGTGCTTACCGGGTCACGCGGCGGACCTGCCGGATAAGGACCGTGTTGACGGGGACATGCTGGTGGGGTCCGCGGTTGCCCACGGGTTCCCTCGCGATCGTTTCAGCGACTTCGAATCCCTTCACGACTTTACCGAAAACGCAGTAACCATAGCCTTCCTTCGTCTTGTCCCTGTGATCAAGCTGGGGATTATCCGCCAGGTTCACGAAGAACTGACAGGTGGCGCTGTTTGGCTCAGCAGTTCGAGCCATAGCCACTGTGCAGCGCCGGTTCGGGTAGTCGGCGGATGCCTCGCTCTGGACCGGCGGGCGGGTCGGTTTCTGAAGCAAGTTGGACTGGAATCCGCCGCCCTGGATCATGAAT